>Ga0335398_10000255_pt1 | contig 91820 bp, 62 predicted proteins | sample BON03_FD_205742 | JGI IMG/M metagenome (GOLD analysis project Ga0335398, IMG submission 205742) | Freshwater microbial communities from Lake Bonney liftoff mats and glacier meltwater in Antarctica - BON-03 (spades assembly) (version 2) | ecosystem: Environmental > Aquatic > Freshwater > Ice >... | reverse complement strand
AAGCCGAAACCTTCCATGGCTCATGCTCCTGCAAAGTCATCCGCTTTATTCAAACACCTGAAACTGCATTATACCCGCCATTTTTGCAACACCAAGACCTTTACAGCAGTAGACGGGACGCCCGCACTAAGATCCAGATAACGTGCCAGCCATGTTCTGTTCTTCGTGGACCATCGCGCGATGGCGACAAAATCATCCGCGCCGCTGATCACCGCGCACAGCGTCATCACCACGACATTCAATAACGGATACGTCGGCTCGCCTCGCCGAGGATCGGTTAGATTTTCAAAGTGAACTCGCACATCTGTCGGGCCTCCAGTCGCGATCATCTGCTGTCTCCATAAGCGGCGTCTTTGTGCTGATTTGATGACGTCAAATCTAAGCTCGCTGACTGCTTAACAAAGTATCGCAGATTGCCCAGTGTGGCGCAATCGCCCTACCGCTTTTCCTGGTTACTATGCCGTTCTGCTTCCCGAGCCCGGAGCGATCGCGGAGTTGACGACAACCCACGAAAACATTCTGCCGTTGACTGCGAGTTGAGAGAAGCTGGGCTAGCTTTGGCCAAACATCCTGGAGAAAGAGCCTGCAAGTGTTGCTATCACGTAAGCCAAGACAGCGACGACGCTCATGAACAGAACAACCATCGCCGTATTTACGAAATACTTTATCGCCAGATACAAGGTGCGATTCGATTGTTTGATCGACTTTGTGCCCTTAAGTACTGGCGCGAGGGCCGCAAAAAGAATATTCACTGCCCCTCTTTTGTCGCCGTCCATGTTGGGAACAACCGTCATCCGTGCAAGGCCGGAATACATGAAATTGATAAGTCGCCCTGCACTGCTCATTGGGCGTGCTACATCACACATCATTATCACGCGACAATGACTGGTTCCGTTATGTGCGTGGTGCAGGTAGGTTTCATCAAACATGAAGGCTTCCCCATCACGCCACGAATAAGGAATGCCGTCAATACTGATGTAGCACTCATTCTCGTTCGGAGTTGCAAGCCCCAGGTGGTAACGCAGTGAACACGCCATCGGGTCCAAATGACGTGTCAACTTTGAGCCTGCAGGCAATACGGAGAACATCGCACCTTTGACGACCGGCACGCGCGACAGGACTTCTACAGTATTGGGGCAGAGTCGTCTTGCTGATTCATGCGTGTGACCGTACCACTTCAAATAGAACTTGCTCCAGCCATATTTGTAGAACGTGCGAAACCCAAGGTCATAAAACGCAGTCGTATCCGGCTTATTCGTTTGTTCAAAGTATTTCTGTTCCTGCAGATTGATCGCTTCTTCGGATATGATCTTCCAGTTGTCTTGAAGTAATGTAAGTTCCGGAAAGTCCTGCATGTTCATAATCGGACGTGCAGCCCTCCGCTCCGTGAACAGATAGAGCAAACAGTTCAGTGGTGCGAATATGGGCCAGCCTTTTCGCACGTATTCACCAAACCCATTCCAACGCACCGTGCCACGAAAGCGATAGACATATACGATAGCCCCAATGGAGAATAAGCCAAGTATTCCCAGGACTGAAAAAGAAATAGCTAAGATGCTGCCTTCCGGTGACATGTGCAAGTGAGTTTCCGTTCTAATGTTGACTATTGTGTCTACTTTAGCACTTAAGAATCATTGCAGCGAGATTACCCCGTCTTTGATCTCAAAGGCGTCTCAGGAATGCTACCAAAGCTCTGTTCTGGAAACCGTGCCACCTTTGCTGTGGGAGGTGATGGCAGCCTGAGCTTGTTCTTCAACTGTACCAGCACGACCATCGAGTTGAAAGGGTGCGGTGTTCGAGACGTCAGCAATGGATGGAACAGTTCGCCACACGAAGACCCTGCGATCACGTGGTGTCGTCACTATGCCTGGTGTATTTGCGACATCGATGCTGTCGGGCAAAGTCAGCCAAACTCGGACGAGACCCTATCTTCAGATGTTCGAATGTCAGTTTTCTACACAATCTGGCAATTCAACATGCCGTCGGACCACGGAAAAAATTAAATCTTAAAACATTGGATTGACACATCGCTATGTTCCGATATATTTGTCGTGGAGGCAATCGAAACATGGCGACGTCAAAGTTGAAACTTACCGATCTGGAAGCTCTGGGCGAGGCAGCCGAGTGTCTGCGGACTCTGGCTCATCCGCATCGGCTGCGTATGGTTCAGATGCTGCTACAGGGGGATTTTTCCGTGGGGGAACTTGCGGAAGCGTGTGGTTTGCCGAGTGCGATGGCGTCGGAGCATCTTCGTCTGATGCAGCGATGCGGTTTTTTGAGCAGCGAAAAGGATGGGCGACAGGTATTTTACCGAGTCACAGAGCCGCACCTGAAGAACATTCTGGGCTGTATCGAAGAGCGGTTTGGTGTGAGTTCCCCATCAAAATAAATGAAGTCGGCTCGTGGCCTGGCTTTTTTTAACCAACAGGTCGACTGTTTACGATATCTCGACATTTTTGAATTATTGAAGGAGACTTCAAGTGAGCATTTCTGTGATTTCCCCAAAACAGCTGCAGGAACGGATTCAGGCTGGCGACACCGTGGATCTTATCGACGTCCGAACGCCGGTTGAGTTTCGTGAAGTGCATGCCGAGATCGCCCGCAACGTGCCGCTGGAAACTCTGGACACCGGTGCGGTGCTGGCCGGGCATCCTGCAAGCCGGCCGTTGTATGTGATCTGTCGATCGGGCAGCCGTGGCAAGCAGGCTTGTGAAAAGATCGCAGCGGCCGGATGCACGAATGTCGTGAATGTCGAAGGCGGCACAATGGCCTGGGATCAGGCTGGCTATCCTGTCATTCGTGGACAGAAGGCAATTTCGCTGGAACGTCAGGTTCGCATTTGTGCGGGCTTTATGTCGCTGGCCGGCGGTGTCCTGGCAATTGTTGTGCATCCGTACTGGGCCGGTCTTGCTGCATTTGTGGGAGCGGGTCTGATGTTTGCCGGGATCACCGACACCTGTGGTATGGCCATGATTCTGGCTCGCATGCCGTGGAATCAGGTTTCGGCATCCGGGGCTGCGGTGCCAGGAAAAAGCTGCGCGACGCCGGAAAGCAAATCGTGTTGCAGCTAAGTCAATGGAAGGAGAACAGCGTTCTGTCTCCTTTGGAACATAAGCAGATCAGTGAATTCATTCGCAAGGAGTTAAGTCATGAGTGTTGTCTACCACAGTTCAGCGGCCAACTTTTCACGTGACGTTCTGCAGTCGCCGGTGCCAGTGCTTGTCGACTTCTACGCCGACTGGTGCGGCCCATGCCGCATGCTGGCTCCGACTTTGGACCGTCTGGCAACGGAGTTTTCCGGTAAGGCTCGGATCGTCAAGATCAATGTCGATCAGGAGCCGCAGCTGGCCACTCAATACAAAGTCAGTTCCATTCCCGCATTGCTATTCGTTGCCGGAGGGAAAGTCGTCGCTCAAACCGCGGGTGCGGCATCGGAAGTTGCACTTCGCAAAGCTCTGAATGAAATGACAGCAGCGGCCGCATAGTCCCCTGCCATAGTCACTCGTCTCACCGCTGTCCCGAACAAAACCGGGACAGGCACCCTCCGAGGTGCTTTTTCGCGAGTATTTTTTTGCGATGTCCGGGAGCCAGTCCCGGTTTTGTTCGCGATTTTCTCCGAGATCAAGAACTCCAATCTAAGGACCACGCTCATGTTACTCAAGCAATACTTTCTGGGCTGCCTCGCTCATGCGTCATACTTAATCGCTGATGAACGGACCAAGGTGGCGGCCGTTGTCGATCCTCAACGAGACATTCAGCAGTATCTCGATGACGCGGCGGCCGGTGGCTACACCATCAAGTATGTGTTTCTGACTCACTTTCATGCCGATTTTTTGGCCGGTCACATCGAGCTTCGAAATCACGCTGGTGCCAGAATCTGCATGGGCGAAAGAGCTCAGGCGGAATTTGATCACACGGCTCTCAAAGATGGAGACGTGATTGAGTTCGGCGATGTTCGCATTCGAACGATGGAAACGCCTGGACACACTCCAGAAGGTATTTCGCTATTGGTTTTCGATCTGAAGATCAGCGACAGCATTCCCAATGCCGTGTTGACTGGCGACACGCTGTTCATCGGCGACGTTGGCCGTCCAGACCTGCTGGCGTCGATCGGCGTAACTGCGGACGAACTGGCGGAAATGCTTTATCACTCACTCGACAAGCTTCGTCGATTGCCCGACAGCACGCTCGTCTATCCAGCTCACGGAGCAGGATCGCTCTGCGGTAAGTCGCTCAGCAAGGAGACTGTGTCCACGATCGGGGAGCAAAAGAAGTTTAACTACGCATTGCAGCCGATGCCGTTTGAACAGTTCAAGTCACTGGTGACCAGTGAGCAGCCGGAAGCACCTGGCTACTTCGTTTACGACGCGATCAAGAATCGTCAGGAACGTCCGGACCTTGAAGCGACCATGCTGACGTCTCTGAAGGCACTCAGCGTTGATGACGTACTGAAGCTGCGGGATGCGGGTGCTCAGGTCGTGGATGTGCGGGAAGCGATCGACTTTGAAGGAGCCTCACTGAAGGGCGCAATCAACATCGGGTTGAAAGGGAAGTACGCGACGTGGGCCGGTTCACTGCTGAGTCATGATGCACCGATCGTCGTCATTGGTGACGACAATGAAGAAGAAGCCGTCATGCGACTTGGGCGTATCGGCTTCGACAACGTCGCCGGATTTCTGAAGGACGGAATGCACGCTCTGAATGCACGTCCGGATCTTGTTCAGACCGTTTCCCGTATCACAGCGGCTGCACTGGCCGAGCAGATTGATCAGCCCAACCCTCCGTTCGTTCTGGATGTCCGATCAGAAAAGGAATACGGCATCGTCCATGTGAATGGTAGCCACAACATTCCGCTGACTCATCTGCATGAACATCTGTCGGAAGTTCCATTGGATCGCCCCGTCGTCGTTCATTGCGAAGGCGGATATCGCTCGGCCATCGCTTGCAGCCTTCTGGCTAAGGCGGGTCGCACAAATGTGACAGATATGGTCGGAGGCATCAAAGCATGGATCGCGACAAAGCTGCCCACAGTTCCGGAAAACACAATGACGTGCGGAACAAAGATCTGCGAAACAGCAGCCTGACAGGTGATTCTATTTTGTGCTCTGCCTTCACTCGCCACACCTGCAGACTGTCGACTTAGTCAGAATCGTGAGCCGCAAGGCGCTAGCCGCAAGGCGCTAGCCGCGGGTGTGTTCTCCGGTCTTTTTACACATTCACCCGCAGCTAGCGCTTCGCGGCTCACTAAATCGACAGCCCGCCTTTACAGGAGATCATTCCATGACCCCGAACTCACCGAACTCACTGAATTCCGTAGGGCCAGAGGAACATTCGACATGCTCCGATGAGGGCTCCTGTCGAACCGCAAAATGCACATCGGCGACCTGTTCGCCATGTCGGTTCATCTGGATGCTGATGGCCGTGTATCTGATCGTACTTTTCATTCTGGAGAGATTCCTATGAGCCAGATATCAGAGAACGGAGAAAGAAAGCAGCAGGCAATCCACGATCTGAAAGATGCTCGTGCTGCGATTGCGATGGTGGCCGGAGTGGGGACGATTGGAACGGCTTCGGCAATTCTGCTTGGGGCGACCTGTCCGATCTGCGTTGTCATGGCTCCGGCCTTGATTGGGATAGGCCAACATGATGATGCTTAGCATTTTCTTCGGCTCCATTGTCGGGATTTCTCTCGGCCTGACCGGAGGTGGTGGGGCGGTCTTTGCTGTTCCTCTGCTGGCCTATGGCATTGGAGTTCCCGCACGGGAAGCGGTCGGCATTTCCCTCGTCGCCGTCGGGCTCACGTCACTTGTTGGATTCCTTAAAAAATGGCGACAAGGCGAAGCCGAGATCCGCACAGGACTGCTCTTCGCGGTTGCCGGAATGCTGGGGGCTCCCGTGGGCAACTGGATTGCCGGACAGTTGCCGGAAACGCTCTTGATGCTCCTGTTCTCCGGATTGATGCTGACGATCGCGGCGAAGATGTGGCTGCAGAGTCGACGATCGGCATCTGTCGAATTGATCCGATGCGCCGATGATATTCCGCTCCCGACGAAACGGTCCATGTCACAGACTGACAAAGTCGATGGCCCCAGTTGTCAGCGGGATGCAACCGGAAAGTTGATCCTCACCAGTCGCTGCGCTCGCCTGCTGTTGCTCGTCGGAGTAGGCTCGGGTGTCCTGTCGGGAATGTTTGGTGTCGGTGGCGGCTTCATCATCGTGCCATCGCTGGTTCTCTTTAGTGGCATGTCCCTGTCCCATGCTGTTGGCACTTCCCTGATGGTCATTGCCCTGATCAGTTCCTCGGGACTTGCTTCGCTGTTGTGGACAGGACAGGAAATCTCGCTGCAAATCACTTCGCTTTTTGTCGTTGGTAGAATTGCGGGGCTGTTTCTTGGCCAGTCAGTGAGTCGTCACCTGTCAACGACGGCACTGCAACGCGTGTTCTCTGTCGCCATTCTGATCGTTGCCATGTTTGTGATGATTCGAAATCTCTCCCAAGGGTAGCTGTCGATGTCGAACGCGTTTCACCATAAAATCGTCATCGTGGGAGGAAACCCATGAAGCGACAGGAGCATTGGGACACCGTCTATTCATTTCCTGACGGATGCAGTTGATCGCCGTGCCTATGTGAATCTTGTAGCGAGAACCATTCGGGAAGGTGGGTTCCTGCTGGTGGCCACGTTTGCGATCAATGGCCCAAACAAATGCAGTGGGCTCAATACATGCCAGTATGACATTGCAGCTTTGGCTACTGAACTGTCACCTCACTTCAAAAATGTCCGCGAGATTGAGCATCTTCACCTCACACCAGCGGGAAAGCAACAAGCGTTCCTTTACGGAGTTTTTCAACGAATTTCGAGCGGCTCTGGCAGCTGATCAGGCGTCAGTATTTTCTATGAGGAATTCTGCAATGATGATTCGAACCCTATCTGCTGCCGTAATGTTGGTGGCTCAGCTTTTTACAACTCTTGTTGCTCAGGAACAGAGCGTCCGTCCAGGTATCAACGATACCTTTCGCGATCCCGATCCGAAGCAGTTCACAGAACGCTTCGAGATTGAAAGCCGCGAGGTGTTCGCGAAACGCAATGAGATTTTGGCCGCAATCGGTCTGAAACCGACTGACACCATTGCCGATATTGGTGCCGGAACAGGCCTGTTTACTCGCCTGTTTGCCTCGAAACTGGGACCAGAGGGTCGTGTCATCGCGGTCGATATTGCTAAGAAATTTCTCGACCATATTGAGCTGACCTGCCGTGAACAGGGACTACGGAATGTCGAGACGTTGTTGTGCAAAGAGGATTCAACGGAGCTGCCGCCGGAATCCGTTGACGTTGCCTTTATCTGTGACACCTATCACCACTTTGAGTTTCCACAGAAGACAATGACGTCGCTTCTGAAGGCATTAAAGCCCGGTGGCCGAGTCATCCTAATCGACTTCGAACGCATCGAAGGGGAAAGTACGGAATGGACAATGAGCCATGTTCGCGCCGGACAGGAAGTGTTTGAAACCGAGATTCTGAAAGCCGGATTTACGAAAGCTGCTGAAGTGAAGGATGTGCTGAAAGAGAACTACATGGTGGTATTCGAAAAAGCAACGCTTGAACACACAGCCGTGAAGCCAGACCCGAATCTATTGTTCCCGATCGTTGACGGCTACGGCGGTGTCGTAGCCGTTGCCGATGCGCAAGATGCTCCGCGTGCGGGATTGAAACTCGTCCTCGACGTGACGACAGAAGCGAAGAAAGTCGACGAGGTCAACAAAGGATTGGAACGAGCAGCTCGCCTTTTGAATCTGTACGGTGTTGCGGGACTTGCGGCATCGGACGTGAAGATCACCGTCGTGCTGCATGGTGAAGCGACAAAATCGGTTCTGTCGGACAGTGCCTGGGAATCGCGATTTCAGACGGCTCACAATCCAAACCTGCCGCTGATCCATTTGTTGCAGAAGGCTGGTGTCGAGGTGACGGTTTGTGGTCAGGCGTTGAGCTACAAGAAGATCGCACGGAACGAAGTTGCCGATGCAGTTCCTGTTGCCACAGCAGCATTGACCGTTGTGTTGAATCGACAGGCTGATGGATTCGCTTATGTGCCGGTACCGTAGTTGACAGGTGAGGTGTTGATAAGAACGAATTTTCACAACCCGACACGTGAGTGAGGGATTGCGTTTGGGCTTTTTACAAGTGTTTCCATAAATCCCTCGCTGACGCGGCGGGTTACGATGAGATCGGCAGCCGGTAAGCGAGTTGGTCATTGACATGCCGCAGGACGCCGGAACTCACGTTGTTCGTTCCGGCCTACGAAACTTAGAAACGACCTCGGAGAATTCACTATGTCCCCACTGCCAAAAGCTGCTGCTGCATCGAGTTCAATGAAATGGTTGCTGGCGATTGTGATGACTGCCGTGGTGACTCTGATGCTGCTCTTTCTGGCAGGTGTCTTCCATGCCAAGGTGCCGATGAAATCACAAGGTGCAGCGGCGCAGTCAGTGGATGATTTGAAGACCGTGATCGTCAAAACGATCAAACGTCAGAGGTTCGAACCTACTTCCGGCACCGTGAAGCCGGTTCATGAATCAGCGGTCGCTTCAAAGCTGCTGGCGAAGGTGATTGAGATGAACGGCACCGCCGGTCAGACGGTTTCGCAGGATCAGATCCTCGTGAAACTGGATGATCCGGACCTGCAGGCTCGGCTAAAGCAGGCGGAAGCCGGACTCACGAATGCTCAGGTGCTGCGCTACAAAGCCTCGACAGACTTCGCCCGAGCGAAAACACTGAAGGAGAAGAATGCGGTCTCTGCGGCCGATTACGATGCGGCAAATTCCGCGATGAAGAGTTCAGAGGCAACTCTGGAACAAGCGACTCAGGCCATTCGAGAATTCCAGGTCATGCTGGACTACGCCACGATCTGCCCGCCAATGTCGAATTGATCGCAACCCGTAACTAGTGCGTGTCTGAAAAATGGCTTCGCGGCGCGATTTCAGCCTGCGGGCACACCCTACGCCAAATGAAGAATTAATCTTAGGCGACAACAAAGTCTGCCCGCATGTCTTCTGATGTCGTTTTTATGCGATTTTTGCAGGCGCGGCGCGTACGTTCCCAGTGACCGAGGCCGGCCTTTTGCAGTTTCGGATCACTCGCGGCCGCTTCAGGCGGCGTGGCGTCTTGTGAGAGCAGCCTCACTGTTCGGCGCTTGCTGAGCGATCAGCAGGCGGCCCAGCGTGTGCATGTTGCGACCAAGGATCGCCAACGACACGTAACGTTCAAAGCCAGGCTCCGAACGATCTCGGCAACGCTTCATGCCGTTGCCTGACTGCAACGCGCCGATCGCTGATTCGACTCCCGGGTGATTCTGCTGAGCTGCACGAAACTCATCGTCCGCGCTCGCAAGTTGCGCAACAGACTGTTTCGCACCAGGCTTCGGAAGACACAGATCAGGAACGATTTCCGAGAGTTCAATCTGATTCACAGGCGAATGAAAACCACGATTAAACGACACGCGCTCAATCTTGTTATCGAACAACTTCTGAAGAGCCTTCGTGGCTTCGATCGCGACACCCGAGTCGCACTGGTCCCACACAACTCACGAGCTCGCTGCGTAATCATCGCGGCTTTTTGCAGGAGTTCGCGGTACGGTTCCTTCATACGGGCGACATAATTCGGACCCTTCTTCCCGGCGATGCGGTCAATTTCGCGAGCCAGTTGCTTTACTCTTTTCCACAGATGGTAAGGCTGTCGCCAGCCGAGAATGCTGTCACCCACTGCAAGCACTGAACACATTTCGAGGATCTTTCGCAGGCCATCGCGAATGAGCGAACTCTCCGTGGGATAATGAGTATTTGTCTCCATGACAAACGAATCGGCTCGCAGTTTTTTGATGGCGTCGGGATCAATCTCGTGGCCTTGAGCAACAAACAAACGACTGATCTCATCGATCGTCTCCGACTTCAGTCGGCACACGTTGTCGCGAATCGTTCGCCAATTGAATGCGGTGTGCTGGTCCCACGATCCGATGCCCATGATGGCTCGCAGCCTGATGTGGTTTTCCGACAGATCATGAACCTGATCGTACGTGTAATTGCATCCGAGGCGAACGCCGGCGAGCACGAGAATATGCCAGTAGTCCATGCCTTCGCGATCTCGCTTCGCCGACGACTTGCCGTTGATGTCACGGCCAATGAGCTGCATGATGTTTTCGGTCAAGTCCGGTTTGGAATACACATGCTGCAGTAATCGCAGGACGGGGATGATCGCGTCGCGGCAATCAAAATTGAATTCGACCTAATCGATCGGCGGACTGTCCAGACGAAGCTGTGTCGAGTATGATTTTCGCATCCGTGGCTCCTCGAAGATTGAGTGAAGTTTTTCCGTTTTGCTGACGTTTTCAATCAACTCTACGGTTTACCTCCTCATCTTCGCGGAGCCTTTTTTACTTCTCGACTGACTTTTCCAATGTCATTCGAATTTTCTGACACGCACTCGCTCCAGTCCGGTAGACGAGGCCGGATTTTTCGTTGCCGCCTGGGATTGCGGAAGCCAATCACGAAGTTCGAGTCATCGTAGAATCGATGGCAACTCAAACGACGACCTCGAAGTCGGAATGGGAAGCGTGGGTAGACGCCATGTCCGGTTCGTGGCGAGGCGATTTTGAGCGATAAGAGCTGACATCTGGGATTTCAGATTTGAAATTCGAGATATCGCCCGGTGATATTGAAGCGGACCGAGAGCAGCGGCGATCCGGCGTTGTTATTCTTGAATTGGGTACAGCTTTGTCCAGCTTCGCAGGAGCAACTGCTGGCCAACCGTGACAGGGACGCATCAAATGTGTCATTGATCACGTTCTTTGATAACGCTTCCGCCTTTGGGTCATCGCTTTGACCGCAGATAATCGGTGTCGCCGAGCCCCTGCCTGGAATCTCGGCAATCCGTTTCACGTTCTTCGTCGAATTCCAGCTGACTGGGGATTGGGTGAATCCAGAAGTGAAAAGTGAACTGCAAATTGAATGGTGCAAGGGCAGACAGAATCCCAGTCTACAGGCTTTCGTCAGCCATGGACACGGACTGCCTGGCCAATACTCAGCGGAACCCAGAGTTCATTTGGGCAGGAACTTTGAAGTCGATGTTTGCACATTCAGTCTTGATGGCGAAACTGGTTCTGGATCGACTGAAGGTGGACCTGGATTAGCAACGACCCTGTGGGCACCGCCGGAACCGACCTTGACGTTGGAGCTCGACCCGACAGAAATCTACGAATACGAAGTGCTGATTTTTGATCATCAACGAGGTCGAGAATTAGTTGCAGCGATTGAGATTGTCAGCCCCGCGAATAAAGATCGCCCGGAGACTCGCCAGGCATTTGTCTCCAAATGTGCGGCGCTCTTGCAGAAAAAGATCTGCGTTTCGATTGTGGATCTGGTGACCGTTAAACACTTCAATCTGTACTGCGAAGTCCTTGATGTTTTTTGTCTAAGCGACCCCGCATTTGTTCTTGATCCGCCATTAACTTATGCGATCACTTGTCGCAGCCACAACTTGCCCACACGTCCTAGGTTTGAATCATGGGCCTATCCAATGGCTGTGGGTCAGCCATTACCCGTGCTGCCGATTTGGTTAAACAACGACCACGCTGTTTCGCTGGATCTTGAATTGTCTTATCAACAAACCTGCAGTGCGTTAAGGCTGGTTTAACAGGTTCTCCCCGATCGCCGCGCAGGCTCGCACGATGATGCGGTTTCCGGCAACGCGGATCACTTCCACACGAGAGCCGTGGTCGACATAGGCTCCATCGCTCACAACATCAATGTAACTGTCCTCAAAGATCGCTTTGCCGGACGGTCGCAGCGCAGAAGCGGCCACGCCGATGGCTCCGACTTCGACCGCTCCAATTGCAACAGGGATCGAACTTCGCAAAGACGGATTCAGCAGCGGTCCATCGCTGTCTGCCATAGCATATCCCGGGGGTGTCAGAATCAGGCGATTCAGATATGGAATCGTCGGCAGAAATCGATTGAGCACTACGGCAACGGCGATAACGGTGACCATCGCACCAGCCAGTGATCCAAGACTGCTCATGGATTCTTCGAAGGTTTCAGTCACCGTCATGCCGGCAAACGTGTGACTGGCGAGCACCAGCGAAGCAATCGTCAGCAATATTCCCGACACACCAAACACACCGAACCCAGGGATGACAAAAATTTCCAGGGCCAGCAGCCCGATGCCCAGGACAAACAGAACCAGCTCCAGTGTTCCGGATGTGCCACCGAGGAATCGGCTCCAGAAAAACAAAGAAAAGAACAGAGCCGACAGGATGGCAAAAAATCCGCTCGGAATATGCAGCTCAATATAGATGCAGATAATGCCAAACGTCATCAGCAGAAATCCGCCAACGCCCGAATTCAAAACCAACAGCAAGGTGTCGACCCACGTGCTGGCCACGGGAGTCAGGTCAGTCTTTTCCGAGATACCCAGGCGAGACCGCAGTTCATCTTCATCGCGGCACGGAGCATCCGCCAGCCCCAGCTCGTGTGCACGCTGACCGTTGACCGTTAACAAAATCCCCTCACGAGACTCAGGGACCATTGGCCCTTTGATCCACTCTTCGTGCGCGGCCTGAATGTCGGTGTCCGACATGTACGTGACACGGCCATCCGTTTTGTTGGTGACCTGATACACTACGAGGTCTTTATCAATCATCGCCTGCAGAAGCGCGGGCGGTCGATTTTTGCGTCGTGCGAGTGTCGCCGCAAATTGCAGAAACGGACTGACGATTTTCTCCGGAGCCCGTTCAAACTGACCACCGGGCTCCGTCATAGTGATGACTCCGATGTCGCCAATTTGCGCATCAGGATGCAGCAGAATTCTGTCGCAGCCAAATGCGATCAGAGCACCGCCGCTCCAGGCACCTTTCGGGATCCAGGCCACTGTCGTGATCTTTGCGGAATCCAGTTCAGAGATCGCCATGGCCACATGTTCGGCCACGTCCTTATCGCCGCCGGGCGAGTCAATTCGAAAAATCAGCGTGTTGACACCTTTGGCGACTGCGTTTCGCATTTCCCGTTCGACAAATTCACCCAGCACGCCATCAATGACACCATTGACAGCAATCACTTTTGCCGTGACCGCTATGTTGGCCGCCGCTGCTTCGCGCATCGCCTCCGGAGGCAACTGGAAGGCGGCCGCCACATCTGCCCGAGTCTTCGCGGTCTTCGCAACGAGGAATCCTGCTTTCTCCGAATCGAGCCCATTAAACAGACCGGGGGCCCCTGGGTCTTTGATCGTTTCTGTTTTCGTTACGACGGCATTCTGGTTCCGAAGCTGAACCAGTTCTGCGGGCGTCAGAAATCTCTGTTCTGTGGCGCCCGGCGGTTCTTCCAGAGTCACTCGCAGCAGGGCGGTTGAAGGATCCATCATGGCGAGCGCGATGCCGCGCGACAGCCGGACATTTCGACGCCGATCGACAAGGCTGAAGACAAAATTCTGTTCATCCGCCGGGACTGTCTGGCCCCGCCCAATATCGCCCAGCATGGCGTCGGGATGCGTCACAATGTCGTGACATGCCAATGCAAGAACGGCCTGAGTTCCGTCGATTGTCTTTGGAATCCACGCGACCGTGCGAACTCGACTGATCTGAGCCGACGTCAGAAAACGCGCGAGATCGCTGACCTGACCGAAGCGGCTTGAACCGGCTTCAATCTCCAGCACCAGTATGGCGTCCTGATTATTGCGAGCGGCCTGGGCCTCAAGCTCCAGTGCCAGATTAGTCAGATCACTGACGGTGCGATCATCGACCGGGCTGCGGACAGTAAAGAATCGTCCCGCAGGACGCTTCACGGCTGCGGGAGCCGCGATGTCCTGAGCCCCGACTTCTGCACCGAGCAGACTCACACCTGCCAGCAGCAATGCAGCCAGAGGAATGCGTCCCATTGTTGAACTCCGAAGTTTTCTGTGAACGTGGAACTCGCTGAACACCTGCGGAATTGTAGCATCCAATGCCGCATAAGGCCAAAAGACGGATTTATTCGCGGGCGCCTGCGGAACCCGGGCCGCTGTTTTCACAAAAACGCATGGAAATGCCAAATGGATGACGGTTTTTACCTTGCGACCTGAATTTCAGAGAAGACAGGCCAGAAAGCGGTCCTGTCGGCCGTGTGTTCGCGGCACTCTTTTTCGGGGGAGGCCCGAAACGCGGAAAGCCTGGCTGCTTCTTACGAAGACTGGCCAGGCTTTCCACTTCAGGGATTAGCAGCGTCAGGTCGCGAAACGCAGGTGAGGCCGGAGCCTCCTGGCATCGCGTTCCAAGGCTGGAGCCCCGGAACGAGGGAAGGGCTGGAGCGCTGGAACGAGGGAACCCTACCAAGCCTCAGATCTCAGGCGGGCTGCATGGACCCGATGACGTCTCGCAGTCGGCCACGAGCGGTGTGCAGTCGTCGCTTGATCGTTCCGATCGGGCTTTCGAACTGCTCGCTCATTTCCTTCAGCGATGAGCCCTCAAAGTAGAAGGCCCACAGGGTTTCGCGGTCCATCTGCCCTAGCTGGTTCAGTCCGTCCCGAACCTGTTCGATATTCTCCTGTCGAATCATTGCGGCAAATGGAGTGTCTTCCGTGTGCTGAGCAGAATCGAAGGACTCCGGTTCGACACATGTTTCGTTAGGTCGCCGAACAGCTCGATTGATGGACAGTCGCACGGCGATCTGGCACAACCACCCGCCAAATCGTTCGGCTTCCTGCAGCTGAGGCAATTTGCGGAAAGCTCGCAGGAAAACTTCCTGCACGACTTCATCGGCCTCGGCCGTGTTTTGCAGTCGCTGCATCACGATGCCGAAGATCCGGGATTCGAACAGCACAACAAGATCGCCGAACGCGTCCCGGTCGCCGGACTGTGCTCGCAAAACGATGGGGGTCAAAGAATCAGTCGTCAAAGATGAGATAGCCATTATCAGTCAGACTCCAGTCTGAAAAATCACGAACACTGCATCCGGAACGTTCGCCAGTGGCGAATACGGATGAGCCGTGAAGGGGAACTTCGCAGGAACAGCCGTGAGTACGAGGCAGTCAGACGCTGAGCAAACAGCGAAGGCCTCGGAAACTCACACGAAGGGAATGAGCGGCACAACGCGTGCAGCTCACTTCGAGCGGTTCGAGCGGAAGAAGTTCTGATTTCGTCCGAAGACGGGGAGCGTGTGCTCGTCAGCTTCTACCGCTGGTACCGGTCAGACAACCTGAACTCTGATTCAGAGCCCTCTTCAGATTCGAGAGTAAACTCGAACTGAATTGACTGGGCGAACTTTGGCAGCGTTTGGAGGATGCTCCACAACACTGCTTCATATCGCCTGCCGGCTGTCCGAGCAGATAACGCCAGCGCATCGATCGCGCTATACGTTCCTGATTCGGCACCACTGCAAATACCGCGGGGGAGGCAGAACCCACGAACAGTCCGGCAATCACATGGGCCGCAAGGGCCTGTGTTGATGCAACCAGAGCATGAATCGTTGTGTTCAGCAGCATTGTTCTGCCTCCAAATTGGTCCCGCGCCCGTGACTGGGTCTTTCGGTCCATGTGTTACGCCGCAACTGCGGCGAAAATAAAGTTCGACAACTCCATTGTTGTCAACAAATCAGCAATTCCACTTCGACGCGTGCTTCTTTCTGAAATCTTCCGTCGAAAGCCAGAACAACCAGGGAAAAACCAGCCTTGCAATTCACCGGTTTTCCAGGCCCCCGATGGAACCTTAAGAAAACACCGCGAACCGCCTGGGGAGCGTTTCCGTTGTGCCTTTGACATAGCATCGCCCGAAAAGGTTCGCGAAGACTATCTGAAAACCGGGGAAATTTTCAAGAATCCTCCTGAAACCGGGTTCTCATTGTGAAATCTCTCGGCAAAGTTCTTTAGTTGCCTGTCTGAATATAGAGGTCTCACCCCCAATGGAGCTGCCTGATGTCTCGGCATTTTCTTGTGTCTTTTTTCTGCCTTCTGGCTGCAAGCCGCTGTGTTGCGGCTGAAGAATTCCCGACTTTTAAGGCAGTGACCATCGATCCGGCGGTCGGCAAAGTCTGCTATTCGGTGACGCTGGCGGATGTCGATGCCGACGGCGATGAAGACATTGTGGCTCTGACAGAAAACCGCGTGATCTGGTACGAACAGCCGTCCTGGGCTCCACATGTCATCCTGCAGGACCAGACTCCCGCGGACAATGTCTGCATCGCTGCTCACGATATTGATGGCGATGGCAAAGTGGACTTTGCCATCGGAGCCGGCTGGACGAAAACTGGCACCCTGCACTGGATTCGCCGCACTGACGATCCGAATGCCCTGTGGAAGGTTGCGGCCGTCGGCGAAGAAACCAATGTGCATCGCATGCGATGGGCCGATGTGCTGGGCAAGGGCAGCCCGCAACTGGTGATTTCGCCGCTCAACGCCAGTCAGGGAAACGGCGTTCGGTTGCTGGCGTTTGAAATTCCCAAAGACCCGGTGGCCGAACGCTGGCCAGGAACTGTGCTGAACAGCGAACTCAATCGAATGCACAACCACTTTCATGTGGACTTCGACAACGACGGAACTGTCGACACCATCACGGCCAGTCGAGAAGGTGTGTCACTCGTTCGTCGTTCCGGCAATGAATGGCAGATGATCAGACTGGGTGACGGAATCACGGGCGCGGCGACTCCGGATCTGAATGGTGCCGGCGAAGTCCGAATGGGAACATTGAAAGGTGGCCGACGATTTCTGACTTCGGTTGAACCCATGCATGGAGATCACCTTGCCGTGTATCTGGAACCCCAAACGAGCGGGGAATCATGGGAGCGTCATGTGATCGATAAGGGCTTCCGACGAGGCCATGCTTTGGGGATTGCCGACTTTGACGGCGATGGTTCTGATGACATCGTCTTTGGACACAGCGACACGCCGGAAAAATTTGGCGTCAATGTTTACTCGTCCGCAGACGGCCAGCCTGAACGATGGAACAAGCATGTGCTCGATGAAGGCGGCATGGCGACTGAAGATCTGGCTGTGGGTGATCTGACCGGCGACGGGCGGCCTGACATTGTGGCCGGTGGCCGCGGCACTCATAACGTGAAGCTGTACATCAACGGCGGCCGATGAGGATCGCTCGAGAAAAAACTGTCCGATATGCAGTGAGCGGCAAGGCGCTGGCTCAGCTGAATCATCCCAATATTGCGCGACTTCTGGACGCTGGAACCACAAACAGTGGGCGTCTATTCTTCGTGATGGAACTGGTTCAGGGGGATTCTATTACGCAATTCTGCCGACAAAATTCCGTTCCGCTGCAGGAACGACTGCGGATGTTTGACGCCGTCTGTGATGCTGTCGAACACGCCCATCAAAATGGCGTGATCCATCGTGACCTGAAGCCATCCAATATTGTGGTCACGTCGCTTGATGGTCGGCGAATTCCAAAGGTGATCGATTTTGGCATCGCCAGTGGTGTCAGATTCAAAACTGTACCAAAGCCGGAAAGCTCAACGATTGACTCCCAGGCGGTCGCCACCATCATCGGCACGCCGGCCTATATGAGTCCCGAACAGACGCGATTGCCGGATCACGAACTGGACGCTCGCAGCGATGTCTATTCGCTCGGAGTCCTGCTGTATGAACTGCTGACCGATCTCAACCCGTTTAAAGACATTCCGTGGATGGAGTTTTCGTTCACGCAGCTTCAGCGAACGATCCAGGAGAAATCACCCCTTCTGCCAAGCCAGGCTGTGGCGAACTTCGCAAACAGGCAGAGTCTTCCTGCCACCGAAGTCGATGCAAATGCCGGAAATGCTTCCAACACAAACCGTCCGGACGCTGCACGTGCGACTGTGGAAAGTGCTGCAGCACGTAGTCGGCGGCAAGGCGTTACATTGGCTACAGCGGCACAGTTGAAGGACGATCTCGACTGGATCACGATGAAGGCTGTTGAGATCGATCGAGAGCGGCGTTACGTCTCTGCTGCGGCATTGGCGGCTGATCTTCGGCGATATTTGAATCACGAGCCGGTAACTGCCCGCCCGCCGTCGAAGTTGTATCGCCTGAAGAAGTTCGTGCGTCGCCGCAAGTCGCGAATTCTGATCGCAACACTGTCGGTCACAGTTGCGACACTCCTGAGTCTTTCCGTCGGAATCGGTTGGTCATTGCTGTCGCGTCAAGCAGAGCTGGCGCAGCAACGAAAGCTGGCTGATCAGGACCAGAAACTCGCCGCGGTTCGCAATCAGACGGACCTGGAATCTGCGTACGCCAATGACCTGAAAGCCGCGTGGGCGGCCCTTCTTTTTGGCGATCTCAAGCAAGCACGATCGCGTCTCGGAGAATACACTGGCACGGCTGAGCAGGCGGCGGTCACTGGATTTGAATGGCATTATTTGAGACGGATCTGCAATGACAATGCCGCCATTTTGGCGAACAGCAACGGACACATATTTGATATCAAATTTTCACCGGACAGTCGCACGCTGATTTCGTGTATCGGGAATGAAGCATCACGACTGGATGTCTGGGACGTGGCATCGAAGAATCGATTGCATACCATAAGCAACTTTCGCAACGACGTTAACTTTGCCTGCTTCAGTCTGGATGGCTCAATGCTGTTGACAGCGGAAGAAGACTGTTGTGTTCGGGCATGGGACGTCAACTTATGGCAGGAAGTTTATCGCATAGACGGTTTTAGCATGCCAGTGGGTCAAATCTTTCTGGCGTCTGACAATCGCACATTGATCGCCTCGGAGTTGAAATGGTCGCCGCCGCCGCCGACCGCCACAACCGTGGTTCGTGACCTGCAGCAGAATCCGAGTTTGGATGTTCAAGTTCTTCCAGGGACGCGTCTGCTGGACGTCAATGAAAAACGAAAACGGCACTCTCTGCAAATAACGCGGGCGAGATCAGCATCAGGACGTTTCCGGAGCTCGAAACGATCAGCGTTCTGTCGAAACCTTTGGGAGCAGTCTGCTGTGGTCGGATCTCCGCGAGCGGCGATCAAATCGCCTGCGGAACTAATCTTGGATTTGCCGCCGTCTGGCGATGGTCAGACTGGAGCGGCGGCGTACTCCCGAGTCGGACCGCAGATCCCACGACCGTTCGCGGCGTGGCATTTTCTCCGGACGAGAAGTTTCTGGCGGTCTGTTCGGGCGACGGAATTGTCGAGGTTTGGGACGTTCTCAGCAGAACGCGGCAGCGTATCTTTCACACGGAGAATGGAGAGTGCTGGTCGATTGACATTTCTTCGGACGCTCAGCATCTTGCTGTGGGTGAGATCAATGGGGTCGTGCGGCTGCGTGACTGGTCCGAAATTGTCAATTCGCGTCATCGCATCATCGAAACCCTGGCGGCATTTCACGATGTCGCTGTCGATTCCGGCGTGGAACGAATCGCAGTCATCAGCTCAGATCAGAAACACCTTAGCTTGCACTCCACACACGATGGACGTCCAGGCCCGTCGATTTCCGCGACAGACGGTGCGTCGTTTTCCGGGTTGACATTTGCACCCAACGGTAACATTTTGTGGGTGACGGACAGTGTTGGATCGCTGCTGCAGATCGATGTAGAGTCGATGACGATCACGCGCCGACTTCCCATGTACCAGCAGATGCTGATGTCACCAATCCTGTCGCGTGACGGACAGCATGTGGCGGTTAGCACTTCTGAGATTGAGGCCGGTATCTCCGCAGTCTGGGATTTGAAATCCGAACGCGAAGTGTTTCGTCTGCCGACAACTCTGACGGCAGGTGACCCAGGAGCCGTTCGCGTCGCAGGATTTTCTGATCAATCCACCGTCGTCGTGACTCAAAGTAACGACATCACCCACATGGACTTCGGTACGGGACAGGAAGTTTTGCCGCGATTCCGACACCAGCGATACTGGATCAGTTGCATCGTACCGTTGCCTGATTCTGCTGATGAAACGTGCGCAGTCTGTCTGCTGGATGGGACGGTCAACCTCTGGCACCCGCAGACGAGCACCGAAGAAGTTCTTCACGGACACCGCAGCCCGGTGAACCATGTAACAGTTTCGCCGGACGGAAGAACAATGGCGACCGGTGATCGAGCCGGTGAAATTCGTCTCTGGCAGCTTTCGACGCTGCAGCAACTTTGCGATCTCACTGGTCTTACCGGAGACGTGACGGGGCTCTGGTTCTCCCCTGACAGCCGTCGCCTCGTCGCCGCCGCGAAGACAAAAGGCGGCGGCAGTGAAGTTATGGTCTGGGACGCAAGCCAAAGTGAATGACATTGTGCCTGGCGAGCGGCAGGACGTAAGTCCTCCGATTTCGACGCGGCGCGTGCAGCGAGTTGGGCCGGGGTGGCCGGTAACGTCGTTAAGCATTTGATAGCGTCAGAACCAGCGAATAACCCCTTCCTCCGGCCTGTCGGCCACATTCTCCCCCGCGGGGCAACGCCGTGAAGTATTTTATTGAGCGAATTTGCTGTTGTTCCGGGCCGAAGGCACATTCGTTTGCCTAGCCCGGGCCATCGAATGGCCCTTTGGGCCGAAATCGCATGAAATCCTTAACAAAAATGCTTCAAAGCGTTGCCTTCCAGGGAGAGAAGGGCCTTCGACAAAGCCGCTGAAAACATGATAATAAATTCTTAACAGCGTTGGGTCGCCGGGGCTGAACGTATCGCAGCGAACGAAGCCCCGGAAGGTTCAAGGTGGGACATTGGAGACCACTGAGATCTCGCTCCGCTCCAACCCTGGCCAACCTGCCAGTCAGCGTTTGAGAGACGGCAGATTCCTGCCCGCCCAGTTCGCCCCGCCCCCGCGTGCGGTCAGTCCGCTGTCATTAAATCGCTCGATTTCCGCCGTCCGGAACGACAATTTCTCCCGAAAACAGAAAAGATCGTATTTTCTGCTGGGTGCTGTTCGTGCGGATTTCGCACTGAAGGACGCCAGACGGCAATAGCGCACAAGTACCACGTCGCGCCTTGGATCGTAAGTTGGAGATTCCCGTCCGACTGCTGAACGAAGGGCAAAAATGCCCATCCTACCCAGGAATGAAGATTTGACAGAGGACCTAGTGACCCGATTTTCCCAGTTCGCCGACTGCACGAAGACACAGATTTACTCTCAAGGGATTTGCCAATGCCCGTGATCCGCCAATTGAAGAGAAGTCTCGAATTAGACTCCGTCAGATTCATTCGACATGCGATGTGGCGTTGCAACGCTGGTACGACACGGCCATGGAAGATGCCATGATATCTCAAACGACCACAATGACATCTCTGAGCGAGCCATTCAAAATCATCGAAATCGACTCAAACTCTCGCATGTTCGACGAAGTGCAGATTCTGCGCAGGGGTGCGTACGGTCGTGACGAAGCCGGCAACGCGGATCTTATCGACGGCTATTCACACCATTTCGTGGCGACTTCCAACGGATCACCCATTGCTGCTGTACGAATGACGCGGCGCACCGAGGGTAAACTCGAATGTGAAGACCACTACCCTGGATGGATTCTCGACAGATTCGGCAACACCATTGGTGCTGCCAGCCGCATGTGCGTTTCGTCACAATTCCCAGGGACTCATCAAGTGGTGCGTGAACTCGTAAAGGCCGTCTGGCAGCATGGAATCCAATCGGGAATCAGGCTTGATCTGACGAAGGTGCGGCGTGAGATGATCCCATACTACCTGCGACTGGGTTATCTCTTTGTTCGTAAGTCGTGTTTCCTGTTTGACAAATGGGATATTCCGTGTGGCCTCATCGCATATCCGGCGAACGAGCGACACGAGGGGCAGTTTTCCGATTTATTTTGCGGCCTGAATATGCAGTGCGATCTGTCAGCGCCGGAGATTCGGGACAGATTCACGTCCTGCCGCAAAACCGCCTTCGCGGACTTCGACGAATTCCAACGTTTATGCTCGCCAGGTTTCACCCACAGTTCGCCAAAAGAGGATCAAAATGCAAACTCTTGAAATTCCATCGTCTCTGAATCTCTCGACCACTGCGGCGAACGTCGTAGCGGAGCTGGACCGCCGGGTGGAAAAAATCCGGCATAGCGTTTTGTCTTCGCCGCTTTGGAAAAACGCCACCCATCCCAAGGCAACAGCCGATCATCTAAGATCGCTTGTCCGTGAGAATATGCTGTCGGTCTACTGGTATCAGCGACATACCACAGAGGCTGGCTTCCATATGCTGGGGAGGTTTCCGAAAGACAGCGGGAGACTGCTCACAGTACTTCTGGCCCACAAAGCGGACGAAGCTGAACACGGTTTGTGGGCACTTCGGGATTATCTGAAGCTCGGAGGAATTCAGCCGATTGCTGATAGTCCGCCAAGTCCGGCGGCGTTTAATGTCGCGGCGACATGGTGGTGGATGGCCTATCACGAAGAGCCACTGGGTTACCTCGGAGCGGAGTATTTATTCGAATATCTTACAGCTCTGCTGGCACCAGACATCGTCGATCTGTTTTCTAAAAACGGAATTACTCAGGACGGGCTCGGGTTCCTGGTCGATCATGCTCAGGAAGACGAAAAACACACACAACTCCTCCGCGCAATGGTGGGTCGAGCAGTGGACAGTTCGCCCGAGTGTGTATCCGCGATTTATCGGTGTTTCGACTACTTTAGTCATGTATACCCACTTCCTGTCTGGAATGAGGCAGCCGCAAGAGCCGGTGGTTCGACGGTTGGAGCATGACAATGCCAATGTTTGCGGCGGCGAGCGCCATTTCATGTCTGATAAGTTGCGTTTGGGTGATTGCCGTGTACTTCCGACGTCCTGAAAGAATCGGCTGGCGCATGCGCCTACTGAGCATTTCCGGGCTAATTGGCTTTGCGATCCATATTGGCGGGCTGATCCTGATCGATCCCAGTCAGCTGACACGCCTACCGATCGCATGTGGACTTTACACAGCCGGCTTCTGCCTGCTGTGGTGGAGCGTTGGCACGCTCTGGAATCGAAGACCCATGCTGGCGTTCTCAAATTCCAATCCAGTCGAAATCTGTATGTCCGGCCCGTATGCCTGGGTCCGTCATCCGTTTTATTTAAGCTATGTGCTCATGTGGTTGGCGGGTGCCGTCTCATTGCCGCTATATCTCGGTTGGTTCGTCCTGTTCCTTCTTTTGCCGCAGTACATCATCGCAATCCGATCGGAAGAACAGCAGATTCTTTCCGGCCCGCATGGCGCAGCGTATTCAAAGTACCGCCGAAAGGTGGGAGCGATGATTCCGACGTTCCGAAATGTCACTGGCGATCCATTGCACGATTCTGAGGACCCGCTGATCGAAGCGGAACTGCGTCAGCCTGGAAGTGAAACATGATCACGTCCCAACAGGCGCATCAGCTCTACCGCTATATGCGGACCGCTAGGGAAATCGACGAGCGGGAATGCTCGGTGATTCCATTGTTTCGTTTGTTAAGGAGCCTGTGGCCGACTTTGGGCATCGACCTCAAAGTGATTGGAACAGCGAGTACCACTTCTATTGGGAATACCATCTTTGGTGGGATGAGATCATGCAACCAATAACGTCCACAGGAGTGCTGGCAGAAGCCTGTCGCACTCCACTGACATCGATCAGCCGTGAGTATCGACAATTACTTGTGAATCGTGGATGCCACGCGCTTTATCGTTGGTATCTTGATCGTTCACAGCGACATCGCAACTGGAATCCGGATCGAGGTTTCGCCTGGTCGGATATTCGAAACGATCACGCAGAGAATGTGATTGCCCTCGTCCAGGGATTCTACGCAGTTGAGCAGTATGCGCCAGACTATACCGCCGAACTCACACGCCTCGCCAGAACAGGGTATGGCCACTCGCAGTTTCAAATCCGCTGGGGTGCTGAAGAGGAAAAACATTCCGATCTGTGGCGAAACGTCCTGCTGTTCACTCGTGCAAGGACAGCATCCCAACTTGAACAATACACGCACGATCTTCGAGATCAGGCTTGGGAGGCTCCCTACAAATCACCGCTTGAAATGCTTTTCTATACGGTATTTCAGGAACGCGCAACTCAGTTGATTTATCTCCGGCTTGCCGCGGCAGCGGAAGGCAGAAGCGACGAAAGCAAACTCAGTTCGGCAAGGGACCCCGTTCTTGCGAAAGTCTGTTCCGCAATAGCAGCGGACGAAGCTGCTCACTACGACTTTTTCCTGTCTCTAGCGCGACTCAATTTGTACTATTTTCCAGAGGAATCTCTCGTCGCACTGGTTCGTGTGCTTCGCAGTTTCGTGATGCCTGCCGCGACAATTGTGCCTGACTATGACGCCTTCATCAAGGTGTTATATGAGGCAAAGTTGTTTGGTCCTCAGATCTACGGTAGAGAAGTTGCACGTCCAGCGCTCAAGGCCCTCGGAATTGAGTCCGTAAAGGCAATTGAGGCTGGCCTTGCTGCGACTCGAACGCCTCCTGATCCGTCGGGAATAGTGCGTCCGCCGGTAATCAGTGGCTGTGACTTTAATGCCCTTGAAGGCACAGTATCTCACCTGTTTGATCGGTTTATTAAATACGAGCGTGATGTGGGACTCGCGGATGTTGACCCAACTGTTTTTGTACAAGTGAAATGGTAACGGAATCGCGTTCATTCACCCATCTCTGAGACCGAAACCTTTTTCACTCGCGCAGTAAATGCGAATTCCTACTATGCTCACAACGGACATCAGCCAACTCCTTGACACATGCTTTAATCACGTCGCCGAGGGCGATGGCGCCGCAGTTGTTGACACGTTGTGTACAGAACTGGCCTGTTGGCGGCACGCGGTCTCACCGGAACTTTGGAGGCAGACCATCGTGCCGTTGTGCCGAGAACATCGCATCCACCAGACGCTGCTGGAAGATCCATATACGTGGAGAGCGTATACCAAACCACGCGGCTATGCCGGTGACGCTGAGATGCTTGATTTTCTGTACACACAAAAAGTACCTCCTGGGACTTCAAATGCTGGGGAGGCTGTATTTCGCGGAACGACTGGGCTGCCCAATGGCCAAAGTGTTGTCGATCGACGCAACCGGTTGGCGAAACGCATAGACCGCGTTTGTGATTCGCGACCTAACCCACGAATTCTGTCAATAGCGTGCGGCCATTTACGGGAGGCGCAACAGTCCGCGGCAGTCCAAAACAAAAGCGTTGGTGAATTCATTGCACTCGACCAGGACGAAGACTCTCTGGCGACAGTCGCATCAGAGCAATCATGTTTTGGAATCAGAACAGTGCAGGCATCCGTTATCTCCGTGATTCGAAAGAACGTTGCATTTGAGAACCTTGACTTCGTCTACGCCGCTGGACTTCTCGACTATTTATCGGAGTCCTTGAGCAGGCGGTTGATCAAAGTCGCATTTGAAATGCTCTCTCCAGGCGGGCGACTACTGGTCGCCAATTTTACGCCTGACAATCACGGGCGAGCATACATGGAATGTTTTATGGATTGGAACCTCATTTATCGAAACGAGGCGGAAATGGAAGCTCTGACGCCTTCAGGAATAGCCGATCGGAATTGCTTTCGTACTGTTTACCGAGACGAAGGTAGAAACATCGTTTACCTCGAATTGATGAAACACTGATGCATACTAAAGAATCACTCGTGAGGGACGGTGCAGGTCATCAGCTTGCTGATCTCTACCGCTACATGCGCACCGCCAGGGAAATCGACGAGCGGGAGCGGGTGCTTGTTGCCAGGAATCAGGCGCATTTTCATGTCTCGGGAGCAGGGCATGAAGCTTCAGCGTGTTTGGCACGGCATTTGACTGGCAGCGATTGGCTCCATCTGCATTATCGAGATAAAGCCTTACTGTTGACTCGCGGTTTGTCGGTGCAGGAATTCTTTCGCAGTCTGTTGGGACGTGGAACGGCGCATTCCGCCGGGCGGCAGATGAGTGCCCATTTTTCTGCTCCGGATTTGAATGTGCTCAGTCTGGTTGGCCCCGTTGGCAATAATGCGTTGCAGGCCGTTGGGGTTGCAGCGGCGATCAAGCTGAATACAGACCGACCGATCGTTGTTTGCAGCTTGGGTGACGGGACGACTCAGGAAGGCGAGGTGCTGGAGGCGATTGCTGAGGCGGTTCGATGGCAGTTGCCCGTGCTGTTCCTGATCCACGATAATCGGTTTTCGATTTCAACGACAACTCGAGGAAAGACCTTCTTCAATCTGCCGACAGGGGATGCTACTGAGTATTACGGCCTGCCCATCCTGAGGATTGATGGCAGCGATGCACAAGCCCTGGATGCGGGATTTGAAGATGTAGTCGCGACAATCAGGCAGACACGCGGTCCGAAGATTGTCGTGATGGAAATGGAGCGGCTGAGTGATCACACCAATGCGGATGACCAGTCGCAGTATCGTTGTGCTGAAGAGATTGCATCCGGACGCAACGTGGCGGATCCGGTTCGGAAGCTGCGAGATGTTTTGTTGCTGCAGGGAAGCACGGAACCTGAACTGCAAGACCTGGAATTAACGATCTGCGAATCCGTCTTGCGTGCCGCAGATGAGGCAATGTCGGAATCAGAACCCGTCGCTATGTTCACGGCGAAAGCTCCGTTGCCGAAGGAGTTATTCGAACGGCAGGAGTACCGTGGAGATCACACATCGCCGCAACTCACAATGCGGGAATCATTGTGTCAGGTAATTCGGGAACGTCTGAAAACTGATCCACGTGTGTTTCTCTACGGTCAGGATATCGAAGATCCGAAGGGCGATGTGTTTGGCGTCACACGCGGCTTAAGCACGGCATTTCCCGGACGCGTCGTGAATGCACCGCTTTCGGAATCTACGATTGTCGGAACGGCCATCGGGCGTGCTCTGGCCGGACAGCGGCCTGTCGCGTTTATTCAGTTTGCGGACTTCCTGCCGCAGGCGTTCAACCAGATCGTGTCAGAACTCGGCAGCATGTACTGGCGGACCAATGGTGGCTGGCAATGTCCCGTGATCATAATGGCGACCTGCGGTGGCTACAAATCCGGACTCGGGCCGTTTCATGCTCAGACAATGGATGGATTTGCGGCACATGTGCCCGGCATTGATGTTGTCATGCCGTCCAGTGCTGCAGATGCAGCGGGACTCCTCAATGCCGCGTTCGAGTCCCCGCGACCGACGCTCTTCCTCTATCCCAAAAGCTGCATGAATCTCACGGACCGGACAGCATCGGCAGATGTCGTCAATCAGTTTGTGTTGCCAGGCAAAGCTCGACGCCTGATGAATGGAACAGATCTGACTCTTGTGACCTGGGGAAGTCCGGTGGCACAGTGCGAGAAGGCGGCGACTGCATTGTACGAGTCTGGATTTACAATCGACTTGTTTGACTTGAGATCAATTGCACCTTGGGACGAAGACGCCATTCTGAAATCCACTCAAACTACCGGACGGCTTGTAGTGGTTCATGAAGACAACCATACCGCCGGTTTCGGTGCGGAAGTCATTGCCACCGTCGCCGAACGTGCGAGCCGCACTGTCACATTTCGACGTGTCGCTCGGCCAGACACTCACATTCCGTATCACTACGCCAGTCAGCTTGAGATACTGCCCAGCTACAAACGAACGCTGGAAGCGTGCGCAGATCTGCTTGCCTGTGATGTCGTTTGGGAGAATTCTCCAGCCGATCCGCATGGTCAGGCAACGATTACAGCGATTGGTTCCGGACCATCCGACGAAATGGTCGATCTGATCAGCATTGCCGTTCAGGTAGGCGACGGCAGGTCAGAGGATTCGAGTCGGCCAACCGCTGATCCGGCTGAGCGTTGCTTCCGTCGGAGATTATCACCCCGCAGTCACGCAGGAACAATCTGGAATACCCCGCATTGAGCGGCGAATGAATCCGCCTCAGGTTGCAAAAACTCCTTCCAATGGACATGTGTCAGCAAATTTCCGTACGAAAGGGACTTTCAGCTATCTGAGTCGCCCGGCCTGTGTGACAGGCAGTCGCCTGATTCAAACCGAGTCCATCGCGTCCGGAATTCCGGGCTGGACTGGTGCGGAGGCCATCAAGCGGACGGGTGTCGAAACACGCTACTGGGTTGAGGCTGACGAATCCATTGGGGCATTGACAGTTCGTGCAGCGACGGATCTGCTGAATTCGCTGGGGAGCGATGTTCTCTCGATTTCCGCAGTGATCTGCAGTACGACATCACCGCAGGAAGCAACGCCATCCATTGCATGCCACGTTGCATCTGCATTGGCCCCACGGAATTGTTTCGCGGAAAACTGGTTTGCGTTTGACGTGAATGCCGCCTGCTCTGGATTTCTGTATGCACTGCGTCTGGCGCATGAGCATCTGGACGGGAATGATTCAGGTGCCGTCCTTCTTCTGACCTCAGAGATTCTGTCCCCGAATTTGAATAAGTCAGACCCTGCCACGACGTTTCTGTTTGGCGACGCAGCGACTGCAACTCTGATCACCCGGAATCCACTTGGCAATCGCAGCCTGCAAGTGGTAATGCCGCAACTGTACTCAGCTCCCGACCCGGATCGCGTCATTGTTTCGCCGTGCTACGGTGGTGGGCACTTGAGGATGGACGGGATCGCTGTAGCGCGAACCGCATATAAATCCATGACATCCGTTTTGCAGAAAGCCGCAAAGGAGCTTGGCATCACGCCGGCCGACCTGGTCGCTCTTGTGCCGCATCCGGGCAGCAAGCGAATTCTGCAAAATGTCGCGGAATCGCTTGGAGTTTTACCGGAACGAGTCTGGCACACGATTGCTCATACCGGCAACACATCCAGCAGTTCGATTCCGCTGGCACTGGATCATTATTGGGATCAGCTCCCCCGCGAGGGCCAAATTGGGTTTGTCGCGTTTGGAGCTGGGTTTACGTCCGCCGCCACAATTGGAGAGTTCAAAGACCATGACTGAGATAACGCCCACTGAAACCGCCGCAAAGCTAGCCGATCTGATCGGAGACGTACTGAGCGCTTCTGTCGATCCGACAAATCTGGATGCACAGTTGATCGAAGCCTATGGAGCGAATTCGATGGACCTGGTGGACATCGTGGAAAAGATCGAACGGAAATTCTCCGTCAATGTCCCCAATGATCAAGTGATGGAACTAAAAACCTTCGGCGACGTGCTGCGGATTCTGCAGCCGGCGTCGCAGGAGATTTGATGTGATGCTTGATCATCCGGTTATGAACGAGCTTCAGCGGCTGCTTGAAACTTTTAGCGGCCTTGACGAACTTACAAACCAAAGTTCAACAGACGCGGCCCTGCGCGCCAGCGAATGTTTTAACGAATTCTCCGAGGGGTTTTCGCGCGCATGTGATCAGTGCAACGGGACCGGCCAGCCGCAATCATTTCAGCTTTGCGAAGCCGTGCAACAACGGCTGTTGCCAATCCTGCTTCAGTCCCGGGTCGGCCGTCACGCTTTTAACAAGCCACTTGGGTATGCAGGTGATTATTCCTTAATCCAGCATCTCTACGATGCCCAGCCCGAAGGAATCGCAGAACTGGGGACGATCGCAGATCATTGCCTGCTTCACACATCCGCCAGTAAGGCCGTCCGAAATCGACGCAACGTAATGAAACCATATATTCTGCAAGCCTTGTCCTCAGATGAGCGTGAACGCTCTTCCATTCTAAGCCTTGCCTGCGGCCCAGCAGCAGAAGTCTTCGACGTACTGCTAGACCAAAAACTACAAGACCGCTTCGAATTCCATCTCGTTGATATTGATCCACGGGCGCTGAACTTCGTCAGGGAAAAAGCTGACGTTTCCGGTATAGCCTCGTCGCTGCACCTTCATCGGCAGGACATTAATCGATTCGTCGTAGGGGGCGTTGATCGCTCAGGATTGCCACCAATCGACCTCGTCTACAGCATTGGACTGATCGACTATTTCGAAGATCGTCACGTAATTCGCCTGATGAATTTTGCTCACGATCATCTGAAGCCGGGAGGACGGCTGGTTCTCGGCAACTTCCATCCGCGGAATCCGACACGAGCACTCCTTGATCATGTGCTCGACTGGAAGCTAATCCATCGCGATGAGGCCCAAATGAACGAGATCTGCAAATCAAGTGTTTTCGGTCGTCCGTTCGACAGCATCGAATTTGAACCAGAAGGCGTCAACCTGTTTGCTACGGTTGAGAAGAAAACTGGTGGATCTGCCTCGCGAATGAGTGATGCCGTTTGACCACACCGAAGCTAAATTGTGATGATGCCGACTCAAATGTCAGCAGGACGTCAACTCCATGATTCCAAATTCTGACACAATCGCAAACAGCACAATTTCCACTCAAAAGTGGTTAGCGGCGCATCAATTGCAAATGAACAATGTGGATCCGGCCGTTTTGTTCGATCGCTATGAACGCGGAGGATTTTTGTACCCAAAGAAACGGCAATTGCTCGATGCATTTATGCCGGAGATTACTGCAAACTGGCGAAAGGCAATCCAAGCGGGCGACAAGATTCTATGGTACGTTACGCACGAAGCCCCGGACGGTGCTTGGGCAACAATGTGCGTCTGGAAATCAACCCATACCGGTTGGGTGGTGCAGCACCTTGTCAGTCAGTCTCCTTCGGCTTCACGGCACGTTCTACTGTCGTGTCAGAGCAGGGAAATTCAACAATCTGAAAGCAACGCATACCAAAATTGGTTTCAGCCATCAAACCGGTCGGCGCGTGCGCTGCACGGGACGATAGAAACAAATGTCGGTGTCGAATTTGCCTCCGTCAGGTCTTACGATTATTTCTCACTTCCGCAGAAATGCACTCCTGGAGAAATCAAATGTGGCATCAACATCCGCCTGTGCGGACGCGATGAACAGTCCGTACTTTGCTCACTGGCAGAACAGGAACGCGGCTCAGTTTATGTGAAGGCTGAGGAACTGGATCATCCGGATTTCGAGTTGCATGCGGTTGATGAACTGTACAAATCGGTCGGATTGCGGCGCTATCGGCGAATCTGGCTTGCATGGCTTCCTGGAGCATCGACTCCATGTGCAGCCGCCATCGCGTATTGCGGGCCATTAGGATTCAATTTTAGCTTCCTCGAAAACCGTATCGACTTGATCTTCGCACCTGTGTGGAACGATGAAAAACTGCAAGTGTCCCGTTGTCTGCTTTCCGCTGCAAGCGAGGTATACTGCGGGCATCCACCACGACATTTGCTAGTAACAACCGTGGATACTCACCGCGAAGTGATGGAACGACTGGGCGGCACTCTCCCGCGTACATACTGTCAGAGCATCTGTCTGAGACCTGGGTTTCCAGACTGGTATCAACACGTTGAAAAAACATACCAGCGGATCATGGAATTGATACAGAGACAGGCAATCAATCAAACGTAACGCCCTTGTTCAAAGTCATGACCTTCGGTGTACTACAAACAAAAGAGATGGAAATGAATTCGAGTTCTGGATACTTAATGGATGATCCTCGTGAGACTAGTCGCCTTTCACAAAAAGTCGATGCAGCGGAGTGGGTCCGGAAATTTATTGTTCCATTAGAACTGGCAGGAGCGACTGTTCTGGACGTAGGCTGCGGCCCGGCTGTGATCGCGTCAGAAATCAGTCAACACTTCCCAACGGCTTCTGTGACCGGATTGGACCAGAGCGAGGAGCGGCTTGTCGTCGCTCAGCAGAACAACCTGGAGAATTTGAAAGTTCAGCTTGTGTCAGGAAGTGCTGCGGAATTGCCATTTGGCGATGCGTCGTTTGATTTCGTGATGTGCCGTTTCCTGCTGGAGTACCTCCCCGATAAACAAGCGGCGATCAACGAGATGGTACGAGTGCTGCGGCCCGGTGGACGCCTTCTGCTGCAGGATCTTGACGGACAACTTCTCTGGCATTTTCCGATCGACGAAGACCTGCAGCGGAACATCGAATCGACGCTTAAAGTACTCGCCAAAACCGGCTTCGATCCGTTCGTTGGTCGGAAGCTGTTCCACTTTTCTAAAGTCGCAGGGTTGGACGCGATCAATGTCCGGATTGAACCCTATCATCAGATTATCGGTCAAATTGACAATCGCATGCGGGCACTTTGGGAGTTGAAACTGGATATCGCGTTGCCAGCCGCCGCGAAGGCTTTAGGCAGCCCTGAAAATGCGGTCGAAATGAAAAGACATTTTCTTGCGTATTTTGACCGCGAGGATTCTTTGACCTATTCCGTCGTGTTTACCGTGGTTGGTCGAAAGCCCGTACGTCCCGATCCAATTGCTGCCGGGGGTTCCGGCCAGCCATGACCGTCATCGCCTGGAGAATTTTGACCTGCAAGCCGTTTCGAACGTCCGTAACAATGCTCGCGTTGGGATTTTTGTTTCTACTGTCGTTCGCGCAGGTCGGGATGCTCGTGGGCTGGTGCAATACAACGTCGGCGATTATCCGTCATGCAGACGCAGATGTCTGGATCATGGCTGAGAAAACGGCGGCCTTTGACTATGGATCGGCGATTCCTCGACAACGAGTTTTTCAGAGCCGCACGGTTCCGGGTGTTGCATCGGCCGAAGCGATGATAATGACATGGAACACATGGCAACGGCCGGACGGGACTCGCGTGAACGTCGAACTCATCGGCCTTGATGACGCATGTACGGGTGGTCCATGGGAAATGGTCAGCGGCCAGGTCGAAGATATTCATCTGCCGAACGGCGTGATCGTGGATGAACTATTCCTCTCCGCCCTCGGTGTCGAAACGATCGGTGACGAAGTGGAGTTGTTTGGTCGTCGAGCCATCGTGCGGGGAATTTCACAGAACGTGCGAACTTTCACCGCGTCCCCGTTCGTCTTCACATCCATCGATTCGGCAATCCGATACGACCGTCGCTACGCAGACGACGAAGTGACGTACGTTCTGGTTCGGTGCGAAGAAGGACATTCGCCGGAAGTTGTGCGTGATCAGCTTCGAGTTGCCCTTGCTAACGTGGAAGTGCTCACGTCAAATGAATTCGCGCTGCGAACTATCAAGTACTGGATGCTGGAAACCGGTGTAGGAATTACCGTCGTACTGACCGCGATTCTGGGGTTCACTGTCAGCATCGTGATCATGACTCAAACTATGTACACGCTGACGAATGAACATCTCAGCGACTATGCAACGCTGGCAGCTCTGGGATTTCTGCCGCGGCAGTTGTTGTTTTGCGTGTTGCAGCAGGCGACCGTACTTGTCTGCGTCGGCATCATGTTGGGGTCGGCGGGATTTCGAGCGGCGGCGGTAGCGACCGCAAGAACTCCGCTGCCGCTTGAGATGTTGCCGGAGGTTTACGTGGCACTGGTCGCAATATCGGTTGGCGTTTGTCTGGCCGCCACCTGTTTTGCCGTGCGTTCAGTTCTTCGCATTAACCCCGCCGTTGTGTTTCGAGGTTAGTCCATGAAACATGCAATACGCTGCGAAGGGATTCGGCATCAGTTTGGCGAAGGAGCGACACGAGAAACTGTCATTGAAGAGATCTCGCTGGAAATTCTTTCCGGCCAGACGGCTTTGTTGATGGGCCCCAGTGGTTCTGGAAAGACGACCCTGCTTTCCATTCTGGGCTGCCTGCTTTCGCCGACGTCCGGTCACGTGTGGATTGACGAACAGCCCGTTACATGGAAATCACAGTCTGCGCTCGCAATGCTTCGACGCGCGAAACTGGGATTCGTCTTTCAACATGCGCGTCTGTTGCCGTTCATGTCAGTTCGGGAGAATCTGACCATCATCGGACGAAATGGCGGACTTGCCGGCCGGACGCTTTCCACACGGGTCGATGAACTGACGGGCCGTCTGGAGCTTCAGGCTCACCTGTCAAAACGTCCAAGTCAACTCAGCGGTGGCCAGCAGCAAAGAGTCGCGATTGCCCGCGCGCTGATGTTGCAGCCAGCCGTTCTTCTTGCCGACGAACCGACTGCGGCGCTGGACTGGCGGCACGGTCAGGAAGCTGTTCAGTTGCTGGTCGATCAGGCACGACTTGCGGGTGCCGCCGTCCTGACTGTGACTCACGATTCGCGGCTGAAGCCCATGTTCGATCGCGTTTTGACGATCGAGAGCGGGCGACTTTTCGAGGAGCCCGCATGAAACGTCTTTTGATTTGCTTGCTGTTCGCTGCGGTCGGTGTGCTCGTTTTTATAAGCATGCACAGCATGCGGCCCAACGAACGTGGAACTCAGGACCATGTGATTTCAAAAATCCCGGTGGATTCTGAACCGCCGACTTCATCTCGTCAAAATCGCGTGGAAGGAATTGGATATGTGGAACCACGTTCTGAGATACGACGGCTGGTTCCGCAGGCCGGTGGCGTCATTCAGCAATGCGCAGTACCGGCGGGAGCCTTCGTCCGCAAAGGCGATCTGCTGGTAGTGATCGAATCAGCGACGCAACAGGCTCAGTTTTCTTTTGCTCAGGCGCGACTTGAACTGGCTCGTGCAGATGGTGCAAAGGTCCGCAGTGGAATCAATCCCCTGCGAATTGAGCTTGAGCAGCGAACACTCGAACGTCTGAAAATGCGCCTGCAATTCGCCAAAATTCGGCATGAGCGAGCGAAAAAAGTCTTTAGTCGGAATGCGAGTTCTGAACAGGATCTGGACGATGCGTCTAACGAACAAGAGCAGGCCGTGATGGCCGTTGCCGAACAGGAAGCCGCAGTCTGTCATCTCCAAAAATCCGTAACGAACGCAGACATACTTGTGGCAGAGGCAAACGTCAGCGTGGCGGAAGCTGCGGTTCGGCAAGCTGAACATGCAGTATCGACAACACGTCTGCTTGCTCCGGAAGACGGCACAGTGCTGCGATGGCTGAAACGCGAAGGAGAAGGCGTTAGTACGGTTGCTCCGGAGCCAGTGCTGCTGTTTGGCGATCTCTCTCGTCTTCACGTCCGGGCTGAGATCGATGAGCGATCAGCAACAGTTGTCAAGCCTGGTATGGCGGCTGAAGTCTACGGCACAAATCTGAATGACTCTACGTGCCACGGAACTGTACTTCGCGTCGAACCAGTCATGGGCAGCAAAACAGTGTTCACGCAGTCCGCTGCAGAACGTAAAGATCTGGATGTCGTCCAGGTGGTAATCGAAATGGAAGAATCATTCATAGCACCCAGCGGCTTGCGGGTGGATGTCCGGTTGTTTATGAATCTGCCGCGTAAGGATTTAACACTCACGAAGCCATAGGGCGCATTACGTCCGGCACGAGCACAGTCTCAATCAGGTTCTTGAAATCCAAAACTCAGAATTTGCAACTGTTCGTTCGGACGCCCGTGACAGAGACAAACGCGACGCCGATCAAGTCAATGAAATCGGTTCCCGCCCGGAGTGGCACCTTGAAACTGCGTGCCACAATGTTCAGCGACCTGATTCCTGCGGAAGTGAATGGCCGTGACGATTCCAGCAGGATGATCTCCGGTGATGTTCTGCAGGGGCACGATGAAGACCTGTTCGGGCCGGGATCAGACTGGTGGCTGAACCTGAATTGAGCGGCAGCCGATACATTCGTTCCACCCGGATCGAGCGATTTGATATCCGGTTCGCTCAGATTTCGAATGGCCGACCGGGCAACAGCCGGGGATCTCGACGACTTCAACAGCAGAAACTGGAGAAAACAGCGTTCGGAATCCGCCAAGTCTCCGTTTTCTCTGTCTCCGGCGTGAAAGTTTTCGTTGTTTCGTACAAACACGGTCTCCTCAGGAATTCCTCATTGCTATGATCGATGCAGGCTACTGGGACTCTGATTTTTAAACCGTTGAGAATTGCACGTTGTTACACTTCTGAGGAAGTTGGGGTAGCGGAAGCCGCCACGGCTTTCGGTATGTCGGCGTTCCGCAGGGATCGGCCGAAACGCTTAGCGCGTTCCGCTACAAAGTGGGTGCCATTTGTTCGCGGGCCGGGCGCGGGCGGATTATTTTTCCGTCTTCACCGGGGTCAGCTGGCCATCGGCAATCGGCAACGCACCGGCGAACAGGCCCTGAATAATGTGCGTCATATGCGGCAGGTTGAGTTTTGAAACCTCGTCGCTGGGCTGGTGATAATCGCTGTGCAGTGAACCGGCCGAAAAGCTGTGAGCGATCACGCCCTTTTGCACAAACGAATAATTATCGCTGCGAGTGTAAAGCATCTCACTGACATCCTCACGATGGAAAACTTCGACTCCCGCCCGAGCGGCGCCGATCGCCATCAGAGCTCCCAGGTCAGAGCGAGTCCAGCCTGTGCCCCATGTTCGGCCTTCGGCTTTTTCTTCGGGGCGGCCGATCATTTCGATGTTGATGTTGGTCACTGTCTGTTCGAGCGGCCACAGGGGATTTTCGGTGTAGTACTTTGAACCCAGAAGACCTTTCTCTTCACCCCAGAAGGTCATAAAAATCACCGAGCGTTCAGGTCGAGTCTGCAGACTGGCAAAAGCATCTGCCAGAGTCACCACGGCTGTCACGCCGGTCGCATTGTCATCCGCGCCGTTGTTAATCACATCGCCCTGTCGGTCGCCGGACAACTGGCCGATATGATCCAGATGGGCCGATATGATAATCGCCTGCTTCGACAATTCAGGGTCCCGGCCGCGCAGCACACCGATCACATTTCGCACCGGCGTGTTGACGACAGTTCTTGCTTCCGCTTCGACAAGGACATCACCCTCAGACAGTACTGCCGTGGAAATCAGAATCACTGGACAGGCCATAAGAAATTGTGCAGGGACATTCAGCGGTTTCTCCTGCAGACGTTTTGCAACCTCCGGAAGAATGCTGTCATCTGCCGTGCGAACGAGAATTGCAACGGCCCCCTTGCTGGCAAAAACACCGACTCGCCGCGACCACGCGGCGATCATCATGGCGGGATTATCGACGGCCTGAGGCGGAATCGGAAACTCGTCAATCACAACAATTTTTCCATGAACGTCGTCGACCGCTTTTCCATCCGTGACTGGTGCCGTGGTCGACACAGCTTTGTCGCCGCTCAAAAGTATGCCGCGAACAGCAACTGCATTCCCGGCGACGGAGACCTTCGCTTCCCCCTGCGCGACCACATACTGAGCCAGCTCTGTGGTCTGGTAGTAACTGCTATCCGGCCCGAGCCCTTCCAGACCGGCTCCGCGAAATCGTGAAGCGACATACGCGGCGGCAATGTCCAGTTCCTTTGACGGAGTATTTCGTCCGGCCATTTCATCGGAAGCCAGAAACGAAACCGTTGCCAGAACCTCCGACTGCTCGATCGACTTCACAGCAGTCTGCTGATCTTCCGTCAGCGGCATGACCGAGAGATCCTCGGCCATGGACGCACTGCAGATCAGCACAACGATCAACGCCCAGGTCAGTCGAATCATGGCAAGGTCGGCTTTAGGAAGTGATCCCGATAAAAAAACAAAGATCGCCGGTCAGTTTGCCGGCGCCACGGCCGCTGCATTCGGAGCCGCAACGGCTGCAGCGGAAGGTGGTGCTGTTTCAGACTTTGTAACAGCCAGCCACGGAGCAATCATCAGAGCCACCACGGAAACCAGTTTCAGCAGGATGTTCAGCGACGGGCCGGACGTATCCTTGAACGGATCACCGACAGTATCGCCCACAACGGCAGCCGCATGCACAGCACTGCCTTTTCCGTAGGCGACTCCATTCACTGTCACGCCGCCTTCAATCATCTTCTTGGCGTTGTCCCATGCGCCGCCGGCGTTGGACTGGAAGATCGCCAGCACAACGCCGCTGACGGTCACGCCTGCCAGCAGACCGCCCAGCATTTCCCCACCGCCCGAGAATCCGATAACCACAGGCCCGGAAATGGCGAGCAGACCCGGCAGAACCATTTCACGAAGAGAAGCGCGAGTGGAGATCGCGATGCAGCGATCACAGTCCACATTGGCGATTGCTTCCTGCATGGTGGCCTGATCTTCGGCCGTCCATTCGTCCATCGGCACATGCTCCTGATTTCGGCAGATCACCAGAGCTTTGGCGAGAATTGGAATGTCTCGAAACTGCCGACGCACTTCTTCGATCATTTTATTTGCAGCACGTCCGACAGCTCGCATTGCCAGCGCGGAAAACAGAAACGGCATCATGGCTCCGATGAACAGACCGCACATCACGCGAGGAGACGCGACATCGATCACCTTCAGACCAGCCGTCGACATGTAGGCGCTGAACAAAGCCAGAGCGGTAAGAGCCGCTGAACCAATGGCAAAGCCCTTTCCAATGGCCGCGGTTGTATTGCCAACCGCGTCCAGCTGATCGGTCCGAGCCCGCACCTCTTTTGGAAGATCGGCCATTTGCGCGATTCCACCGGCATTGTCGGCGATCGGGCCATAAGCATCGACGGCCAGCTGAATCCCGGTGTTCGACAGCATTCCCACGGCAGCAATCGCGATTCCATAGAGACCGGCCAGTTCATGAGCCCCAAGGATCGCAAAGGCAATCAGGAGCATCGGAAGAGCGGTCGACAACATTCCTACACCAAGGCCGGCGATCACATTGGTCGCAGCGCCAGTGACCGACTGTTCGACAATGTCCATCACCGGACGGCGACCGGAACCTGTGTAATATTCAGTGACAAGACCGATCAGAATGCCAACGCCCAGTCCAATCAGAGAAGCCCAGAAGACTCCCATTCGAGTGTAAACAAAACCGTCAGCCCCGGTCCATGTACTTGGCAGCAGCAGGTTAATGATTAGAAAACTGGCGACCAGCATTACGGCCGCGGCAATCAGCTCGCCCCGGTTCAACGCTTTTTGGGGATCCATGTTGTCGCCGCCTTTGACATAAAACGTCCCGACAACGGACGCCAGAACTCCCGCGGCACTCAGCAGCAGCGGCAGCAGTACGGCGCTCATCCCGCCGAGACCGGCGGTAAACTGTTCCATCGGTGCAAAGGTCGCCCCAAGAACCATGGCCCCAATGATGGCACCGACATAGCTTTCGAAAAGGTCGGCACCCATCCCGGCCACGTCACCGACATTGTCACCCACGTTATCGGCGATCGTCGCTGGATTCAGCGGGTGGTCTTCCGGAATGCCGGCTTCTACTTTGCCGACGAGGTCCGCACCAACGTCCGCCGCCTTGGTATAGATGCCGCCGCCAAGACGGGCAAACAACGCCACGGAGGACGCTCCGAATGAAAAGCCTGTCAGGACATTGATCACGCGCGGCAGAGAGGCCGTCTCGGACCCCAGCACATTCAGATACACTGCAAACAGGCCACCCAGACCAAACACGCCCAGTCCAACAACAATCAGTCCCATAACCGAACCGCCACCGAAGGCAATCAGCAGGGCCGGGGCAAGTCCCTGACGCGCGGCGTTTGCTGTGCGCACGTTGGCAAGAGTTGCCACGCGCATCCCAAAGAATCCGGCAAACCCTGAGAAGACGGCACCCGTCACAAACGACAGCGCCACCAGGGGATGCGAGTTCGCCGAACTTCCCGACCAGTACATCAGCGCCGTTACGATCAGAATGAAGCCGAGCATCACGGAATATTCGGCCCGCAGGAACGCCATGGAACCGGCCCGAATTTTATCGGCAATCGCCGTCATTTTTTCCGTACCGGGATCCTGGCTGGCAACCCACCGATATCGATAAACGCTAAAGGCAAGGCCAAGGAGCCCGATAAAGGGAACGACATAAACCAGGAAACTCATTCTCGACTCCGTACATTTTCAGGTGGGTATTTATTGGGTCGCAGGCAATGATGGCAGGATTTTTAAGCCCTTGCCAGTGCCGGGGGCTGGAGTTCTAGCAGACTACCTGCCCCCGTGCGACAGTTCCCGCACGGATCATCCGGCACCCAGTATTTTCCGAGAAAAATGGGCCTCGCATCCGGCAATGACGCCGGAGTTTTCCGCTACGTGATCGATGCTTGCCATCAAATCAACAAGCCGCGTGCGGAGAAGCCCGGCTTTTTAAAAAAGACGAGCTTCTCAAATGCTCACTTGAGACTGCCCTCGATTAACGCGACAATGCCACTTCTGCCAGAATTTTCCCGCCAGCAACGAATCGCGGCACTGAATATGAGATAAGTCTCGTTCGATCAATCATTGTTGCCTTTCGCTCCGCGAAAGTAGCGTTCTTTCGCGGAGCGAAAGGCAACGATCAGACACTGATTGATCGACCGATCCTAAGAGTCCCGCTGCGATCAAGCTTCAGAACTATTTTCGTGAATGAAAAGGTTTGCCCATGCGTTGCGACGTGCCACGTGAACTGACTCAGGCTTCGCTGCGAAATCTCGTACTGCTGACAATCGTCTGTTTCTCCACCGCAGGCCTTGCGGCGGAAGCCGAAGACTCCGAACAGTTTTTTGAGTCGCGGATTCGCCCGCTGCTGATAGAAAAATGCCTCAGCTGTCACAACGCCGAAAAACAGTCGGGCAGTCTTCGACTGGACTCCCGGGAGGCCATGCTGAAGGGCGGAGATTCTGGCGCCGCCATCATTCCCGGTGATGCCGCTGGCAGCCGCATCGTTCAGGCGATTGCGTACGATGGCGATCTGCAGATGCCACCGGAAAACCCATTGCCGGACGCAGAGAAAGAACTGCTGGCGGAATGGATCAGACTTGGCGCACCGTGGCCCAAAGATGCGTCCCCGATGAAATTCACAGGAAAAGATCCGGGCAAAAGTCACTGGGCCTTTCAGCCGCTCGGTCACTTTCAGCCACCTGCGGTGGATTCTCCCGCTATCAAAACGCCGGTGGATGCATTCGTTCTGGACAAGCTCATGGCATCCGGGCTACCAATGTCGCCCGAGGTGGATCGAAGAACCTTCATTCGCCGAGCCACATATTCACTGACCGGACTTCCGCCAACCGCCGACGAAGTCCGTCATTTCACTAGCGACACGGATCCGTTGGCGTACGAAAATCTGGTGGACCGACTGCTGGCAAGTCCCGCGCATGGCGAACAATGGGCTCGCCACTGGCTGGACGTTGCCCGTTACTCGGACACAAAAGGCTATGTCTACGCCCGGGAGGAACGGTTCTGGGTGCATGCGTGGAATTATCGCGACTGGGTCGTCAGTGCTCTGAATTCAGACATGCCGTATGACCGCTTCCTGCTGCTGCAGCTGGCCGCCGATCAGGTCGAAGATCGGACTCCGGACGATCTTGCCGCGATGGGGTTTTTAACTCTCGGCCGACGTTTTCAGGGCGTCCGTCGTGACATTATTGATGACCGGATCGACGTAGTGAGCCGCGGCACAATGGCATTAACCGTGGGATGCGCGCGTTGCCATGATCACAAGTATGATCCGATTCCCACCGCCGACTACTATTCGCTTTATGGCGTCTTCGACAGTTCCCGCGAACAGCTTGTGTCGCTGCCCGTTCGAGGATCAGCGGATGAAGCATTCGAAAAGGACTATGCGGCGAAGATCGCCACTATGGAGACCACTCGAAAGGAGCGTCGTGCGACCACTGAAGCGCGAGTCCGTTCGCGGATCGGCGATTACCTGCTGGCTCAGCTGGAACTTGGCAAGTATCCTGAAGAGGGATTTGATCAGATTCTGGCCGTGACCGATCTGCTGCCTTCCTTCGTCCACCGCTGGCGCGACTACCTGCGAGACACCGAACGAAACGGTGACCCGGTGTTTGCCGCATGGCACACATTCCGCAGTCTCCCGGAAAATGAGTTCGCGAGTCGCGTGGCGGCTGAGGCGCAGATGCTGCATCAAATGGATGCCAGTCAGTTGAATCCCCGCGTGGCGGCTGCTTTCGCAACTCCGCCTGCATCATTTAAAGATGTGGTCCAGCGATACGCGGACATCTTCAAAACAGTGGATGCAGAATGGCAGGTGGAGCTGACCAAAGCCAACGCAGCCGGTCAGCCGGCACCCGGTGAGTTGATGGAACCTGCGGCCGAACAGCTGCGAACCGTACTGTATTCGCCCGGATATCCGTGCAGTGTGCCCGATGAACCGATCGTCAATACAGAGTACGATTTTGATTCCGGCACCTGCAATGAACTGTGGAAGCAGCAGGTGGAACTGGACCGCTCGATTCTGAACGCGGGCAGTCAGCCACGTTTTGCGATCATCATGCAGGACCGCGCCTTTCCAGTGAATCCAAGGATCTTTAAACGAGGCAATCCGGCCAACACAGGGGATGATGTTCCGCGGCAGTTTTTATCGTTACTCAGTGGCCCGGATCGAATACCTTTTCAACGTGGTAGCGGCCGTCTTGAACTGGCGAAAGCGATCATCGATCCTTCCAATCCGATGACAGCGCGTGTGATCGTCAACCGCGTCTGGGCTCATCACTTTGGAACCGGGCTGGTTTCCACGCCGGGTGATTTTGGAGTGCGTGCGGAACCGCCTTCACATCCGGAACTGCTGGACTGGCTGACTTCCCGATTCATCGCCGACGGCTGGAGCCTGAAAAAATTGCACCGCCTGATAGTGCTGTCCGCCGCCTTTCGGCAATCCTCCACAGGCCCGAAAGATGCCGCTCAGATGGCCCATGCTCTGACCGTTGATCCTTCCAACCGTCTGCTGTGGCGAATGAATGCGCACCGTCTTTCGTTTGAGGAAATGCGGGACTCCATGCTGTCAGTCTCCGGACAGCTGACCACCAGTCTCGGTGGAAAGCCGGCGGAGATTTTCAAACCGCCATTTCCTGCCCGCCGAACAATTTACGGGCTCGTTGATCGCCAGTTTTTGCCGGGCACGCTGCGAATGTTCGACTTCGCAAATCCCGATCTCCCCATTCCGCAGCGCAGCGAAACGACGGTGCCGCAGCAGTCACTGTTTCTGATGAATCATCCGCTGGTTCTTGAGCGGGCAAGAGAACTGGCGAAGACGGTTTCGACGGTGTCCGATCGCAAGGAGCAGGTGCGACAGATTTACCAGCGGGCTTATCAGCGGGAACCTTCGGACGAGCAACTGTCGGCAGCAATTCAGCTGCTGCAGAACGACGCTGGAGACACCGAACAACCCCTGCCGACGACAAAAGAATGGTCCTATGGATATGGGGCGTACGATGAGGCCACTCAGCGAGTTCCCGCGTTTATGGCACTGCCGCATTTTACGGGAGCTGCCTGGCAAGGTGGGCCCGCATTCCCGGATGGTCCGCTGGGCTGGGTTCAGCTGAGCGCCGCGGGCGGACATCCGGGCAACGACCGACAGCATGCCGTCGTCCGTCGCTGGACGGCTCCGGCGGCAATGACGATCCGGATCACATCAGAACTTGTTCATGAGCATGACCCGGGGGACGGAATTCGGGCGTTCATTGTGAGTTCCCGTGCAGGGCTGCTCGAGTCGGCTAAAGCCCACAAGCAAACGGTCCCGATGAACGTGGATTCGTTGACTGTTGAAGCCGGAGAAACAATCGACTTTGTCGTCGACATCGGTGATGTGCTGAACACGGATCAATATTTCTGGCGATGCCGGCTGACTCCCACGGAGCCTGCGGCCGCGACGGTCTGGAATTCGGAAAACGATTTCCCTCGCAATACGATCCAGAAACTGACGCCGCTGGAACAACTGGCGCAGGTGCTGATGTGCTCGAACGAATTTATGTTCGTGGACTGAGATCGACTGATGTCCGAATGGCTCTGATAAACTGTTAGAGGCACTCCCAAGTTATGCAAGTTCCTCTTCCGCCAGCCGCTGCGACTGAATCCCGCAACGGCGCGTCGATGGCCATTGACAGCCTGTCGTCCCTGCAACTCGTGCAACTCATGAACTCCGAGGATGCAAAGGTGGCGACGGCGGTCTGCAGCCAGTCTTTGCAGATTGCGAAGGCCATTGATGTTGTGGCCCAGTGCTTCAGAAATGGAGGCCGGTTAATTTATATGGGAGCCGGGACGTCGGGCCGGCTGGGTGTTTTGGATGCCAGCGAATGCCCGCCGACTTTCAGCGTTCCGCGTACTATGGTGATTGGCCTGATCGCTGGTGGCCCGGCAGCTTTGACATCGGCCATCGAGGGCGCAGAAGATCTTCACGATCAGGGTGCCAGCGATCTGCAGGCGATTACCTTGACCGCTGTTGATGTGGTGATGGGCATCGCTGCCAGCGGCCGAACACCGTATGTCCTGGGCGGACTTAAATACGCTCACGAAGTCGGAGCCTCCACGATTGGCTTCGCCTGCAATAATGGCTCGGCGCTGATCGCGTTGTCAGACATCATGATTGCCCCAGTGGTGGGGCCCGAAGTTGTCACCGGATCGACTCGACTGAAAGCCGGGTCCGCCACAAAAATGGTGCTGAACATGCTGACCACCGGCGCGATGGTGTTGATTGGCAAGACTTATGGCAATCTGATGGTCGACCTGACGGCAACGAACGAAAAGCTCCGCGATCGTTCGCAGCGAATCGTCTCGGAACTCACCGCTCTTTCTCCGGTCGAAGCGCGCCGCCTGCTGACCGAATGCGAGGGCGAGGTGAAAACGGCGATCGTCGCTCACAATCGACAAATGACTCCAGCCGCCGCCCGGGACGAACTCACCGCATGCTGCGGTCATCTGCGGAAAGCGCTGGAGTCATAATTCAGCGCTGCGCAATCACACCAGCCGTCTGTCGCCCCACAGCCAGACATCGACCAAATCGCCAACGGCGTATCGTCCGTTGTCCGGCATCAGCAACGCCATTCCGTTGGCATCGACCGTGGCTTTCAGATCCGATGAGCCGCTCCAGGGAACAGGCTGTGCCGCCAGTTGATTGCCGACGATCGAAATCGCCACGGGCTGATAAACGGGACGATTTCCTCTGACGCTGATGGGCTCCGTCAACAGGGCTTTGGGCTGCGTGGTCGGGACGGCGGAGCCACAAAATTTCTGCAACGCCGGCCGGACGAAAAGCTCAAAGCAGGCCAGACTGCTGACAGGATTGCCGGGAAGACCGAACACCAGACACCGTCGCCCGGCTTCCTCCAGCACGCCGAACCACAGAGGCTTGCCTGGCTTCATATGCACGCCATGAAACACCTGAGTCACGCCGGCTGCCCGAAGCTGCTGCGGAACAAGATCCAGCAAGCCGGCCGAGACACCGCCGGTCAGAAGCAGAAAGTCGTGCTGCAGACCTCGCTGAATTCGTTCGCGAAGCTGCGACTCTTCATCACGAGCAATTCCCAGCGACACTGGCCGCGCATCACTGGCGGCGATTTGGGCGATCAGCATGGGCTCATTCGAATTTCTGATGCGTCCGAATGTTGCCGGCTGATCCACGGCCACTAATTCATCTCCGGTTGCCAGCACTGCAACACTTGGCGGCTTCTGCACATTGATCTGAGCGAATCCGAACTCCGCCAGAGCGGCAATCTGCTGAGGCTGCAAACGCGTACCACGCCGAAGCAGAGTCGTGCCAGCCTTTGCAGCAGTTCCGCGTCGCATCAGATGGGCCTCTGAAACCAGGGCAGTCCGCGGAATCGTCACGGTGTGCGGATGCGTTTCAATGAACTGTGTCTGTTCAATGGGAACGATGCAGTTGCAGCCATCGGGAAGCGGGGCTCCCGTCATGATTCGCGAGGCCAGCCCTGTTCGAACAGCGGCAGTGGGTAAATTTCCAGCAGTAATTGTTTCCGCAATTTTCAGTTCGACGGTGGAGGGACCACCCGCGTTCGCGGAGCCACTTTCATCGATGTGGACCGCAAATCCGTCCATCAGCGATTTATCAAACGGTGGAGAATCTTCGGGGACGAAAAGGCCGTCGGCAAGAATTCTTGTCAGACCTTCAGACAGCGAAATTGTTTCGGAGGAGCCTGCGTGGACCTGCCGAAGGATCAGATCCAGTGCGTCAGAGACCGAGAGCATCGAAAGTCTGCTTTCCTTGATTCCGACCATCCTGCGGGATCTTTCGGCCGTTAACATCCGACGGGATGTGCTGGCGAGGAAACGACGACGCGGGGTAAAGCTACGAGTTCAAGTGTCGCCGTAGCTGAGCGGCGGTCGCAGATTTCTGGAAAGTGATGGCCCGTGATTGGCGACATGGGTGTGTGAAGCGGGAACTCACCGAATATCAGACAGCAGCCACGCTTTGGAAACAAGTCGAAACAGCTGTGCGGTGCAGTTGATTCCCAGCTTCTGCATGATTCTGGCGCGATGTTTTTCGACCGTCTTTTCGCTGATTCCCGTGGCGATCGAGATCGATTTATTCGTTCGTCCCTCGTAAACAAAATGCATCACTTCGCGTTCGCGGGGTGAAAGAACTTCCAGCTGCCGTTGTGCGGCCGTGATTTCGTTCATCAGTGAGCCAAAGAAACTGGGGTCCGCCGGTTCCGTATAACGCACGAGATGACCCACCAGCTGATCACCATCCGCAACTCCGGTCACTTCCACTTGAACCTTGTGGAGATCGCGACGGATCAATATTGTGGAGATATGCTGACCGCTGCAAACCGACGACAGCCCGGTCAGAAATTCCTCGGCGTTGACTCCCTGGAGTGTCATTGCCTGAGCGATCGCACTGCGGCTGCAGGATCCGATACAGAGTTTTTCGTCTGCAGTTCGTGGCAAATTCCAGAGTTCCAGAGCGGCGACCGAGCAACAAGCGTCCTGAGAAACATCACCCGGGAAAAAACACCATGCAGTGGTATCTTCCTTGACGAGGACCGCCAGTATCAGAGAGTCGCGATGGTGAGGTGGAAAGTCAGAATCCATAGGGGCACTTCGCCTCCAACCGGCAGATTACTTTGACCGATCAGCTTCAGCTGTTCTCGTATCGAACATCCTTCTGAATCCTCCAGAAGTTTATTCGCGGTTTCCACCGAAAGGTGCACCAGAAAATCTCAAATTATCCGATTCCGCAGCGGGGATCTCCCTATACTTGGGCTGAAAATTCTTTTCCCCTGCGTAGTTATTTGTGTTCTATCTTAGTTGTATTCAATTTCCAATCTCAGTGCGAACGGAACACTCCCTCGCCCAGACGCATCTTTGGTAAGACTGAAGAGCTGGCAACCGACTTCGCAGCCTCATAAAGTGATCGCACAGAAGTGTCTCGAAATTTTTGCCGTCGTGCCAAATCGAGTGATTTACGGTGAATTGTAACGGCTGACGCTCAGGGGCGAGCTGGCCAATTTCGGATGCAATCGGTTTGCAGGGCTCTCGTGGGTTGAACCGCGGCGGTTGATTTGGCAGAGTGCCGGGTGTCCCAGCCTCTACCAGAAGGTCTTTCGTAGCAAACCAGGTCACCAGGTCAACAGAAAATCGAACGCATCCGGAAACCAGGTGCCGCCGCCCTGCCTGAATTTGCACGAGAGCCATCGCCTTTTCAGACATTTTGTCGGCCGACCGCCGTCTGTGGGAGAACATTTCTTGCACGCCGAACTACCTCCACCTGTTGACGATCCCTCGGCTCCGTTCAAGGGCCCCTGGTATAAAGAGCTGAACCGCTATCACTGGTTTGTGCTGTCCATTGCCGCGTTGGGCTGGCTATTTGACACAATGGACCAGCAGATTTTCAATCTTGCTCGTGTCCCCGCCATGAACGAACTTCTGCCGCATGAGCCGGGCCAGCTGCCCGCTAAAGAACTGAGGGACTTTTATGGCCCTCTGGCGACATCGATCTTTATGATCGGCTGGGCGACCGGAGGATTGATCTTCGGAGTTCTCGGCGACCGAATCGGTCGTGCAAAAGTGATGATGTGGACGATTCTGATCTACTCCGTCTGCACCGGGCTGAGTGCGTTCTCCGTTGGCTTCTGGGACTTCGCCTTTTACCGCTTCCTGACCGGTCTGGGCGTCGGCGGTGAGTTTGCTGTTGGTGTCTCGCTGGTTGCTGAGGTAATGCCCAATCGGGCCCGTCCATTTGCTTTGGGACTTTTGCAGGCTTTGTCGGCCGTCGGAAATATCGCAGCCGCCTTAATGATGATCACCCTTGGCCAGGTTGAGAGTGCTGGCGGGCTGGAACATCTGGCCGTTGCTGATACTCCGGTCAAAGCATGGCGAATTCTGTTTATCATTGGAACTGTTCCGGCTCTGCTGGCCATTTTCATCCGACGAAATCTGAAAGAGCCGGAGACCTGGAAAGCTCAGGCCGATGCGGGCGTTGGCAAACAGTTGGGTTCCTACAGCGAGTTATTCAGCAATCCTGTTTACCGTAAGAACGCATTGATAGGACTGACGCTCGCGTCGTCCGGAATTGTCGGGCTCTGGGGCATTGGGTTCTTCAGCTTTGACCTGCTGTCTCCCGTTTTTCGAAAGCACTTTGAATCTCTGGGACTGGCCAAAAACGTAGTCGACGGAAAAGTAGCCACATGGGTCGGCATTACCTCCATCATGCAAAACATTGGCGGTTTCTTAGGTATTTATGCCTACAGCCACATGACCAGTATCTTTGGCAGAAAGCCGGCCTTCGCCGTTTCATTCGTGGCCGCAATATTCAGCACCGCCCTTGTCTTCTGGACGCTGGATGAGTTCAGTGAAATCTTCTGGATGATCCCGATGATGGGCTTTTGTCAGCTGGCATTGTTTGGAGGATACGCCATCTATTTTCCCGAACTGTTTCCGACACGACTGCGTTCGACCGGAATCAGCTTCTGCTACAACGTCGGACGATACGTGGCGGCTGCTGGCCCCTTTGCCCTGGGGCTGCTTACCAGCAAAGTTTTTACTGAAGCCAATGGTTATCAGGATGGAATGCGATACGCGGGAGTTGCGATGTGCTCCGTGTTCCTGATCGGCCTGTTTGTTCTTCCGTTTGCTCCCGAAACCAAAGGGAAGCCGTTGCCTGAATGAGCCGCTTGAAGTGCAGCACCGCTTACCGCTCCAGAGGTCTTGAGAACTGCATTCAGGCTGTGGTCTCATGCCTCAGGTTCGCGCTGTTGTTTGCCACTCGCTGCCTTGGGCCTGTCATATTGCTGGCAGCGACTGGCGCCTTTCATAGTCAGTCAGCCCTGTCGCTTAAGGCGGCCGACATCCGACTGGCGGACGACCGGCCGCCATTGAACCGTGAAGAACTGAAAGCGAGCGGGCTTCACATTCTGGAATCCCGTCACCTCATTCTGGTGACCGATGTGCCACTGGCGGATGTGCAGGATCTTCCTGCGCTGGCAGATGCGCTGTTTGACGAGTTACAGCGGCAGCTAGGTTCCCTGGCGCCGGACATCGCCGGCAAGGAGTTTCAGGTCACCGGGTATTTGATGGACGCTCAGGAGCGTTTCGATAAGGCCGGGCTGCTGCCTCCCGAGCAGTTTGCGTTTCGGCACGGTCGTCACATGCGATATCAGTTCTGGATGAACAATCAGACATCGCCCTACTACCGCCGCCATCTGCTGCTGCATGAGTTTGTGCATTGCTTCATAATGTGCGAACACGGCATGCGCGACATTCCGCCGCTTTGGTACACCGAAGGAATTGCCGAAGTCTTTGCCACTCACGCCCTCGAAAAAGACATCACCAAAAGTCAGTTCGGCATCCTGCCTCCGACCATCGACCAGTTCGAAGGATGGGGCCGGATCACACAGATTCAGCGGACTTTGAGGACACCGGAAACAGCAGGTTCGGACAACCCCGAGAACTGGTCGCTCGGCAATCTTCGTCATCCGGCCAGCAGTGCCTTTCATGCGGATCTGCAGTACGCTCAGGCATGGGCGCTGGTCTGGTTTCTGCGCAATCATCCGGAGCTGAAGAACGACCATCAGGTTTTCAACAGTGTTCGGACTGAAAAGGATTTTCTTGCTGCCGAACGCACGCTGGGATCAGAAAGATGGCAGCGTCTGGAACGTGTCTGGCCCCTGTTTTTGGACAGTCTTGTCGAAGGCTTCGATTCGGAACGATCGTTTCCCGAACTCCGAGTGCCTGACAAGCCCGCGTCGGCCATCCGTACAACGCCCATCACGCTTTCAATCGCAGCCGACAAAGGCTGGCAGCCAGCCGGTCTGACTTTGCAGGCCGGTCAGGCAGTTACGCTGGAATGCTCGGGCCGATACACGGTGCATCATGATCCGAAGCCATGGATCGCCGAACCTCAGGGAATTACGATCGACTACCATCTCGGCAGACCGCTGGGCGAGATTGTTGCCATGCTGATTTCTGCCGACTCCCGGTCTGCCCCGCGTCGCATACCTGTCGGCACAGGCGGCCAGCTGACAGCCACAGAAGACTCGGAACTGTGGCTGCAGATCAATGATTCGGCCGCAAGTCGTAAAGGAAACAGCGGCAGCGCCGAAATCCGGATTCGATAACCGCCCGCGTCGTCACTGGCCGCCACTACTTTTGAACCACTCGCATTCAACAGACCACAGAGCAGCCTTCACACAAACATTTTTCCTGACAACAGAAGCGGTTACGCGATGTGACCGCTTGCGATGTTTATTTTTTACTCGACGAGTTGCCGTTCTTCCCGAGCTGTTCGATGGCAGCCTTCAGGCCTTTGCCTTTTTCTGCAATCAGCACTGCCGCTCCCACTTCCAGCCCCTTTGTCAGCAGGTCGGTCAGACTGCTGCCCTGGGCCGCCGGATCGGCCGGTCGAGTGGCTGCCGGTGGCAGGGCTTCGATTTCGGAAATGGCCATCGACAACGGATCAGGGCCGCCTGTTTGACGCGGAATCTCGGAAACCGTGCTGGCAAGTCGCGCGTCCTTCTTTGCCGAACGACCCGCGCGGGCCGATTCGATGGCTTCAATCAGACGATTGAGTTGTTCGGTCGGACGCTTGAACCATTCCAGACTCCAGAGATGATGGATGATCCAGCCCTGACCATTCAGAACTCCATCCGTCGTCCGATTTCGATCTCGAGCAGATCGAGCGGCTCGGTACGTATCACCATCCACAACGATCCCCAGCACGTAGCGATTGGGGTTGCCTGGATCGACCACCGCGAGATCCACATACAGCCCGGCGATGCCGACCTGGGCCTTGACCGAGTAGCCTCGCTCCGTCAGCTGCTTTGCCAGCACAGCCACAAACCGATCAGTCGCTGTCTGTTCCTTGGCCGTATCATTGTCGCCACCTTTTTCGGCAAAGCGCAAGTACTCACGAAACACCGCGGGGCCTCGACCGGTCGCACGAGTCAGATCAATATCTTCTGCTGTCATTGAAGAGAACATTTCCAGCACGCGCTTCGCACGCGTCATCAGCACGTTCAGACGTCGTTCGCCACCGAATACCGACACTGGTCCAAAGTTGAGCGACACTTTTCCGTCTTCGCCAGGACCGTATCCGACGGACACAAAAATGGCATCGCGTTCGTCGCCCTGAACATTTTCCAGGTTCTTGACGAAAAATGGATCAGGGGCATTCGGATCAAAGAAAGATTCCAGATCCGTGTTGGTTTTTCGCAGCCGGGCCAGTTCTTCCAGAATCGCATCCCGTTGCGACACGGAAAAAGCGGCCACGCCCAAGGTCCACTTTGGCCGTTCCTTGGCATGACGAATGATGGCTTCGGCAACGACTTTGGCCTCCACATCATTCCGACCCTTTGAAAACCGGCCGCCTTCGACACGGTGCCACTTCACGCCCAGCTCACCCGTGCGTTCAGGAGACGGAATGACGTAAAGCTGGTTGTCATAAAATTCCCGGTTCGAAACGGCGATCAGCGACTCGTGTTTGCTGCGATAATGCCAGCGGAGCATTCGCTGCGGCATATTGCGGGCAATCGCGAGGCCAAGAATGCTTTCGACATCGCCCGCCTGCATTTCCGGCGAATCCTTTTCAGGCGCTACATCTCCAAGGACCTTACTGAAGAATTGTGTGGGCGGCATCTGTTTGTCATCGCCCACGACAACCATTTGACGACAGCGAGCGGCCGCGCCCAGCGATTCGACCGGCCGCACCTGAGACGCTTCGTCGATCAGAAGCATATCGAATTCCAATGCTCCTGGTTCAAGATACTGAGCCACGGACAAGGGGCTCATCATGAACACCGGCTTCACCGCCTGCACCGCCGTGCCAGCTCGAGACAGCAGTTCACGAAGCGGCAAATGACGTCGCTGTTTCTGCATTTCGTGCTTCAGCAACTGGACCGCTTCGGCCATATTGCCGCCCCGTGATCGACTGATTCCCTTCCAATGGGCATCGGCCACTTCGGCACGAGCGAGCTCCAGCCGACGAATATCAAGGCCGCAAAAGTCGTCGATCAGCGCTTCAAATTTTCCTCCTTCAAAGCTCTCCAGCTCCGGATGCTTTTTCAGAACAGCTCGCAATAGCGATTCTGCCCTCGCAAACCTGAACACGGCCGGACCATCGCCAGGACTGATTTTTCCGGACGTGATCTGTTCCACCAACACGCCTTTGCCGATCGCAGCCACAGCAGCGTTCGAGCGGCGATAGGTCTGCCACTGTTGCAGACCTTCAGGATTCTTCGACCACGCCACCAGCCGTTCCCGCACATCGGCAATCAAGGCCGCAGCCACCGGCGCGTTTACCTCGTGCGGTGCCTTGTTGTCAGCTCGCGGTGCCGCGGCGAACGGCGGTGCAACGCTCGGCGGTGCAACGCCTGGTAAGGTGCCGCCAGACTGTGCAACTGACTTTGTTCCTGCAGCGGGGACGGACTCGGCACGTCCTGACGCAGACGCAGATCCGGGGACAGAAAATGCAACTACGAAATCCAGCTTGAGCGTTTCACCCAGGGCTTTGTAGCCCGCAATAAATGTGTCCAGCTTTCTGGAGACATCGGCTGCCAGCAGCACAATGTCATCCTTTTTATCCAGCAGCGACAGCATCGCACGAAAACGAGGCGACACGCCGGAGCGAACAGAGGCCTCATCCCACGCCTCCCACGCGACAATCCGCTTCAGGTCTGTCTGCGGCCCCATCCAGAACCGACCAAATGCCTTTTCACCAAACGATCCGGCCTCCGCCAGCTTCTTCTTTGCCGTCTGACGTTGATTCAACAGATCGAAAATGGCAAATCGCTCGTCGTATGTTTTCGGCCGCGGCCCCACCAGAGCGGTATTCAGAGTATGCCGAGCCTTGCGGTACGATGACTGGAAAATTCGACACCAGCATTTGCCATACCGCGAATAAGCCTGAATATCGGCCGCCACATCCAGATCCCACGCTGCCTCAGTGACTTTTCCAGTCAGCTTTTCCTTTGCGGCCAGGATGGCTCGTGCATGCTCGGCTAACTCCTTGACGGCTTCACGATGGTCGACCCAGACCATTCCAGCCATTGGCCGAACATCCATCTCCGGCGCCTTCATCAGTGTCTCAACAGTGCGCAGCAGGCGAATTATCTGTGACAAGGAGGTCGGCAAATCATCACCCAGACGCTGGCTCAGCTTCGATGCGGCTTCCGTCAGCGCATCAAGCTCGGCAACACGAGCCGGTGCCGTCGTCAGCAGGCGTTCCAGATCGAGAGGCAGAATCTGCTCCAGCGTGGAGCCGCGCCACGGATGCTGCATCGGATCGCCGATCGTGGCGATCACCTTCGACAGGTCGGTGACCGCTTCCAGTTTTTTTGAGTACTCATCGGCTTTCCATTCGGCGGCTTCGGGCAATTGAAAATCGGGAAGCGGCGTCGATGCAGCTCGCAGATCAATCAGTTCGCCCAGGATCTGATAAGGAGACAAACCGCACTGGGCGAACGGGCGATGCATGGCCGTCACAAAACCATTCAACGATTGCTGCCGCTCTTTGAGACGTCGAATTGTGTCGGGCAGTTCGGCTGGAAGTTTGGGGCTTCCAAGTTTCAGCGTGCGATCCACTTCCTGCAGCACAACTTTTTTGTTGGTCATCTTTGAATGCAGCTCAAGGCACATATCGCCGATGCCAATATTGTCGAGCCGTCGTTTCACAACCTCAAGCGCCGCCATTTTTTCCGCGACGAACAGAATCGTCTTGCCGGATGTCACAGCAGCGGCAATCAGATTGGCGATCGTCTGAGACTTGCCAGTTCCCGGAGGTCCCTGAATGACCAGATTTCGTCCGCGCGCGGCTTCTTCAATCACCAGCGACTGTGAACTGTCACAGTCAATGACATGCATTGTCTGGGCCGGATCAAAAAGCAGATCAATGTCGTCGTCACTTTTACACAGCGGTTCCACCGGCGGAAATCCATCCTGCAGCAAAGCTCGAATGAGCGGCCGATCCTCCAGACGTTTGTCCTTTGGCCAGTTGTGCGGATCCAGGTCGCGATACATCAACAGGCGACTGAAGGAGAAACACCACAGGACGATGTCATCCGGCCGGACTTCCCAGCCACGCTGCCCGGTGATCACTTTCTGAACGTCCTGAAAGTAAGTTACAGGCGACAGATCATCGGCCGCCGGGACGTCGGGAAGAGTGATCCCAAAGTCGGCGTTCAGACGGACCTTTAGCGTGAGGTTGGTTTCGATTTCTCCATCGGTCCATGCCAGCGAGTATCGCTTTCCACCGCGGCCTCGTTCGAGCGTTACCGGGACCAGCAGCAAAGGTGCATTGCGGGCGGTTTCCGGGACGTCGGTTTCAAACCAGCGCAGAAAGCCCATCGCCAGGTACAGCACGTTGACGCCCTGTTCCTGCATCAGCGTTGACGCATCATCCATCAGAGTTTGCAGGCGGCGATCAAGATCCTCCGCCGACAAAATCGTGTGCAGGACGTCGTCCGTGGCGGAGACATTGGCAGCGCTGGACTCCCGGGAACTTTTTTTTCCGGATGCTGCGGAATCCAGCAGCGATGCCGGAGTTTCCTCTGCAGCCGAATCGTCCGAAGTCGGCGCTGCGGCCGTTTTTTTCGATGTTCGACGTTTCACGGATTTCGCACGCGGTGCAGCGGATTCAGCTTTTCCCCCAGCCGCTGTCTCGGCGGATTCCGCGCTAGTTGCGCCAGCCGTTGCAGATCCAAAGGAGCCTGCATCGGCGACAACGACGCCTTCCTCAAACTGCATGGCCTGGCCTTCGTGGACCAGCATGCGAAAAATTTCGTTCGCCGATTCCTCCAGGATCTCGATCGAACTTCCCTGCTCTCTATCGCGGGGCGTGGCGAGCAGACGATTGCTTGTCGTCAAGTCCAGCAGGTCGCGGCGTGCCAGTTCGAAATGTTTGAGTAACTGATCTTGTGCAGCCATGGTGTCGTACTTGGTTTTAGTCGTGCTGGGTTTTAATTGCGGACTTCAGAGGCGGAGTCTTCCTGGCGCGCGGGATTGTAACGCCGCGAACTGATTTTGTGACGGTCTTCTTTTGTGACGGTCTTCACCCGCCCGCTCCCGAATTCTGGGCAGCCTTGGCTGTACCCCGGTGTCCGCAGATCGAAATCCGCCGGAAGGCTGCTTCTAACTTCGCCGCCCCTTGCGGAAGCAGAGTCTGCGATCCGGGCAACGCAAAGACAGGCGAATCGCAAAATCGCCGCATCCTGCAACAGTCTCTTTCGTGAGAAGTGGATTTATCTGCAGATTAGGAGCGGATTGGGCCACTTTCAGGGCTCGGTGCGAACCTGAAATTGGAATTCTCTGTCTTCCGCTGCAGCGAAGGGAGACTGTCTGCCGAAATTGTCGCGTGGAGTTCTTGAAAAGACGGGGCAAAGGTTGTAGTCTTCCGTCAGTTCAGCCGCAAGGCAAGCGAGGGGTCGTAGCTCAGTTGGTTAGAGCGCCAGCCTGTCACGTTGGAGGCCGCGGGTTCAAGTCCCGTCGACCTCGCTTTAAAAAGCCTGTGAGTTTTTTGCTCACAGGCTTTCTTTACGCGCCCACTTCACCACGACAGTGGATCGCTATGTCCGTGAAGGTGCAGTCGGCGATTTATGTAGGTCCTGCCTGCCGGGCAGCTGTTCATGTAGGTCCTGCCTGCCGGGCAGGACTTCGCGGCCTTTCCGCGACCTGAGTGCAGGTGATGATTCAAGCCAGCCTGCAATTCCGAACAAATTGCACACCAAGTCCGTGTTACGGCGCAAATCCTTTCCGGCAGCTCTTTATGTCCGAATCCGGGATGAGCATAAGACTGGACAAAGGACTCATGACGTTGGTGAGCACCCATTGGTAAGTTTTGGGGCATAACAATCGATTGCGCAAACAGTATCCGGAGACTGACGTCTCGCGGCTCGCCGAGTTCCAGGGGAGCAGTAGACGTTAGTCCCCTGATTGTGATTCCTGCGATTTTGCCATTTAACTTGTGCATGGGTGCTTACATCGGCGGCCTCTGGTGTTCCTTCTGGCTGGGCCGCTCCGTCCGGCGGGCGACTGAATCTCGTCACGGTCTATGAGTGTGATCCCGAGCGCAGAATGACGCAGCAGATTGGACCAGAGCAGACCATTGATGCGGCTGTCCGGCGTTCGTCCACGGGATATGACGTTCCAGGTCTTGTCAGCAGGATGTCCAGCTTCGACAATGATTCCGTGGGTATGGGCAGGAATCGCAAAAAGGGGACATTGTGATTTATCGGGAAAATAGAATGTCCCCTTATCGCTTCCCTAGCGGGCCAGGAAGCGGTTTAGAGTCTAGTATCGAACAGGTAGCACGTCGTCATGATGTCGATCCATCCGCACATGCAAGACAAGCGCTTCCAGTTCAGGGAACAGAGGTAACGATGCTCTCAAGCTCAAAAGCCCGGTATTCGTACGTCGGTCTCTGTCGTCTGAGCGATCAGCAGCGAGGCGGCCGGAATCGTAGGTTGGAACCACGAAAGGCACGAAAGACACGAAAAGGTGGCAATTAACAAAGAACGCATGTCAGAACTGCCGGGACAAAATCGCGATTTACTTCCCCTTACTCTTCTCCCGGCGATTCCTTTCGTCAATTTCGTACCTTTCGTGGTTGAAAACTCTGTTCTGCGTTCTCCATCATTTCGCACGCGACCTATCACAGGCTGTTCCGACAAAAGCGAGACCAGGCGGGTAACGTGGTCGGCATTCCAAAACAGCCGCTCTGCGTACCAGATCGCCATTATGAAGCTGCGCCGCATGCCAGACGAGTCACCTCGTCAATGCATTCAATAGCGGTTTCACACAACCGAGCCACCAGAGCTGACGGCATCGCCGGGGCAGGCATCAGCACAACGACGTCACCCAGCGGACGGAGAATGACACCGCGCCGACGCGCTGCCAGAGTGACCTGATGCCCGAGCCGCAGTTGTGGACTGAACGGTTCCTGCGTTTCGCGATCGCGCACCATCTCGATGCCAACCATAAGGCCCTTCTGACGAATCTCCAGGACATGCGGATGCTGCTGCAGGGGCGACAGTTTTTCGCAAATCAGCTGAGAGTTTTTCGCCACATTCGCAAGAACGCCCTGCTCCTCAAATAGCTGCAGCGACGCGAGTCCGGCCGCGCATCCCAATGCGTTGCCCGTGTAAGTGTGACCGTGAAAGAAGGTGCGGCCTTCCCAGGGATCGCCCAGAAACGCTTCAAAGATGCGGTCGGTGGTCAGCGTCGCGCCGATCGGCAGGTAACCGCCCGAGATTCCCTTGGCCACGCATAGAAAATCGGGACTTACAGATTCCTGCTCGCAGGCGAACAGAGTTCCCGTGCGTCCAAAACCGACCGCCACCTCATCCGCAATCAAAGGCACATCGTATTGAGTGCAGAGCTGGCGGACATGCCGCAGAAAGCCGGCCGGATGCACGAGGATACCGGCTGCCCCCTGAACAATCGGCTCCATCACAAAGCCGGCCAGGCGAGTCTGGTTTTCGCGCATCAGCCGGGCCACTTCGTCGAAACAGAACTGCAGCCAGGATTCGCGAGTCTGGCCCTGCGGAACGCGTGTCGCTGTCGGGGAAGGCACAGCGATTGTCGGAAACAGAAGATGTTTGTAGCAGCGATGAAAAAGTTCAATGCCGCCAACACTCACGGTTCCCAGAGTATCGCCGTGGTAGGCGTTGCCCACGCAGAGAAACGTGTCCCGATCCTCGGGCTCGCCCGGTTTTTGCCGATGATATTGATACGCCATTTTCAAAGCGACTTCGACGGTCGTGGCACCGCTGTCGGAGTAAAACACCTTGTTGAGTCCAGTCGGGGCTCGCTGAACAAGTGCTCGTGCCAGGCGTATTGATGGCTCGCTCGACATGCCCAGCAAAGTTGAATGAGCCACCTTACTCAACTGTTCCCGCACGGCGTCATCAATCGCCGGGACCGTATGGCCGTGAACGTTGCACCATAGCGAAGAAATTCCGTCGAGCAGTCGCTGCCCATCCGCATCAATCAGCTCAAAGCCTTCACCTCGAACAATGATCGGCGCGCGTTCGCCGACATAGGCCGACATCGCAGTAAACGGATGCCAGACGTGAGCGTTGTCCCAGTCACGAAGCGAGGAGGAATCAGCGGAGTTGAATTCGGGAGCAGGCATTTCTGTTTCTGTTTCTTCGTTTAACGGCAAGCCGAAGGCGTCGGTTTTCTCTTAGGATCGCTCGATCAATAAGTGTCTGATCGTTGCCTTTCGCTCCGCGAAAGAACGCAACTTTCGCGGAGCGAAAGGCGACAATTATTGATCGACCGAGACTTAATTTGCCTACGCCTCCGGCTCGCCGTTAAACGAATTATGCCCAATAACTTGTGCGTGGGTGCTTAACGCCGACCGTCGATAGCCAGGATGAGATGCATCAAAGATCTCCGGCAGCCAGCGAGCCCCGATGCCGGCGCGCTGCGGAATCGGAATTTCTCCGTTGCTGACCCTGATGGTTTCATCAATCAACGCTGGGTAAAGCGTTGCAATGTGGGCTCGAACAGTTTCCTGAAACGCAACTCCGGAATTGGCGGCCGCGACGTTAACACCCGAAAGCAGCGTGAACGGTCCCGTGCAGTCGTGCATCAACGTGGGAACGTTGTAAATCTGTGCCAGCTCGGCAATGCGACGAGTCGCGCTGATGCCGCCCACCCACGTCGGATCGATCATCACATAATCGGCCGCTCGCGCATCAAGAACCTGGCGATAATGGTCGGCCATGATCAGCATTTCGCTGACTGCAACCGGCACCTGAATCTCGGCTCGAAACGCGGCCATGGCGTGAATGGAATCAGGCCGAAGGATGTCTTCCATCCACATCGGACGAATGTCTTTCATTCCCTCTGCAATACGACGTGCAGCGGCAAGCGAAAAGAAGCCGTGACCATCCAGCATCACTTCGATCTTGTCGCCCACGCGTTCACGAATAGCTTCAAACGGCGCGACACCTTCACGAATATCATTACGCGATAAATAATGTCCGCCCTGGCGACGGTAGACGTTATCAAAAGACCACAGCTTCATGCCCTTGTATCCCAGCGACACCAGTTCCTCCGCCAGATCCCCGGGAGCGTTCATGCTGGACCAGTTGTCCTCCAGCGGTCCGGGCTGCCCCGGATCTCCGTGGCCCGGCCAGCCGGACGCGGAGGGAGTCTTTCGATTCGATCGTCCATAGAACGGCCCGCCGCAGCTGTTGTAAACAGGAACGGCGTCACGAACGGGGCCACCCAGCAATCTCCAGACAGGCTGCTTCGCCAGCTGACCAGCAATGTCCCACAATGCGAGGTCGACTGCCGACAGAGCCCGCATTTCCGCGCCGGTGCCACCAAAGGCCGTCATCCTTTCGTACAGAAATCGCCAGTGACTTTCGATCGCCCGCGCATCGGAACCCAGCAGCCGGGGCGCCATAAAGTCATGAATGACAGCCGCTGCCGCCGTGGGAATGTAATAGGTCTCTCCATGCCCGATGACCGGCACGCCGTCCACACTTCCTGCATCCGTGTGAACACGCAGAGCCAGCAGGCCTGGCATGACATCGTGCGGAATGACGGTTTCCAGAGCCACGATTCGCGGGCCGCTGCGGTACGCATGTTCCTGGACAGGCGAAGACGCACGATCAAGAAATTCAGAAGCAGATGAAGTGCTCATAGAAGCCGAAAGCCGAATTGAGAGATAAGCGGAATGCTGGCGGTGGGCTGGAAATCCCGGACGGCAATGTCTCAGGATGCTCGATCGAATGCCAGTTCACTCAAACCGTTCCGGTCGATGAACCTGTCCGCCTGGTCAGTGGATGACAGGCTTTCTAAAAAAACGACGACCTCCAGTGCCAGCGGCGGGAATCTTTCAAAAATTCCGGTGGCCAGACGAGAGAGGTTAGTTACTATCCAACAACTAACAGCACGATTTGCATTTTGTGGAGCGGCCCTCAGTTGGCTCGACCTCAGACAGTCTCCGACGAACAGATTCTGGATGCTGCCCTGCAGTGTTTTCTGGAGCATGGGCCGTCGGTATCAACAGAAGTCATTGCCCAACAGCTGAACGTTTCGCCTCAGGCGTTGCTGAAGCGATTTGGTACGAAGCAGGATCTCATGCTTGCGGCTGTGAAGCCGGGAACGCTGGCTTCGTCCGTCCCGCAGCTGCATTCCGGCCCGGATGATCGTCCGCTGGAAGAGCAGCTGACAGAACTGCTCAACGATGTGGCTGTGTTCTTTGTGGAAATGGCCCGTCGAATGGCGGTTCTCCGCTGGAGCCATAGCGACTGCCGTGACCTGATGAGCGGTCAGGACGAGCCTCCTCCGCTTGTCGATATTCGAATTTTATCGGAATGGTTTGAGCGAGCTGCGGATCGAGGCCTTGTCCGCAGCTCGGATTTTCCCGCCGTCGCCACCATGCTGTTGAGCGCGCTTCATGGTCCGGCCATGCTGACTGATCTACTCGGTCATCACCCGACAGGTCACTCAACAGAGCAATACGTCAGCATTCTCGTCAACATAGTTTTGAATGGTCTTGTGGAGCGGTGATGAATTTAAGCAGAAAAAATTTGTTCTGCGTGGATCAGGTGTGAATGGGAATCGATGGTTTGGCCGGCAGGGGTCGGTGAACTGCAGTGAGTCCGGTGAGCAACGGGTACGATGTCGGGCGTTTCGTTCGCAGTGAGAACGGTCAAAGGTACAACTGGAATTATACGAATGGGTTCTTCAGCACAGAGTTCTCCCGCGAAACAGGATCCGGCCACCGGAGGCGTGTGGCATGTCGTTGCCAATGTGGTCGGCGCGATTCTGATTCTTGGCTTGGGTGTCTTCGGACTCCTTTTTTTTGGACGTAGCCCGGAGGTGCCTACAGACACGTCTCGGCAGGACGCTGCCAGCGTGGCCCCGCTTGTGGAAACGGCCGAAGTGAAGTCCTGGAACCAGCCGTTTCATCTGGACATTGACGGCGAAGCGTCCACCTACCGCATTTTGACGGTGGGTGCCGAAGTGACCGGACGAGTGCGAAAGAAGTCCGAGCTCAGCCGCAGCGGAACATTCATTCAGAAGGGCGATGTCCTGTTTGAAATCGACCCGGTCAATTATCAGCTGGATGAACAGCGTCTGATGGCACGCGTGGCTCAGGCTGAAGAAGAACTTCGGGCAATCGAAGTCGACATGGAAAATACCGCAGCGCTGCTCAAGCTGGTCCAGGAAGACAACGAACTTCAGAAAGATCATCTGGCACGTGTCCAGTCGCTCTTCACACGCAAAGCAACATCTGAAACGGAAATGGACAATGCCGCTCGAGCCGAACTGACGGCTCGCAATGCGGTTCAGATGCAGCAGAACCAGCTGAATACTTTAACGCAGACAAAGAAAACCAGGCAGGCGTCGCTGCGGCTGGCCCAGGCTGAACTTGAAAGAACTCGAGTTGATCTGCAGCGATGTACCGTCGTTTCCCCAATCACCGGCCGTGTTGTGGACGACATGAAAGAGGAAGGCGATTACGTCAAGCCAGGCGACGAGCTGGTCCACGTGAGCGATTCCAGTCGCATGGAGATCAAATGCAGTCTTAAAGCACAGGAGCTGGCCTGGATCTGGCAGCATGGCCAGAAACTGGATTCTCAGCCCATTGCGACCTCAGAGTCTGCTTCTGCAGCCGCTGCTTCAGACGACAGCAAAACCGCCGATCCATTCAAGATGCCGAAAGTTCCTTGCGAAATCGCGTTTGAATTTGAGGGCGTTGAAACGATCTGGGACGGCTATCTGTCTCGCTACGAAGGCACCGGAATGGATCGTGCCACGCGCATGTTTCCCAGCCGCGTGATCGTGGACGAACCAGAAAAAACACGCGTCAACTCGTCCAACGGACAGACCGGAATTTCACCTCCGACATTGCTGAGCGGAATGTATGTGACAGTACGAATTCCCATCGATTCACCAGTGCCCCTACTTCAGGTGCCTGCAGAATCCATTCGCCCAGGCGGGCAGTTATGGATTGTTCGTGATGACAAACTGAAAGTTATCGCCGTCACCCTTGTTCGTGTTGACGGGGACTCCGCCCTTGTTCGTCAGGAGGGCGCTTCGTTGCAGGCAGGAGACCGCGTAATCACATCGCCTCTGGCGTCGATCAGCGAAGGAATGGCGGTCAACGTTCAGGAGTTGCCGCCCGCTGCGAACACCCAGGCCAGTGAACCTCAGGCCGAAGAAAATCAGACTGGTGCAACTCAGGCTGCAGAGGCCGGGAAGGAAAAGCAATGAGCGGCTCAATGGTGCGATGGGCAATCAAAAACACTCCCGCGATGAACACGATTCTCGTGGCAGTCCTTGCAGTCGGAGTTCTCTCCGCGTTCATGTTGCGGCGCGAAGTGTTCCCTCAGTTTGAACTCGAAATTGTTTTGGTGACAGTGCCCTATCCGGGCGCCAGTCCTGATGAAGTCGAAAGCGGCATCTGTCAGAAGATTGAAGAAGCGGTTCGTTCTGTGGATGGAATCAAGAAGGTGACCTCCGTCGCGGCAGAAGGAGCTGCGAATGTTGTGATCGAACTTCGCAGTGACGTGCCGAGTGTGCAGAAGGTGCTGAATGAAGTGCAGTCGCAGATAGACCGCATTCCCAGCTTCCCGGATCTTGCTGAAGAACCGGAAGTGCAGCAGGTCACTTTTCGTAATAAAGCCATTACGGTCGGTGTGATTCAGGAAAATTCAGATGCGCCGGATGCCGAACTGCAGCTGCGGGAAATTACCGAACAGGTGCGCGACGATCTGCTGCTGATTCCTCAGATTTCGCAAGCGGAAATCACGGGCGAGCGAAAGTATCAGATCGACGTTGAAATCCCCGAAAAGACGCTGCGTCAGTATGGCCTGACGTTGACTGACGTCTCACGCCGCATTCGTCTCCGCAATCTGGAACTTCCCGGCGGAACCATTCGCGATCAGGGCGAAACTTATCTGCTTCGCGGCAAGGACAAGCGTGTGCTTGGCGAAGAGATCTCATCCATTCCGCTGATTACTCGTCCTGACGGCGTTGTGCTGAAGGTCAGCGACCTTGGGAAAGTTAAAGATGAATTTGTGGACACGACCTCCATCAGCCGTATCAACGGTAAGCCCGGCCTGGCCATTGATGTGAACGCAGCCTCGCGCGAAGATTTGTTGGCGATGGCTGATTCCGTAAAAGACTATGTGAAGGAGAAAAAACTGCCATCGGGCTACAGCTTTGCGATCTGGGGAGATTCATCCATTGAGGTGCGAGACCGTCTGGACCTGTTGGTCCGCAACGGGATGCAGGGCCTGATTCTGGTGTTTGTGATTCTGGCTCTGTTTCTGGATCTGAAGCTCGCATTCTGGGTCGCTATGGGAATTCCGATTTCGCTCCTGGGCGCTTGCGCAGTGCTGTGGCAATTTGACCAGACGCTCAACATGCTGTCGCTGTTTTCGTTTCTGATCGCGCTGGGCATCGTTGTGGATGATGCCATTGTGATCGGCGAAAATGTGTATGCTCATCGGCAGATGGGTAAGTCGCCTCTGCGTGCTGCGATCGATGGCACGATAGAAGTTGTTCCGTCCGTTTTTTCTTCTGTGGCCACGACGATCTTCGCCTTTGTGCCAATGTTTTTTGTGACCGGCGTCATGGGGAAATTCTTTGCCGTCATGCCGCTGGCAGTGATCGCCATTCTGATGATTTCTCTGCTGGAAGCATCCTTCATTCTGCCATGCCATCTGGCTCATGGTTCTGGAAAACCATCGCCATTCACGTCTGGACTAAATCGACTGACGAACTGGGTTCTCGACCACTTTATCACACGGTACTATCAGCCTGTTGTGAACTTTTGTGTTCGTAATCCGGCCATCACCGTCAGCTCTTCCATTTCGGTTTTATTGCTGGCGGCCAGCCTGGTCACGAGCGGAAAGGTGCCCAGCATTTTCTTTCCCAAGCTGGATGCACCGGAGGTGATGGCCAAAGTTATTTTTCCGGATGGAACACCCAGCCGCGTCACGGAAGCCGCTACGGAACGTGTGGAAAAAGCCATCGCCGCGATCAATCAGAAATACTCAACCCCAGGTCGGCCTCTGATTCTCGCGACGCATCGCATGGTGGGCATTGTGAAGGATGATGCTCCTGGCGGCGGCCAGACGACCGAAGGCAGCCACGTTGGGTCTGTCTATGCCCAGCTGGTCGACAGCGGTCTGCGAGATGCCACCAGCGAACAGGTGGTTCAGGAATGGCGAAACAGTGTTGGATCAATCGCCGGTGTGGAAACACTCACGTTCGGTTCGCAGTCGCGTGGTCCCGGCGGAAAGCCGATCGAATTCAAGCTGCTTGCATCAGCGACTAATATGAAAGATCTCGAGCAGGCTGTCGAAGAAACAAAGCAAAAGCTGGCCACTTATAAGGGTGTATTTGATGTTTCCGATGACTCTCGCCCGGGAAAATGGGAACTGCAGCTACGTGAAAAACAAAATGCTGTCGCTTTGGGTGTCCCGCTGGAAAGTATCGCCCGCACGGTCCGAGCGTCCTACTACGGCGAAGAGGTGATGCGACTTCAAAGAGGCCGTCATGAAGTCAAGCTGATGGTTCGCTACCCCGAGGAGGACCGCAAGTCGCTGGCGAGATTTGATGACATTCGCGTCGATGGGGGTGACGGAATTCAGCGACCGATTACCGAGCTGGCTGATGTTTCCGTCAGTCGAGGGTACTCGGAAATTAACCGAATCGACCAGAAGCGATCGATCACAATTTCCTCCGACATCAGTGAGAAAGACGGGAATGCCAAGGAAATTGTGAAAGACCTTCAGGCAAAATTTATGCCCGCTCTGCTTGAGAAATATCCGGCTCTCCGAGTTCGCTGGGAAGGTCAGCAGGAGCAGGATCAGGAATCGGTTCGCAGTCTGGGAATTGGTTTGGCAATCGCTCTGCTGGCGATGTACGTCTTGTTGACAATGGAGTTCACGTCCTATGGACAACCGATGGTCGTGATGGCGGTGATTCCCTTTGGAATCGTTGGCGCCATTCTGGGTCACTGGGCGATGGGCCTGCCGTTGACTCTGTTCAGCACACTGGGGCTTGTGGCGCTGACGGGCATCGTGGTCAACGATTCGATCGTTCTGGTGGACTTCATCAACAGCGCGGTCAGATCGGGAATGCCACTGAACCAGGCAGTTCTTGAAGCAGGTGCCCGACGCTTTCGGCCGGTTCTTCTGACTTCGCTCACAACGATCGCCGGGCTCGCTCCTATTCTTACGGAGACTTCGTTTCAGGCTCAGCTGGTCATCCCCATGGCCGCCAGTCTCTGCTTTGGCCTGATGACTTCTACCGTTCTGGTTCTTGTGCTGGTGCCGACTTTTTATCTGCTCTACGCACGGATCTTTGGAGTGACAGTTGACTCCGTGACCGCGGCCGAGACGCAGACGGCCAGTGCTGAAACTGGTACTCAGGCCCTGGCGACCTGAGCAGGCGAAAATCGTTTCACCTGGCTCATGCGGTAGTGCAGAGTCGATATGAACCCCCGAGACGAGCTCGGGGGCGTTTCGTTTTTGGGGCGGTCGAAGTACTAAACCCCCGTCGCGCTCTTTTTTGCTGCGGCTGAAGTGTCGCCGGACCTGGTTGCTGCCGGGACCGGTCGTTCCAGAATGCCGAGCGAGATTCCATAAAACAGGCTGATCTGTTCCATCGGTGGAATCTTCGTGCCTGACATCCAGCTTTCTGCTTTTTTGTCCAGGTTCCGATCTGCAAACACTCGACCGGCAATGATGTAGCACTCTTCCCTCCAAACGCCGTTCTTCATCTTAGAAACAGCGGTCAGCACATAGACCGGATCCTGAGTTCCATTCGCAGCCGACTCCACCAGTTCACTCGCAAAAGCCTGACGAATGCCGGGAAGATCGGTTCCTGCACCGCTTTCCAGATCCGTCAGGCCCGTGGCAAGATTCTGATCTCGACTGGCCCAGGCCTGACCGGCTTTCGCTGCGACTGGAACGAGAAGGGCTGCATTTCCAAACATCGCCCGGCCTCTTCTGAGCGACACGTCCGGAGAAAAGACTTCCGGAAACTGCGGCCCTGTCGCACGTGCCGAGATGGCCAGCAGACTACTGAGTTCATCCAGAAAAATATCCTGCTTTAGTTCTGCGGAGGAAGCTAAAGCCTGCTGCACGGCAGCCACGCCTCCGGCACGAACCACACGTGCAAGCAGCAGAATTTCAACCAGTCTTCGGTCTTCTGCAACTCGCGCCAGTTGCTCCAGATGGCGCCGGTAATTCCTGAACATCTTTCCAAACTGTGTCTCATTGCTGACTCGCAGTTCTGTTGCCAGCTGCTTTCGGAAAGCGTCTTCATTGGCGGCGATCTGATTCAGCGGTCCGCGCACCAGCGCGGTGGAAGGAGCAACTGCGGAAAGTTCCGACAGCATTCGCGTCATTGCTGCGGTCGCCTGTTCCTTCTTTCCGGAAGCAACAGCCGCTCGAACGATTTCTGAAATCGCGATGGCCTGATAGACCAGATTCATGCGATCGCGAATATCATCCTGAACAAGCTGCGAAGTAGTGGGAAATGGAACCGGCGTGCTGACGGCCAGCTGTGCCAGAGATTCCATGCAGGCATCCACTTTCGCACCATCTTTTGACGCCGCCGCAACAGCCCCGCGGACTCGCAGGGAACTCACGGCATCACTGCCGCTGGTTGCCGCTTCGATCATGGACAACACTTCGGCTGATGCATTTCTGGCACCCGCAACTTCCGCAACGGCTATCAGGGCATCGGTCAATGCGCGAGCATCACTCGCTGTTTTCGACCACGCGATGGATTCTGCCCATCGCTCATGGATGGCAAGATCCATCGCAACCGCCACGTGCAGGGGATTGATCCAAAGCAGTGAATTCATAACGGCGGGCGATTCCAGACTGGCGTCTCGACATCGAAATGCCACGAAAGCCCAGGCGGTCGCTGCCATCGCATCCCGGTTGTGCGGAATCGTTGTGTCCAGCTGTCGAGCGGCGATCAACTGCTTCGCCTGGTCAATCTTTCCGTCGTTGACGAGCGCTGCAGAAAGTCCCAGAGCCGCATCGATTCCAAGCCGGCCGGTCTTTGGCATTATTGGCATTTCGCCAAGTGCTTCTTCCAGAGCTTTCTTTGCTGTTTCAGAATCATGGGCCGCCACGGCTCGCCAGTAACGCCGCAGCTGCGGATCAATTCGATAAAAGCTGCTGGACCGATCAACCACAAGCAGCTGATTAAATTCCTGTGCGGCGAGGGTCACATCAGCCTGTCGCAAATACAGATCGCCCGTCATTCGGCGTGCCCAGGCTTTGTCACGAAGATTGGGCTGACGAGCCATGCTGATCATGCGGCGTGTATGGGCTGCGGCTTCCACAACAGGGTTAAGGGCATCCGCCACAGCGCGATCTTTGGCCACCTTTTCCTTGGCCAGGCGTTCTATTTCTTCCTCGTCCGGACCAAATTTTGTCGGGTCAAATGTGACGGGCTTATCTAGATCGCCGATATCGGGAGCCTTTGTCAGCAACGGCAGTACGATGATGGTCAGAACCAAAAGGATGCCGCCCACAATCCCATACATCACCAGCGGATTCTTTTTTCCGGGCTTTGAGGCATCTGCCACTTTTCTGGCGGCTTCCGCTTCGTCCGACAAGCGGGTTGGCTTTCGTGCTGACGTCGGTTCGTTCGGATCTGTGGCCGTAAACACAGGGACCATACACTTTTCGTTCGCACAACGAACTGGTTTTCCGACGGCCGTTTTAGGAACGAAGCCCACCTGTTCGCACATCGGACAGACGACTTTATGCAGCCGACCTTTTTCAGGTTTGGCAGAGGCCTGAATCGCCTGAGCCGCGGCGGCGGCACTGCCCACGCCAAATGGATCATCCTCATCCACTACCGGCTTTCCGCCTCGAGCCCCAGCCGCTGGACGCGCGGGAGGCTTTGGTGGTTCCGGCATTTTTGAGACGGCCGTCGGTGCCGTCGGGTCCCCCGGTTTATCCGGATACTTGCGGGCACCCGGACGATTGACGACCGGCCCGACCTTGGGCCGAGGCGTGTTCTTGGCTCCGCGAGACCCATCCATGGCTGCTCCACAGAATGGACAATCCACTACGTTGTCTTCCAGGACAGACTGACCACAGGACGGACACGTAGGGAGTGACATAGCAGGACTCAGCGATGAAGTGTTTTCGAAGACCGGACAACACCAGAATTCTAGTACACCGACTGCCTCTGGGCGAGTCGGAGTCTTGCGGAGCTGCCAGATGAGTAAACGACCCCGCCTGGCACGTTCCGGATATTTTTCAGCAGAAGACAGACGCTTTGAGAGGAATCGTAAGGTTCGGCAGGCCGCAGAAATTCCTCGAGGCTCTGAAAAACAGCGGGATGCTTCGTCGCCGCGGAATTTCACTGGCCTTATTTGGCAGGATTGCAGTGTTCAGACGACCATTTTACGCATGTGAGTTCCCGAAACGCGCGCAAAAAAAGAGGGCAACAGGATTTCACCGTTGCCCTCTTTAGAATTTCAATGCCTTCACGCTGCTGAGAGCGATCCAGCTATCAACTAGTCCTGATAATCCACTTCAATGTGATTACGTTTGACGCGAACGTCAATTGCGTACTCACCATAGTCGTAACGAATACGGTCGCCATTTCGCTTGCAGCTGATCAGTTCACAGCCGCATGTTGGAACGCAGATCTGAATGTACACGCATTTTGGTCCGCAACAGCCATCGTCACAAGGATCCTTCACAGCGATGATCTTTGGCATCGCACAAGGTGACATTTCGTCAAGATCTTTGTACTTCACGTTGGTGTAGAGCGGCTGAGCCACAGATTCAACAAAGGTGCCGTGCTCTGGCATCTGAGACTCATGGTAAATTATCTGAGCTTCCGGAACCGGTGTCAGCTGGTGCCCCGCCTGAACTGCACTGGTCGCGATAATCGCGCACAAGGTCATCAACTTTGCAAATGTCTTCATGTGTACCCTTTCGGTCTTCGGCCTTGAAACGTGGTTCAACTGCGATCCACTGGAAGTTCTTCACAAACACAAAAGATCGGCTGCTGATAAACAAATGCCCCATGAACGGGACGCGGTCAAGAAATTGTTCCAGACAATTGTCCTTCAGGCTCCGCGTCACGATCAATTCAACAATCGCGGAAACTCTCCGGGTCGCATTGTCGCGGATAAATGGGCAATATCAATAGGGCCTGGCTGGGATTTCTGGTTTCGAAGAAAGGGTGGTTTGCGATTTTGCGGACGTTTATTCATAAACCCGATGCACGCTCAGCCCCAGTTCACACACAAGCGTGTCGCCCGCTCTGTCCGATGATGCATTTCAGACTGTGGATTTCATGTATTTTCGCAACCCGAGGTGAGGGATGGAATGGCCAGCATTCTTCGTATCAAATCCCTCGCTGACGCGTCGTGTTACGATTAAATCAGCAGTCCGCGAGACTGGCGGGATCAGCGGTTGCGGTATTTGGCGTGGCAGCGCGTACAGGTTTGCTCAAGCGAAGTCAGCAATCGCTCGGCCGACGTCTGCTCATCGGCTTTGACAGCGGTGTAGAGTTCCGCAGCCATTTTTTCGGAATCCTGCAGCCAGACACGAAACTCGTCGTTGTGCGATTCATTAAGATTTCGTGCGCATTCGTGCAATCCTTCCTGAACCAGCAACGCCTCCGCCGAAGGTCTCAGGTCAGGATGATCGGCCGGCGGTCTCCAGCCAGCTTTTGCCGAACGCTTGAGGATATCAAAATTCCGATCCAGCTTTGCCATGGCCGCCGCCACAGATTCCACTTTGGCCACTTCTACCAGTTCGGGAAGTGGCTCGCTGGCAAGCGGTGGCTGAAATTTTCTGACGTCTCTCCATAACCCGTCATAATCTTTTGATGTGCCCGCCCTGGTCATCAGCCGTACAGCGTCCTCACGCTGAATTGATCCGGCTGCAAGGCAAACGATGGCGGCAGCCGCTGGTCCGCGATGTTTGCCATGCTGACAGTGAACGTAGACCGGCGAATGAATATCCCGAGCGACTCGGCTGAGCGACCTGGCCGCGTCCTCAGGAATTCCATCGTAGCCAAACGGAATATGGATGTATCGCAGGCCGAATTTCTTCGCGAGCGCAAGATCGGGAGCCGCACTGTCGACACTGACGATGGTTGTGATGCCGAGTTTCTGCAGGCTGGCGAACGCTGCTTCTCCTTTGGGCTCACTGCCAAGGAAAACTCCCGCAGCCGCCTGGCGAAAATGATGCAGTCCTGGCGGATCATGAGTCGGCTCCTGCGCGCCGCAGGTGCTCATCAGAAGCAGCAGCCAAACGAATACACAGAACTGCAACGCGAGGCTCCAGGGTGTGACACGACGGCTACTTCCCGAAGTTCCGTCGGAACCGCAGTCCGTGTGAAATGAACTGCGAATATTATTGCAGAAGATGCGGAGCATACGGTTACCCAGGCAGCCTGTCTAAGTGGACAGCACCATGTGTTGATCAGCCGCAGTGCGCTAGCACCCGGTTTATGCAGGGGGAAAATTTAAAAACCGGACGCTAGCGCGTTTCGGCTGATGATTCAAAAACACGGCATTTCAGCAGACATGGCGCTGCCCAGCTAAACAAGCCTGAAGCCAACAGGGGGACGAACGGTTCCCAGAAAACGACACGACACCACCAGGAAAAACGGAAATGGCGTGGACTTAAGGAATTCCAACGGCGAGCCGGGTACGTAAGTGCCCGGATTTCTCCAGCAACCGCAACAAATCTGGGGATTTACATCCCCCGCTCGCCTTAAGTCCACGCCATTGAGGAAAAAGCGAGTGGTGTCGTGAGGCCGAGCGTTCCGGATTTTGTCTGATTATTTTCGTCGAAACATTCCATTCCCTTTGTCGCCGCGGGACAACAAATAGGCCAGCAGGTCGAGGACCTCGTCCTGATTCAGAGGTTTCAGCAGGTCGGCCGGCATAATGGAAACCGTTGAGGCCTGAATTTCTTCAATGTCGCTTTTCTGAATTTCTGTGATCTTTGTGGGATCTTCCGGGCTTGTCAGAATTGCGATCAAGTCATCATTCTCGGACAGAATTCGACCGCTGACAGCCTTGCCGTCGGTTGTGACAATCGTGCTGGCCTTGTACTGGTCGCTGATCACTTTGCTCGGCACCATGATGGCTTCGGTCAGATCGTTGAGATTGAAACGGCCCGCCAACTGCGTCAGATCCGGACCTGTGGCTCCTCCGTCTCCGCCGAAGCGATGACAGATTACGCAGCGAGTGGCCGCAAACATCTTCTGTCCGTTGTCGAAGTCGCGATCCTTGAGTCCTTCTGCGGCCAGGGATCGAACTTCTTCCAGAGTCCAATCTTTGCCCGGTCCGGCTGGTTTTGGAATCTCAGGCAGCGTATACGGCTTGCGAGCTCCGCTGGCTTCAATCAGAAGTCGTTCTTTCTCACTGGCGTTCTCGAAACATTCCTTTTCGATGTTGCGAAGGAAGCCATGAAAGCTGGCACCACCGGCCCACGTATGAGCTCGTTCGAACCATGCGAAGTAGGCCTTGCGTTGATCCATCGTCCAGCCTTCTTTCATGTTGCGAAGACAGAACGCATACCAGATCTGCTGCTGATCCGGAGCCTTTTCGAGCGACTCCGCAATCGAACCGCCATAACCTCGATTGCGCGCGAGCAGGTCTTTCATGTCATCCGTGACGGTCGGCTTCGCCGGCGCTTCCAGCAGCTTCACGGTCTTCTCAATCACGGTGGGTGACTTGAGATAGACCAGCATCTGGCACAGTTCACGATTCAACTCATCACTGTCAGCGGGAAACTGCGAATCGAGTCGCTGAATAAAGTCGGTCTGAACCTGAGCGTCCTCTTCTGGCGCACCCAGTCGCAGAAAGATGAGACTCAGTGTACGCAGATAATGGAGCTTCTCGTCGGTCGTCAGCGAACTGTAGGCCAGCTGTCGAAGACCGCGAAGCGCAGACTGCCGTGCCGCGGCAACAAACGCCTTCCCCTCGTCTTCTGACTTGCCACGCGATGCCGCAACCTGCTGAAACGGAATCTTTGCGATTGTCGTCACAAAGCCCAGAACTTCCTCAGGCTTCATCGATGAAAAATCGGCGATGGAAATGGCCGACGCGTCTAGTGATTCCCACAGAATTGAGGAGTTGTAAAATGCGTTCCGTGAGGCGTTCTTCAGAAAACGATCACCCGAATGGATGTCATCCGCCACACCGCTGAGAAATGCGTTATTTTCCGGACGCGGCTGATGGCCGGTGGCGTTGAAGCCGGAATGCGTGGTTTCCAAAGCGCGTCGTCGCGCACGCATTCCCGCATCTTTGGAATTCCTAAGTTCAGTCGGAGCTGTGGATTCTGCCCCCGCGTAAGTCACGCGGAACAGCTCAGACTGCGTTCCGCGACCCCCGATGGAAAAGTACAGTGCGCCGTCCGGTCCCGCAGCAACGTCCGTCAGCGGCAGTGGCGTGCGCGACAGGAATTCTTCCTTCGTGGCTTTGTAACTGCTTATATTCGGTTCTGTGTGAATCGCGTACATCGTACCGAACGTCCAGTCACAGATGTAGAGAGCCTTTTGGTACTTCGCTGGAAAATTCAGCCCGTAACCAAAGTCAACTCCGACGGGTGAACCCGGGCCGATGTTGACCATCGGTGGCAAACTGTCCTGATAATGATTGGGCCACTTTCCGCTGCCGCTGCGCCAGCCGAATTCGCTGCCGCTGGTGGCATGGACGACTCGCGTCGGTCGATACCATGGCATACCGACGTCCCATTCCATATCAGCGTCGTACGCAAACAATTCGCCGTCGGCGTTGAACGCCATGTCGTACGGATTGCGAAAACCGATGCTGAAAATATCCCATGTCTTGCCGTCGGGATCCGTGCTGGCGATCCATCCGCCGGGAGCCAGAATTCCCACGGCGTGACCGTTGGCATCCCACATGCGAGGCAGTAGATGATCTTCGCCCCAGTTCGTTGGAACTCGACTGGCGTAATCCTTGTTCGTCAGCTCTTCGCCCGCATTGAAAGGCGGCATAGTATGGTTTCCGCAAATGACGAAGATGCGTTTGCCGTCAGGAGACAACCGAAGAGCGTGCGGACCATGCTCCCCGCCGCCTCGGAATTCTTTGAGCTTCACGCATTCATCAAACTGATCGTCACCATCTTTGTCGCGAGCTCGATACAGACCGCTGCCCGGGCCGCCGTTGATGCTGAAGTAGAGCGAATCAAACGCCCACAGCATTCCCTGAGCACCGGTTGGCTGGATTTCGCACTTGGAAAAATCAAGTCGTTCGACTTTCGTCTCTCCGTCGGCGAGCGGCTGGGCGTCAACCCTCCGTGTGTCTTCCTGTGATTCTGTGCTTCCCGATTTGCCACCAGCGCTTGCCTCGGAGGGCTGACGCCCTGCCGCTCGCCCGAAAACCGGTGGCAGTGTGATTCTATAAATGCCTTTATCACCCTGATCGCTCGCCAGCAGTCGCCCTTTGTTGTCGAAGGCAATGCAGACCCATGAGCCCAGTTCTTCTTTTGGCACAGTAAAAAGTTTCTCGACCTGAAATCCTGGCAGCACTTCAAACGTGCCTGCGGGAACTCGGCCAGCCACCGCCGGATTGCTAAAGACAGCGCCCCAGGGACCTTCACCGTACATTCCTCGCAGCTGAGCTCCGTCGGTGTTGATCGCCGGCTCACCACGCTTTGTGGCCACTTCCCATGTTTCATCCGTGACGACTTCCACTGATGTCGCGTCCGTCAGCTGGACCACGAGTTTCAGAACAAAGGCCGCAACGCCGCCCTGATTCTCGACCTCTGCTTCAATGATGTTGGCACCTTCGACCAGAGCTGCCGCGACATCCGCATCCATCGGTTGCTGCCATTCGCTGCTGGCACCAACACGCTTGCCATTGACGAAGACTGTGCCCGCGTTGTCACAGGAAGCCTTCAGTCGAGCGGCCTTCACATTTGTCAGGTCGACGGCCTTGCGAAGGACATATTGTGAATTGTTATCTGGGCCCCAGATCCATTTTGGCGTCGTGCCTGAAGCAAAAACAGAATCGGCGATTTCCGGTCCGCGCTGTTCAGTAACGGGCTCCGCGGCCCCGCGTTCAAGGACGGGCTGAAGTTCAACTTTCTGAGTCCATATTCGCTGAGCTGGCGTGATTTGCTGGGCCACCGCAGTCGCGGGCAAAAGCACAGTGACAGAGACCGAGACAGAAACGGCGGTGAGAACTAGCGACTTGAACATGGGCAGGATCCGGTGGAGGAAAATACTGGAGAGGCGGTTCATGGTAAGTCGGCCTTCCCCAGGCGTCCAGCGACACAACTGAGCGACGGGCGCTGTTCGGACCGTAAAAAACGGCTGAGGAAAAGCCGTCAGCCCCGCTTCATCGTCACGGGGTCATCTTCAGAAGTGCCTGAGCGTAATCTTCAAAACGGGATCAGCATCGCTCGCCGATTTTGGACTCGTTCGAAAGCGTCACGTTCGAAAGCGTCACGAATGAAAGGATCGTCACAACCGACACAGGTTTACGCGGACGTTCGGCTGCATTTGTGGAAACTGTGCAACATTCCGGACTGATCCTTCCCGCATGATCAGAAATCATGACCTATTGTCAACAAGGACCGAGGTCGGACATTGGGTTCGTAATTCTGCAGCCCGATCGTCCGAGCACGGAGTATTGCGCATCCGGAGTGATTGCAAATGATTGCCCCCCTGAAACCTTCTCGACAAAACTCGAACGACTTCGAAGCATTGAAATCCCACATCCACGGAAAGCTGGTCGAGAAACTCGACCTGACTCGCCTGTCGGAACTGGAAGGCGATTCTCTGCGCCGTGAAATTCGTGTGGTTGTCGAGCATCTGTGTGATACGGAAAACCCGCTGCTGAATCGTTCGGAACGGGAGCGGCTGGTCGAAGAGGTTCTGGACGAAGCGTTTGGCTTTGGCCCGCTTGAGTTGCTGCTCAAGGAAGAGGGCGTGGCCGATATTATGATCAACGGCCCGAAGAATGTGTTTCTGGAAAAGAACGGCCGCATCATCAAGTCGGACGTGACCTTCCGCGACAACGATCACCTGTTGCAGATTCTCGACCGCATCGTCTCCCGCGTTGGTCGACGTATCGACGAAACATCGCCGATGGTGGACGCTCGCCTGCCGGACGGCTCACGTCTGAACGCCATCATTCCGCCACTGGCGCTGGATGGCCCCTCATTGACCATTCGCCGTTTCGGCTCCAGCCCGCTGACTCTGGAAGACCTTCTGAAATTCGGTGCCTTCACACCGGAAATGGTGATGTTTCTGGAAGGAGCCATGAAGGCTCGTCTGAACATCGTGATCAGCGGAGGCACGGGTTCCGGCAAGACAACACTGCTGAATACACTGTCGAGCTTCATCTCCAACGAGAATCGAATTATCACGATTGAAGACGCGGCCGAACTTCAGCTGCAGCAGGAGCACGTGCTGCGACTGGAAACACGCCCGCCGAACATCGAAGGCAAAGGCCGCGTGTCGGCGACAGATCTCGTCAGGAATGCTCTGCGTATGCGTCCTGACCGAATCATCATCGGCGAATGCCGTGGCGGCGAAGCACTCGACATGCTTCAGGCCATGAACACTGGCCACGACGGTTCCATGACGACGGTGCACTCGAACAATCCACGCGATGCGGTTTCGCGTATTGAAACCCTGGTCAACATGAGCGGCAGTGAACTTCCTCTTTCGGTCATTCGAAAGCAGATTGCGTCCTCAATTCATCTGATCATTCAGGCCAGCCGTCTGCAGGGCGGGCCTCGAAAAGTAACTTACATCACCGAAATCGTTGGCATGGAAGGCGATACGATCGTGATGCAGGACATCTTTAAATTTATTCAGCAGGGCATTGGCGAAAACGGCAAAGCGTTCGGACACTTCGAATCCACCGGTGTCCGACCCAAGTGCATCGAGTATCTGGAATCTGCCGGCGTCCGTCTTCCGAACGGTCTGTTCGCTCAGCGAATCATGCGTTCTCCCTGATCAGGTCACTGGCAAACCGCGACTGGCAGATGGTAATCGCCCATGCCAGTCATTGGTCATTGCGGCTTAGTCATTGATCATTCTCCGTGAGGCATTTATGGATCCAACCCTTCTGATTATGGTTTCCGCATTCATCGGCGTCCTCGCGCTGGTGTTTGGGGTCGGCTTCGCATTGCAGGGCAAATCGGATTCGACGCTTGAGGCTCGTCTGGCCGCCTTTACCGGCGCTGCACAGCCGTCAAGAAAAGAAACCACAGAAGCATTGATGCGCGACGGGCTGTCCACAGCCCAGGGACTGATCGGTGGAGTCATAAGGCGGTTCGGAAAGCTGCCTCTGTTTTTTCGGCAGGCCGATTCGCCCATTAAAATCGACCACTTTCTAATCCTTTGTGCCGGCACCGCGGCGCTGGGCGCGATGCTGACCACCATTCTTCGAGCCCCGACTCCGTTGATTCCTGTCGGCGCAGTGATGGGCTTCGCCTGCCCATGGATGTGGTTGTGGTGGCGACGCCGCAGTCGCTTTGCAAGATTCGAAAAGCAGCTTTCCGATGCGCTGGAGCTGATGGCCCGTGCGTTGAAGTCCGGTCACAGTCTGGCATCCGGACTGAACGTTGTGGCCAGTGAAATGCCGGCCCCAATCTCCGTCGAATTTCGGACTGTGTATGACGAACAGAACCTGGGCATTCCGATCGAGCAGGCTCTGCGGAACATGCTGGTCCGCGTCCCGAATCTGGACCTTCAGTTCTTTGTGACGGCCGTAGCCATTCAGCGTCAGGCCGGCGGTGACCTCGCAGAGATTCTGAACAAAATCAGTTATCTGGTTCGCGAGCGATTTAAAATTCTCGGCATGGTCAAGGCACTGACGGGCGAAGGCCGAATCAGCGGGATCGTGCTGATGGCCCTTCCGATTGTGCTGTTCTTCACGGTGTATTACCTGAATCCGGATTACGTCATGTTGTTGTTCAATCGTGAGATCGGACGGCAGATGATCAGTGTGGCGGTGTTCCTTCAGATTCTGGGGGCTGTCGTTATCAAGAAGATCATCAACATTAAGGTCTGAGTCGGGCTCACACAGTCCACGGCCTGCAGACCAATGGCACTCGATTTAACCAAAAAGTAGCAGGCACACTCCGTGTGCTGTCCGCCAATTCGCGAGTTTTCAAGGGCTACGGCACTTGGAAAGTGCCTGCTACTTTCCAAAGTGAGTGGCATTGGCCTGCAGACGCCGGTTCTCCGGCTCCTGGCTCAATCCGTTTTCCTGCGTCATGGGAATGGTTCGATGGATATTACAACACTGCTTCCGATCATTGCCTTCATTGCCATCACCACTGGCCTGTGGGCAGTCGTCACGATGTTCTCAAAAAAGGCGTCTCGCGCATCCGAGCGACTGGAAGAATGGCGTGACCCTTTTGCCCGACAAAAACGCGAAGGCGTTCAGGGCAGTTCGGCCGTGGGCAACATGTTTGAAAAAGCGGCTCCCGCCATGTCCAGGGCGCTGGAATCGAAAAGCGAACTGGAAAAGAGCAATCTGAAGACTCGTCTTGCGAATGCAGGGTTCTCGAAACCCAATGCCGTTCGCAATTTTTTGGCCATCAAACTGATGTGTCTGGTGGCCGGCCTGTTTGTGGGCGGCACTTATGGACTGGCTTCCGCCGGCATCGGTAAAGATTCGCTGATGGCGTTTGTCATCGGTGGCGGGTTTGGGTTTTATCTCCCTGAACTTGTGGTGACGTGGATGAAAATGGGCCGTCAGCAGAAAATCTTTCTGCAGCTGCCCGATGCTCTCGACCTGCTTGTGGTCTGCGTTGAAGCGGGTCTTGGCCTGGACGCGGGAATGCGTCGAATCTCTGAAGAACTGTCCAGCAGTGCTCCCGAAGTGTGTGCAGAATTAGCAACGGCCAACATGCAGCTTCAGATGGGAAAGCCGCGTCGCGACGTGTTGCATGACCTTGGAATTCGAACGGGCGTAGATGACATGCGAGCTCTGGTCGCCATCCTGATTCAGGCCGACCGATTCGGCTCGTCCATCGCTCAGGCGCTGCGCGTGCAATCCGACAGCATGCGCGTGAAGCGACGCCAGCTGGCCGAAGAAAAGGCTCAGCAAACGGCGGTTAAAATGATTTTCCCGCTGGTGCTGTTCATCTTCCCGGGCATCTTTGTGGTTCTCGTAGGCCCCGCAGCCATTCAGCTGATGGAAAACATGCTGAACTCAGAATGATAATCCACTGCCTTGCCAGACGCCAACACGCCCGAAGCCCGGCATTCTTATGCCGGGCCTCTTTTTATCACGGGTTCTCAAAACGGCGGAGCTTCAAATTCATTGGGCGGTGGTGCGCTCAGTTTTGCGGACGACGGAAGAATCACGGCTCGCGGCTGAAATGGTGACGACTCGCCCATCGGCATGATGGGAATCCCGACGCCTTCTTCACGCTCGATATGTTCTTCCGGTAAAGCTTCGCCCGGCTCTTCCTGCATCTCAAACAGGAAGCGGGACGGAACTGTCTCGCGCCGCTTGCCCCATTTCATACGTGACTTGGCGCGCGTCAGTGTCAGATGATCCATCGCACGCGTCACGCCCACGTAAGCGAGCCGCCGTTCTTCCGCGATGTCTTTTTCGGAGTCCGCTTCAATCGAACGTTTGTGAGGCAGAAAACCTTCCTCCATGCCGACCAGATACACACGAGGAAACTCAAGCCCTTTGGCCGAATGCAGCGTCATCAGTCGCACGGCATCCTTCTCCTGCTTCTCGTTCCGGTCGGCTTCGTCCTCCCGATCCATCAGCGCCGTGCTTTCCAGAAATCCACTGAGCGACGCATCTTCGTTGCGCTCCACATACTGGCCAATCGAGTTGATGAATTCTTCCAGAATCGTTCGCCGAGTTTCCTGCTGCGACTCCTCCTTGTATTGTTTGGCAATCTCCGCTTCGTAGTTAATCTCACTCATCAGACGGCGACTGATTTCTGCCAGCTGCTTTGGGTTTTCATTCATCGCCTGGCCGTATCGCTGCAGCAGACCGCGAAACTGATTCAGCGCCGTCAAAGCTTTTGCTGGAATTGCACCGCCAGCGGCGGCATCCGGAAGAATGTCCCAGAACGTACAGCCTTTCTTCACCGCCAGCTGGACCAGCTTCTCTGTGGTCGTATCACCAATCCCGCGTGCCGGAGTATTGATGATTCGCAGCAGACTGATTTCATCCCGCGGACTGTCGATGGCTTTCAGATAGGCCAGCAGGTCGCGTATTTCACGGCGATCAAAAAACGACTGGCCGCCGACCAGCAAGTAAGGAACCTTCTGGCGACGCAGTTCCTGTTCAAAGACTCGCGGCTGCTCATTTGTGCGAAACAGAATGGCGACCTGCTTCGGCTTCACACCCAGCTCGCTGATGAGATACGCGATCTCCTGAACAACGCCTTCCGCTTCCGCCGTCTCATCCTCAAAGGCCTGGATCCGAATTTGTGATCCGGATTTTTTGTGCGGGATCAGCTTCTTGTCGTGCCGTTGTTTGTTGTGCTTTACGAGTCGATTGGCGTATTCAATGATCTTGTCGGTGCAGCGATAATTGTTTTCCAGTCGCACGGTTTTCGTGTTGGGAAAGTACTTCGCAAAGTTAATGATGTGTTCCACATCAGCGCCGCGCCAGCCGTAAATCGACTGATCGTCATCTCCCACCACGCACAGATTGCGATGAGGAGCAACCATCGATTCGATCAGCTGGAACTGAACTCCGTTGGTGTCCTGATACTCGTCAACCTGCAGATGGTCGAATTTGGACTGCTGCCGCTGCAGAACGTCCGCGTGCTCACGAAAAAGTTTCACGGTCAGCAGCAGCAGATCATCGAAATCCACCGCGCCGCAGGCTCGCAACTGCTTCTGATATCGCTTGTAGGCCATCGCCGCCAGAAAGTCGAAGTCCGCCTCGACATGACTGCTGGCTTCGTGGTCCTGAATGCCCTGCATCTTCCAGCGACTGATGCGATTGATCAGGTCGCTGGGTTTCATCGTGCCATCACCCAGCCGAATGTCACGCAGTGCAGTCCGAGCTGCAGATTCCTGATCACTGCGATCGTAGATGGCAAACTTTTTGGGATAGCCGAGGACGTCAATTTCTTCGCGCAGAACACTTACACAGAACGAGTGAAATGTGGAGACGACAGGCCGCTGTTTGAACTGTTTCCCAATCAGCTTCAGTGCTCGCTCACGCATTTCGCGAGCCGCTTTGTTGGTGAAGGTGACGGACAGAATCCGATCCGGGCGAATCCCGTGGGCGATCAGATTGGCCATACGGTACGTAATAACACGTGTTTTTCCTGTGCCTGCGCCAGCGAGTACCAGCAGCGGCCCCGACAGGATCGACGCGGCTTCACGCTGCGGCGGATTGAGTCCGGACAGATTGATCATGGAGGCAGTATAGACGTTGCCGCGAACAGTCGGGAGTGATGAAATTCGTGCGGCGAAAATGTTGCTTCAGTCGGTTCTTACACGCCCGAAACAATGGCCCGCATTATCCAGTGCGGATTACTTGTCGCCGCCACCAGACTCGGGGACCGCGGCAGCCGGATCAGCTGTTTCGCCGGAGGCTGGCGTTTTTTCCGCGTCCGGGGCGGAGTCCGGAGTTGGTGTCGCTTCTGGAGTTGGTGTCGGGATGCCGCCAGGAGCAGCTGCGGCCTGCTCCGGAGCTGCAGGACTGGTCGATGTTTTTGTGCTGAACAGTTCAGGGACTGGTTCAAACAGTCGCTGCCTCACAGCAAACACTTGCTCGCCTTTATCCGGATCGGAGCGAAGCATGGAGTCCGTGACTTTGCCAGCCAATTCAAATCGGCCTGTCTCGATCGCCAACTCGGCCAGACGCAGACGAACATCGAAGCCTTCGCGAGTCCCGATCACAGCCACCAGTGCTTCGTCGTATTCTTTGTTCAATTCTGTCAGGCGATCCGCATTCTGCTGAGCCAGATTGGCAAAGGTTTCGTCTTCGACCTTACGTCCAAGTTCTGCAGCCACTTGATATAACTCCGGATTGCGTAAACCGTTGACCAGAATCGGACGGATAATGACCAGAGCCACGGCCGCTTTTTCTGCGGACGATTCCTTCAACATGGCTTTGCCCATCAACAGGGCGGCTCGCGCGTCAGTGGGCGATTCCCGGCGGATGCGTTCCAGAGACTGCATGAGCTCAGTGGTTTTTCCGTCAGCAAAGAGCTTTTCCGCAACCAGCTGTTCACGTGCGCCTGGTCGATCAAGCAGCCCTGCATATTCTTCCGCTCTGCTCAACTCGCCAATGCGAGTCAGACACTGAACCAGCCGGTCGGCCTTGACAGAATTTGTTGGATCAGTTTTGTCGGCTTTGATCGCCGCTTCCAGATCGTCGGCCGCTTCTTTGTACTGACCCAGTTCAAAACGCATTTCACCGCGTGTCTTCAGAGTCTGGCCGGGCTTATATTCCTTTTCAGCCAGAAAGGTCAGATGGACCATCGACTCATTCCACGCCATCAGGTCCTGCAATAACAGAGCGAGACTCTGTCGCGAGTTGTGAGCGTTCTCATCGTCCTTGATCGCCGATTCAAACGTGCTGATCGCCAGCAGAGGGTTCTCGGCCTGGGCATAGGCCATCCCCAGGTAGAACAGCGCTTTCGGACGAACCGCCTGCTCTGTGGACGCTTCCTGCAGAACAGGAATTGCCTTCAGAGGTCGGGAACTGCTGAGCAGCAACATGCCGTCGAGAAGATTCTGCTGGCCCACGAAGTTCGGGTAAGCCTTCAGCTTCTGCAGGTTCTCCTGGATCACCATAGGTTCCTGTTTGTCGAACGCCGTGATCGCATCCGCAAACAAAACCGCCGGGTCGTCCGGGATTGATTTCTGAAGAAGTGAAAAACCAATTCCACCGCCAACAATCAGCAGGAGAACCCAAATCCACCATGGGATGCCGCTGGAAACACGGGGTCGAGCAATCGTCTTTGGAGCAGGTTTTTGAGACATCGGTCTGGTCTGAAAACGGCCTGGGGCTAAATCACCAACGAAATCAAACGCGAGTCTTTTCCACAAAAGGGCTCGCTGCCGGGAGTCTACACAGTTTTGCTGTCGGCGTTGAGTCGCCACGCCTTCCGGGGAAAATTCAGGATGAGTCGGATTCTGAACGTTTCCAGACCGCCGCGCACAGTGTTATTTCCTCAACTCCCATGTTCCGTACGGAGTTTTCCTGCTTTGCATTGGAAAATCTTCGCGATCGATCCGTCTTTTGCGATCTCTGACAGTCTTCCTTGAATGCGGCTCCCGATCTTTGCATTCTGTCTGTATGCCAGATTTTCCCAATTCGCAAACCCGCCGAGATCTTCTTTCGGCCTTTCACCCGGCTCGCAAGGGACGAGATACGGCGGCCGATTCTCCGGCTGCACCGCGCGAACAGCCGTCCGCCGGTGTGACCGTCCGTCTGACGACGCGCGCTATGGCCTGCGACTTTTCGGTCATCATGAATCCGGGCCCCACGGAACAGATTGAAGCGGCCGGACAGGTTCTGGAAGCCATTCATGCCATCGAATCGTGGCTCAGTATTTATCGGGAATCCAGCGATCTTTCCCACGTGAATCGACTGGCAGCCGTGGAGCCCCAGTGCGTTCGAGGCGATCTTTTCGAATTGCTGCAGAAGGCCGCAGACGTTCATCAGCGGACCGAAGGGGCCTTTGATATGGCCACCGGGTCCCTGACCGGGCTCTGGAAAAATTGCCGCCAGGAACAGCGAATTCCCGAGCAGGAGGAAATCGATCGGGCGCTGAAAGTAGCCGGGCTGCAGCATGTTGAACTCAGGCCCGAATTCAATACGGTCACATTTCGACGCCCGGGAATTCTGTTGGATCCGGGTGCCATTGGAAAAGGATATGCCCTGGACGAAGCCAGCACACAACTGCAGCAAATGGACGCAGCCGCAAAATCGTTTTTGCTGCATGGCGGCCACAGCAGCCTGAAAGCTCAGGGCGGACACCATGGGCATGCAGGCTGGCCGATCGGCATTGGTAATCCGCTGTTCACGGAAAAGCGCCTGGGGACTCTTCTTCTTTGCGATCGGGCAATGGCCACCAGCGGATCAAATATTCAGTTTTTCCGGCATGAGGGTCGCCGATACGGCCATATTCTCGATCCTCGGACAGGCTGGCCGGTGGAAGGAATGCTGTCTGTGACTGTTTTGGCGCCGTCCGCTGCCCTTGCAGATGCACTCTCCACGGCGTTTTTCGTAATGGGGGTCGAAAAAGCCAGGCTGTGTTGTGAGAATTGGTCGGAAGTTGGTGCTATCCTGATTCCTTTTCCGGAGCAGGGGCGAAAAGTACAGCCAGCGGTGATCGGCATTCCACACGACTTAATCGTGTGGGACGAAGACCAGGTGGCTCTATGATCTAAGACCATCGACTCGTCAAGAGATTTCCTCCCTCTCCAAAACCTACACTCTTCGGCATGAGGGGCTCAGGCCCGTCCGCCGAAACACCCACCGAAACCACCTTCCTGGAGCCTGTTTCTCGTGGCCGATATTCGTCGTTATTCTCTTTTAGCTGTTGTCCTGCTCGTTGTTTTGCGACTCGGGCTGGGATGGCAGCTGCTTTATGAGGGTCTTTGGAAAATTGATACCCTCAGCACGCCGTATCCGTGGTCATCTGACGGCTATCTAAAAAGCGCACAGGGGCCCATGAGAAACGTCTTTCGCCGAATGACGGGCGATCCGAACGATGAGTCCTGGCTGGATGAGGACGCGGTGGCCGCTCGGTGGCATCAGTGGAAAGATCGCTTTATCAACCATTACGCACTGGATGAAAAGCAGATCAGCCGGCTCAATACGATGATCGACGGCGCCTCGGCTTTCATTGCAACGCTGGAATCGCTTCCGGAAGGTGTTGACTTCAAAGCCGCGAAGCTGGACGGCACGATCAGCTATGATGCGAAAGCGAAGCAGCTGCGAGTTGACGGTCAAAGGCATCTGCTGGCGTCAGAAAAGGCGACTCTGGAAGATCAGGTTGCTGACAAAGAGGGCCCGGAATATGACAATTATCGCAAAGCACTAAACGATGTGTTTGCGCGAGCGAGCAAGCTGTCTTACAAAGAACGCATGCGAGCTCATCTGATGGGAAATCCGGATAACTCGGGCAACATCAATGGCCGTATCAGCCAGCTGAAACTCTATGAGGAAATGGTTGCCCGCTACGAAGAAAAGCTGGAAGCGGCGAAGATCGCGTTCGAAATGGATCACCTCAATCGAGTCTGGTCGGACACTCGTGCCAAAGGCCGCGAACTTGCCGGACCAATTATGGCAATGGACGCTGAACTGAAGGAAGCTGGCTTGGATATTCTGACTGTGGATCAGGTCCGCCGCGGCGCTTTGCCGACACCATGGACGCCCTTGAAGATTGTTGACATGTTGACAATCGCTGGCCTGGCGGGGCTTGGCATCCTGCTGATTCTCGGCCTGTTCACTCGATTCGCAGCGTTCTCGGCAGCCTTTATGGTCTTCGGATTCTACATGGCCATGCCGCCGCTGCCGGGAGTTCCCGATGCGCCGGGTCCGGAACACAGTTTTATCGTGAACAAAAACCTGATCGAAGTGCTGGCTCTGCTGGCCCTGGCCAGTCTGCCAACCGGATATTGGTTCGGTCTCGACAATCTGCTGGCAAAATTGTTCGCAGGACGAAGCACAGCGGCAACAAAGTAATCAGCAGCCGAAGACTTCCCGACACCCGGTCCTGATCTCAATCACTCAAAACAAAAATAACGAATCACTCATCGGAGAAGAACAATGGAACTGACCCCGGAACAAACGCAGATTGGAAAGGACAACTTCAACGAAGCCGTCGGGTTCACTCGCCGCGATGTCCTGAAAACAGCCGCAGTCGGCAGCATCGGGCTCGGTGCCCTGTACTTTGACTACAAGAAGCTAAATGGATCACCGATCAAAGCGGCCTTTATTGGCTGTGGTGATGAAGCCAACGTGCTGATCACCGAACATCCTCCCGAGTACATGGAGATCGTCGCCATCGCCGATCCGCGTCCGTCCAATATCGAACGCACAGTCAAGGGCAGTCATCCGGAAGCGCGTATTGGTCTCAACAAGAAACTGGGCCAGGCGAAAGCGTCCGAAATCAAGGTGTATCCGGATCATCTGGAACTGCTGAAGGACAAAGACACCCTCGGTCTGGAAATGGTCGTCATCGCCGTGCCGCTCAGCCAGCACGCACCGATCGCCATCGCATGTCTGGAGGCCGGTCTGCACGTGCTGACTGAAAAGCTGATGGCTCACAACATCACTGAGTGCAAGCAGATGATTCGCAAGGCCGACGAAAAGGGCCTGCTGCTGGCTGTTGGACATCAGCGTCACTACAGCGTGCTGTATGACAATGCCAACGACCTGATCAAGAAAGGATTGCTCGGCGATATTAAGTTCATCCGAGCTCAGTGGCATCGCAACAACAGCTTTCCAGGGCGCGACAGCTGGCGCAAATGGGATCGCGATGGCGATGCAAAGAAGGATAAAGAAGTCCTGCTGGAGATGGAAAAATCCGGCAAGCTCAAAGAACTGGGTTATGAAAGCGCCAGACAGCTTGTCGACTGGCGTCTGTACAATTCCACTGGTGGCGGCCTGATGGCAGAACTCGGCAGCCATCAGATGGATGCCTCCAGCATCTTCCTGGGCAAGAAGCATCCGCTGGCCGTGCAGGGTTACGGCGGCAAGAACTTCTACGGCGTCAAAGGTGTTGGTCCGGAAGAAAACTGGGTGGACGATCGCGACATCGACGACCACATTTATGTCACTCTTGAATTCCCCGGCAAGCATTACGACGAGGACAAGAACGATGTCGCGATCGTGACTTACTCGTCGATCAACACCAATCGTCAGGAGCCTTACGGCGAAACCGTCTTTGGCAGCCGTGGGACTCTGATTATGAAGACCGAAATGGAAGCCCTTCTTTACAAGGAAGAAAGCCCTTCCAGCGGTGGCGGTCTGGAACAGCGTTTGTGGGTCATCGACAACACGAAGGGCGGCGGTCCGGCATTGGACAGCTATAACACGGCCGCGCCTTCCGCTGCTGGAGCGATGGCCAAGGGCACCATGGGCGACAAAGTTAGTCGCGGTTATCGCGAAGAAATGGAACACTTCTGCTACTGCGTCAAGAATCAGCTGGGCAACGACGCACTGCGATGCAACGGCCGCGTGGCGATGGCCGACGCGATCATGGCATTGACCGCGAATCTCGCCATGAAGCACAAAAAACGCATCGTCTTCAAGGACGAATGGTTCGATGCGGCCAGTGATGCTGTTCCGGAAACGGACGAGCAGATTCCAGCGTGATCCAACTCTCCCTGGAATTTGAAAACTGAAATTTCAAATTAGACATTTGCAATCTGCCCTCTGAGATCTGAGATCTGCAATGGGACGCTGGCCCGATTCTCCTCGCTCCAATCTGACGGCCTTCGTGCTGGTTTTTGTGTTGTTCCCGCTGCTGGCTTGGGCCTGTGTCTGGTTTATGAAGCCATAGGTGTTGGTGGTCCGTCGCTCGCCTGAATTATTCTGAATTTGCAATGTGCTGAAAGAACCCACTGTGACCAATGATGCTCCTGCCGCACCATCCGCGGCATCTTCAGTAAACAAAGCGACTTTGCTGATTGTCTTTCTGACTGTCTTCATTGACCTGCTGGGATTTGGAATTGTTCTGCCCCTGTTGCCTCGATACGCCGCCTGGTTTAATGCCAGCAAGATGCAGCTGGGCCTGCTGATGGCGTCTTTCTCAGCCATGCAGTTTCTGTTTGCCCCGATGTGGGGCAGTCTGTCCGACCGCATCGGTCGCCGCCCCATTCTGATGCTGGGCCTTTCCGGTTCAGCGCTCTCCTATGCGTTGTTCGGCTTTGTCTCGTCCCAGGGCCGCGACTTTATGTGGCTGGGACTGGGAGCATTGCCTTGGCTGTTCGTGACTCGCATCGGAGCCGGCATTGCAGGCGCGACCATTTCCACGGCTCAGGCAGTAATCGCGGACAGCACAGCCGCAGAAAATCGCGGCAAAGGAATGGCTCTGATCGGGGCTGCGTTCGGGATTGGATTCACGTTTGGGCCTCTGATCGGTGCAGCCTGCGTTTCCGATGACGCCTCTGTCGCACTCACGGATTCACAGCTGGCCATGGTGAAGGCGTGGGATGAAACCGATCTGGTTCCCCTTTCGCCGGCGCGGTTCATGGAGGAACTCTCTTCAGTGGCTTCTGACGATGCCGCCAGTTCAAAGCCAATTGATAACGCCAATCAGGAAGCGATCAATCTTCTGCTGACCCCGCCGCTGCCACGAGCCGAAGTCAAACGAAAGCTGCTGCAGCCGCCGTCCGGGCTGCCAGGCTATGTAGCTTCCGCTTTGTCTGCGATGGCTTTGCTGCTGGCTGCGTTAAAGCTTCAGGAATCCCGACGTCCGACCGAACAGGCTCAGAAATCGTCGCATCGCGCCTTTCGGCCGGGCGAAGTATGGCGGCATCTGTCGACGCCCGGATTATCGATCATCCTCTTTGCGGTCTTCATCACCACATTCGGATTCGCCCAGTTCGAAAGCACGCTGTCCCTGCTAACTCGGGAATTCGGGTACAGCAGTCGGTGGAACTTCCTCCTGTATGCCTATGTGGGACTCGTTCTGTCGATCGGACAGGGGGTGCTTGTTCGACGACTTCTGCCACGATTTGGCGAACGTCGAATGGCCCTGATCGGCGTCACGCTGATGACCGCCGGTTTTGTTCTGATCGGTCTGACAGGCCTGCGAGTTCTGCCGCCACAGTCACTGTGGTTTATCCTGCCGATTGTCGTGATTGGATTTTCTGCCGTCACACCATCCCTGCAGTCCCTGCTGTCTCAGGCCGCTTCCAGCGACGAACAGGGTTCTGTTCTCGGGACTGGTCAGAGCCTTTCCTCACTCGCCAGAATTCTGGGTCCATCGCTCGGAATTCAGCTGCTCGGCGTTTCCACCTCGATGCCGTATTTTCTGGGCGCATGCCTGATCCTCAGCGGAGGAGCCCTTGTGATGCGATTGCCCAAACGTCCCTGAGCTCAGCTGCTCTGTCTGGAACCTGTCTGAGCATCGACCGGAAAATAAGTGTCGCCTTTCGCTCCGCGAAAGAAGCGTATTCGCAACTTTCGCGGAGCGAAAGGCGACTCTGAAAAGCCGCACGATGCTAAGCTCGGACTGTTGTGAGTTTCAGAGTCGTCAGGTAGCAGCGAGTGCGTGGAGGATGGTGTTCGGGAATCAGTGGGGAGTTCTGAAAAGGCATGTTGCTTTCGGAGGGTTTCAAAAAACCACTCGGCCCATATTCAGCAGCGGACACGCATGATGACGTCAGAAAACGTCACTGTGGATTTGCCCGCCAGCAGTGTCGTTACCACGATCAGGTCCTTCATGCGGAATGTGGGTTGCGCACAACCAGGCGAATCTCACGAAGTTCCAGCGTGTCCGGAAGCCTGTTGTCTACTTTACGCGGTCATGTTTGAGGTGTTTGTCATCCTGATCCGATTCGCGAAGAATCTCCCGTATGTCAGTTCGGTCGCTATTTTCTCGAATTGATGATCTCAACCTCGCCGTGCAAATGCCCGACTGCCAGCATTTCGCCATCGGGAGAGAACCCGAGACCCTTTTGGAGTGTCGAGTATCGAAGTCCGATCGTGAGTAACTCCCGACCTGAAACAACGTCCAGAATTCTCACGTTCCCATTCTCAACGGCGATGGCCAGTGTTCGCCCGTCCGGATGAAACGTCGGATATCCATTCTGGTTCGAAGGAGAGGATATTGATCTGACAACGTTCCACGATTCGCCCCCCCCCAGCTCCAGACGGTGACGATTCGATTCCTTCCGGTCGAGGCAAAGAGTCTGGAATCATCCGAGAACGTGATGCTCTCAGCGGTCGGATCGATCTCTTTGAGGCTTTGCACGAGCTGCAGAGATTCCCCATCAAACACATCGAAGGAATCGGTCTTTCTGTTTCCAGATACGAACCAGCGCCCATCCGGAGAGATCATCGACGCCTCGCGATCCGGCAAACGCATCAAGACAGTATTTCGTTGCAGATCGACGACGGCGACCTCATTGCTCGGTCCATGAACGACCGCTCGAGTAGCGTTACTATTGATTGACCAATCATCCGTGATGCTGTCCTCCGAGATCGGCAGGGGCGGTTGCGGAGAGGACTTACCATGAATCACTGTCAACTGCCCCCGATCGTCCCCGACGACAAGAGTGTCAGATTCTTTCGAATACCTGCATCCGGTAATCACTGCATCCGAGTGAAAGACCGGCGATTTTATTCCAGTGCGTATATCAACACGATTGATCCCCGAGGAACTCACCTGAAACAGCGTGGTTGAGTCTTTCCAGCAGATCGTATTGACGGCAGTATAAATCTTCGGAGCAAACCCGGGAACGAAAACGTGGTCGCGATGTGGATCTCGTTTCCAGCGCCACGCATTCCCGGCTCGATCGGTCGACAGGATATCGGTCTGAGTCGCCATGCGGTGGCTGTCCGAAGCGAGCACGATGGTTGAGATCTTGTCGCGATGTCCGATCCACTGCCGCCCTGGCCGCCACGTTGTGCTTTTGTCCTCAATGGCGAGCTCACTCATCATCCCCTGCGAGTCTCCGCAAACAATTCTCTCATTGTCGACGGCCAGCGAATGAATTCTGTTCAATCCCTGCCAGCGACGTTGTTCCACTCCCGTCTCCGCGTCACACATCAGGATGGTTTCTTTCAGCACCGCAGCAATGAGACGTCTGCCATCCGGCGTCAGTCGCACTATGGTGACCGGACCAATCATTGAGCCGCGTTGCGCGGTCATCTGCCAGAGAAGGCTATGATCCTCGGTTCGCCAGACACAGATATTGCCTTCATCGCCTCCGGTGACAATTCTCGTCCCATCTTTCGAAACGACGAGGTGTTCAATACCGCCAGTGTGAGGCGTGAGAAGCTTATGCTTTAGCTGCCCGGATTCAGCATCCCATACCTGCAGCTCCGCTGAAACACCGCCGACGTAGAGTTGTGACGATTGAGGCAAAAAGGCCAGCCCATGAACATGCTGACCGGGAAACGCTTCCAGAGTTCGCACGACCTGCATGCCTCTGTTGTGGCCGGTCTCAATGTTGTGGCCGGTCTCCGACCGAGCGTTGTGGCCGGTCTCCGACCGAGCCACCGCGTTTGCGACATTTCGCACGATCTCCTGTTCTTTGACGTTCACAATTCTAACGAGTCCATCATCACCGCCGGTCGCAAGAATCGGCGAGGTCTCACACCATGCCAGGCAATTGAATTCGGTGTCCGCGAGTTGCCGTTCCAGAACTAGACGATAATCATTCTCCACATCCAGAATCCGAACCAGTCCCTTGTTTCCACATTGAGCGATACGGTCTCCCTGCGGCGAAAACTGAACATCCCAGACTGTCTGACCTGTATCCGCCATCGGGAGCCCGGTTCGCGTCGTCTGATGTTTCAGATATCGCCATGCAAAACTGCTGCTGCCATCGACAACTGCATTTGCACCTGGATTGGGCAGATATTTATCGAGGATGTTGCTCGCGCTGTGAATGTCAGAAAATTCGCGAAGAGAATCGGCCAGCTTCAAGTCCGCCGCAAAGACCTGTTGATCAGCAACGCGACGATTCTCATCCGATTCAGACTTGTTCCGGTTCGCCGTGTTGACCGCGGCATTCAGCTCGACAACATGCTGTCTCAGCGAATTCGTGTATCGAAACGCCAGGAAAAACAGCAGAAGACCGAGACTCGCAGTAAGCGCCAGCAACGCAGCTACAGTAGGCTTACGTCGGCACCACTTTTCGAATTGCAAAAGAATCGGCGTTTGTCGGGCAAGAACCGGGCGTCCGGACAGGTACCGATTCAGGTCCTCCGCAAGCTCGGACGCGGACAAGTATCTCAGCGTTGGAGATTTTTGCAAACACTTGAGACAGACAAGACTCAGGTCACGCCCGATAGAAGGATCAACCAGATCAGGCGACACAGGCTCGTCCTCGGCGATCCTTCGCACTGTTTCTGCTGGCGTTGCGGCTCCAAATGGTGGTTGTCCCAACAGCAAGCAGTACAGCAGCGCGCCGAGCGCATAGATGTCGGGCGAAACGTCGCTGATACCCTGTGCCCCACCGATCAACTCGGGTGCCATGTAGCGAGGTGTGCCAATTAGCAGGCTTGTTACGGAATCAAGCTGACCGGACTCCAGAAGTTTCGCGAGGCCAAAATCAGCGAGCCGCGGGACAAAAGGAAAGAGATCATTTTCTTTCGACGAATCCGGAAATAGTAAAACGTTGCCGGGTTTAATGTCACGATGCAAAATTCCTCGGTCATGACTGAACTGAACCGCCGCAGCCAGATCGTGAACAACTCTTGCTGCGATCTTCGGCTGCATGGGTGTCGTTCGCGACGAAAGCCATGGCGCCAGCGTGGGACCTTCACACAATGCGCAGGCGATGTAGGGCAGGTCGCGGTCTTCACCGGCTTCAAAGACTGGAACGATGTTGGGATGATCCAGCTGAGCGGCCGCTTTGGCTTCGATCACGAATCGTCGTCGCAACTCCGGTCGGATCAATGCATGTGGACGCGGCACTTTCAGGGCGATCTGACGATTCAGAGTCGAATCAAACGCCAGGTAGACAACCGCAAATCCTCCAGCACCAAGGACAGAACGAATCTCGAATCGCCCAATTCGCTGCGGAGCCCAGGACGGCATCACAGAAACTCGGCGAGGAATCGCGGCTTCCAGTTCCTTCAAGGCTGTCTGGCCAAGTTCCAGCTCTTCCGTAGGCTGACAGTCAGCACCGGGCGGGAGTAACTCGCTGAGCCGCCCGGTTCGCAGTGATTCATCAAACTGCAACAGCGAATTCAATGTTCCATTATTGATTTTAAAATCGTCCAAAACAAGATCCTCATCACTCATGGCGAGCGGGGGATGTCAATCTACTGCTGTAAAGGTCTAGTGGCGTTGTGTTTTCTGGCGGCTTGACTGGCCTTGGAGGCGAGGTTGGTACGTTTTTTCTTTGCTGGCACTCCGAATAGCAGGCGATGGACTGACGTGTGAGTGCGTT
>Ga0335398_10000253_pt1 | contig 91945 bp, 90 predicted proteins | sample BON03_FD_205742 | JGI IMG/M metagenome (GOLD analysis project Ga0335398, IMG submission 205742) | Freshwater microbial communities from Lake Bonney liftoff mats and glacier meltwater in Antarctica - BON-03 (spades assembly) (version 2) | ecosystem: Environmental > Aquatic > Freshwater > Ice >... | reverse complement strand
CCGAACGGCGGACAGCTCCGACAGTCGGGCTGAGGAACAGACCAGGGAACGTCCCTGGGAACAGGCTGGGGAACAGGGTGGGGAAACCATCATCGAGTGGACGAGTCCGCGCGGAGTCGTCTACCGGAAAGCTCGACCGAAAACACTCGAGATCTCGGACGTCGACACCCCCCAAGGTGGGAGTCGTGGGAGTGGTGAGCCACAACCAACGCTGCTTGAGAACTCACTCGCTAGTTTGATCTCGCCTCGTACTTGATCGACGATGAAGCGATGGAGGTACACGGTGGCCTCGGTGGGAGTCGAACTTCTGTTGATCGACAATCACCGAGGTACATCTAGCGACGTTCTGAGCGTGAAACGTGGGGAATCCGGCCAGATGTTCCGGCCGTAGATACATCTAAATACATCTGGTTGCAGCGGTGCGGGGTATCGCGTTTGGTATCACGTCCGGCGCTCACACCCACGTACGCGGCGTACCCCCTGGGGTATCGGATCTATGCTGCAAACTTTTGGGGTGGACAGGGGTGTTTACCTCGTCGTAGCGTCATCGGTTCGCGGCCACTCCCCGTCAAAGCTCCCCGGCCCTAGTGGGTCTCACGCTCGCTAGCGTCGCCGCTGACGCACGTTCACAGTTGCTTGGTCTGCTTGTAGCTCGTGTGCCGTAGGGGTGGCTGTGGTGCTGACGTTTGCTCAGTTGTTAGCGGTATCGGTGGCGGTGCTCCTGCCCGGTGGCGGCTGTGGTGTTCGTCGTTGTCATTGCGTGATCGGGTGCAGTAATACAGATGTCTGTACCAAGGCCGTTCGTTGGCATCGTCCGTGCCGTACTCACCCTCGCCCGGATGCCCGATCTGTTCAGCGTCGCGCGAGATGTCGTCAGCGGTAGCCGTCGGCCGTGGCCCGGTGCCGGTGCCCCGGTGGTCGATGCCATCCCCCGCCCGTGTGAATAACACCTACCCCCCGCCCTTGAATAAGCGAAGGCCCCGGCGAAGAGACGGGCGCCGGGGCCTTGCATTCGTTCGCGTTCAGGCGGGGCACCTCGTCGGAGCCGTGACGGTGGCGAACGTTGCCATCGTGCCCACAGCACGGTCGCGGCACACCGTGAGGCAGCGACCGTGCTGTGCCTTACTCGCGTACGCCAGGAGTTACGACGATGGCGGTGGGTTGCGGTGCGCCAATGTCGTAACGGCAGGTAGCTCGAAGTGCAACCTGATCGGTGTTGAATGCGTAGTCAGTGCTCATCACAACCTCGATCTGGCGTGAGACGCCAACGACGATCTGTGACATATCCACGAGTAGCAGACTTGAGCAGTCGGTACTAGCGCCGACGGTCTCAGCGATCGAGAGGTTGTTGCTGACGTGAACGGGGATCCCGAACAGGCTCGGGCGCATACCCATTGCAGGATCAATGCTGACCAACGGGCGGGCTTGGGAATCCTTGAGCTTGCGGATAGATCCCCACGTCCTTGAGTGCAGGAACCAAGCCATCCTCGACGGGTCGAGGTTCGCTGTTTCAGCAGCGGCCACAGTGTCGGCCAGGTGGTCGAGGGTCAGCGCCGTACCGGCAGCACCAAGGCTCGGGCCAGCGGTGACGCCTGAGACGTTGCGTATGCCGGTGAGGTTGGAGCCTGTACCCGATCCGGTGATGAGTTGCTTATCCAACTCGACCGCTAGGTCTTTGACCAAAGCGTTCGCCACAATCTCGCGCAGTTGCGGGTTGCTGTCGTCGATGGCTTCGGAGTTCACCAAGGTCAGCGCACCGAACTTCTTCGGATCCAAAGTGATGTTCGCTAGCGTCGGATCGCTTGGGGCGAACGTGCCCGCCTCGGCTGTTCCGATCACGGTAACCGAGCCGGTGATGGCCGGAACCTTCAGCGATCCCGCGTGATCGATGGGGATGACAACAGGGTTGGCAGCGAGAACAGAAACGTTCTTGCGAAGCTGGTCGAAGAACGAGCTCGAATATTCGACAGGAATGAACGCGCCCGTCGTGCCCACTGCGCGCTGTTCGCTCGCGAGTTCGCGGTACTGACCGAGGCTTGGTAGCCACAGTTCGCGGCCGCGCTTGGAGGATTCGACAACATCGGTTGTTCGGCTGACGAACTCGCGGTGCTCAATCATCGCCGGGGTGTTCGCGTCGGCATGTGCGCGTAGCTGGCGGGTGGCGTAATCGAGTTGTTCAGTGTGGCGGTCGATCCACTCTTGAGTCGGTGGGGTGATGGTGTCGGCCAGTGCGCGATCAAGTTCCCCGGCGAGACGTTCGGAGCGTTCGACTAGCTCGCGTGGCGCAGCGTTATCGGTCATTGTTCGTACCTTTCTGAAGGTGTTAAGTGCCATCGCGACGCGAGCACGCGTCGCGTTAGCTGGTGGGGTGATGGTGGAGCGCACAGCGGCAACTCGGGCGTTGTCGTAGGCGGGGAATCCGGTCAGCGAGATTTCGAGCAGCTTGACCTCAGTACGAGTCACGATGCCGTCGTTGCCGGTGGATTGGTTAATCGGTTGGAAGCCGACACTGAGACCGTCGAGGGCGCCGTCACGAACTAGCTCCAGGGCGGTATCCCCGTCCGGTGTCTTACTGACTGCCAGCTCGGCGCGTAAGCCTTCGGGCGTCTCGGTCAGGGATGCGGCCCGGCCGATCGGCAACTTTGCCGAGTCGTGCTGCAGTAGCAACTTGACCCGCTGGGCGCCGCGCTCGCTGATTGTGCGAGAGAAGGCCCCCGGCGCGAATTGCTCGCGATATGAGCCATACGAATCGTTGATGTCGGTGGGGCTATTGAATGGAACGGCTAGGCCGAGAATCGTTCGGCCTTCGCGGATTTCTAGTGAGTCAGGCGCAAAGGTGCGCCGTAGATATTCAGACATTGGTTTCAACCTGCCGTGTAGAAGATACGGCGGCGACGCGCGTAGCGCGATTCCGGCTCAACCATTGCGACCCGAGACTCGCGGTGCCGGGGTGCGGCGGTGCGAGCCGACAAGCACTCTGGCGGCTGGGGCAAGTATCCCACAGATGGCCGACGATATGGAAGTACCTCACGCCTCGTCGCGCCACAGATCGAACAGTGCGCCAGGATCTTTCGGTGCCCTCGCTTGCCACGCTTTTTCTTTTGCGTGCATCACCTCGGGATCCAGTCCGAGTGCGGTGGCGGGGACGCCGCATAAGACGTGCCAATCGGTTTCGAGGTCACCTCGAACTTCGACGGTGTAGACGACACTTTTAGGAATCAGGTTGCCGTGGATTCGCAGATAGGTCTCGGCAGCTAGGTGATCGTAGAAACGGGCAAACGAGCCAAACTCCCGCAGTAGGTGCGCGGCGTTGTCGGCGTCGTCTTGAGCTAGCGCGGCCTCTAGAAGATAGCTGTGCATGACTCGAACGTGGAGGGGTGCTGTCTTACTCATCTCTAGTCCTTTCGTCGTGGTGCGGGCATCGTCGGCCACTGGTAGCAGTCCAGTGACCGACGTAGCCGCAATCGGGGAAGGTGCAGCGGATTGGCGGTGGCCTCATTGCCGCCGGTTGCGCTGGGCGCGCTTGCGCCGATGCTTTGGCCAGTTGGGGCCACGCTGGGATCGGGGGCTGCTCATGGGGTGTCCTCGTTGCTGAGCTCGGCCAGCAGGTCGCCATGGCATCGCAGCGGCGCACACCAACACCCCAAGACTTTGCCTCTGAGCGTGCCGATCTCGGCAATGAGTTCGGGATGATTCGGCAGGTCGGCGGCGTGCTTGGCAATCACCTCGTCCCGGTTGCCATCGCGGGGGATCGTGAACGGGTTACCCCAATCGCTCTTACGGTCGATACGGACGGCCAGGTCGTGGTCCTTCGCCCACTCCCAGAATCGAGGGTGACCGACCGAGCGCATATTGACGACGACGGTCTTGCCAGCGCGGATCTTGTTCAGCAGGTCGAGCTCGTCGTCAGTCCAGTTCTGTTGGTTGCTCATGCGGTTTCCTTCGTGGCGGGCGTGTACGTCACATCGCCGCGTAGCCACTTATCTTCGTTGCTTCCCGGCTCGAGGTTGTCCAGCGCTTCGGCCATGAATCGACCAAGGATGCCGACGAATAGCCGGGCAAGCTCGGGGTCTTGGGCATCTCGGATAACGAAGTCGGCTTCCTGGATCCACTCCTGCGCGGAGGCCAGGGTCTGCGACTTTGATTCGAGACATTCCCTGCACAGTCGACCCTTACCTTCGATTCCGAAGCCGACGATGGAGTTATGCGGTACATCGGTTTCCCCGCATAGCGGGCAAAGGTTGCCGTAGGTGTCGTCGTATCCAGCGAAGATGTCGATAGCGTCGGATACGGCCTTGAGTTCGGTTGCCTTGTTCATTTCATTTCTCCTTTTTTGAGTCTTGCCGGGATTCAGAAGGTGGATTGCGCGGGTTGGTCAGGTTTCACCCCCGACTTTTCGCAGGTGGCGCAGCTGGTCTTTCCGAACGCGGCGCGGTCGGTGCTCAGATAGCCAAGACAGGAATCGCATTGCGTCTCTGATCGCTGAATGAAGGCCGATTGCGCCGGTTCGGCCGGTTTGCTTCGAGGGGCGTCCTTGGACGTCTTGGACGCGCCGGACGTATGGGACGCGTTTGCAGAAGGGTCGGTAGGTAGGTAGATCGACCAAGCCGGGGTGAAGTGACCCCGGTAATAGCCACGTTTGGTCTTGTCGGATGAGTGTTCCGACCGAATACCGAACTCGACTAGGAGATTTGCTAGCCGACGAGGTTTGATCTGGCCATACGGTGCATCCGCGCCCCACGAGTCAGGGTCATGCCTCGCAAGACTGTCGATCAGAGCGGCAGTACCGGTGAACGTTTCGGAGTCAGGCCAGACTTCACGGCAGGCTTTGAGTAGCCGTAGGCCGTAACGCTCATTGCCGCCAATCGTGTTGTCTAGGTCTCGCTCGATAGTGAAGGACAACCGGCAGGCTTCGGCCTTTTCTAACCAACCGTTACCGATGTATGAGCCAAGAATGAATATCGGCTCCCAGACTTCGAGGTCTCTACCGTGAAGATCCTCGGGTGTCTTGGTTGTCTGAATGAACGCCTTGATCTCGTCGCAGTTGGCTTCGGCCCATTCGGCAACTCGATCTCGGAGGTCATGCGCTTCGGGTTCGATATTGCGCCAGTCGGAATATCCAACCTCACCGCTCTTTGCCCGGTCTAGTCTCGTCGTGATCGACCGACTCAGTACGGCATCGGGAAGATGGTCACCGATACCGGCCAAGGCAACGGCGGCAAAGGTGCTCATCTGCTTTGCTTCCCAGTCCCCACCTTTTTTCGGAGTGAGTACCGGACGATTACCACCGCGCCGGTAGCCGCTGTTCAGTGTGGCCAGGAGGTCAGGTGTTCCATCCTTCTTCTTACTTAGGAGGTTGTCTGTTTCATCTAGTAACACTGTTGTCTGTTGAGCACTCACCATTCGAGCGATCAGGGCGGGCGTCGCTTGGCTTCCCATCATCGGGTTAGGTGTCAGTCGTTCTAGGTGATCTAAGACGGTCGTCTTGCCGCAACTGGGAAGGGCGCTGGTTACGAACAGTCGCGGCGTAGACCACCACACGTCCATGAGATGCGTATGCAACGTCCAGATGGCTAGCAGGTCAGGGCCGCAATCCAAACGAGTCCGAACGTAGTTGTCGAACCACTCCGACAACTCCTGAAGTAATACCGGCCCTTCTGTAAACGCGTCCGTAGCGTCCTTGCCGTCCGGTCCGTCCGAACCGGCCTCGTTTGGGTCTGAATATGAACCGGCCGATCCGTCCGTAGCGGCCCAGATGTCGTCTGTTTCGTTCACTGTTTCGTTCATAGGTCTCTTCCCTTCAAGATTCGGTTGGCACACTCGACAAGTGCGTCGCACTCGTCAGCGACGACGGCCAGTGCGGCGGTCAGCTCGACGGCGGCCGCTTGCTCCAGGCGCGTTGCAGATTCCTTGATTCGACGCCTAACGGACGCCTCTACGACGCCAAGCGCGTACACCGATGCGGACGCCGGATGCGGCACTTCTTCCACGAGACAGATCAGGAGGTAACCGAGCTCACCTAGACGCGACGGCGGAACAAGCGCACTCGTGCGGCCTGCTGCGAGGACTACGGCGGCATCGGGTCGCAGGTTGCGGCCGATGCAGTCGTCAATCAGGTCGACAACGATTCGTAGGCGGGCATCGTCCAGGTCCTCACGGTCGAACTCGGCGCGCACCTCGATAGCGGCCGTCAGCGGAAGATGCAGTAATGCGCCAACAAGCGCGCGTTCGTCATGCATGACGGCCGCGCGCCCGCAAACTGGTGTAACTTGGAACCACTGAGCCTTTTGCCGGGATCAGGTTTGCGAAGGCCGCCTTAGTGGGGCGGCTTTCGTCGTTCATGCGGCGTTACTTCCGCTCTCTAGCTGCTGACGAATCCATGCCACTGGCACGCGATAGTTGCGGCCAACCTTGACGGCAGGAATCGACCCGTCTTTGATCCCATTGCGAACTGTCCGGGGGTCGTAGCCAAAGACCTCGGCAACCTCGCGCACTTCGGCAAAGAGCCGATCTTTCAGTACCTCGTCTATGTTCATGGAGATACATTCGCATACCCGTAGCAACTTGTGATGCAGATCGGGTGTACACTTTTCCCCGTATCAACACACAGGAGGGAATGACAGATGCCACCACTAAGGCCAACTAACTCGCTCGGCGGTGAACGGAACTTGGCGCGCCGTGTCGAAGCGGAACGCAAGGCGAAAGAATGGAGCTATCAAGCACTCGCCAACCACATGCAGCAAGTGGGATATCCGATCCAGCCAAGCGCCATCCACAAGATTACGAGTGCCGGTCGCCGGATCACGCTAGATGAAGCCATCGCCTACGCACAGGTATTCCGCATACCTCTCGATGAGCTATCGCTCCCGTTGGAGGTCGCCAGAAGTAAGGAACTGCGATCCGTTTGGGATCAACTTCAGCGCAACCAGGCAGATCTCATCGCGCTACATCAGGAACGTGTGGAGAAGGAAGCGCCGCTGCACGAACGGGAAGCCGCACTCATGCAGCGGATAGCCGACATGGCGAAGAGCAACCCCGAGCTAAAGAACCTTCTGCTGGATCTACTTGCCGAGTCCAATGAGAAGTACGCGCACCCGATGCCCGTTGCCAGATTCATGAAAGCCTTCAGCGTTTACGAAGAACGCGCGGACGGAGAACAGTCATGAGCAACCAACGACGCAGCGCCGGAGAAGGCTCGATCTCCGAATATCAGGTCAAGAAGAAGGCCCACGCCAAGGACAACGGCAAGCGGTATCTCATCAAGATTCGGGTGACCGATTCTGAAGGAATCTCCCGCCAAGTGCTGCGACGTGGCTTCACCGATAAGAAGGATGCCCAGCGCGCTCTATTGGAGCTTCGCAACTGGAGCAATGACCCGAAACGCGCTACGCACGATGCAGCGGCGCTAACGACTGGCGACTACTTAGACGATTGGCTAGACGGCCTCCAGTTGGCACCACAGACGCTCTCGTCTTATCGGCGGCTCGTTCGGTTGCATATGAAGCCGTACCTCGGTCAGATTCGACTACAGCAGCTAACCGGGCCGAAGATCACGGCTATGTATCGCACGTTAGAGCGCGGCGGTAAGGCTGACGGCTCCGGTAATGGCCTCTCTGCAAAGACTGTTCGCTACGTCGCCAACGTCCTTCATCGTGCTCTGAAGGATGCGGAACGGGCGCGGCTCATCTCTGGCAATCCTTGCGACCTTGCAGAGCCACCTTCAGCGCGTGCGGCGGCTAGTCCTGAGATGGTGACGTGGGATGCGGCGCAGGTTCGGTCATTCATGGATTGGGCCAAGGATGACGGCCTAGAGGATCACCTACGGCTCATCTACCAACTCGGGTTCGCGACTGGCGCGCGTCGTGGTGAACTCTTGTCGCTGCGGTGGTCAGATATTGACTTCGATAACTCGGCGGTAAGCATCCGGCGCAGCGTTGGTTCTATCCGGCATCACGGCGGGTCGATTGAGCTTGTCGAGGGTCCAACCAAGTCAGGCAAGCCCCGTCCGATCGCTATCGACTCGGCAACACTGGAGTCTCTGCGGGACTACAAGCGCCAGCGGGCCGTCCTGGCCTTCAGGTTGGCTACGGGTGACGCCAAGGTGTTCGGCAATATCGAGGGCGGCTTCCTACTCCCCGATTCGGTGTCCGGCGCTTTCCTCGGCGCTCAGGTTCGATTCGGCAAGTGGCGAGCCCAGCGGGTTGCTGACGGTATCCAGGAGGTAGCCGAGTCTCATCCGCGTATCCGATTCCACGACATTCGACATACGCACGCAACGATCCTTCTGCGGGCCGGTGTTCATCCGAAGGTCATGCAGGAGCGACTCGGACACTCGAACATCACGACGACGATGGAGACTTATTCGCACGTCTTGCCGTCGATGCAGAAGGAAGCGGCAGAAGCGATCGCACTGGCGCTCTACCGCTAATCGCGGTGCGGGGTATCGCGTTTGGTATCACGGCCGCCATTACAGCGAACTACAGCCGTGTTTCATGAGGGAATCTAGTCCCCTACACGGTGGCCTCGGTGGGAGTCGAACCCACACTGGGACGATTTTGAGTCGCCTATCTCTGCCGGTTGGATTACGAGGCCGTGTTCAGTTGGTCAATCGAGCGCTTATCGGTTCTGTGTGTAAGCGCAGGTGGGAATCTACACCGTCAAGGTTAGCGTTAGTCCTCCAGGACTAGATGGTCTTTCATCTCGGCAATCTGACCGAGCAGTCCGTTGATGAACGCGGGCGATTCATCGGTGGACAGGTCGCGAGACAGTTCAACCGCCTCATCGATGGCCACGGCGGTGGGAATATCTCCCCACAGGATCTCCCAGGTGGCGATCCGCAGCAGGTTCCGGTCGATCGCGGGCATCCGCGGAATAGTCCACCCGGACGAGTAGGTCGACAGGAGGTCATCGATCCGAGTCTGATGCGCGACGACGCCCTCAACGACGGTGCGGGTGTACGGATTGGTCGGACCATCCGCACGATCCTCGAAGTCTGTCATCGCGACCATGGCCGACACGGATTTCAAATCCGCTTGAAACAGCACATCGAGCGCACGCTTACGCGCCTTCGTTCTTGCAGCCATGGGTGTACTCGTTTCAGATAAGGAAGCTTAGTTGTTGACGCGACTGATGTAGGAACCGTCGCGGGTGTCCACCTTGATCTTCTCGCCCACGTTGAGGAACAACGGCACGCTGATTTCGGCTCCAGTCTCGAGCTTGGCGGGCTTGGTACCGCCGGTTGACCGGTCACCTTGCAGACCTGGCTCGGTGTATTCGATGATCAGTTCAACACTCGCCGGCAACTCAACGTAAAGCGGGGCGCCCTCGTGAATCGCGACGTTCGCTTCCTGATTCTCTAGGAGGAACTTGGCCGCCTCGCCCACCACAGTCTCCGAGACGTAAACCTGGTCATACGTGGAACTATCCATGAAGACGAAGTCAGTGCCGTCCTTGTACGAGTACTGCATCGCGCGCTTGTCGACACTGGCCGTCTCGACTTTGAGGCCGGCGTTGAAGGTCTTGTCAACGACTTTGCCACTCATGATGCTCTTGAGCTTGGTGCGCACGAATGCTGGGCCTTTGCCAGGTTTTACATGCTGAAACTCAACCACTGTCCATAGCTGACCCTCGATGTTCAATACGAGGCCGTTCTTCAGGTCGTTCGTGGTTGCCACTAGTTCCTCTTCCGTTCAGTCGTCGTAACTCACTACCCGTTTGCCTGCTACCCGTCGATGACGATGAGCTCTCGCGGAAAGTCCGTCAGCACCTGTGCTCGGCCATCAGTCACAACGCACGTGTCTTCTATCCGTACGCCGAACTCCGTCGGCAGATAGACCCCAGGCTCGATCGTGACGACGTTTCCTTGCGCAAGGGTACCGGCAGTTGCCGCTGACAATAGCGGCGGCTCGTGGATCTCCAGGCCAAGTCCGTGGCCAAGTCCGTGGCTAAAGTACTCGCCGAGACCGTGGGCGGTGATCACTCCACGGGCCGCCGCGTCGACGTCGGCAATGGCAACCCCGTCGCTCAACGAGGCTCGTCCGGCGGTGGCGGCTTGTTCGACTAGTCGGTGGATCTCAATCTGCCGGTCGGTAGCTGAGGCACCCACCACGAACGTTCGGGTGCAGTCAGCGTGATAGCCACCGACCATTGCACCGAAGTCTAGTTTCACGATGTCGCCACGGCCGAGCGGTCGAGCAGTCGGCTGATGGTGCGGAGTTGCCGAGTTCGGTCCGGTCGCGGCGATCGTCGGGAAGGCGCGATCGTCGGCACCGTGCCTGGCGAGCTCGTATTCGAGCGTACGGGCGATCGTCAACTCGCTCATCCCCACCCGGATCTGGTCGACAAGCGCGCGAAGTGCGGCGGTCGATATCTCGCAGGCTTGGCGAATCATCGCAATCTCGGCGGGTTCTTTCACTGTCCGGAGTTGCGCGATCAGGCCACTAGTGGGGACGAGCGTTAGCCAGCCCACCTCCGGGTCGATCGATAGCCGGTGCGCCTGCTCTGCACTCAAGCAGTCACTCTCGTAGGCGATCTGTGCCTGTCCATCACGGGCGAGGTCGGCGTTGATACCCGCCAACAGTGCCTCCCGGCTGACATCACGGGCAATCGTCAATTGCACGTCGGGAACGGCCATAGCGGGATCGGCATAACGGGAATCGGTCACCAGGATCGTTGTATCGGCGCTGACAAGTACCGCTGCGTTGCTGGATGCCAACCCTGTTAGCCAGCGCACGTTGGCCTCGTCGCTCACGAGTAGAGCACTGATACCGCTGCCTTCGGTGGACTCTCTGAGGGCACGGACCGCCTGCGCTCGCCTTAGGAAGTAGTCAACTGGGTTGCTCATCTGCGCAGTTCGCGATTCAGCGAGCGGTTGCGATCGCGGTCAGCGCCAGGGCATAGGAGTTGGGTCCGAAACCGGCGATAGTTCCGTCCGCTACCGCGGAGATGACCGACGTATGTCGGAACTCTTCACGCGCGGCTGGGTTACTCAGATGGACCTCGATCAACGGCGCTGTACGTTGCGCACAGGCATCGCGAAGCGCATAGGAGTAGTGGGTGAACGCGGCCGGGTTTAGTACGACAGCAGTCTGACTATCCACGGCCTCGTGAATCCACCCGATGAGTTCGGATTCGGAATCGGTTTGCCGCATCGAAACGGCAAGGCCGACGTCGGCGCCGACCTGCTCGCAGAACCCTGTCAACTGCGCGTAGTTCATCGCGCCGTACACATCAGGTTCGCGTGTCCCCAACCGAGCAAGATTCGGACCGTTGAGGATCAGCACTGGTCGCGGCGAGTCCGGGTTCTCCGTCATCTCTCGGCTCCTATTCGGGGGTGATCTCGTTGTAGGCCGCAACCATGATGACAGGGTCGGGGCCCTCCATGATGACCGGTTTCGCGAGATCATCGAGTACGACGAAGCGGAGCACATCGGCTCGCGTCTTCTTATCCAGCTTCATCGCGTCGTACAACTTGTTCCACTGACCGGCGTCGTAGCTCGTCGGCAGACCGACGCTCGTGAGGATGTCTCGGTGGCGATCAACGACATCATCGGAGAGGCGTCCACCGAGGGCGGCCAGTTGCGCGACGTACATCATCCCGACGCTGACGGCCGATCCGTGGCGCCACTTGTAGCCCTCGTTGCGTTCGATGGCGTGGGCAAGCGTATGGCCGTAGTTCAGCACCTCGCGGCTGATTCCTCCTGACGATGGGCCGCCAACGGCCTCCAACAGATCGCTCGCGACAACGTCAGCCTTAACCTGCACTGAACGACGTATTAATTCCGCGACCACGTCAGAGGTCGGGTCGATGGCAGCGGCGGGATCCGCCTCGATCAACTCAAGGATGACGGGATCGACGATGAAGCCACATTTGATCACTTCAGCAAGTCCAGACACGAAGTCCATCCGGGGCATCCCCGGCAGCACGGCTAAGTCAGCGATCACCAGCCTCGGTGGGTAGAAGCAGCCGACGAGGTTCTTTCCCTCTTCAGTGTTAATGCCAGTCTTGCCGCCGACTGCAGCATCAACCATCGCCAAGAGCGTCGTGGGGACTTGGATCAACTGGACACCGCGCAACCATGTGGCCGCGACGAAACCGGCGAGATCTGTCGTCGCTCCCCCGCCGAACCCAATGACCAGATCCGTGCGGGTGAAGCCAGACTGACCGAGGACCGACCAGCAGTACTCGGCAACAGCACTGGTCTTTGCCTTCTCGCCGTCCGGGATCTCGATCGTGATGACGTTGCGATCGTCGGTTAACAGCGCATCGCGCATGTCGGCGGCGGCGTCGCGCAGAGTTGGTGGATGAATGATCGCCACCTTCGCGGCGGCGGCGGGGATCCCGGCGAGGATGTCGTCGTTGAGCCCGCGACCGATCACCACGTCGTAGGGGGCATCCCCTGCGACAGTGACGACCTGCTTGCTGAACTCCGCTGGTGTGGTCACAGTTCGTCGCTGCCTTTCGTGGTGAGCGGACGACCCAGCTGTTGCGCAATAGCTGACACAGCGGCGTCAACGTCGAGGTCGTCGACGTCCAGGGTGGTAGTTGCAACTTCTTCATAGAGTGGGGTTCGCGCCTTGAGCAGACCGATCAGTTGTGACCTAACCCCGCCAAGCAGCATCGGTCGAGCGGCGTTGAGGCCTACCCGCTTCACGGCCGTGTCGGGGGAAAGTCGCAGGAATACCGTCGGAATCCCCGCGAGCAACTGCCGGGAATCATCGGACAAGATCGCCCCACCCCCGAATGCGACAACACCGGTCTCGGTGGCCATCGCCTGGGTCACAGCATCGCGTTCCTGGGCCCGAAAGTAGTCCTCGCCCTCGTCGATGAAGATGTCCGCGACTGATCTGTCTTCGGCGCGTTCAATCAGCTCATCGGTATCCGCGAAATCGACACGAAGGGCCATTGCTAGCGCCCGGCCGATGGAAGTTTTGCCGGCGCCAGGTGCACCCACGAGCACCACGAGAGGACTCATTTGATCGCGAGCCCATCGAGGTAGGCGAGTGCATTGCGGCGGGTCTCACCAATCGAATCGCCACCGAACTTCTCCAGCACAACATCGGCGATCACCAATGCGACCATGGCCTCAGCGACGATGCCGGCGGCAGGGACAGCACACACGTCGCTGCGTTGGTTGTGAGCGCGCGTCTCCTCGCCCGTCGCGGTGTCGACGGTGCGCAGTGATCGCGGGACGGTAGAGATCGGCTTCATCGCGGCCCGAACCCGCAACGTTTCACCGGTGCTCATTCCGCCTTCAGTACCGCCGGACCGACCTGATGCCCGCCGGATTCCATCCGGCGTCGCAATGATCTCGTCATGAGCCACGGACCCGCGCGATGCTGCGAGCGCGAAGCCGTCACCGACCTCGACTCCCTTAATCGCCTGGATTCCCATCAGCGCACCGGCTAAACGCGAATCGAGACGACGGTCCCAATGGACGTGGGTACCCAGTCCCGGCGGTAGGCCGTGGACGACGACTTCAACGACGCCACCGAGGGTATCGCCGTCTTTGCGGGCGGCCTCGATCTCGTCTTGCATCGCTTGGCTTGCTACCGGGTCGATACACCGAACCGGGTCGCCATCCAAGTCTGGAACATCGGTGATCACCGGGGCGGTTGCGGAGGTACTAGCGGCCGCGCCGAGGGCGACAACGTGACTGAGGACCGTGACGCCCAGCGCCTCCGCTAGGAAGCTGCGGGCGACGGCGCCGAGGGCAACGCGAGCGGCCGTCTCTCGAGCACTCGCGCGCTCCAAGATCGGCCGGGCATCGTCGAAGTCGTACTTCTGCATTCCTGCAAGGTCAGCATGACCGGGACGGGGACGCGTCAACGGGGCGTTGCGGGCGAGCTTCTCCAACACGGCCGGGTCGACCGGGTCAGCGGCCATTACTTGTTCCCAGCGCGGCCACTCGGAATTGCCGATCTCCAGGGCGATCGGACCACCCTGAGTGAGCCCGTGACGCACTCCCCCGAGAATCGTGAGCACATCACGTTCGAACTTCTGGCGCGCACCTCGTCCCGCGCCGAGCCGACGCCGCGCGAGGTCCACGCCGATCGATTCAGTCGTGACCGACACCCCAGCGGGGAGCCCTTCGAGGATGGCTACGAGAGCCGGGCCGTGAGATTCGCCTGCAGTGAGCCAACGGAGCATGGCGCTAGTGTTTCACGACCGGTATCGAGCCTGCGCTAGATAGGTCGAGCGATCCGGAATAGGCATCCCCGAGCGGCCCGGTGAGTAGCACCGCCACGACCGCTCCAACGATCATGAACGGACCAAACGGGATCGGGGTCTTACGGCTAGCTTTGCGCAGCACCATCAGTCCTAGTCCGATGAAGGAGCCGAGGAAGAAGGCGGCGAAGAACCCGACAATCACGTAGCCCCACCCCAAGAATCCGAGGGCCAGCCCTAACGCACCAGCGAGTTTGACGTCACCCATTCCCATTCCGGCTGGATAGATCAAGGCCAAGAGGAAGTACGCGGCGAACATCGCCACAGCCGCGAGCAGCGCCCGTAGATATGCCGCCCAATCCCCTGCCGCGATCGCCGGAATCAGCAACAGGACGAGAACTGCCGCGTACAGAATGAGAACAAGCCGATCGGGCAGGCGGTGATGCGCAAGATCGACGAAACTCAAGACCGCTCCGACAAGGGCAACCGCCAGCCACGCCCACACGACCGCGCTCGTACCGACGGCGAACACCGTGAAGGCTGCCAATAGCCCCGCCGAAATCGAATAGAAGATCGGTCGCTCCGGTATCTCCAGTCCGACGATCGACACCGAGATTCGCGGTGCAAAAAAGCCCACGACGAGACCGGCGGCGGCGGCGAGGATGACGGCGATTGCGAACACGGATTGACCCTACCGACCGTGACGGGTCTTCGGCCGATCCAATCGTTGGCCTGTGGATATCAGTTATCGGCCGGCGACTGACCTCTAGCGGTTGGCCTCTTCTTGAGCAGCCAAACCCGCCTGAAACATCTCGGCCACCGGGGCGGTCTGGCCGGTCATCAACTCGACTTGGCGGCCCGCCTGCCCAACGAGCATCTCCAACCCACCGACAATGGTGCCGCCACGCGACGCCCAGGCCTGGGCCAATGCAGTCGGCCACGGCGCGTAGATCACATCGAGCAATACTTCCGCGGAGTCGGGAACCTCGGCGGTGAACTGATCAGCCACCCCGGCAGGCAGCGTCGAAATAATGAGCCCGCTGGTCAAAAGCTGGGGGTAGTCGCGTAGCGGCACTGGCGTGATCTCCACACCGAGCCCAGCAGCTACCGCAGACAACTCAGCAATGGCCTCTGGGCGTCGAGCACAGACGACGACGTTGGTCGCCCCGAGGCCAGCGAGCGCGGCGATTGCTGAGCGAGCTGTCGCACCCGCGCCCAACACCACAGGTTCCAGGCCTCGCACCTCGACGATTCCGGCTCGTTCCAACGCCCACACCATCCCCGCAGGATCGGTATTATCGGCGTGGAGCCGTCCATCCTCGACCAACAGCGTGTTGGCGGCTTGCGTTGCGTACGCGATGTCTGATGCAGAATCGGCCAATGCCAGCGCCGGTTCCTTCAATGGCATCGTCAGCGAGAGACCAACCCAAGCTCGCTGCGCGCGCACCCTGTCGAGAAAGTCTGGCAGCTGCGCTTCGGACACGTCGAAGGCGTCGTAATCCCAATCGAGGCCGAGGGTTCGGTAAGCGGTCCGGTGCAGCACTGGGCTCAGCGAGTGACTGATCGGCGACCCAAGAACGGCCGCACGACGAACGCCGGCGGGAGCTACCGCAGACACTATTGGCCCTGACCCGCCCGCCACTTTGCCTCAGCGGCTTGCTGCTCTACGAAGGTCTCGGAGAACGCGGTGAAGTTCCCATCGGAAACGAAGTACAGCCAATCTCCGGCCACAGGCTTCAGTGCGGCTTCAAGAGCGTCTTCCCCCGGGTTGCTGATCGGGGTTAGTGGAAGTCCAGCGTTCTTATGGGTGTTGTACGGCCCATCAGCGGAGAGTTCCTCCGCAGTGAGGTTCACATCGGACGTGCCCTGGGCGTAGTTAATCGTCGAATCCATCTGCAGGCGTCCCTGGATGAACTCCGACTTGCACGCTGGAATCGTGCACGCGATGCGGTTGTCGATCACTTGAGCGATCTTCCGAAAGTCCTCGACCTTGCCCTCGGCCTGAACGATACTGGCGATGGTGACGACCTCAAGCGGTGTCTGTCCGCGGGCTTCCGCTCGGGCTTCCAACTTGATCTCGGCAGCAACATCATTGAACTTCGCGACCATCGCCGTGATCTGGTCCTTAGCAGGTAGCCCCGGTTCAAAGTCATACGTCGCGGGGAACAGGTATCCCTCGATGTGGTTGTTCGCCCACTCCGGAAGCCCGACGTCGGAGGGATCGAGGAAGATCGCGTCGTAGTCAGCGATGGCGATCCCCGTGCCCTCGGAGGCAATCTCGGCAACGCGAGCGGCCCGAGAACCTTCGGGGATGACCACGGACCCAGCAATGCGGCTGGGATTGAGCATGGCGTCAAGCGCCGCAGCACCGGACATCTGGCTCTTCATCACGAACACGCCAGCTTGAATCGAGCGCGATTCGGGATTCTGTTCCGCTGCGTCAACAAATGCGCCACCGGATTTCACGACATCTTTACCCGCGAGCGTGGCGCCGATACCCGAGATCGATTGACCGCTGTCGATGCGGACGATAACTCGCCCCGTGCCGTCCCCGACGTAGTCGGGCGACGGCATGAAGAACATGGAGTAGGCGAACCAAGCGGCACCGGCGATCAGACCGAGCACGATGAAGAGGGCGACAAGAAGCCCAACGCGCGACTTCTTTGTCTTCTTCGTCGAGGGACGCTTGGGAGACGCGTCGCTCGACATTGAGAGGCCAACCTGGCTCATACGGTCCCTACTGTTGTGCCAAGCGGCGTTCCCGTTCGCTGCTCGGCGTCCAATGCATGCTGCACGATAATGACAGCAGCAGCCTGATCTACCGTGGATCTGCTCTGGCGAGTCGTCTTTCCGGCCTCGTGGAGTCCTCGCTGCGCTTGGACGGTCGTGAGGCGCTCATCTACGAGCTTCACGGGCGTTGGCGCAACCGCGGGAGCGAGCTGGGTGGCGAACGCGGTAGCGATCGCGGCTGCCTTCCCTGGGGTGCCGGACATACCTAACGGTAACCCCACGAGGACTTCGAGGGCCTCGTACTCCTGCACGATTGCGGCTACTGCGCCGAGCAGTCCCTTATCGCGTTTGAGAGTCTGGACCGGAACAGCGAGCGTTCCGCTGGCATCACTGCGGGCGATTCCCACCCGAACACTGCCAACATCGATCCCGATCCGGACGCCAGTTCGCATCACGCCGGTGACCTCTAGCCCCAGACCAGTCGCACGAAGGACTCCACCTCGGCGGTAGCGGTAGGAATCCCGGAAGCATTTGACCCGCCGCCTTGGGCGATGTCTGCCTTACCGCCGCCGCGTCCACCGACCGATTCCAAGGAAGACTTCAGCAGCGCACCGGCAACGATCCCGGTCGCTTGGGCCGCTTTGTTCGCCGCGGCAACCACCGCGACTTTGCCATCGGCGACCGCGAACCCAACAATTGCGGCCGGTACATCTGGCCTGGTCTGGCCGATCCCCTTCGTGACGAGACTCCGAAGATCTCCGGCGGAGGTGCCCTCCGGAGCGGTGAATGCCCATAGCTTCCCGGTGCCGACCTCGATGGCATCGCCAAGAATGTCAGCAGCACTCGCGGCCAATGCCGCCTTCTTCGACTTCTCGATCTCCCGTTCGGCATCTTTGAGTCGCGTCATGATCTCGGCAACTCGACCCGGTAGATCTTGGGTTCCGACGTTCAGTAGCTCGGTGAGTTGGCTGACAACATCGCGTTCCCGGGCCAGATACTCGAACGCTTGGAACCCAACCGTTGCCTCAACGCGACGGGTACCGGACCCGATCGAGGACTCCCCCGTGAGGGCGATCGGCCCGATCTGCGAGCTCGCCGACACATGGGTTCCACCGCAAAGCTCACGTGACCAGGGCCCACCGATGTCCACAACCCGAACAGTGTCGCCGTAGGTCTCACCGAATAGCGCAAGTGCACCGTACTTCTTCGCATCAGCCAAGCTCATGTATTCGACACCAACGGGGAGATCATCGCGAACTGCCCGATTGGATACGTCTTCGATATCGCGGCGAGCCTGGTCGCTGAGACCACCGCTCCATTTGAAGTCCAGCCGCAAATATCCGGGTCGGTTGAATGAACCGGACTGCAATGCGTTCGGTCCAAGAACCTCCCGCAGCGCAGCGTGCACGACGTGGGTTCCGGAGTGGGCTTGGCGGGCATCGCGGCGCCACGCCGGATCAACCCTTGCTTGTACGCGTTGGTCAATCACAAGCTCGCCAGAGATCACGCGTACTTTGTGCGCAACCAGACCCTTCACCGGGCGTTGCACATCGAGGACCTCGACCTGCACTCCGTCGCCAATGAGGTGTCCAGCATCGGCGTGCTGCCCGCCCGATTCGGCATAGAACGTGGTTCGGTCGAGCACCACCGTGCCGACTTGGGTGGCTGTCAATGACGGGGCGGATTGGGCGCCATTCAGAATCCCGACCACTCGTGCATCGCAGTCGAGACCGTCGTAGGCGAGCCAGTCTGTTGGGCCCGACTGCTCAAGGATCGTTCGAAACTCCCCGAGATCTGCCAGGCCAGACTTGCGATTACGGGCGTCGGCCTTTGCGCGTTCCCGCTGCTCAGTCATGAGGGCGGTGAAACCGTCGCGGTCAACACTGAGACCGGCTTCTTCGGCCATCTCGAGAGTGAGGTCGATCGGGAAGCCATGAGTGTCGTGCAGCACGAACGCCTGGGCACCGACGATCTCCGAGCCGCCACTGGCTTGTAGTTGTTCCACTGCCGCATCGAACATTGCGGTGCCGGCCCGGATTGTCTCCAGGAACGCGCGCTCCTCATTGGCAACCGCCAGGGCGATTCGATCCTGATCGTCCACGAGTTCCGGGTACTGAGGTGACATCGCTTTGACGACAGCATCCACAAGGTCGGCCATCACGGGCTCAGTGGCGCCGAGGGAGCGCATCTTGCTGATCACGCGACGCGCGATGCGGCGCAACACATAGCCCCGACCCTCGTTGCCCGGCGAGACACCGTCGGCGATCATGAATACGCAGGTCCGGCTGTGGTCGGCGACGACTCGTAGCGCGACGTCGTCCTTCTGGTTGGCGCCGTAACGCTTACCTGTGATCTCCGTCGCCCGGTCTAAGACGATCTTCGTCGTGTCGATCTCGTAGATGTTGTCGACACCTTGGAGCAGGGCGGCGATCCGCTCAAGACCGGCGCCCGTATCGATGTTTTGGGCTGGGAGTTCCCCGAGGATCGGGAAGTCATCCTTGGTGTCGCCGGCGCCGCGCTCGTACTGCATGAAGACGAGGTTCCAGATCTCCAGGTATCGATCTTCATCAACGACCGGGCCGCCTTCTTGCCCGTGCTCCGGACCCTTGTCGTAGTAAATCTCGCTACATGGTCCGCATGGTCCGGGGACACCCATCGACCAGAAGTTGTCGGCCTTACCGCGGCGTTGGATATGTGCCGGGTCAATATTGGTCAGGTCGAGCCAGAGCTCTTCTGATTCGTCGTCATCTTCATAGACGGTTACCCAGAGCCGGTCCTTGGCGAAGCCGAAGCCGCCCTCGGCGATCGATGTTGTCAGGAGTTCCCAGGCGAGCGGAATCGCCGTGGCCTTGAAGTAGTCGCCAAAAGCGAAGTTCCCGCACATTTGGAAGAACGATGCGTGACGGGTGGTCTTCCCGACCTCTTCGATGTCCAAGGTGCGAACGCACTTCTGGACGCTCGCCGCACGGGAGAACGCAGGGATTGACTCACCGAGGAAGTACGGCTTGAACGGGACCATCCCGGCATTGACAAAGAGCAGTGTTGGGTCGTCGAGCAACAGCGATGCGCTCGGCACGACGGTGTGTCCGCGCTCGGCGAAGAACGCTAAAAACCGACGCCTAATTTCGGCGGAATCCATCTATGCCTCGAATCGCTTAGAACAGTGAGCAGTAACAGGCTTAGAGGGTACTCGACATCAATTCACCGAAATTATGCGTGGGAACTCACCGGAAGGGATGCAGCTAGCCGACCCTCGTGTTCGCCGCGCGGCGGCTCGGGGCCTCGCGCACGTCGATGACAGGAGCGGAACGAAGCGCATCGAGACGCATCGCCGTCGTTGGGACGCTAAACCGTTGCTTCGCCAGCGAAGTCCGACGGACAGGAGTCACTCGGACGCTGGACGGCAACTGTGACAGTGATTCGTACTCGACCACGACGGGGCGTGGCTGCCCGGACGCTATCGAGACGAGTTTGCTAGCGCCCTGCGCGACGGAGGTCACGGTGTCGGTTGCGGCTTGGACGTTGCCAACGAAGCCACGCTCTTTGGCATCAGTGACGGCGCGTTGCCCGCGACGGTACGCGTAGATTCCACCGACGGCTCCGACTGCTACCCAAAACGTGCGACTCATATGCGTGATTCTCCCCCACCAGACCAAGACCAAACAATCCTCGGTGTAAAGATCTGGCTAATTCGGATTAACATTTTCTGACTAACGATTCGCGCCTGACTCTAGCCCAGGAGCTAGTCGCGGCCAAGGGCGTTTCTGATTTTGTTTGCCATCTCGCCCCACCGCTTTTCCGCCCCGTGATCACTAGGCAGGTAGTAGCGTGAATCGGCGACCGCATCGGGCGCGTACTGAAACGCGACAATTCCCTCGGGACGATCATGCGGGTACTGATAGCCCTGTCCGGCGCCGGTCGCTCTCGACGCAGCGACGGAGCCATCTCGCAGGGGCGCAGGCACGACCCCGATCCGGCCCGCCTGTACGTCGGCGATCGCGGCCCCAATCGCTGCGTAGGCGCGGTTAGACTTTGGTGCCAGGCTCAAATGGATGACTGCTTGGGCGAGGGTGATTCGTGCCTCAGGTAGACCGATGAACGACACCGCTTGCATCGCGGCTACCGCCGTTTGCAGAGCCGTAGGATCAGCCATCCCGATGTCTTCGCTCGCGAGGATTACGAGCCGTCGGGCGATGAATCGAGGATCCTCTCCTGCGACAACCATCCGCGCCAAGTAGTGCAACGCCGCATCAACGTCGCTACCCCGCACACTCTTGATCAGGGCACTGGTCACGTCATAGTGCTGATCGCCATCGCGGTCGTAACGCGGAACCGCATGGGCGACTGCTTGCTCGATGTCGGTGACATCGATCGTGTCGCTATCGGCCTTGGCCCCGGCGGCAGCCTCCAACACTGTCAGGGCTCGTCGGACGTCTCCCCCGCTAACGCGAACAATCTGATCTAGCGCTTCGGGATCCAGCGTCACTCGATCTGCGAGGCCGCGGTTGTCACTGACGCTGCGGACAATGACCGTGCGGATGTCATCTTCGGATACCGATTCCAGCGGCACCAAGAGACTGCGTGAGAGCAATGGAGCGATGACGGAGAAGGACGGGTTCTCGGTCGTTGCTGCCACCAGCGTCACCCAGCCGTTCTCGACCGACGGCAACAGCGCATCTTGCTGGGTCTTACTGAACCGGTGCACCTCATCGACAAAGAGCACAGTGCCGCGCCCGGACATTTCGAGGTCCCGTTTAGCCGACTCGATGACCGCCCGAACATCCTTCACACCGGCGGTGACGGCAGATAGTTCGACGAATCGATCGCCCGTGGCGGATGCGACCAGGTTGGCTAGCGTCGTCTTACCGGTGCCGGGCGGACCCCAGAGCACAAGAGACGATCGTGTGACCGGACCGCTGCCTGGTCGCAGCATCCGGCCCAGCGGCGAGTTGGGCCCCAGGACCTTTTGCTGACCGACTACTTCTGACAGGTCGACTGGACGCATCCGAACGGCAAGCGGTGCGGCAGGCCGACGCGAATCGGACCCGGCGGAAAACAGATTCGGTTCGCTCATCGCCCGTGGGACTCCCGTTCTTGGTCTGCGCTCGTTATCCCTGGTCGGCGGGACTCGCCGGTTTGGCGTCGATCCCCGCTTCTTTGCGTTGGGCAGGCGTGATGGGAGCGGGCGCGGACGTCAAGGGGTCGAAGCCGCCGCCGGTCTTGGGGAAGGCGATGACGTCACGCAGCGAGGGGGCGCCAGCGAGCAACATGCAGATTCGATCCCACCCAAACGCGACACCGCCATGCGGCGGAGGCCCGTAGTTAAAGGCTTCGAGGAGGAATCCAAACTTCTCGTTCGCTTCGTCCTCGCTCATCCCGAGAATGCTAAATACCCGCTGTTGAACGTCACCGCGGTGGATACGAATCGATCCGCCGCCGATCTCGTTGCCGTTGCAGACCAAGTCATACGCCCAAGCGAGAGCTTGCGACGGCGCAGATTCAAACGAATCGATCCAGTCGGAGTTCGGGCTCGTGAACGGATGGTGCACAGCCGTCCATCCCGACTCGCCACCTGGCAACTCGATGGGCTCGAACATGGGGGCATCGACGACCCACACGAACGACCATTCGCTGTGATCGATCATCTTTAACCGTTCGGCGATCTCGACGCGGGCGGCCCCGAGTAGTCCGCGGGCGGTTGATGTTGCCCCTGCTGCGAAGAAGACACAGTCTCCGGGTTGTGCGCCGGTTGCGGCAGCGAGGCCTGCTCGTTCTTCATCCGACAGGTTCTTGGCGACGGGCCCGGCTAGCTCCCCGTCCTCATTGAAGATGACGTAGGCGAGGCCACGGGCGCCGCGCTGCTTAGCCCATTCCTGCCAAGCGTCGAAGGTTCGACGAGGCTGCGAGGCTCCCCCGGGCATCACGACGGCGCCGACGTAATCAGCCTGGAAGACGCGGAAAGGCGTGTTCGCGAAGTAGTCCGCTAGCTCGATCAACTCCAGCCCAAAGCGCAGATCCGGTTTATCCGAACCGAAGCGCCGCATCGAATCGGCATAGGTCATCCGCGAGATCGCCGGAATCTCATACCCGACCGTTCCCGCCCACAGCGCACGGATCACGGACTCGCTGACGGCGATGACATCGTCTTGGTCAACAAAGCTCATCTCGATATCGAGTTGGGTGAACTCCGGTTGACGGTCAGCGCGGAAGTCCTCATCGCGATAGCACCGAGCGATCTGGAAGTACTTCTCGAATCCAGCAACCATGAGAAGTTGCTTGAACAGTTGTGGTGACTGCGGCAGGGCGTACCAGGAGCCAGGGCGTAGTCGGGCGGGGACGAGAAAGTCGCGGGCCCCTTCGGGGGTCGAGCGGGTCAGAGTGGGGGTCTCGACCTCGACGAAGCCGTCTTCGTGCAGGACATCGCGGGCAATGCGGTTGACCTCGCTACGCATCCTTAGCGCTTTTGCTGGCCCGGGACGTCGCAGATCGAGGTAGCGCCACTTGAGGCGGGCTTCCTCGCCAACCTCGGTGTATTCGTCGACCCCGAACGGCAATGGGGCGGCCTCGGATAGAACGGTCACGTCGTCTGCCATAACCTCGATATCGCCGGTGGCCAAGTCGGAGTTCTCGTTGCCCTCGGGACGAACCTGGACCGTCCCGACGATCTTCACGCAGGATTCTGGTCGCAGCGAATGCGCAACATCGTCCTCATCGCGGATGACGACTTGGGACGTTCCGGTGTTATCGCGAACATCAATGAACGCAACTCCACCGTGATCGCGGCGCCGAGACACCCATCCGGCGAGGGTGACAGTTGATCCAGCATCGGCGGCTCGTAAGTCTCCGGCGCCATGGCTTCGCATCATGTGTTGAGCATCTCCTGTATTTCCTGCACTAAATCCCCAGTGGGGACACTGACTTGATCACTTGTCACGAGGTTCTTGATATTCACCGTGTCGGCCTCGACCTCGGCTTCCCCGACAATGGCGACTAGCTTCGCACCTGACTTGTCGGCGGCCCGCATCGAACCCTTCAGAGACCGGCCATCAAAGGCGATGTCGGTCCGGACACTGGCAGCGCGCAGGCTGGCAGCGGCGGTCATGATTCGGGTCTTCGCGACGTCGCCCATCGCGATGAGGAACACGTCGCAACGGCTCGTTTGGCCGACGGCAAGGCCTTCTGCGCGGCATGCCAGTAGCGTTCGATCTACCCCGAGGCCGAAGCCGATTCCGGGGAGTTCTTGGCCTCCGAGCTCAGCCATGAGCCCGTCGTATCGTCCGCCTCCGCCGATCGCGGACTGGGCGCCGAGGCCGTCGTGAACGAACTCGAACGTGGTGCGCGTGTAGTAGTCCAGACCGCGGACGAGCCGGGGGGCGTCCTCCCAGACGATTCCTAAGTCGCGCAGGTACCCGCGAACAGCGTCGTGGTGTTCACGGGACTCGGCCGACAGCACATCCGCCATCAGCGGGGCGTCGACGAGTTGGGCCTGCACACTGGCTCGTTTGTCATCAAGAACGCGCAGCGGATTCTGTTGCGCCCGCGCCTGGGTCGCTTCGTCGAGGTCGAGGGTGGCCAAGAACGTCGTGAGCACGTCCCGGTACTCCAGTCGCGACGCCGTGTCCCCCAGAGAGTTCAGCAGCAGGCGGTAACCGGTCAACCCGAGCGCCGCAAAACCCTCGACGGCGACAGCGATCACTTCCGCGTCTAACGCTGGGTCACTGGAACCAAGCGCTTCAAGTCCCACCTGGTTGAACTGACGGTAGCGCCCGTGCTGCGGGCGCTCAGCCCGGAAGAAGGGGCCCGCGTACCAAAGCTTGACGGGCAGACCCGCTCGGTCCAGGCTGTGCTCGACAACGGACCGGACCACTCCGGCGGTACCCTCGGGTCGCAACGTCAGCGAACGGCCGCCGCGATCGTCGAAGGTGTACATCTCTTTGCTCACGACATCGGTGGATTCCCCGACGCCGCGAACGTACAGGGCTGTGTCCTCGAAGATGGGGAGCTCGAGGTAGGAGTAGCCAGCGCGTTGGGCGGCCCCGGCCAGTGCATTACGCACTGCCAGGAACTCAATGGAATCGGGCGGCGTGTATTCAGCGACACCCTTAGGTGCCTGGAACTTCTGACCCATGGACCTATAGCCCCCGTGTCGGCGCGCCGGGCGCTGGATCAGCATCAGCGATCTGGCGCAGATACGGATTGGACGCGCGTTCGGCACCGATCGTTGTGGCCTCACCATGTCCGGGTAGCACGGCCGTCGAGTCGTCGAGCGGGAGCACGACGCGGGCCAGCGAGCGGAACATCGCTTCGGTGTCGCCCCCTGGCAGATCTGTGCGGCCAATCGATCCCTGGAACAGCAGGTCGCCACTGAACATGATTTGCGGGTAATCGCTACCCGCTGGCGATCGGAAGGCAACTGATCCGGGCGTGTGGCCGGGCGCGTGATCGACGGTCAACGAGACGCCTGCTAGCTCAAAGCGCTGCTGGTCGCTGAGCTCAAGAACCTCATCTGGCTCGCTGAACGTCATACTCCCCTTCGTCATCGACTCGAAGGCGAGTCGGGTCTCGCCGGAGATACCGGCCATCGGGTCAGCGAGTAGCGCTCGGTCACCTGGATGGATGTAGGCGGGGATATCTCGAGCGCCGCAAACGGGAACCACCGACCACATGTGATCGAGGTGGCCGTGGGTGAGGACCACCGCGACCGGTTTCAGCCTGTGCTCGGCGATGACATCATCGATCCCTGAGGCGGCATCTTTGCCTGGATCTATGATGAAACACTCCTGGCCAGGCCCGGTCGATACGACGAAGCAGTTCGTTGCCCACGGTCCAGCCGGGAATCCCACAATCAGCACCACATGAGGGTATCGGCAACGCCAACACCCCTGCGCCACCTACACTCCCGCGAGGGCAGTTTTGCATTTAACAGCGAGGAGAGACGACACGTCATGGTCAGTCACAAGCGGGCGAAGCAGGTTGCGCGGGATAAACACCACCGCCAGCATGCGCGCCGGTCTGCCCAAGCACAACGCAGTCGACGCAACACTTTTGTCGCCATTGGGGTCGTCGCAGCCATCGTGATCGCTGTGCTTGCGGTCGTCTTCTGGCCTGAATCCTCCAGCGATAGCGCTGAAGCTGATCTCGCGAATACCCAGGTAAGCGCACCACCCGCGCCGGTTCCGACTCCAGCGGATGTCACCTGCTCTGAGGCCAGCGGCACTACCAACGGCAAGACCTACACCCAAGCACCCGACCAGGGTCTCAAGCCTGGAGCGACGCTCGCCCTGGATACAAACTGCGGGACTATCGACATTGCCTTGGAGACCACAACGGCACCGGTCACGACGAACGCGATCGCGTTCCTGGCCACCGATGGCTGGTACAACGGCAACACCTGTAGCCGACTCACAACTCAGGGAATCTTCGTTGTTCAATGTGGGGCTGCCAACCCGGACGGACAAGGAGATGCGGGCCTCCCGGTACCTCGCGAGGCTTTGCCAACCCCCGATCCCGCCACGGGAGCCGCCCTCTATCCGGCGGGCTCTGTGGCCATTGCAGCAAGTGCCCAGGGACCGAGCGGAAGTCAGTTCTTTATTGTGTACAAGGACACCGCTCTCGGCGCGGAGTACAACATGTTCGGAAAAGTCACCAGTGGGCTCAACGTTGTGGAGTACATCGCCGCGAACGGTGTCGCTGAAGGAGGCCCAAATCCTGCCGACGGACCACCAGCTCAATCCCTCGTTATCAACACAGCAACCGTAAGGAATGGATCATGACCACTACCGACGATTCCCAGGAGTCGGCCGAGTCTCCATCCAATGTCGACGAGACCAGTATTGACACCGCCGGTGTGAACGAGGCGGGCGTTGAAACCGCCAGTGTTGACGAGGTGGAAGCGGCTCCTGTCGCAGCACCAACGAAAGCACCGGAGCGGCCGACACCGACCCCGGGGACGCTGACCGGCGCCGTGAAGGCTGCAGCACCGGCAACGAGCTTCGGTGAAGTAGGTCCCGACGGAACCATCTTCCTGCGCCTACCGGACGGATCGCAGCGCGAGGTAGGCCAATGGGCCGCTGGTGACCCACAGGCCGGACTCGAGTTCTTTGCCCGCAAGTACGGTGAGCTCGTCACCGAGATCGATCTGGCCGCAAAGCGGCTAGCCGATGACCGCAGCACCCCCGAGCAAGCAGAGGGAACCGCAGAGCGAGTCCGCAAGTCGGTTTTGGAACCAGCCTTCGTTGGAGATATGGGCGCCCTCGTCGCCCGCATCGGCCAGCTCGAGGTCCTCATCAACGTCAAGAAAGAGTCGCTGAGCGACGCCAAGCGTGCTGCCAAGGAAGAGTCGCTCGTTAAGCGAAAAGAACTCGTTAGCGAGGCCGAGAAGCTTGCGAACTCCACCGCATGGAAGGTCAGTACCGAACGCTTCAAGGTCATCATTGATGAGTGGAAGGCGATTCCGCGAGCAGATCGTGGCAAAGAGAACGAGATGTGGAAGCGTTTGTCCGCGTCACGTACCACCTTCGATAAGGCACGCCGGGTTCACTACGCCGAGCTTGAGGCCACTCGTGACAAGGCGAAGGCGGCAAAGAAGGCCCTCGTTGAGCAGGCGAAGGAGCTCTCCGAGTCCCGAGACTGGGCGAAGACGACCCAGGCGTACCGCGATCTGTTGGATCGGTGGAAGAAGTCCGGGCGAGCCGGGAAAGACGATGACAAGCTGTGGGCGCAGTTCCGAGCAGCCCAAGATGTCTTCTTCGCGTCGCGAAATGAGCAATACGCCGCGCGCAACGAGGACGAGACGAAAGCCCTCGCGACAAAGGAGGAGTTACTCGCCCAGGCCGAGAAGTTGCTGCCGGTTAAAGACATGCGCTCGGCGAAGAAGGCGCTACACGCGATCCAGGACAAGTGGGAGAAGGCTGGGCGTGTTCCCCGCAATGACTTGCGTCGGATCGACGGGCGTCTGCGCAAAGTCGAAGATGCAATCAAAGCCGCTGAGAGTCAGAAGTGGACGGCCAGCAACCCCGAACTCAAGGGCCGCGCCAGCGACACTGTCCTTCGCTTCCGCGAGACCGTCGAGAAGCTACAACGCCAGCTAGACCGGGCCAAGGATGCCGGAAATGCTGCGGCCATTTCCAAGGCTGAATCCTCCCTGGCCGGTGCGAAGTCGATGCTTGCGGTGGCTGAGCAGGCGAGCTCGAAGCTGAGCTAGATGCTGACGTCGGCCTCCAAGCGACTGCATATCGCCACTACCTGTCGGTGAGAGCGGACACGTCGTCAGGTACGACGACATCGAGGTCGAAGCAATCGGTCAGAGCGGCGTAGGACGCGAAGTGTTCTGGTCCGTACTCAACAACGACAGACTCGAGGTCGGCCAAGGTCAGCGGAAACTCACACCAGGTGCTTGCACCAGCCGACATCGATACCTCAAGGCCGCCGTTATCAGCATCGGAACACCTCAAGGTCGCAGCCCAACCCGTCGCCTCGATGGCGAACCGCTCAACGCTGCGTTGGTACTGGAGCATTGACAGTATCCGGAGCCCGTCGAGGTTCGCCGCTGCTGGAGCGCCAACTTTGCAGCACGCGGAACAAGCGAAGTTCAACGGACGCCCTGGACCCGAGACAGAAACCACCTCATCGGAAGCCAGATCGGCACCGGAACCAACCTGCAATTGCCCATCACCGACGCAGTACGAACAAACGAAGCGCGGTAGATCGATGACGCTTCCGGGATCGGAGGGGCGGGCCCCGGGCGCTTCGTTGATTGACATGTCGTACCTCTCACCGTTTAATCACGCAGTTGCAGTTCGCCACGAGTGACGCAGCTAACGCAGCTAACGCAGCTAACGTGGTGGTCCTTCCTTTACTACCCAAACGGTAGGTTGGGTATCCGACATTCTGGGGTCAATCTTCCGCGCAAATGGGTGATTCAGACGCGGTAGACGTCGTAGACGCCTTCAACTCCACGAACTGTCTTGAGAAGTGAGCCGAGATGTTTGGGTGCAGCCATCTCAAACGAGAAGCGGGAAATGGCAATCTTGTCGCGGCTCGTCGCGACGGATGCCGACAAAATGTTGACGTGCTGATCAGACAACGCACGGGTGACGTCAGACAACAAACCGGCCCGATCAAGTGCCTCAACTTGGATATTGACGAGGAAGACCGAGTTTGCGGTGGGTGCCCATTCGACGTCCACCATTCTGGCCGTCTCTTGACTCAACGCTGGAACGTTTACGCAGGCAGCACGGTGCACGGACACCCCCGAACCACGCGTAACGAATCCGACGATCTCATCACCGGGAACGGGGGTACAACACCGCGCCAGCTTCACCCAAATATCGTCGGTTCCATTCACGATGACACCAGGATCGCCAGTCCCGGCGGCGCGACGTGACCCTGCCCTACCGGGAGCCGTGTCCTCGGCCACATCCTCGGCCGCACCCTGAGAGCCACCGAGACCCTCCACGATCCGCTTGACGATGCTGTCGGCTGATGTACGGCCATCACCGATAGCGGCGTACAGGGCCGTAATGTCGGCGTACCGCAAGTCTTGCGCGATCGGGACGAGGTTCGCTGTCGTCATCAGTCGCTGGATGGGCAACCCCTGTTTACGCATCGCTCGGGTGAGCTGATCCTTACCCGACTCGATCGCCTCTTCCCGGCGCTCCTTTGAGAACCAACTCTTGATCTTGTTACGCGCTCGTGGCGATGCCGCGAAGGTCAGCCAGTCGCGGCTGGGTCCCGCGTTTTCAGCTTTCGAGGTGAACACTTCGATGACGTCGCCGTTTTCGAGTTTGGATTCCAACGACACGAGGCTGCCATTGATACGCGCTCCGACGCAGCGATGACCGATCTCGGTATGGACGGAGTAGGCGAAGTCAACGGGTGTGGCGCCAGCCGGCAAAGCAATAACATCACCCTTGGGTGTGAAAACGTACACCTCGGAGTTGGCGAGGTCGTAGCGCAACGTGTCCAGGAACTCAGCTGGGTCTTCGGTCTCGCGCTGCCACTCCAGGAGCTGACGCAACCACCCCATATCGTCGGGACCAGCTTTTCCGCCTACTTCAGGTTGCTTGTAGCGCCAATGCGCGGCGACCCCGAACTCCGCCGACCGATCCATCTCGTAGCTTCGAATCTGCAGTTCTACCGGTTTACCTTCGGGACCGATCACTGTGGTGTGCAACGACTGGTACATCGTGAACTTGGGCATGGCGATGTAGTCCTTAAACCGCCCTGGGACTGGATTCCAGCGGGCGTGGACCAGTCCGAGCGCTGCGTAACAGTCCCGCACCGAGTCGACGAGGATGCGAACGCCCACCAGGTCGTAGATCTCCGCGAAGTCTCGGCCGCGCACGATCATCTTTTGGTAGATTGAGTAGTAATGCTTAGGTCGACCAACCACCTTCGCCTTGATCTTTGAACCCCGCAGATCGTCCTCAACAGCGGCGATCACTGACGCCAGATACTTGTCGCGGCTCGGCTGCCGTTGTTGAACGAGCCGGACGATCTCTTCGAACATTTTGGGGTAGAGAGTCTCGAAGGCGAGATCCTCTAGCTCCCACTTCATCGTGTTCATCCCAAGCCTGTGGGCGAGCGGTGCGTAGATCTCCAGCGTCTCGCGGGATTTGAACTCTTGTTTGTCCGGCGGCATGAACTTCATTGTTCGCATGTTGTGCAAGCGATCGGCGAGTTTGATGACGAGGACGCGAATGTCGCGGGCCATAGCGACGACCATCTTGCGGACCGTCTCGGCGGTCGAGGCGTCGCCATATTTGACCTTGTCGAGCTTCGTCACGCCGTCGACGAGTCTGGCGATCTCATCACCGAAGTCCTCGCGCAGGGAATCTAGGGAATATGCCGTGTCCTCGACCGTGTCATGCAGAAGCGCAGCAGCCAACGTTGGAGCCGTCATCCCGAGTTCAGCGAGGATGCCCGCGACTGCCACCGGATGAGTGATGTAGGGATCGCCGCTACGACGGAGTTGGTCTTTGTGGGAATCGGCCGCGACTTCATACGCACGAATCACCATTTGACGGTCGGCCTTGGGGTGAAACTGCCGCAGCTTTCGCAACACGAGCTCAAGCTCAGGTGGCGTTCCTCGCGACCCCGATAGTCGTGCGAGTGCCCTCTGCCGCCGCGTCGTCGCAGGCGTGTCAGGCTGCGAGCTGGTCACTTCGTGAGCCATAACTGCCTCCTTGCACCTGTGGACGGCGTACTGCGGTTACCCTACGCGCCGTGGGTAACCGCAGTGTTGCTCGATAGCTCAGTGTACGAAATGGAGTTTCTCCGGCGCGGTTAGGTTTTCCCTCGCTTGCTGCGGGTCTGGTTCTTCGGCTGGTTCCGGTGATTTCTTTCCTTGCGCGCGCCATCGGAAGTCCCACTTACCCCTGCCGACTGGGCCGTCGCGACAGTTCCAGCTTCATCAGCATGCGGCACGCTGTCGGCTGCCGCTGCCATGCCAGCTCGGTCTGATGCCTTGCGATCAAGACCCGAACGGCGCGTCGCGACACGGGTCGCGAGTGCCTTCATCTGCGGCTCTTTTTCTTTCAGTTGGCACAAGAACGGGGTGGCCACGAAGATCGAGGAGTACGTTCCCGCGGCGGTACCGATGAATAGCGCGAGAGCGAGGTCCTTGAGGGTTCCGGCGCCGAGTAGTCCAGCGCCGACGAAGAGGATGGCTCCAACTGGTAGCAGCGCCACAATCGACGTATTGATCGACCGAATAATCGTCTGGTTGACTGCCAAGTTCGCGGCATCGCTGTAAGTCATCTTGCTTTGCGCAGTCACACCTCGGGTGTTCTCTTTCACCTTGTCAAACACTACGACCGTGTCGTAGAGAGAGAATCCCAGAATTGTCAACAGCCCAATGACCGTGGCAGGGGTGACCTCGAACCCAACGAGCGCGTAGATACCGATGGTAATGACGACGTCATGAACGAGCGCAACTAGCGCTGCCACTGCCATGCGCCACTCGAAGTAGAGCGTGAGGAATAGCGTCACCGCGATCAAGAAGATGACCAGACCCTGGACCGCCTTGTTGGTGATCTCCCCACCCCAGGTGGATCCGACCAGCTGGATCTTCACCTCTTCGGCAGTCGTGTCGCAAGTCGCAGCGAGTGCCCGAACGAATTCGATACTTTGCTGACTCGAGAGTTCCTCAGTTTGGACACGAATCCGGGTGTCACCGAGTTCGGTCACGATTGGGTTGGACGCCCCGCTAGCTGTTGCGGTATCGCGCACTTGCTCCACTGAACAGTTCGCCGAGGGAACCTGGAACTCAGCGCCACCTTGAAACTCAATACCCAGATTCAGGCCACGACCGAACAGACCGATCAGTGCGAGCAGCAGGATAACGCCGGACAGGACGTACCACCGCTTGCGATTACCGACGATGTCGTACGAGACGTCGCCCCGATAGAGGCGGGATGCGAGCGAACCCTTCTTAGCCACTACGCATCATCCCCATCTTTAGATTCGGAGGTATCGGATCCTGCTGACACTCCGACTTTCTCCTTCTTTTGCGCCTTCGCAGCCCTGGCCTCTAGCAGTTCCCTGCTGGGCTCCACCCCGAGTCGTTCCGGGCTGACTCCGGTCAACGGCCCACCGCGAGTGAACCATTGATTTCGCGCCAGGATGGCGACGAGCGGTCTTGTGAATAGGAAGGCCACGGCCACGTCGATGATGGTTGTTAACCCCAAGACGAGGGCGAACCCGCGCACGTTACCAATTGAGATGAAGTAGAGGATCGCTGCCGCGAGCAGTGACACGAAGTCAGCCGCGAGCAGGGTGTTTCGAGCCTTCGACCATCCGGTCTCACACGCCACCCGCAGAGACTTACCCTCTCGGACGTCATCACGTATTCGCTCGAAGTAGACGACAAACGAGTCGGCAGTAATGCCAATCGCAACGATCGCCCCAGCCACACCTGCCAAGGTCAGGGCAAGCCCGACTGTCCGACTGAGGACCACGAATATGTTGTAGGTGAGAAGTGCAGCGACCAACAAACTTGAGATGGCGACAAGGCCGAGCACGCGGTAGTAGAAGAACAGATACACCGCGACCAGTATCAGCCCCAACCCACCCGCGAGCAGTCCGGCCTTCAACTGGTCGGCACCCAGCGTCGGCGAGACCGACGTCACTTCGGCCACCGTCAAGTTCACCGGTAGCGCGCCGTACTTGAGCACGTTGGCGAGGTCTTTGGCTTCTTGGTTCGTGAAGTTTCCGCTGATCGACGCGGTGCCACCCAGGATTGGCTCCTGGAAGAACGGAGCCGACTGAACCAGTCCATCGAGGACGATGCCGAACTGGTTCTGGGGTGGAGGAAGGTTGACGATCCGAGTCGAGACGTCTGCCAAGGCCTTCGCCCCGTCGGTATCGAATGTCAGATTGACCTGCCATCCGCCCGCACCCTGTTCGGGCAGTTGCGCTTGCGCATCCGTGACCTGGGTTCCCTTAATGAAGGCTGGTTCCAACAGGTATTTGGCGCTGCCATCATTGGCGCAGGTAACGAGCCACTCATCGGTCTTATCCGGCGTACCACCCTGGTAGTTCTCCGGGATCGAACAATCCAGCGACTGGAAGGCTTGCTGAAGGAACGAGTTGTTCGTGGGAGATTGAATCGGTGGGCGTACATCCGCCGGATCGGTGGGCGCTGCTGGGTCTGACGCTGGAACTGGCGTTGGAGTCGGCTCGAGCGGGACTGAGGACCCCCTCTTCGGCGTCTTCTTCGGAGCTGACGCAGGACTAGCCTCAGGTGCGGGCGCAACTTCTGGCTCCGTTGCAGGATCCGGGATGCCTCCGGGGATCGACGCCTCTTGGAGGACGACTGGCCGAAAGTCCAGCAGTGCCGTCTGGGCCAGTTGCTGCTCTAAGCCCTGGCGGTTCTCGCCGGGGACCGAAACAACGATCGCCGAACTTCCACCTGATCCCTGAGTCGTGACCTCGGACTCGGCAACACCGACACCATCCACCCGCTGGCGGATGATCTCAACCGCCTGGGAAAGCTGCTCAGCGGTGACATCCTCCCCACCGTCGACAGTCTTGGGTACCAACGTGACCTGTGTTCCACCTTGAAGATCAAGCCCAAGTCGGGGCGTATTGGGCTGGCCGGGCCAAAAGGCCCAGGCGGTGAGCCCAGCGGTGACGAGAAGCAGCAGAATCAGCGAACGCCATGGGCGTATCTTTGTGGGGGCAGCCATTGAAGTTCTTCCGGTTACTTCTGGTTAGTGGAGTCAAGAGCGCTGGCATCGTCCGGCAGCTCAATGGAATCTGGTTCCTGGCGCGGCGCGGGATTGGTGATGGTCTTAGCGATGGCCTCGCGCACGTAGCGGACGACGACGCCATCGGCGATCTCTAGTCCAACGTCACCCTCGGTGATATCCCGGATCGTCCCGAAGAGGCCGGCTGTCGTCATGACACGATCACCGACTGCCAGTTCGTTGATCACCTTGAGCTGGGCTTGCTGACGAGCTTTGGCTGGGCGCATTACGAGGATCCAGAATCCCCCAGCCAACACCGCAATCATCAATAGCGGTAGAGCGTTCAACAAGAACTCCGATCCTTGTGCGCATTAGTGCACAAACAAACACGTAGATAACGCGAATCCGGCAATACTAGGCCGATACTAACCATCACGCGCCTCGGTGGAGGGCAATACGGTCTGCGCGTCGGCCTCCGTTCTGCGCGCTCCGAGCAAATTAGTTGGCGGGCGCATGTTGAAATAGTGCCACGCACTGGCTGTTCCGACTCGGCCACGAGGGGTTCGCATAATCATTCCGGCCCGCACGAGGAACGGTTCAACAACCGCTTCGATCGTCTCTGGCTCTTCACCTACCGCTACTGCGAGGGTGGAGAGCCCAACTGGGCCGCCACCGAAGCTGCGGATCAAGGCTGATAGCACTGCGGTATCGAGTCGATCGAATCCGTTCTCATCGACCTCGAATAGTTCGAGGGCATCGCGGGCGGTCTGCGCGTCGATCGTCCCATCGCCGTGCACCTGGGCGAAGTCCCGGACTCGACGCAGGAGCCGGTTCACGATGCGCGGCGTTCCGCGCGATCTGCCGGCAATTTCGCTCGCCCCATCAGTCGTAAGCTGTACGCGCAGTAGACCGGCCGACCGTCGAACGATGAGCTCAAGCTCGTCGACGTCGTAGAACTCCATGTGCGCAGTGAATCCAAAGCGGTCGCGCAGCGGTCCTGGCAGCAGCCCAGAACGAGTAGTCGCGCCAACGAGCGTGAATCGCGGCAACTCCAGCGGAATCGCAGTAGCCCCTGGACCCTTGCCGACGACAACATCGACGCGGTAGTCCTCCATCGCCAGGTACAGCATCTCTTCCGCGGGGCGCGCAAGTCGGTGAATCTCATCGAGGAAGAGCACCTCCCCCGGCTGCAAACTGGTGAGCAGCGCCGCCAGGTCGCCCGCATGGGTGATCGCTGGACCGCTGCTAATCCGCAACGGGGTGTCGAGTTCGGCGGAAACAATCATTGCCAACGTGGTTTTACCCAGCCCGGGCGGGCCAGCCAATAGGACGTGATCCGCTGTTCGACCGGCTTGTTTGGCGGCCTTAAGTACCAGACCTAACTGATCACGGACTCGCTGTTGACCAATGAACTCCTCCAGCGACTTTGGTCGAAGTGCAGCCTCACTCGCGGACTCTTCTGGGTTCTCAATCGGACTGACGAACCGCTCGTCACCTTCGTTCACAATCGCGCCCCGATCCCTCTTAGGGCGACGGCGAGCATCGCCGAGATGTGCTGATCAGTTGTCTGCCCATCGGGAACACTGTCGCCATGTTCAGCGGCAACTCGATCGACGGTTACCTCGGCCTCGCGCGTCGACCAGCCAAGGCCAACCAATGCACCGTGCACCTGGGTCCGCCACATAACCGGGGAACTGACGATGAGCGCGCCTTGGGCATCGGTCGATACGCCAACGGAATGTGGAGCACCGATCTTGTCGCCCAACTCAAGAATGAGCCGTTGCGCGCCCTTCTTCCCTACACCAGCGATCCGAGTGAGGGCTGCGTCATCTCCGCAGTGGATTGCGGCCCTCAACTGGTCGGCGCTGTACACGGACAAGGCAGCCATGGCAATCCTCGGTCCGATCCCACTGACAGATTGAAGGGTGGCAAAGACGTTGCGGTCGTCAGAGTCAAGAAACCCGTACAGAGTCAGCGAGTCCTCACGCACCACTAGCGAGGTGAAGAGCCGCGTGTGCTGCCCTATTCTCAACTCCGCAGTAGTGCCCGCTGTCGCGGAAACCAGTAGCCCAACGCCACCGACCTCAACTACGACAGATTCCGGGGTGATCGCGGAGACCGATCCAGACACGGTAGAAATCACCTTGCTGCTCCTCTGCTCGCGGGCGCGGCTGCTACCGCACGGGCCAACGCTTCCTGGGAAGGGAATCGCCAGCCGTGACAAATCGCTAATGCCACGGCATCTGTGAGGTCGGCTGGCCCCGTGACCTTCTGGCCAACGATACGAGAAACCATAGATGCAACCTGAGCCTTATCCGCGCGACCAGACCCAGTGACGGCAGCCTTAACCTCACTGGGTGTGTGAAACGCGACAGGTACCCCGGCTCGGGTCGCCACCAGCGCGGCAACGCCCGCAGCTTGCGCGGTGCCGATCACTGTCTTGACGTTGTGTTGGCTAAAGACCCTCTCGATCGCGAGGGAATCTGGGGAATACATCCCCAAGACTCTGGCCACCCCTTCTTCGACTGCGAGGAGGCGGTGGCCCAGGTCGTCACCAGGAGGCGTGCGCACAACTTCGGCGCATACGAGACGGACTTTGCGGGCTGCACTGACCTCGACCACGGCAAGGCCACACCGGGTCAACCCTGGGTCTACACCCAAAACACGCATGAAGCCTCCAGCAACAAAATCGATGCAACGAACGCATGAGTCGTACACACGTTCGAGAGGAAGGCTAGCCGCCAATGAACGCCACGTCGCGGTGGCGCGCCGAAACCGAAGGAATCGTGTTTCGGCGGGAGGTCGCGCTGGCTGAGCGAGGCGCCTACTCGGGCGCGACCTTCTTGGCTGGCGCCTTCTTGGCTGGCGCCTTCTTGACCGGTGCCTTCGTTGCTGTTGTCTTCTTGGCCGGTGCCTTCTTCGCTGACGCCTTCTTCGCCGGTGCCCTCTTAACCGGAACCTTATTCGCAACGCGGGGTCCTGATCGCTTCGCGACAGCGGCTGGACCGAACGGCGTGGTTGCCGGAACGGAATGCCCGACGACATTGGCAAAGCCTTGACGTAGCGACTCGACGAGAATATCTGGGTCGGTGACCGCCGCATCGTCTGTACTAACGCCAACCGATGCGATCCCGTTGTAGGTCAGCATCGTGACATTGACGGCCGCGCCGATCGTTGCAACCAGTGGATACATCCGCTCCACCTTGGCGCCTGCCAACCACACGGGGATCGGAACCCCAGGAATATTCGATGCGGTCACATCACTGGACTGAGCTGCCGCGGCAACGATTTCACTCGGGATGAAGCGAGACAGCTCACCGAGTTCATTCGCGAACGACAAGGCCGGCTCACTGCGAACCTGCAGCACCGTCGCGGCGATCTGATCCATCATCGTGACCGCATCCTCGGCGATCGTCGGAATCTCGAATCGCGCGATATTGACTGCGTTCTCGATCGCGTCGCCGACAGCGCCCGGGACCCGCGTGCTGACCGGCATATTGATACGCAGTGAGTCAACGGGCTTGCCACGTTTGCGGTGGTACGTGCCCATCCCCTCACCGACAGCAGCGAGAAAAACGTCGTTTGCTGTGTGATTGGACTGCTTACCGGCCGCCCGAATCTGATCGAACGGCAAATCGAAGGTGCCAAAGTGGTAGTTGATACTGCGCTCGGTCATCAACGGTGACAACGGGCCAAGATGCACTCTGGTGAATCGGGCAAGCGACCCGACCGTCCTGGTGATTCGGTTGACGGTATCGCCCGGATTGCGCAATGCAACCAATGTGGTCGGGGCGAATCCGGTGATGAAGTCTTGCGTAGATCGCGATGCCCACTCAACTTTGTCGCGAACGATCGCCTCAGCGAATCCTAGGCGATTCAACTGCGCATCGGCCTCCGGTGCAGCTGGAAGCGGTCCGAGGTCCTCGCCCTTCGGGCTGAAGTCGAATAGCGACGCACCCAACATGACGGCACCCTGACCGTCGGCGATCGCGTGATGCAGTTTGAGGATGATGGCGGAGCGACCGTCTGGGAGATCTTCCAACAGCGTGACCCGCCACAGCGGCCGGTCCTTGTCGAAGTCCGTCATGCTCTGGCGACGAGCATCTTCCAGGACATCTGCCCAGGTGGAACCCAAAGGCATCCGGAATCGCCGCATGTGGAAGGTGAGATCGAAGTCTGGGTCGATGACGAGCCGTGGCGTCGTCAAGCCGCCCTGGTCGATGACCCGTTGACGAAGGGCGATATTCACCCGAGACGCTCGATCAAATCGCTCGATGAGCTCGTCCCAATTCGGAGCGGTCTCGGTGATCAGTAGACCTACGATCGCTGAACGCATGACCGGATCGTCATCGGCCGTCCGCCAGGTGGCGAAGTCGAAACCCTTCATCCGCTGGGCAGACTTTGCTGCTGCCCGCTGACGCGACCCTGTCGAAACCACTCTTTGCCTCCGGGGATGGTGAACGTGCATCGGCGTCGTTACGCCTGATGATGTATCCCCCCGACCCTAGTGCTTCATTGGCCGCATCGCGATCCGGTCAGGCGTTGATAGCGTCCATTATCTCGTCGGAGACGTCAAAGTTCGCAAACACGTTTTGAACGTCGTCGCTTTCTTCCAGGGAGTCGACGAGATTCACCAGCTTGCGCGCGGCCGCTTCATCAAGCTCCACGGTGACGCTCGGAACGAACGACGAGTCCGCAGAGTCGTAGTCGATTCCGGCCTGCTGGAGGGCGGTGCGAACGGCCACGAGGTCGCCTGGCTCGGAGACCACCTCAAAAGATTCACCGAGGTCGTTCACCTCTTCGGCGCCTGCGTCCAAGACCGCCATCAGGACCTCATCCTCTGTCACTCCCTCGCCGGGAACCAGGATCACGCCCTTGCGTGTGAAGAGATAGGCAACCGATCCAGGGTCAGCCATCGTTCCGCCGCCGCGGGTCATTGCCGTGCGAACTTCACCGGCCGCTCGATTCCGATTGTCCGACAGGCATTCGATCAGCAGCGCAACTCCGTTTGGGCCGTAACCCTCGTACATGATTGTCTGCCAGTCAGCACCGCCCGCTTCGGCACCTGAGCCACGCTTGACTGCCCGATCAATGTTGTCTAGCGGCACGCTGTTTTTACGCGCCTTAACCATCGCGTCGTAAAGAGTCGGGTTGCCGTCGGTATCCGCGCCACCCGTGCGGGCGGCGACCTCAATGTTTTTAATCAGCTTGGCAAATAGCTTGCCCCGCCTCGCGTCGATGACTGCCTTCTTGTGCTTGGTGGTTGCCCATTTGGAATGGCCGCTCATACCTCGCCTCTCACAATTCGCAAAAAGTATTCGTGAATCCGCCGGTCGCCGGTCAGTTCCGGATGAAATGACGTCGCTAGCAACCGTCCTTGCCTTACCGCGACGATCCTACCGGCTGGATCGTCAACATTCTGGCGGTCTAACCGAGCGACAATCTCCACCCCCTCACCGATGCGCTCCACCCACGGCGCACGAATGAACACGGCCGGGAATGGTTCGACTCCAATCGGCGGGACCTCAAGCGGTGCTTCGAACGAATCGACCTGGCGACCAAAAGCGTTGCGTCGGACAGACATATCGATTCCGCCGAACGACGGCCGATCTGGTCGACCATCGATCACGTCGTCGGCTAACAGGATCATTCCAGCGCACGATCCGTAAGCAGGTAAACCGGCGGCGAGGCTCACCTGGATCGGCTCGAACAGACCCTGCTGTGCGGCGAGTAAGGAGATTGTTGTTGATTCGCCACCAGGGATGAGCAGCCCGTCAATCTCGGTGAGGTCCTGTTCCGTGCGAACGCGAGTTGTGGTGGCACCAAGAGAGGCGAGTGCTGCCTCGTGTTCGCAGAAGCCGCCCTGGAGCCCGAGCACACCGATCCGCACGGTGCCAGGAGTTACCAACCTCGCTGCGCCAAGCGGTGTGGCTCAGGGATCTCGTCAACGTTGATCCCGACCATCGCTGGACCCAGGTTACGGGACACTTTGGCGATCACGTCGGGATTGTCGAAGTGCAGCGTCGCTTCCACGATAGCTTTGGCACGGGCCGCTGCGCGCTCATTGATCACGGCCTCGGTGGGATTGTCATCGCCGGTCTTGAAGATTCCGGACCCGACAAAAACGCCCTGCGCTCCGAGCTGCATCATCATCGCGGCATCAGCGGGGGTAGCGATACCGCCAGCAGTGAACAGCACGACGGGAAGCTTGCCCGCCTGCGCAACCTCGACTACCAAGTCATATGAGGCCTGCATGTCCTTGGCTGCCACGAACAACTCGTCCGCCGGAAGCGACGACAATCGCGCAATCTCGCCCCGGATCTTGCGCATGTGCATGGTGGCGTTGGAGACATCGCCGGTCCCGGCCTCTCCCTTGGAGCGAATCATCGACGCGCCCTCGGTGATCCGCCGTAGCGCCTCGCCCAGGTTAGTCGCGCCACACACGAAAGGAACAGTGAACTCGCGCTTGTCGATGTGGTTCGCGGTATCCGCCGGGGTGAGGACCTCGGACTCGTCGATGTAGTCAACTCCGAGCGACTGCAAGATCTGCGCTTCAACGAAGTGACCGATGCGAGCCTTGGCCATCACCGGGATCGAGACGGCCGCTTGAATGCTCTCGATCATCTCGGGATCGCTCATCCGGGCGACGCCGCCCTGGGCACGAATATCGGCCGGCACGCGCTCGAGCGCCATTACCGCAACAGCGCCAGCATCCTCGGCAATCTTGGCCTGAGTTGCAGTGACGACGTCCATGATGACGCCACCCTTGAGCTGCTCAGCCATCCCACGTTTGAGGAGGTTTGTACCGAGTTGACGTTGCGACGTTTCAGCGGATTTCGATGCCATAGAGGTAATGGTAGGCGTACCCCAATTTGATGCGATACCGGCGATTACCAATCGTGTCCTCAGTCCAATAACTGTTGAGGTTTTAAGGGCCGGTTGGAATCGTCAGATCGGTTGGTCGCGATCAAGTGCTCTGGTTGCAGCACGGTTGAGCTCGATGGTCTTGGGCCAGGTCACTTCGCCCCGACGGCGGTGAAAACGTTCCGCCTTCACCGTGTGCAGATCAGTGATATTGATGAAGCTTTCATCGCATCCCTCAGCTTCTCCAACGCCGATATGGGTACTGGTCGGACCCTCGGTGTGGGTCACAAGCGCGACAGTGATGCTGCCAAGGCCACTCAGGAGCACGTCATTGGTCAAGATGACTCCTGGATGTCTTCCGACGCCCGGGAAGTCGACGTCCCAAACCTCACCACGCTTCACTGCGCGATGATGCTGTTGTCTGTGCGCGTTGCGGTTGGCCCGTAGAAAGCGTCGTAATCGTCGGCGAGTTCCTTTTGACGAGCATCGTGTTCGAGGTGGATGAGCGCACGTCGAATGGCCTCCGAGCGGGTTAGCCCCAGTACTTCGCGAGCGTGGTCGAAACGTGCTGAATCGTTCCCGAGGCGAGCTTGCCATACGTCAGTTTGGGCCATTCTCGACTGTATACGGTTCGTCACACAGCCCGGGAGGCGCGGAGCTCGGTGTGGAGTATCGCCCGCTCCAGGAATCAATAGAGGACATTGTTCCAACAGCTCATCGACTCCGGTGACCTGCCCTCATTCAGTAGCGCCCGAGCTAGCGACCGGCGAAGCCAGGTGGGATGTCGTCGTCCATCTCGACTGTTTGGGGCCAGTCGGTATGCCCGGCTAGTCGAAACCAGCGGACGATCCGTTGCCGACGCAATGAACGGCAGGCCCTCACCGCATCGTTGTAGAACCGGCGAGCGAGTGCAGCACGGTGAAAAGACCCACTCATTGCGTCCACCAGTTCGGCGCCGAGCGGTTCACTCACAAGAACCTCAACATCTTCCTTCGAGCCAATCGTGACGGCAATCGCTTTAGTGAGGTCGCTCTCCAACTGGGTTCGTCCAATCGGTTCCTGTTGCGCTTCCCTCGCGGAGATCGCCGCATCCCCCAGCAGCAGAGTTGACGCGGGATCCAGTAGTCCTGATCCGGCAACATCGAGTGCCGCGCCACTGCGTCGGAGCAACTGGACGTCAAGTGAGCCGTAAGCAGTGTCGACCCGGGAATGGAGCCGATCCAGGCGTCCGGCAGTCGATGAGAGGTACACAGCAAAGAGCACAAGTACGGCGATGCCGATGATGAGCCACGTCATCCCATTCGTCCAAAGAACTGCCCGCTCAAGTCTGCGCTGACCTTCACCCCGGGCTGAATCACGGCCTCGTAGACACGCACAACGTCGCGGGCAACACTGGCCCAATCGAATTCTCGGGCCCGACGATTACCCTCAACGCGGAGCTGAGCGAGGCGATTCTCGTCACTTAACAGATCGATCAAGGTGGCAGCGAGGGACTGCGCGTTCTCGTTAGCAAATAGCACCCCCGCCTCGCCAGCTTCCAGGACCCGGGAAAACGCGTCAATATCGCTGGCAACAACGGGCGTTCCCGATGCCATTGCTTCCAAAAGCACGATGCCGAAGCTCTCTCCACCAGTATTTGGTGCCACGTAAACATCGGCGGACTTAAACGCTCGAACTTTATCCTCTTCGCTGATGAGTCCGAGGAACCGTACGTGCTCGGCAATGTTCGCTGGTAGTGATTCACGGACCCCATCGATGTCACCCGGCCCGGCGACGAGCAGTTCAATATCCGGGAAGGTTTGCAGGACGTCGGGCAGAGCTGCGAGCAGGACAGCGAGGCCCTTCCGCGACTCATCGATCCGGCCCAGAAAGAGCAGCGTCTTTCCATTACGCGGGTAGCCATCAAGTGGTTCGCCGTGCTCAAACTGCTTACAGTTCACGCCGTTGGGAATGAGCACGGCATCGCCGCCGAGGATCTCAACGAGAGTTTTACGGGCCTTCTCGCTGACAGCGATCCGGCCGGTGATCTTCTCGATCGCCGTCTGCAAGACGTAGTAGAACGCACCCATCGCTCGTGACCGTTCCTGGGAGGAATGCCAGGTGGCAACGAGTGGCCCATCGCTCACCCAACACGTCAGGACGGACAGGGTCGGACTCGCGGGTTCATGGACGTGAATCACATCGAACTCACCGTCACGAACCCAACGGCGCACCCGTGCCGCCGACACGACGCCAAAGTTCACCCGCGCCACGGAACCGTTATACGGCACGGCGATCGGACGACCAGCCGAGACGACAAAGGGCTCGAGGTCGGAATCGTCTTCGGCTGGGGCCAAGACACTCACCTCATGCCCTTCGTACATCAGGGCATAGGCGAGATCCCGGACGTGCTGCTTGACGCCACCAGGAGCTGACCAGTCATACGGACAGACCAGACCGACCTTCATCACTAGGCTCCCCTAATCGCCATCTTGACGGCCCGCTGCATCAGAAGCCGCCAACCTGTCGGGATCGAGATCGGGCAGCCATAGCTTCTGCATCATGTGCCAGTCGGTAGGTCTATCTGCAATTCCGTTCTGGAACGCATCCGCGATCTGCTGTGTCATGGACGCAACCGCCGCATCGTAGCCGGGCTGATTCTTGGCATCATCGCCACTCGGCGCGTTCGGCGGCACGACGATCTGAGGATGAATCTCGGCGAACGACATCGGTCCTTCGTACCAGAGCGTCGCCGCAAGTAGCGGTGCTCCAGTTCGGAGCGCAAGATTGGCGGGTCCAGCAGGCATTCGGGTTGCGACGTCAAAGAACGAGACGTCGATCCCTCGGGGAGTCAGATCGCGGTCACTGACGAGACCAATGATGCGCTTGTCTTCTCGAAGTTCGCGCGCAAGCGTGTCGACGATATCCGGTGTTCCCGTTGGGTAGATGCGCATCCCGAGGGATGCGCGATACGCAACGAACTTTTGAAAGAGACGTTCGGGCTCCAACCGCTCGGCCACCGCAGTTAGCGGTGCGCGCGTCAACGTCAAGTAGGCCCCGCCGTGATCCCAGTTCCCCATGTGCGCCAGTGCGATAATAATGCCCTTGTTCTGAGCAAGAGCTTGATCTAAGTGGTACTCCCCCACGCACTCGTACGTATCGATAATGCGTTCACTGTCCCAATCCGGCATCCGGAAGGCATCGCACCAGTAGCGGAAGTACTTGCGCATTGATTGTCGTGACATCTTGCGCAACTGCGAATATGAGGCATCGGGTTCGACCCGCGCCAGGTTCTTTTCGAGTTGGATGACTCCACCGCGGCGACGGCTCCAGATCCGGTCGGCAATCACGTCGAAGCTGCGATACGCAGACTTCTCCGGCATCTTGCGCACGGCTCCCCAACCGGCAGCGAAGGCTAGGTAGGACGCCTCGTCTTTGGCTTTCACGATGCCGCCCCTTGCTCGTTCGCTTGCGCAGTGGCCTGCCGGTAAATGTGGAGCATCCGTTGGAAGACTGTCAGCACAGTCAGCGCTGCCAATGCCCAGATCGCGACTGCCTGAATGTAGGGCACCCCTAGCCCGGCAAGAAACGTCGGAACCATCACGATGATGAGGCGCTCTGTGCGCTCAGCAAACCCGACATTGCAGGTCATTCCCAGACCCTCCGCACGTGCTTTTGCGTAGGAAATGATCGTGCTAGCAATGAGGCAGATCGTGATGGCGGTAACCAGCCCCCATTGATCGGTCCTCGTGAAGTAGATCAGGAGCGAAATAAAGATGGCGCCATCGGCCACACGGTCCAAGGTCGAATCGAGGAATGCGCCCCACTTGCCGGTACGGCCCTGCATTCGGGCCATCGTGCCGTCGAGCATGTCGGACAGAATGAACGCGGCGATAACCAACGAACCAATCAGGAAGTAGCCGCGACTTAGGAAGATGAACGCGGCCGCCGTCGTACCCGCGGTACCGATGATGGTGATGGCATCGGGAGTCAGCCCGATCTTGATCAATCCCCGCGCAATGGGCTCAATGACCTTATTGACTCCGGCCCGAGCGTTGGTATTATTCAGCATCGGGCACCGGCCAGGCAGCGGCGAGTAGGTCGCGAGATTGTTCGAGTAAGGCAGGCAGAACCTTGGTTCCACCGACGACTGGCATGAAGTTCATGTCGCCACCCCACCGCGGAACGATGTGTTGATGCAAGTGCGCAGAGATTCCTGCTCCTGCGATGGCGCCTTGGTTCATACCAATATTGAACCCCTGCGCGCCGCTAACCTCGCGCAAAACCCGCATCGCAGTCTTCGTGAATTCACTAAATTCCGCAGTCTCGGTGACCGTCAGGTCCGGGTATTCCGCGATGTGACGATAAGGGCAGATGAGCACGTGGCCAGAGTTGTACGGGTACTTATTGAGGACCGCATAGACGTACTCCCCACGGGCAACGACCAAGTCACTGTCGGGCCCATCAAGTGCGTCACCCGGAGACGGACAGAACGGGCATTGGTCACTGGATTCGGCCGAGACCGGCTTGCCCTCACCTTTGATGTAGGCCATCCGATGCGGCGTCCAGAGCCGATCCCAATCCTGCGGGTTGCCCATGTCAGACCTGTTCGCGACTGGCGATTGCGGCGGCGATGATCTCGATGGCCTCGTCGATGGGGACGCCGTTTTGCTGGGTACCATCGCGGTAGCGGAAGCTGACCGCCCCGGCTGCGGCATCCTCGTCGCCTGCGATGAGAGCAAACGGGATCTTCTGTTTGGCGGCGTTGCGAATCTTCTTCGCGAACCGGTCGTTACTGACATCAACCTCAGCTCTAATCCCGCGCTGGCGGAGCCGTTGCACGACGTCCTGCAAATAGTCTTCGTGCACGTCAGCGACCGGAATCGCCACGACCTGAACGGGTGCAAGCCAGGGTGGGAACGCCCCAGCGTAATGCTCCAAGAGCACAGCGAAGAAGCGCTCGATCGACCCGAACAGCGCACGGTGGATCATGATCGGGCGTTGTCTCGTACCGTCGGCCGCCTGGAACTCCAGATCGAAGCGCTCAGGCAAGTTGTAGTCGACTTGAATCGTCGACATTTGCCAGGTGCGACCGATGGCATCGCGCGCCTGGACCGAGATCTTCGGCCCGTAGAACGCCGCTCCCCCGGGATCGAGAACGAACTCCAGGTCTTGGCGTTCGGCAGCCTGCCGTAGGGCCTCGGTGGCCTCTTCCCATTGTTCGTCCGAGCCGATGCTCTTCTCTGGATCGCGCGTGGACAGTTCGAGGTAGAAGTCGGTCAGTCCGTAGTTCCGCAGAAGGTCCAGCACAAAGGACAGCAACGAATCGAGTTCGTCTGGCATCTGGTCTTTGCTGCAGTAGATGTGCGCGTCGTCTTGGGTGAACCCGCGCGCTCGGGTGAGCCCGTGCACGACGCCAGACTTCTCGTAGCGGTAGACCGTTCCAAACTCGAACAGCCGCAGAGGTAGCTCGCGGTAACTGCGGCCACGAGACGCGAAGATCAAGTTGTGCATAGGGCAGTTCATCGGCTTCAGGTAGTAGTCGACAGCAGCACGACGAAGGTTGCCCGCTGAGTCGCGTTCCTCATCGAGCTGCATCGGTGGGTACATCCCGTCGGCGTACCAGTCGAGGTGGCCGGAGGTCTCGAACAGCTTCGACTTGGTGATGTGGGGGCTGTAGACGGTCTCGTAGCCAGCCAGCTCGTGTTGGCGCCGGGAGTAGTCCTCCATTTCGCGGCGGATCACCCCACCCTTCGGATGGAAGACCGCGAGACCCGAACCAATCTCCTCCGGGAACGAGAAGAGGTCTAGCTCGACGCCTAATCGACGGTGATCACGCTTCTCGGCCTCAGCCAAGAAGTCCAAGTACGCGCGCTGGTCATCTTTGCTTGGCCACGCAGTGCCGTAGATCCGCTGCAGCTGTGGGTTCTTCTCACTCCCCCGCCAGTACGCGGCCGCGGTCCGCATCAGTTTGAAGGCTGGGATGACCCGAGTGCTCGGGACGTGAGGGCCACGGCATAGGTCCGCCCATTGCCGCTCTTTGGTGCGGGCGTGGAGGTTGTCGTAAATCGTCAACTCGCTACCGCCCACCTCCATGACGTCATCGTCAGGCGTGCCGCCCTTGAGCCCGATCAGCTCGCATTTGTAGGGCTCATCCGCGAGCTCGGCTCGGGCTTCTTCTTCGCTAACGACGCGACGTGAGAAGAGCTGGCCCTCTTTCACGATCTGTTGCATCCGCTTGGTCAGCGCGTCGAGATCCTCAGGCGTGAACGGCTGATCGGGATCGAAATCGTAGTAGAAGCCGTCTTTGATCGGCGGCCCAATACCTAGCTTTGTCCCAGGGAACAGGTCTTGGACTGCTTGAGCGAGGACGTGCGCGCTTGAGTGGCGAACGACTGCGAGTCCCTCATCGGACTCCATCGAGACCGGCTCAACGACATCGCCATCGGCGAGTTCCGTTGCTAAATCAACGAGTTCCCCGTTGACGCGGGCAACGACGATCGATCGGTCCTTGAAGAGGTCAGCAGCGCGTGCGCCGTCAGCGATTTCGTGGGTCTGCGATGACTCATCGGTCGTGACGGTTACCGACGGCATGCATTCTCCTGTGACTGTAGTCGGGCACTACGCGAAGTAGCGCGCCGATGATTTCTGGGGCCATATCAACCGGCCGGGACTGAGCCTATCCACGACCGCCCCAATAGGCAGTGCCAGCGCAGGAGTGTCGCGCCCGAACGTGGTGCACCTGCCCAGACTCGAACTGGGGACCTCACGCGTGTGAAGCGTGCGCTCTAACCAACTGAGCTACAGGTGCAAGTCGGGATCGCGCCAGCGTTAGCTACGGCGAGACACCTTTCGATCGCTTACCTTAGACCGCCGGGTAGAACCGCCGCACTTCCCCCGGCTGCGCCGACGGAAATCCTGCCGTTTGTTTGCGCTGCGTAAGCGCGCAATCACGGCGCGGTACGAACTAGCCCAAGTAGCGAAAAGTATCGGCGTTTCGCCAAGATCTGTCGGTTGAAACGGATCCAGAGTGGGCATCACTTCGTCGGAGAGCCTGAGGAGGAACCAAATGACCACTGGACCACTGCCCACAATCGTTACAACCAAGATGGACCTCAAGCTGGTACTGACCGCTGAGCGTTCCGTCAGCGTTCTGGCGTTGCTTGACTACTCGGCGCACGAGCCGTACTCGGTGCGAACCACCTTCCGCACGTCCGAAGGTGACGTGAACTGGGTGTTCGCTCGCGAACTGATCGCCGAGGGGCTGCGCAAGCCGGCCGGCGACGGAGATATTGCGATGTGGCCGTCAAAGACCGACGGGCGCGAGGTGCTGTGCATCTCGCTGTCGTCACCGAGCGGTCAGGCGCTGATGGAGGCGCCCCGTGAAGGCATCGAAGACTTCCTGGCCCGCAGCTACACCGTGGTGCCGGTTGGCTCGGAGAGCTCGCTGATCGATATGGATTCGCTGATCGATCGCCTCTTGGAAGATAGTGGACCCGCGAGCCTTTAACGCCGCCACATATAGCTTGTTCGGATCTGTCCGGATACCGTTTGCAGCATGACCGCAGATGGCGTCCGGACAGATCCAATTTCAGACGGAATCGTGCACGTCGCTCAACTGGAACCGATTGCCAAAGAGGTCCTTGATGGGCCGATCTGGGACTACGTCGCGGGAGGTGCGGGCGACGAGGCGACGCTGCACCGGAACCGCTCCGCTTGGTCTGATATTTCGTTAGCGCCCCACGTGCTGGTTGACGCCTCGCGGATCGACACCCGGATCGAACTGCTTGGTCACCAGCTTGCTCACCCAATTCTGGTCGCACCAACGGCTCGCCACGTCGCCTATCACCCGGAGGCAGAGGCCGCGACGATGCACGGAGCGGCCAATGCCCACGCCCTACCCGTCTTCAGCTCACTTGCGAGTTCGACTATTTCGGATATCAGCACTGCGGCAACATCCGAACAGTCGCCGTGGTGGTTTCAGCTGTACGTCCAAAATGACCATAAGTGGACCGAGAAGCTCGTCACCCAAGCGATTGACGGTGGTGCCAGCGCACTCGTGGTCACGGTCGATACACCGACACTGGGCGCCCGCGATCGGGACCGCCGCGACAACTTGGGGGCAGCAACCGGTGCGCACTATCCGATCCTCGACGGGATGAACCCGCGGCCCGACCCGACCCCCGCGCATCGGCGGGTCTACAACCCGCACTTGAGCCCCTCGATCACCTGGGCGGATCTGGAGTGGCTGATCGACATCTCGCCGATTCCGGTAATTCCCAAGGGCATCCTGCGGCCGGACGACGCGCGCAGAGCGGTCGACTGTGGGGTGGGAGCGGTCTTCGTCTCTAACCACGGCGCCCGCAACCTCGACACCGTGCCCGCAACCGTTGTCGCCCTCCCCCGCGTCGTTGACGCGGTCCACAGCGCCGTGCCGGTCATTGTCGATGGCGGGATCCGCCGCGGTACCGACATCGCAAAAGCGTTGTGCCTGGGAGCGGACGCGGTCATGATCGGTCGACCGATCATCTGGGGGCTCGCGAGCTACGGCGCCCCGGGAGTCACCCACGTCATCGAGATGCTCCAGACAGAGCTAGAGATGGCGATGGCACTGCTGGGCGCACCGACGATCGACCAGTTAGTCGACGACCTCATCTGGCGGTAGTCGCCGGTCCGCGTGACGCAACGCCTACGGGTCGATCGACTCCGCCGCGCGAGCGAAGAACTCGGCCATCGCCGCGCTTCCCAACGGTCCCGGCACGACCATCTTCCTACCGTCTAGCGAGGCTGCCGGAATCATATTGCGGGTCGATGAGGACAACAGCAACTCGGAGATGCGCTCAAGGTCAGCGAAGGGAAAGTCTCGTTCGACGATTAACCCCCACTCGATCATGAGTGCTCGGGTGACACCCGGCAAACACCCGGTGGCCAGCGTCGGGGTGATTAGTTCGCCCTCGACTCCGAGCACGACATTTGCAGTTGTCGCCTCACACACGCGTCCCGCCGTGTCCGCCATGAGCGCCTCATCCGCGCCGCTGCGGCGGACGCTTTCAAGGACGGCAAGATTGTCGGCATACGACGTGGTCTTGGCACCCACCAGTGGGCCTTGGTCATTGTGTCGCCACGGCACTGTGACGACCGAAACTGACTCAGGATGCGGGCTCTGTGAATCGGCGGTTATCACCAATGTCGATCCCACGCCGCGGGATGGCACCGAGGTTGCGCTCGATGGGTTCCCCGCCGTCAACGTGATGCGCATTCGACCTGCTGGGCTGACCACATCAGCGTTAGCTGCCAACGTCGCGGCGATCGCGTCACGCAAGAAGTTCTCATCGGGTTGCGCGAGGCCAACGAGCCGGGCCGAGTTCGCTAACCGCGCCAAGTGACGGGTGAGCGCGAACGGTTCACCCGAAACGATTTTGATTGTCTCAAAAACACCATCGCCGGAGGTGAAGCCACGATCGCGAACACTCACGTGGGCGTCGCCGTCGCTGACGAGACCGTCATTAAGCCAAATCCGCGGTGTCGTCATCGTTTTTCCCCTGCCGCTACCGAAATCAGGTGCTCTGCCTTCAGCACCGACTCGTCCCATTCTGCCGCGGCATCGCTGCCCCAGGTAATTCCCGCGCCGGTTCCAAAGTGAAGCATCGCCTCGCCCTCCTCTTCAGTCTTCCAGAACGTACGAATCGCGACGGCAAGTTGGGCGGTGCCCGCATCGGCATCAACCCAACCGATCGCGCCGCAGTAGGGGCCGCGCGAGCTCGGCTCTAGCTCGGAGATCACCTGCAGCGCCGTGTACTTCGGTGCCCCGGTAACACTCCCGGGCGGGAACGCTGCCTCGGCGATTGACGCAAGCCCGATGTCAGGGCGCAGGATGCCACTGATGGTCGACACCAGATGCACGATCGTTGGATGGTGCTCGATCCGCAACAAACTGGGGACCTCGACAGAACCCGGCTCACATACCCGGCTTAAATCGTTGCGCACGAGGTCGACGATCATCACGTTCTCGGCGCGGTCCTTCTCCGAAAGGTCACTAGTCCGGCTCGCTGTTCCCTTGATCGGACCAGAGCTCACGGTGCGGCCGTCGAGGGATATGAAGAGCTCAGGCGACGCTGTCGCGACCTCTAGGCCCTCATCAGGAATACGGATCGCCCCGGCGTACGGCGACGGATTGCCTTCTTCCAGCAACGCCGCCAATCCGAGGATGTCGGCCCGACTGGCATCTGACACCCGCGCGCTAAGCACACGACAGATATTCGCTTGGTACAACCGCCCGTCGGCAATATCTTCCCGCACGGACTCCACTGCCGCTTCGTAGGCCTGCCTATCCAGGCTCGTGCGATAGTCCCCTGCCGCTGGGCCCTGCCAGGGACCAGCCATGTCGCTGGCCGCGCCGGGACGCCAGGACGCGAATCGGTGGCACCGCACACGCCCGTCGAAGTCCATGACCACCGACCAGCGGCCGGTCGAGGTAGTGGCCGCAAGATTGTCCGCCGATTCCACGAGGCCGGTGCCGATGAGGCCTCCTAGCCAGGCTGTTGGTTCCCCTGCTGTCACGCTCTCATCACCTCCGCGAATCCATTCGACCGATCCGACAACATGCCAACGACCGACCCCCGGCCACGACGGCCGTTCGGGGTTATCGGCTAAAGTGTGCCCGCACCTGATGAGGCGATGTCGCGTCGGGTACATGCGGACGTAGCGCAGCTGGTAGCGCATCACCTTGCCAAGGTGAGGGTCGCGGGTTCGAATCCCGTCGTCCGCTCGGAAAGCCCCACGGTTTGGCGTTAGGCTGGCCGAAAGGCTCCACGGTGGAGTGGCCGAGAGGCGAGGCAACGGCCTGCAAAGCCGTGTACACGGGTTCAAATCCCGTCTCCACCTCGTTAGGCCGCTAGGCCTGCACGATTACAACAGTTCGACCGCAACACGAGCACGCAGCACGATAGGCACCTGTAGCGCAGTCTGGTTAGCGCACCTCCCTGACACGGAGGGGGTCCCCAGTTCAAATCTGGGCAGGTGCACAATCACCCGGAATCCCTTACACCGCAGGGGGTTCCGGGTTTTTTCATGCCATCGCACAGGCACTGAAAACAGGGTGACGATAGGCCTTCCGGGGCCACAATGGGGCCAGCTTTCGTTTTAGTTCCAGTCACCATCCGCCTCGGCGGCCGGAATCTCGACCTAGACTTTTCCGCAGTAATCCCCGCCGAAGTTCCTTCAAGCTGCTCGCGTTGGCAGCGGAAATCGGTCACGCGCGCATACGGAACAGGCGCCCGGACCCCAGACCGGCGGGTGATATCTAGCTAGCTGACTGGATTGTCGCTAGGAGCTCGTTACGTCGTTGGGCGACGATCATCGCGGATTCGGCGATGAGGGCGTCTTGACCCGGGGCCGAACCCTGGGTACGCATCCGCACATCGGCATCGAGGGCTTGGTGCAGATTGTCAACTGCCTGGGCAACTCGGCGAGGAGCCTGCTTTCGCTTCTCCGACGACGCCAAACTCGACAAGCCGTAGAGCTGCTGAGAAATCGTCGTGACCCGAGGTGCCCCGTCGTTCCATGCCCGAAGGATCTCGGGTACGCCCTTCGTTCGATCGGCGACAGCGAGGGTCAGTGAGTCGGCGAACCACCTCGCATCAGCCTTGCGCAGATCGAACGAGCGCCCCCACTGGGAACGCTCACGGCTCGCACTGTTGATCGCGACGAGCAAGATGATCAACACGATCACAGCGATAGCCACAATCGCCCACGTCCACACCGGAAGCCCGAAGTACTCCCCGGCCACGGTTGTTGCAGACGGAGTCGGCGTCGGCACCTGCGTCGGATGCGGCGGTGTCGGGAAAGCCGTCGGGATCGTCGGCGTCGGAATCGGCAGCGTCGGCGTGGGAAAGGCGGTATCAGCAGTGATCACGGGTCTATCAAAGCTGAACCAGGCGCCCACTTCCTGTTCACAGCGGGAAGGCTGAGGAGGTTATCGAATTTCAGTGATCTCCGGGCCACGCTCGAAGGGGTCCAATGGTGGACGCCCGTCGTCGCCGTCTGCGTCTTCGTCATCGTCTTCAAGGTCCGCGACGGCGTCATCGGGCAGTTGCAGCGGCAGCATCTCTCCGGGCGCCATCGGCTGGTTTCCGCGCGTGACAACACAGGCGGTGAAGATGTCCTCGAAGACCTCCGCTGCGCGATCGTCAACAGCGGCAGCGCCGAGGAATACCCCACGCAGGAGCCAACGGGGGCCATCAAATCCGACGAATCGCACCGCCTGGGTGCCCTCTTCGCCTTCTTCGTTGGTCACCGGCACCGTGGCGCGCAGTTCCTCGCCGAGATTGCCTTCGACGACGTCGGCGACTCCACCGGAGGAGCTGATGCCGGCGGCTAGCTCTTCGCGCACCTCGGGCCAGAACTCGCCGTTTCGGGGCGCGGCGAACGGCTGCAATTGCAGGCCACCCTCGTTGATCACAATCGTGATGGCGACAACCGTCTGAGACTCCTCGTCCAGCTCAAGGTTGACGTTCATCCCCTCGACACCGGGGACCTTCAGCGAGCCAAAGTCGAGTCGGACGACTCCGTCTTCTGGCTCCTGCGTGATATCCCAGGGCCCGGTTCCGAGTACCTGCGGGACTTTGCCCGCTGGCGCGTCGGTGACGTCAGCGGAAGCTTCCTGCGCTGAGTCGGTGGCTGAACTGGTCGCTGAGTCTTCGGCTTGGCCGCGGTTTCGTCGGAACACGGCCCTAAACTACTTCAGTATCCGGCGACTAACCAGTTGAACCGAAACCTCCGTGCGCCCTATCGCTGCCAGGCAGAGCTTCGACAGCGACAAACTGCGCGCGAGAGACCGGCTGAACGACAAGTTGGGCGATTCTGTCGCCACGCTTGAAGGTGACCGAGTCGCAGGGATCGTGATTGATCAGGTTCACTTTAATCTCCCCTCGGTACCCGGCATCGATCGTGCCCGGAGCATTCACCATGCCGACTCCGTACTTGACCGACAGCCCACTGCGTGGATGAACAAACGCTGCGTAGCCATCGGGTAGCGCGATGGCGATTCCGGTAGCAACGAGGGAACGCTCCCCGGGAGCGAGGGTTACATCGTGCGCGGCGTATAGATCGGCTCCGGCGTCACCCGGCTTGGCGTAGCTGGGAACCGGAAGGTCTGGGTCGATGAGTTCGATGAGAACGGCGACGTCGTGCGGACGTGGATGGCTCATTACGGGTTCACCTCGATGAGCCCACCGGGGATGGTGCCGGTCGCCTCGCGCTCCTTGGTGATGCGCTCGACGTCTTCGCGGCGTCCGTGGTCCTGAAAGTGGCTTAACGGAACCTGGATGAACAGCGCACTCGACGCCAGCACGACAGGTCCCTGCGGACCATCGAGGCGACCGATCGCGTGGGTGTAGACCTTGCGCCCAGCCACGCCAACAATCTGGGCATCAATATGAACGATTCGGCCCACCGGCACAGGCGCCTTGAAATCGGTCTCAAGGCGCGCCGTGACGGCCGGCGCGCGCAGGAGCGCATGCAACGCGCCTAACGCCTCGTCGAATGCGGCCGCCAAAAGTCCGCCGTGAGCCAGTCCGGGGGCGCCCTGGTGGTGTTCGGTGACCTCAAACTCGGCATTAACGCCGAGGCCTTCCTTGGCGAAGACCTGCATATGCAGCCCGGTTGGGTGCTCCGTTCCGCACGCGAAACAGCACGGGTAGTGGCTCGCGATCTCATCCCCTGGTGCAGGGGCATCGGGATGACGCTGCGGCACGAGCGCATCGTCGGGTGGTTGAGTCGGTAGTCGTTGTGAGGCCACGATGTAAGGCTAGACCCTGGGCCATGTCAGTCTTGGAGCATGTCTGATTCACCAAACTCCCCTGTTCGCTACCGCGAACGGCTGGATCCACCACTTTGGGCGTGGATCGCCGTGCTCGCCGTCACAACCGGCTTGACCGTGGCCGTCTGGGTTCCCCTCGGTACCGTCGCCGGGGTAATCGCCCTGGTGATCTCCAATGGGTTCGCGCTGTGGGGCATGTTGGTATCGACTCCCACCATCACGGTGACGGACAAGGAACTGCGCATCAACCGGGTTCATATCGGACTCGGCGACCTCGGGATTGTCGCGACACTCGATGCGCAAGCAACGGCAAACGCAAATGGCGCACTCGCAGATCCGCGAGCCTTCACCGTCAGTCGGCCACTGTCCGCCAGAGAATCGGTGACGGTAGAGATCCTCGATGATGACGACCCCCACCCGTACTGGCTGGTCAGCACATCTCGCCCCGCGGAGCTTGGTCGGGCGATCCGCGACGCCATGCTGGCCGACGTCACCACAACAACGACGCGGTAAACCTCACTGCCAACCGTAATACTCGCGCTTTTCTCAAGTAGGCTTGAAGAAATCTAAAGCCAACTATCGGAGGTATCACGTGGCTGCTGTTAGCGCCCGCACTGTTGCACCACTCGTCGCCTTGGGAGCTACTTGGGCCGTCAGGAAAGTCATGACGTCCGCTTATAAATCCCGGACGGGCCACGAACCTCCGCAATCGGACGACCCAGAGGTTACATTGGGCAAGATCCTCGCGTGGGCTATCGCGACCTCTGTCGTATCGGCCGCGGTAGAAGTGATCATCATTCGAGTAGTCGAGAACTTGGGCGATCACACTGCCGATCAGGCCATCACTTCCGGATCTAGCGACTAGCGCTTGGCTATAGACCACACGTGCGGGACACTTGGTTGGTGCCGACAATCTGGGGCGAACAAGCTCTCCCGCGACTGACCGATGCTCTCCTGCGCAATGACGGGATCGGGCGCTATCGGGACAAAGTCACGCGCGAGCTTTCCGGCGACGTAGTTGAGATCGGCTTCGGGTCGGGGCTCAACGTCGCGCATTACCCGGATCAGGTCACGCGAGTTATCGCCATCGAGCCGTCGTCAGTCGCTCGCGATCTGGCAGCGGGACGGATTGCCGATAGCGGGAAGCCGGTCGAGTTCCGCGGCCTCGACGGCCAAGAACTGCCAGTTGAGTCCGGCTCAGTAGACGGCGCACTGAGCACGTTCACTTTGTGCACGATTCCCGATGCGGGCTTGGCTCTGGGCGAGATCTACCGTGTGCTGAAGCCAGGAGGGCGATTTGCCTTCCTGGAGCATGGGATCTCCCCCGACCCCCGCATCGCCCGCTGGCAACACCGCATCAACCCCCTCCAGAAGCGCTTCGCGGGTGGGTGCAACTTGGACCGCAAGATCGATGACCTCGTCACCGACGCTGGGTTCGAGCTCGAATGGATCACCCGCGAAGAGCTGCCCGGCTCGGCCCTGGGAGGCCCATGGGGTTTCGTGTACTACGGCATTGCCCTAAAACCTGCGGCCTAGCGGACTAGCTGGGCACGGTTTAGGCGCAATGCCTCAGATGCACTCGGTGCACGTGTAGAGCCCTTTGGACTCCTTCGCCAGTTGGCTCCGGTGATGTACCAAGAAGCAAACGCTGCAGGTGAACTCGTCCTCTTGTCGCGGCAGGACTCGTACCGTGAGGGACTCCGAGGAGAGATCTGCGCCTGGCAATTCAAGGTTCTCAGCAGCCTCAGTCTCATCGACATCGACCGCGGATGCGGCCTTGTCGTTGCGCCGGGCCTTGAGCTCCTCGAGACTGTCCTCAGCTAGCTCTTCGTCAGTCTTACGCGGCGCGTCATAATCAGTCGCCATTTTCGTGACCCCCACGCTTCAGCAAGTTTTCGGAACACGATCTGTGGTCCGTGGTCGTCAGTCGACAACACGAACCCGCGGATGATTCCCGCTGTTCGAGTGCCTAGATCGGGTGATTGTGCCCTATCGCGGCGAATCATGCCACTGCGGGTCAAACCGCCGACACCAGGTATGCCATTGCGCGCCGCAATATGGTGTGCTTCTCGCATGCCGATGTATGCCTTAGGTGACCGAACGCCCGAAATTGACCCGTCTGCATTCATCCATCCCGATGCTGTTCTGATCGGGAATGTGATTGTCGGCCCCGAATCCTCCGTCTGGCCCACAGCAGTCCTGCGAGGGGACCACGGCACTATCCGGGTCGGCGCACAGACGTCAGTCCAGGACGGCTCCATCGTCCACTGCACCTCGACCTTGGACACGGTGATCGGCGATCGGTGCACGATCGGCCACAACGTCCATCTCGAAGGCTGCACGATCGAGGATGACTGCTTGGTGGGATCGGGATCGGTCGTGCTGCACGCGGCGATCGTGCGATCGGGCTCACTCGTTGGGGCGCAGGCGCTTGTCCCGAACGGTATGGAGGTTCCCTCCGGCGCGATGGCGCTCGGGGTGCCGGCCAAGATCCGTCCGGACAGCGTTGACAAGGAGCACCTGAAGTACGCCGCCGGGATCTACGTTCGCAATACGCATTGGTACAACGCCGAGCTTCGGCGAATCGACTAGATCGCACTCGCTATTACGCCGGGGGTTGTTCGAGGTCCGCCTGTAGCTCGACGAGTCGATCGTGAAGTTTAGAAAACAGCTCCGGATTCGCGGCCAATGTCAGGTCCTCGTTTGGTGAAGCTCCACGAAGGCCCTCCAGCTTAATCCCAGATTCGGCAGCGATCACCGAGGCAGCAGTGAAATCCCAGGGGTGAAGGCCCTTCTCAAAGTAGGCATCAAGTTGCCCCGCGGCCACCCAGCAAATGTCGACAGCCGCCGAACCCGTGCGACGAATATCGCGAAGCTCGGGTAGCAGGTGGGCAAGCACGCGGGCCTGACCGGCTCGTCGGCTGCTCGCGTATCCGAATCCGGTTCCGGTGAGTGCGAAGGCGAGCTCGGCGACGCTGCTCGGAACCAGCCGCTTGGGCTCATGAGCCCCGTCGCGCTGCTCGAAGGCGCCGCGGCCGGTGGCGGCGTAGTAGGTCACGCCGTGGCTTGGCACCGCGACAACGCCCACGATGGGCACTCCCTCGTATTCCAGCCCGACACAGACTGACCAACCGGGGAGCCCATAGAGATAGTTGACGGTGCCATCGATCGGATCGATGACCCAGCGGAAACCTGACGTTCCGGCGCGATCTGACCCTTCCTCGCCGAGGATGCCGTCAGATTCGCGACCGGCCAACAGCAACTCGACGAGCAACGCCTCACTGCGCTTATCCATGATTGTTACGGCATCTGTCGCGGTGGTCTTGGACTCGGTCTGCAAATCTGCGGGTCGGTCCAGGAGCAGCGCTGCGGCCGAGGCTGCCGCGCCGCGAGCCCTCGCGAGCAGGGCATCGAGGTCACCATCGAGCGGGGGCGTCACTTCGTTGCCCCACACAAGGCCGGTCGCTCGCCACGCGGGTTCGGACAACAGTTCAACGGACAGACGTCGGGGGCTGGACCCCACGGACCCAGCGCCACGCGATCGGCCTGTGGAACGTCGAGCTCGCGCTCGCGAACCAACGCCGCCATCGCTGCCACGAAGCGAGGATCGTCTCCGACGGTCGAGGCACGCGTCGCATCGATTCCGAGTTCGGCGGCGGTCTTCATCGCCTCCGTGTCCAGGTCCCACATGACTTCCATGTGGTCCGAGGCGAAGCCAATCGGAATCATGACAACGGACGTCGTTCCTTCTTGCCGGGCGGTCGCGAGGAAGTCATTCACATCTGGCTCAAGCCACGGCATAGACGGGGGGCCCGACCGGGACTGGAATACCAGATCCCACATGAGTTCTTCGCCGAGGAGGGCGCTGGCCGCCTCGGCGATCGCACCGGCAGCAAACTCGTGCTGGCGGACGTACATATCGCCGCCGTAGGCCGGATCGCCGCTGGTCACTGCGGTGGAGGTCGGGATGGAATGCGTTGTGAATACCAGTCGAGGAACTGGACTGGTCTCCGGGAGTCGTGCGATGGCCGCGACGACGTTGTCGGCCATCACCTCGATGAACGCGGGCTGGTCAAACCAGCGGCGGATTTTGTGGAGTCGCGGCGCCTCGCCGCCGTTAGCGTTCTCTGCGCTGGCCGGATTCTCGATCTCGGCCACCGCGTCGTAGAGGTTCTCGCGGTATTGCCGACAACCGGAGTAGGACGAGTAGCCGCTCGTCACCACCACCGCAGCGTCCTTGATTCCGTCTGCGCGCATTTGTGCGAGGGTGTCGGCCAGGAGTGGATCCCAGTTCCGATTCCCCCAGTAGACCGGCAGGAACTCCGGCGAGTCAGGCGACAGGCCGGAGTTGAGAGCGGCCTCCAACGCCTTGCGGAACACTCTGTTGTGCTCGTTGATCGGCGACACCCCGCCGAAAGCGTTGTACTGCTTGGCAACACCCACAAGGCGTTCAGGGGGGATTCCTCGACCCGCAGTGACACGTTCAAGGAACGGCATCACCTCATCGGGAGCTTCGGGACCACCAAACGACAGCAACAAAACAGCATCAAACGAGGGCATATCCTGATTCTGCTGTATCGATTCCGCCGACCTTTGACCTACCCTGCTTAATGCGGCACTCATCAGCCATCCATGGCCGGCGATCATCATGGGTAGGTGCGCAATGAGGACACCATCGAAGTGAAGGCGGCAACGTGACTCGCAAGTGGCGAAACTGGGCCAGAATCCAGACTGCTACCCCTGTGCAGGTGCTCACCCCCGAGACGACAGCGGAGGTTGCGGACATCGTCCTTCGGGCGGCGTCCGACGGGCGCACAGTCCGCATGATCGGCTCCGGGCACTCATTTACCGCGACGGCCGTGGCGAACGACATCATGCTCACGCCAGCCAAACTCAATCGCGTCCGCAATATCGACTTCGAGGCCCGGCGAATCACCGTCGATTCCGGGATCAACCTCACCGACCTATGTGTGGCTCTGGACGACGCCGGTCTGGCATTGACCAACATGGGTGATATCCGGGTGCAGACACTGGCTGGGGCACTGCAAACCGGAACTCATGGCACCGGGCGATCTTCCGGCACGTTGGCCGCGATGGTGACCGAACTCGAACTCGTCATCGGCGACGGAACGATCGTCACGGTCAATGACCACAATGACCCCGACTTGTTCAACAGCGCCAGAGTCGGGATAGGCGCGTTCGGGATCGTCACCGGCATCACCCTGGCCGTGGAACCGAAGTTCCGGCTAACCGCTCACGAGTTCCCTAGCGACTATGCGACGGTGCGTGCGAACTTCGATCAGTGGACTCAGGAACACGATCATGTCGAGTTCTACTGGTTCCCACACACGGAGGGCTGCTACGTCAAACACAACGACCGTACTGACGATCCGCCCGATCCCCCCGGCAAGTTCGCCGCCTGGTGGGAGGACCAGTTTCTTTCGAATACCCTTCTCGGAGCAGTGTGCCGCCTCGGTCGGGCGGCTCCGGGCTACATCCCCATCATTAACAAGATCTCGGCTAAGGCCCTGTCAGACCGGACCTATACCGACGACTCGTGGCTCGTCTTCACCTCGCCTCGATCCGTGCGATTCTCGGAGATGGAATACTCACTTCCCCGTGAGGAACTCCTCACGGCACTCGACGAAGTAAAGGCCCTCATCGAAAAGGAAGGCTGGCGGATCTCCTTCCCCATCGAAGTGCGCGCACTCCCCGGAGATGACGCTTGGCTTTCACCAGCGACGGGCCGCGACAGCGGATATCTAGCGTTCCATGCATTCGAGCGAACCGACCGATCGTGGTTCGTCGAGGTCGAAAAGGTGTTGCGCGCGCACCGTGGACGGCCACACTGGGGCAAACTACACACGCGGACGAGCGATGACCTTGCCCCTTCCTACCCACACTGGGAGCAGGCAATGCAGGTTCGAGATCGCGTCGATCCGCACCGGGTCTTTGCAAACGAATACACCGAAACCGTCTTAGGAGATTAAGTTCGTGACCGAACATCGTTCCGAGCACCAACGAACCACATCTGAACCCCAGGACCAACACAAGGTTCCAGCCGCCGGGCACAACGCAGCAGGCAACGAGCCGCAGGCTTCCGTGTCCGAACTCAAGCCGCGGGCGTTCTCGATTCGCGAACTGTCCTTCATGGGGCCATCGAATGACGGCACCCGGCTACTGCTCGTGGACAGCGACGGCAACCAATTCGAGTTGCCGGTCGACAATCGGCTCATCTCTGTCGTATCGCGCGAACATGCACCAAAACCGAAGGCCACGAGCCAGTCAGCCACACCCTCACCCCGAGAAATCCAACATCGGGTCAGGCATGGCTCGTCGATCAAGGACATCGCAGATTCTGCGGCCGTTCCCGAGGAACAGATCGCCAGGTTTGCCCACCCCGTCATCACTGAACGCGCTCACATGGCTACCCGCGCGCAGGCAATCATCGTGACAATCGACGCCGAGCAGATGCCACTCGGCGAGGCGGTGAGCTTGCGGGTCGCCAGTCGGGGAGTCGAACCCCACGATTTACGGTGGGACGCGTGGCGGCGCGAGGACGGGCACTGGACGGTGGCCGTGGCCTACCCCGCAGCTATGGGCGAGCAACTAGCGACGTTCTCGCTTGATCCTGACGAAAACTCGATCGCGCCCAAAGGCGACGAGGCCAAATGGATCCTGCAGCAATCCACTAACGGCCCACGTTCAGTACCGCCCCTGGCCACGCAGAAGTCGAATACCGCAGAAACGGCGTCAGCGTCAGTGTCAGTGTCAGTAGAGCCAGCTACACCATCGGGCGCAGTACCTGATCCCAATCGGGCCCGCAGTTGGGACCGTGCGCATCCGGCAGCCAAGGCTCATGAGCGCCGCGGCGCTGCTGCCGAACAGGTAGCCGCAGCGGAACAAGCGAACGAGCGGAACGAGCAAGCCACGAACAACCGCGGGGATCATCCGGCGAACGGGTCGGCGACCGAGTCGCCCGCACGGTATGAGAGCTCACCCGAGTCCGCTCCCGAACGCGATCGCCCACAAACTCCCGCGAATGGGGCCGATCACACCACGAACGCAACGACGACACGGGCAACACCGGCGCCGGAATCCACCAAAGAGACACCACAGTGGGAAGAGCTTCTATTCGGTTCTCCCCGAGACGAGGACTAGCCCAAGCGGGTCGCTGTCGCCTGCGAGAGCGCCTCGGCGAACCGCAACAGCTTGCCGACGCTATCTGGTCCATCAGCGGCTGAGGACACCCGCAAACTCAGATCATCGTTAGCTGCGGAGCCAGTGAATCCATGTTCGGCCTCACAGTTGGGGTCACCGCAGGTGGCTGGCTCGATATCGATCCGACTCACGGCACCCCACCCGATCGTCAGCATCACCTCGGACGGCTGATTGGTCGGAGAGTAGGTGGCGGGATCGGACACGACGCGCGTGACGACGACCGAATCAACGCGCTCCAGTCGGACCGCTTCGGTTGAGGCAGAAGCTGAGGACGGCTCGGGGGTACCGTCGGGAGAGCCGTGCTCGTCGACGTGCGCGATGATCAACCTCGTCGGAGTCAGCGCCAGGACGGTGATGTGGCGTCGGAGTTCATCTCGGTCAAAAGTCGCCTCGTGGTGAACCGCATATGCCTGCAGGTCCTCCCCTCCTCGAGCTGTCGCCAGCGAATCGGCAACCAGGACTGGGTAGTACCCGGTCCTCTCGATATCGGTTCGGAGCTGTCGCGCAACCAGCGCGGTGTCAATCATGAATACGATCCTCCCATTGACGAAGTGTTAGAGCAGACGACGGGCTTCAAGATCAGTTCGCGCCAGCGGCCTGGCCACCCAGCCGTTGGCGCCCAAGACTGCGACACCCTTTTGATGGACGACGATCGGATTGAGCTCCAACGCCACCATCTCGGGTAAATCATCGGCCAGATGCCCGAGTCGTGCCAGCAGATCCTCGAGCGCCGCGACGTCAAGCTCGGCGGAGCGTTGGCCGTCAGGGAGTAGCTCGTTGAGCAGCATGGGCGCGGACTTAGGCGCGCGCACGAGTGCCCTGGCATCTTCGTCCGTGAGCGGCGGGATGCGGTAACAGGTGTCCTTGAGCAGAGTGGGGTAGAGGCCGCCGAGCCGAAACGAGACGACTGGGCCGAATAGCGGATCCTCAGTCGTACCTGCCACACACGCCACACCGGGCGGAGCCATTCGTTGGATCGCGAGCTTCGCCGCTGCATCAGGTGGGAGAGTCGCCATCATGGAGAGGAAGGCTGTCCGGACGGCATGCTCGTTCTCCAACGTCAGGCGCAAACCGCCTAAGTCCGTCCGATGCTCGTAGCGCTCGATCATGCTCTTGAGCGCGACGGGATAGCCGACGGCTTCGGCTGTAGCCACCGCTTCTTCTTCAGTTCCCACTGGTAAAGCCGGCCAGAGATGGATCCCATAGCTGTCCAGAACGGTATCGAGGTCCTCGGTCGAGAGTTTCGCGCGAATCTGCGGACTCTCCATCTGCTTCACCGCGGCGAGGACCACCTCGTGACCACGCCGCGAATCAACATCGCTCCAACGCGGAATTGTGCCTCGTGGAGACGCCAGCCACGCCTGGTAGTCCACCACCGCCCGTAGCGCTCGCAACGCTGCCTCAACATCACCGAATACCGGAACCGAACCATGCCCGGGCATTCCAAACGTTGTGAGGTCCCCAATGAGGGGTCCCGACCGGTTCGCCAATATGACGGCGATCAGCGGCTTCGTCGCCGTCTTCGCCAGTTTGGTCATCACCGCTGATAGCGCGTCACTGGACTCGTGAATGCTGGGCACGTGGGTAACAATTACCGAATCGACCGCTGGGTCCGCGAGAAGCTCTGATACTGCCTTCTCGAATCCGTTCAGGTCGTGGGCTGGATCCGTGATGCGAGCTTCACTCGCCGACTGGAGCCCAAGCGAGGTTGCCGCGTCTACAGCAAGCAATCCGAGGGAGTCAGAATCAGTCACGAAGCCGACCCTGTCGCCGCGGGGTAGCGGCTGGACTGCCAGCAATCCCGCCAGGTCCAGGAGTTCGGTCAGGCTGTTGACTTGAATCACACCCGCCTGCTCAAACATTGCGTCAACTGCTGCTGCCTCAAGTTCGGTGCTGCGCACATCGTGACCGAGAGGGAGTGCCTGCGACGACCGTCCTGACCGCACAGCAACGACGGGCTTTTGCCGGGAGACCCGACGAGCGATTCGGGTGAACTTCCGCGGATTGCCGATGCTCTCGAGATAGAGCAACACGAGCGAGGTGGAATCGTCGTCTTCCCAGTACTGAAGCAGATCATTAGCCGAAACGTCTGCTCGGTTCCCCGCCGAGAAGAACAGCGAGACACCAAGTCCTCGTTGCTCTGCTTGAGACAGAATCGCGGTGCCAAATGCGGCAGTCTGCGAGAAGATGCCCGCCCGACCCCGTCCCGGCATAACGGGAACGACCGAGGCGTTGAGGGTGATACCAGGAGCAGTGTTGATTATCCCAAGCGAATTCGGGCCGACTAGTCGGATCCCCTTCTCACGGATTCGTTGGGCGAGTGCCTTCTGCCTGGTGGAGTCACCACCGGCAATGAAGCCACCCGTTGCCACGATGATTCCTGTGACGCCGCACTCAGCGCAGTCATCTACCGCCTCCTCAACAGCACCAGCACCCAGAACCATGATGACCAGGTCGACGGGCTCCCCGATGTCGGCGAGGGTGCGGAAGCCCGCAACGCCATCAACTGACTCCCCGGTAGGGCTCACGACGTAGAGGTGACCCAAAAACCCACCCGCGTGCACATTGTTCACGATCGCGGCGCCGAGTGATCCCTCCCCAGCCTGGTCGCACATCACGGCGACGGATTTGGGGTCAACGAGTTTCTTGATTGACAGGGCCTCCGCTCGGTGCTCGCGACCTCTCGCGACCCGCCGAGTGCGATGAGTCGGATCAATGTCGAAGTCGAGCAGGACGATTCCCTCTTCCACCTCTTGCGAGGGCGTGTAACCAGCTGCCTCAAACGTCTTGAGCATGCGCTTATTGCCCGACAGCACTTCGGCCTTGAACCGGTGGATCCCGTTCTCCCGAGCGATCGCCGCTAGGTGCTCCAATAGCACCGATCCCAGGCCGCGGCCTTGATGGTGATCGGCAATCGTAAAGGCAATCTCGCCTTCCGCCCGACCAACAGCGTCATAGACGGCTACGCCAATAACCTCGCCATTGTTCATTGCGAGCAAACTGACCCGGTTCTTGTTATCCACATCAAGGAGTCGCTGCATATCTTGAGCCGCGAGGTCACGACTAGCGGTGAAGAACCTGGTGTAGAGGGTTTGCTCGGAGAGCGCCTCGCTGAAGGTCGTCAAGTCCGGTCCATCGTCTGGCCTCACCGGGCGAATGTGGCAGGTACGCCCATCTCGAAGGACGACATCGGCCTCCCAATGTTCTGGATACGGCTCAGGGCGCGGCTGAGTCGGTCCCTCGCCGGCTGCGCTTGCGTCAGCGTCTTCGCTCATCGGGGACACGTTATCGCTATTTGGGCAGTAGCTGAGCACTTCTCCACAGGGATTGCGCCAACGGAGCATGTTGGCGTCGAGGCGCGCGAAGAAAAACCAGTGTCGGTGAACCGTCTCTCAAAGGTGAAGGTAGAGAATCAGGAGTTGTGGCCCCTCGTTCATCAACACCCTCCGTGTCCGATCCGGCAGAACGGATCGTCGACATCGATGTGGGCGAGGAGATGCGGGGCAGCTTCCTGGAGTACGCCTACTCGGTCATCTACTCGCGCGCCCTGCCTGACGCCCGCGACGGCCTCAAACCCGTCCAGCGCCGGATCCTCTACCAAATGGCCGAGATGGGATTGCGCCCCGAACGCGGCCACGTGAAGAGTGCACGCGTTGTGGGCGAAGTTATGGGACGGCTGCACCCGCACGGCGATTCCGCCATCTACGACGCCCTCGTTCGCATGGCGCAGCCCTTCTCACTACGACTCCCCCTCGTTGACGGGCACGGGAACTTTGGCTCCCTCGATGACGGTCCGGCAGCGATGCGTTACACCGAGTGTCGCTTGGCGCCGGCGGCAGAAACGTTGACGACGAGCCTGCACGAAGACACCGTCGACTACGTCGCGAACTATGACGGCCGCGAGCTCGAACCGGTCGTCATGCCCGCCGCCGTACCAATGTTGCTCGTCAACGGCGCGTCGGGTATCGCCGTCGGGATGGCGACAAATATGGCGCCACATAACCTCGGCGAGGTATGCGCGGCGGCGAAGGTCCTGCTGCGCAAACCGCGCTCATCCCTAGAAGATGTGATGGCGTATCTACCCGGCCCCGACCTACCGACGGGCGCACAGATCCTCGGCCTGGACGGGATTAAGGACGCCTACGCGACCGGCAAGGGCGCCTTCCGCATGCGCGCCGCGACGAGGATCGAGCAAGTCTCCGCGCGCCGCAAAGGCATCGTCATCACCGCACTACCGCTGGGCGTCGGACCGGAACGGATTATCGAGAAGGTCAAAGAACTCGTGATTGCGAAAAAGATCGACGGAATCCGCGACATCATCGATCTGACCGACGGTGAACATGGACTGCAGTTGTCCATTGAGATCAAGAATGGATTCTCGCCAGAAGCGGTTCGAGACAAGCTGTTTCGACTCACCCCGCTAGAGGACTCATTCAATGTCAACAGCGTCGCGCTTGTGGAGGGTCAACCCCGAACGCTTGGTCTGCTCGAGATGCTGCGGGTGTTCCTCGACCACCGCACCGAAGTCCTGACGCGACGAACCGAGTTCCGCCGGACCAAAGCGCTCGACCGGCTCCACCTTGTTGAGGGACTCCTGATCGCCACCCTCAATATCGACGAGGTCGTCGCAGTAATCCGCGCGAGCGACGACGCCACGATCGCCAAAGCACGGTTGATGACCGTGTTTGATCTGTCGGAGATCCAAGCGATCCACATTCTGGATATGCCACTTCGGCGGCTCACGAAGTTCTCCCGAATCGAGCTTGAGAATGAGCAGGCCACGCTCCTCGACACGATCACGAAACTTACGGAGATCTTGGACGACCCGAAGGTCCTCAAGAAGCTGCTGATCAGCGAACTCGACGAGGCATCAGCCGCCCACGCGACCCCACGCCGCTCCGTCCTGCTTGACGGCCCGATCGCGACCGCCTTGACACCGGACTCCTTGGAGATCCCTGACGAACCGTGCCGGGTCGTCCTGACGAGTACTGGCCTCCTCGCTCGCACGAACGATGCGACCGCGGTCGGGGGCGAGGAGATTGGCTCTGGCGCGACCGCGATCAACTCGGTTGTCGCAGGCACGACGCGCGGGTCAGTCGCGATTGTGACCAGCAAGGGCCGTGCGCACCGGGTAAACATCACCGAGTTGCCTATGACGTCGACCGGCAACTCCGTCGGGGGCGCGCCCGTCAAGGAGTACTGCTCGCTAGACCGCGGCGAGAAAGCTGTCGGATTAATGCCGCTTGGTGGGACCATCGTGCCAGCGCTAGCAACGGCTCACGGCATCGTTAAGCGGGTCAACCTGGAGGATCCCGGCGGCAAAGATATCTGGGATGTCATCGCCCTCAAACCTGGCGACCGAGTAGTCGCGGCGACCACCTGCGGCGATGATGATGAGTTGGTTTTTATCTCCTCCGATGCCCAACTCTTGCACTTTCCGGCCGCTACGGTCCGGGCACAGGGGCGCGCGGCTGGCGGGATGGCCGGAATGCGACTGTCGGCAGACGCACAGGTCATCTTCTTCTGTGCCGTGTCCGCACATGACACCACGGCGGTTGTCGTCACGGTCGCGGGGAGTCTCAGTCAGCTCCCCGGAACCTCGGCATCGTCGATCAAAATCTCGTCCTTCGATCAGTTCCCAGCGAAGGGTCGCGGTACTGGGGGCGTGCGCTGCCAACGACTGGTCAAGGGTGAAGATGCGCTGATCCATGCGTGGGCGGGCACCGCTCCCCCGCGCGCCGAGTCCCCATCTGGCCAGCCAATCGAGCTGCCGAGCGATCGTCGAGCGCGGGATGCATCCGGTGATCGACTGACCAAGCCCATCGGTTCACTCGGCGGTCCGCTCTAATGGATCGCAACCGCGATCTGCGCTGCGCAGTCTTGGCCCAGGACGCCGGCGAGGCGATGCCTGGAACCGCGCCGCAGGCCAGCGGATGGGTCGCCATCGAGCAGTGGGGGCCCTACGGTCACGATGCGCTGCTCGATAGCCACTTTCCGCGAGCTATCGGGCAGTGGTTGAAGGACACGCTGGCCGAACTCGCGATCAAACCGGTGCTTATTCGACCTGCAGGTGCGCATGCCGACAACAAGGGAGTAGACGCCCCGCGGCGAGTCTTTCTTGCTTCCTCCGTTCCAGGAGCGAGCACGCTCGCAAGCCTCACGATTGAGGATCCCGACGAACTCCGAGACGTCGACTTCCCAGCGATCACCTCAGGCCAGATCGGCAAGGCACACCCACGAATCCAAATCGAGAGTGAACCGCTCTTGTTGATCTGCTCGCATGCCAAACGCGATATCTGCTGCGCCCAGCGCGGTCGTCCGATAGCTACGGAACTTGCTCGCCGACTTGAGTGCGCTGGAGTACCCCCGCAGCGTGTTTGGGAGTGCTCGCATATTGGCGGCCACCGATTCGCCCCGGTCGGGCTCCAACTTCCGCACGGCTGGGTACATGGACGCTTCGATGTTGACGATGCCGCCGCCATCTTCGCCGACGCCCAGGCGGGGCGCGTGAGCATATCGACGGCACGGGGCCGCAGCTCGCAGGATCAACCGAGTCAGATCGCCGAGATCGCTGCCCGAGAGCTAACGAACATAGCGTCAATCGACAGCATCAACACCACTGCTTTGGGCGACAATCGATTCCGCATCACCGAACACGACGGGAGCCAGATTGACGTCCAAGTCGCGGCAGTCCCGGCACCGGAAGTCCGCCCCGAATCGTGCTCAAAAGCGGCGGATTCATGGCTTGATTGGTCAGTTCGTGCAGTGTGAGACGTCCCACTCTTCGGCCTGTCCGCTGGCCAAATCGGTTGGGGCTGGCCTAGCTTGGTAATAACGCGATAAGACGCTCGCACTCAGAAACCACTGAGATCGAGTGGACGTGAAGGACCCAGTCGTGACGAAGACATCGATTGGGAAAGCTGGCCCCTCGGCACCCTCCAGGGTGTGAGACCGGATGGACGCCGAAAGGCGACACCGGGAACTCGGGTCAGTCGTGGCGAGCACGGCGAGGGTGACAAGAACCCTCCGTAGCGATGACCCCCTCACGGAAACTGACTTTGCGCTTTGCGATCACTCGCGCGCGCTTCGTCATAAACATGGGACACAATTTGACCAGCACTCGGACACGTATTGCCGTCGGCACCGTTGCGCTTTGCATCACTGGTGGCGCGGTTGCCGCAACCGCAACGACTGGGGCAACGGCCGCTACGCCGGCAGTTCCAGCAGCTGCTACATCGACCACGAATGCCGCTCTTTCGCAGGCGCCAACCACCATCGACGTTCGAGCGAAGAACCTGCGCAAGTACGGGTTCCACCCACTCCCCGTTGGAGAGCGCAAAATTGCCAAGTACAGGCTGGGCAAAAAGAACATCAAGCAGATCAAGAAGGCGAAGAAGTTCGCGAAGTCGAGTAAGGCTCGTTCCGTGCGTCGCTGCGAGAGTGGCGGGAACTACAAAATCAGCACCGGTAACGGCTACTATGGCGCCTACCAGTTCGACCGTGGCACCTGGTTGGGCAATGGCGGCGGACGCTACGCCCGCACCGCGAACAAGGCACCGAAGTTCGCCCAGGACCACATCGCTTACAAGACCTGGAAGTCACGTGGCTGGAGCCCGTGGGGCTGCGCATAACCGCGCTGACTCAATCGCGAGCCGGGCGAGTAGCGTTGTCACCATGGCAACGACTTCAGCACTGCACATCGATCAATCGCAAGGTTCACTGCTCATCCGAACCTCCGTTGAAGGCAGAGCTGCTCGGATGGGCCACCGATTGACTCTCCAGATCGCATGTTGGACGGCCGAGGTTTCGTTGACGAACAGTCAACCGACCTCGGCCGTTTTGCGTGCCGATCTCACGAGCCTGGAGGTCCTCGATGCCGAGGGCGGGGTGACGCCGTTGACCCCCGTCGATCGGTCCGTCATCCAACGCAATGCCGCGAAATCGATGAAGTCTCAGGATCACCCGCAGGTAACCTTCGATTGTCCGGAGGTGGATGTCCGCGATGCGATCGCAGCGACGACTGGCGACGTCTCTGTGCCGGGGTCTTTGCAAATCGCGGGGACGACCCAGCCATTCACCGCGAGTGTCCACGCGCAGCTAACCGATGGTGTCTGGAAGCTGACGACGACGTGCACTGTTCGCCAATCGGATTTCGGCATCAAGCCGTACTCCCTCATGGTGGGGGCTATGCGGGTGGGAGATGACGTCGTAATCGAGTTCCACGTGAGCTTCCCCGCTACTGACCTTGAGTGATCTCCACCGCCCACTATCTCAGCGAATTGCGGAGGGTTCGCGACCGCCAGCGCTTGGCGCTATAAGACAGCGCCTCATCAACGTGCAGACCCCGCGTTGAATTGCCGCTGCGAACGTACAGCGACCGCTCCTTCCCCTTTCCGAGCGAGACGATAACCGGGCGTGTCGATGGCGGAACCCTCACGACACAAACGTCCGCACCGTCGATCTGCTCGAATCCCACCCGAATATCCGCAGTCGCAAGGACACCAACTGACGTCGTCAAAACGTCGCGTAGCCACAACTCGTACCGGTCCAGATCCGGCACCTTCATAAATTGCAGATCGTTGGCCAAGCCCAACGGTTCGCCGGCATCGCTCACCCCGATGAGCAGGACCCCTCCGCCAGAGTTCGCGAAGGCAGCGATCGTCTTCACCACTACCTGTTCGAGCTTCTCGTCGCGTTGCTTTGAGTGCAGGTTGTAGCGGGCGGTCGACTTGAACTCAACCGTGTCCGACTCCCCTTGCGCGATGAGCTCGCGTGCGCTCTTAGACGGCCGTCGGTTAAGCCAGGCATAGCGGTCAACGGCGAGCAAAACAAGAATCGTGCCGATGACGGCACCGAGCCCGGCCCAAAGCGGTGCGGGTTCAGCTGGCCGACCAAGGAGCAGGCTGGCGATCCCACCGCCAATGACGGCTCCGAAGATTCCGCACAGCGTGGCCTCCGCCACCGAGATCCGAACCCGCGATCGCAGCGCTTGACGCCCGATCATGCCGAACGCGAATCCCATCACGAGGGCCAACAGCCCTGCCTGCGCCAACCTCACATGTAGCCCTTCGTGGAAGCTCGAGGCGGTTCCCGAGTACCGAGCAGTCGCTTGCCGACCCCAACAACGACACAATGTTACCCGTGGCAAAAACTGTAGACCTCACCCATATTGCTCGTGTCCTGACCCGCTTGCAGCCAAACCCTCGAATCGTGATGTCGGGGAACGCTGCGACACTACAGGCGCTGGTGCAACTCATCGATGAAAACCTTGAGACAGCGACGCTGAACATCCTCAACGCGTTAATAGCTCTCCCCCGCCGGGAAGGCTTCCGCCTGGAGACAGCATTCGTCGGAGCAGGGATGCGAGGCGCACCCAACCTGCGGTATATCCCGTGTCGCCTCTCGATGCTGCCGCAGCTGTTCCACCACGAACTCTCTCCCGACGTGGTCATCATCCACACGACAAAACCGAGGAACGGAGCGGTCAGTCTCGGTGTTGAGGTCAACGTGCTTCCGGCAGCGATTGAGGCCACCCGCGCCCGAGGTGGCATCGTCATTGCTGCCGCGAACGCGCATATGCCCTTCACCCACGGGGACGCCGTCGTGGACCTCACTGATATCGATTACCTCGTGGAGATCGACGAACCAATCATGACGGTGGCGCCGAGCGCACCAGACGCGCACTCGCTACGGATCGGTGATCAGATCAGCGATCACATTCACTCGGGATCAACTCTGCAACTGGGGATCGGCGGAGTCCCTGACGCGGTCTTGCTGACGGCGACTGGGCTACGCGATTTGCGGATTTGGTCGGAGACCATCAGCGACGGTGTGCTCGCGTTGGAGAATGCGGGCGCATTAGACCCGCGAACTCCCGTTCGGACGAGCTTCATGCTCGGAAGTGACGACCTTTATGCCTGGGTGAGCGACAATCCGCGTCTCACCATGATCCGGACTGAGCATTGCAATGACCCGGGCCTCATTGCGAAGAACTATGGGATGACGAGTGTGAACGGGGCGCTAGAAGTTGATTTGTGGGGCCAGGTGAACGCGAGTCGACGCAAAGGCGAGATCTTCTCGGGGATTGGCGGATCAACCGACTTCATCACCGGCGCTATGCATGCCCACCACGGCAAGGCATTCATCGCCCTTCCCTCGTGGCATCCCAAAGCGCAGGTCTCGACGGTGGTCTCTAAATTGTCCGGACCCTCGACGAGCGCCCAACCGTCCGCCGTCGTGACCGAGCAGGGAATCGCGTGGCTATTCGGGGCGGATCAGACGGAACAGGCCGAGAACTTGATCAATTACGCCGCTCATCCTGATGCTCGCCCAGCCCTTCGAGAGGCCCTCGCTGCTCGCTAGGCCGGCCAAATCATCGGAACGAGGAGCACGACAAGGATGATCGCAACGATCGTCAGCGGGAGCCCCAGCCGAATGTAGTCACCAAATCGGTAACCACCGGGCCCGAGCACCATCGTGTTCGTCTGGTAGCCGATCGGGGTGAGGAACGATGCTGAGGCCATGACCGCAACCGCAATGGCGACGCCGCGTGGATCCAGACCCACCGCCGCCGACGCACTGAGCGCGATCGGCAGCATCAGCAGTGCCGCCGCGTTATTCGTGATCATCTCGGTAATCAGAACTGTCGCCAAGACGATTCCTAACAGAACCCCGCGCGGGCCGAGCCAGTCGAATGTTCCGACTAAACCTGTGGCGATCAAGTCCGCCAATCCCGAGGAACTCATCGCCGCTGCGAGCCCGAAAGCCGAGGCGATCACGACGATGACCTCAAGATCGACCGCCCGACGCGCCTCGATGGGAGACAGCACCCCAAGCACAACCATCGCCAGTGCGGCGACCAGTGCGCCCTGCAGAATATCTAGTACCCCGGAGGCCGCAAGAAGAATCACCAGCGCGAGTGCGACTAACGGAATCCATGCTCGCTTCGTTGCCTTTGGCGGCTTTCCGTCCATCGGTGCCACCAGCAGGAAGTCCGCCCGATCTGCCCAGCGGTCTCGGAAGTCCGGATCGGACACCAGTATGAGGGTGTCACCTGTTCGTAGTTCAAGCTTGCCGAACTGAGCGTCTACCAGTTGCCCGTCCCGGTGAATGGCCAGGACAGCGGCCTGATAGTTGGATCGAAAGCTAACCTCGGCCAGGGTCTTGCCCACGAGCGGCGAGCGACTGCCGACGACCGCCTCGAAGTAGTTCACCGACGGGCTGTCCATATCCAGCACGTGTTCGAGTTCCGCGGAACTCAGACCGGGCATCTCCTGGAGGTCAAGAACGTGGCTGGCTTGACCCACGAAATGCAACCTGTTCCCCCCGAGCAGCACCGTCTCGGGACGAACAGGCGCAACAACAGTCCCGTCCCGTTCGACGGCAGCTAAGAAGACCCCCTTCAGACTCCTCAGTCTCGCTTGGGAGACAGTCTTACCGTCGACCTTCCCGCCTTCGTCGACAATCATCTCAACGCTGAAGCGCTTGGCGTCTTCGGTGAACTCATCAATCATCGACTTGCGAGCGGGTAGGACCCACGGCGAGATTCCGATAATCAATGCCAGGCCGACGATCGTTAGGGGAAGTCCAATCGCACCAATTTCAAAGAAGCCGATCGGTTCTAGACCCACCACTTCCATTTGACCGGCGACTACGAGGTTCGTTGAGGTTCCGATCAGCGTCATCGTTCCGCCAAGGACCGCGGCGAACGAGATCGGCATGAGGATCTTCGACACCGAGATACCTCGACGTGATGCCCAGGTTGAGGCCTCCGGAATGAGCATGGCCACGATTGGTGTGTTGTTCAGGAATGCCGACGCCGCGGATGCCGGAACCAGGGTACGAACCAGTGGCAACCTAATCGTGCCCTTGTCCCCCATCGTGCTCTGCAGAATGGGGGACAGTGCACCAGTTTTTTGGACGGCTCCAGCCAGTACATAGAGGGCAGCGACGGTGATCGGCGCCGGGTTGGAGAATCCTGAGAGCGCTTCGGACGTGTTCACGACTCCCAGCACGAGCAACGCGAGCGTCCCACCAAAAACGATCACAGCGGGACTAGTGCGCCCGCGGATGAGAAAGACGAGAACCCCGGTCGTTACAAGCAGGGTTATCCACGCGTCAGCGGTCACCCCAGAACTGTAGGCCACACCACTGGGTAACCTTGACTACATGCTCTTGAGTTCGCCGACGATTTCAGAGGGATTCAGCCTCCCGGATCTGTCGCTCCCGGATGTCTCGGGCGGCCATATCACCCTGTCGACCTATGCCCAAGGCATACCACTTCTCGTCGTCTTCTCAGCCAATCACTGCCCGTACGTCAAACACCTAGAACAAGCACTCGGAGTGTTCGCTGCGGAATTCGGGGCCGACGTCCTCGCTGTTCTGGCCGTCAGTTCCAACGATGCTGGTGCATACCCAGACGATAGCGCTGCGGGACTCACGGCCCAGGCGACGCGAGCGAACTGGGGCTTCCCGTACCTCATCGACGCCGACCAGAGCGCTGCCCACGCATTCGAGGCCGTCTGCACCCCCGATTTCTTCCTCTTCAGTGCCAGCGGTGAGTTGGTTTACCGCGGAGCCTTGGACCACTCATCTCCCGGCAACGACGAACCCAACGACGGCTCCTTGATGCGTGATGCGGTCAACGCGCTACTCGAAGGTGCTCCCGTCCCTGCTCCACAGAGGGCAGCGATGGGGTGCAGCATCAAATGGAACGCCGCGTAGCCCACGACGGCCACGAGCCTGCTTCTGAATGTTGAACCGACCGGATACGGTGTAGTGGTGTCTTCATACGAGTGCGACATGCTCATCATCGGGGCTGGCCCGACGGGGCTGTACGCCGCCTACTATGCCGGGTTCCGGGACTTTTCGGTAACCATCATGGATGCCCTGCCGGAGCCAGGTGGCCAGATCACCGCGATGTATCCGGAGAAGGAGATCTTCGACGTCGGCGGATTTCCGGCCGTCAAGGGCCGAGACCTCGTTGACGGACTACTCGAACAGGCTAATCAGTTCTCGCCCACCTATGTGCTTGGCGAACAGGCCATCAATCTTGTTTCCGATGACACCGGCATTACGGTCACATCTGATGCCGGTACCCACGTGCGGGCGAAGACCCTGCTCATCACCTCGGGGATCGGGTCGTTCAAACCGCGACCAATCCCCATCGGCGAAGAATGGGTCGGCCGGGGCGTTGTCTACTTCGTTCCTCGGTTGGTTGACCATGCGGGCAAGGACATCGTGATCATCGGTGGCGGCGACTCCGCCTTCGATTGGGCGTGGTCGCTGCACTCCATCGCAAAATCCGTCACGCTTGTCCACCGGCGCGACCAGTTCCGAGCCCACGCGGCGATGGTCAACCGGGTGCGCGACGCTGGAGTTCGACTCATCACCTCGGCAGAGATCGCCGGGGCACGTGGTGACGGAACACTGAGCGAAGTCGATGTGAAGTTCAAGGCCGATGGGTCCATCGAGACGCTCCCCGCCCAAAGTGTCGTGGCGGCGCTGGGTTTCATCGCCAATATCGGCCCGCTGGCCGATTGGGGATTGGCGTTGGAGAAGCGCCGAATCTTGGTCGGGACCACAATGGCGACCAACCTTGATCGGGTGTACGCCGCCGGAGACATCACTACCTACCCAGGAAAAGTCCCCCTCATCTCCGTCGGGTTCGGCGAAGCAGCGACTGCCGTCAACAACTCAGCCCCGCTCATCGACCCGACTCACGGGGTGTTTCCGGGACACTCCTCAGGCGAATCCTCCGGCTGAGTCGCTTCCCTACATTCCTGCCGGGCTAGGATCTGTCCTGTGCAAATGAGTAAAGAGGCTTTAGCTATGACGAGAAAGCACGGTTTTCCGGCTGAATCGTTTGCTGATGTCATCGATGCAAACGCAACTTTCGTCAAGGGATTTCACGATCAAGACCTGACCGGACGGGCCGCAAAGGAACTCGCCGTCATCACCTGTATGGACTCCCGGATCAACCCACTGGCGGTTCTTGGTCTCCACGCCGGTGACGTCAAGATCCTGCGCAACGCCGGGGCGCGAGTAACCGACGATGTCCTCCGGACCCTCGTCCTAGCTAGCTACCTGCTCAACGTCAAACGCGTGCTCGTTATGCCCCATACGGATTGCAAGATGGCGAGCGCGACCGAAGAGGAGATCCACCAACTGATCGCCGATGAATACGGTGTCGACACTCGCAGCATCGAGGTCCAGGTAGTCCCTGACCAGCTTGACGCACTCCAGCGAGATGTCACACGGATCCGCAGCTACCCACTACTCCCCCAGGATCTATCCGTCGGTGGCGCCATCTACAACGTCGCTACCGGTCAACTCGAACTCATCGACATCTAGTTAGACATCGACCCGTTAGACATCGATTCTGTCCCGGTCTAGGCCGTTGGCCCCAGAGATAATGAACTGTTTGCGAGGTGCGACGTCGCTGCCCATCAACAGATCGAAGACGTCGATTGCGGACTGGGCGTCAGAGGCTGTTACTCGACGCAGAAGTCGACCTGACTTATCCATCGTGGTCTCGCGCAACTGCCGAGCATCCATCTCCCCGAGGCCCTTGAACCGCTGGACGGGATCCTTCACGGTGCGTCCAGCGTCCTTGAGCTCAGCCACCTTGCGACGCATCTCGTCGTCTGAATAGGTGTAGAAGACCTCGGCGGGCTTGCCGCCACGACCGGAAACCTCGATCCGGTGCAGCGGTGGAACCGCAGCGAACACCCGACCAGCCTCCAGCAACGGCAACATGTAGCGATGCACGAGGGTGAGGAGCAGGCACCGGATGTGCGCCCCATCGACATCGGCATCCGCCATCAAAATTATCTTCCCGTACCGCACGGTTTCTAGGTCGAAGGTACGCCCGGAACCGGCGCCAATCACCTGGATGATGGCGGCACATTCGGCATTCTTCAGCATGTCCGCGACGCCTGCTTTTTGAACATTCAGGATCTTGCCGCGGATTGGCAACAGGGCTTGGGTCTTGGAGTCCCTGGCAAGCTTTGCTGTGCCAAGTGCCGAATCGCCCTCGACGATGAACAACTCACTGTCGGCCGTCGAAGTGCTCCGGCAATCGACGAGCTTGGATGGCAAAGCCGAGGACTCCAGCGCGGTCTTGCGGCGCGCAACGTCGCGTTGCTGGCGGGCCGCCAAACGAACGCGCATTGCGTTGGCCACCTTGTCCAGGGCAGCCCGGGCGTTCAACTTAGCGCCTCGGGGTGGTGTTGAGAACCAGGTACCGAGCTCTTTGGTGACGACTGCCGCGACGATCCGGGAGGCCGCGGGAGTACCGAGAACCTCTTTGGTCTGCCCTTCGAACTGGGGTTCGGGAACTCGCACCGTGACAACGGCCGTCATTCCTTCGAGGACATCGTCCTTTGTTACGTTGTCTTCGCTGACCTTCAGAACCTTTGCGGCGCGCAGTTGTTCATTGAGCACTTTGGTGATGGCACGTTCAAACCCAGCGAGGTGAGTGCCACCGCTTGGTGTGGCAATGACGTTCACAAAGGTTCGGACGGTTGTGTCGTAGCCCTCACTCCACCGAAGGGCAATATCAACGCCGAGCTCTCGTTCGATCTCCTGACTGTGCATATGGCCCTTTGCATCAAGCACGGGCACGGTCTCATGAAAGTTGCCAGATCCGGTCAGCCGGATAACACCGGTGACGGGCTGGCCGGACGCGAGTGACTCCGCGAACTCCGCGATGCCACCCGAGAACGTGAATGACTCTTCGCGTGCCTGCTCACCGCGCAGATCGCGCACGGTGATCGTGACAGCAGGGACGAGAAAGGCGGTCTGCTTAGCGCGGGCAATCAACTTGTCGTAGGAGATCTCCGTATCGGCGGTAAAAACTTGCGGATCAGGCCACCAGCGAACTCGGGTACCACTACGGCGACGAGGCACGGTGCCGATTACGTGCAGGCCCGCCTTCTTCGAAAAACCTGCGTCGGGGCCGTCCCCATCAAAGATCCCCGTGACACCGCGCCGGAATGATGCCGCGTGGGTTTTACCGGCCCGATCCACCTGCGCGTCAAGACGAACCGACAAGGCGTTGACAACACTGGCGCCGACGCCGTGCAATCCACCGGATGCCGTATACGAACCCCCGCCGAACTTGCCGCCTGCATGGAGCTTCGTCATGACGAGTTCGAGGCCAGACATTCGGCTCTTCTTCTCGTTATCAATCGGGATACCTCGGCCATTGTCCTGCACCTCGATCGAATCATCGACATGCAAAATTACGGTGATGTGATCGCAGTGTCCGGCGAGCGCCTCATCAACGGAGTTATCGATAATCTCCCAGACGCAGTGCATAAGACCGCGGGAATCGGTCGACCCGATGTACATTCCCGGCCGCTTGCGGACCGCGTCTAGCCCCTCCAGGACTGAGAGGTTGCGCGCCGTATAGGTCTCTTCGCTCGCTGCCACGAGGGACACGTTACCTATGCCGCCGATCAGACCGGCCAGGGCGCACCGACGCTGTGAACCCGCGTCTGACAACTCTCATATGTCAAGATGAGACGCAGATCACCAATCCGTCGCTACGCTGACGGCGAACTAGATAGGTAGGGCAAACGGGAACGAAATAGAGATGCAAGACTGTTAGTACTGATGCGAAGGTGGTACCTATCATCTTTGTAAAAGATTTTTTGCCAACGCGAGAGCAGGAGGTGGACCAATGACGCCAACACTAGCGCCCGCAGTTCCATTGACAGCCGTTGATCGGTGTGACCGTTGTGGAGCGACTGCATACGTGCGCGTCGTCCTACAAGGTGGAGGGGAACTTCTCTTCTGCAGCCATCACGCGCGCAAGCACCTGGACGCTGTACGTCCGATTGCTGCTCGGATCGATGACGAGAGCGCTCGATTGGACGCAGTAAACGCCCCGCCTCCCCCTCCGGAATAGGCGCGCGATGAGCACGGGTGGTCGCCTCCATAGCTGAGCGGCACCAGTGGCGGGGACGCAAATCGTTCCTGCCTGGTGTTACTCGCCCTATCGTCCGCTGAAGCGCGGTGTGCGGCGATCGCGGAAAGCTGAGACGCCCTCCCGGTAATCCTCGCTCACCCACGCGCTGTCACGCAGTTCCTTCAGTCGTGAGGCCTGTTCACTCGTGTGCGTGGGCTCCGAGATTGCTTGAGCTTCCGCCTTCACCGACCGCAGGGTTAGCGGTGCCCGCGATGCGATCTTTTCACCGAGTTCCCAGCCGATCGTGGTCAGATCGTCGCTGTCGTGGGCGATACGGTTGACCACACCGAGGTCGTAGGCACGTGTGGCACTGATTGGCTCAGCGGTGAAGAACATCTCTTTGACGATATGACTCGGCAGTGCCGCCAAGAATCGTGACACTCCGCCGCTCGAGTACGCCACCCCTAGTTTGGCAGGAGTGATGGCGAACGTACTGTCTCGATGGGCAACCACGAGATCCGCACTCATCGTGAGTTCACAGGCCCCGCCCCACACTCCCCCTTCAACGACGGCGATCAGCGGTAGCGGGAACGCCGCGACTGCATCTGCCATCTGAGCCAAAGTGTTCGTCCACTCAAGCGGATCATCGTCACCAATCGGAAGTTCCGAGATGTCGTGGCCCGCGGACCAGACCTTCACTCCGGGTTCCGCCCGCAACAAGACGACGCGAATACCGTCGTCAACAGCCGTGTCCAGCAACCCGATGAGGTCGGCACTCATGACTGCATTGAATGAGTTGTGTTTGCCTGCGTTGGCCATCGTGATCGCCCGGACCCGGCCACGCGACTCAATGGTGAAGAATGACGATTCCACGACGTGCGACATCTGACTTCGCGACGCTTTAGTCGAGGTAGTCGCGCAGCACCTGCGAGCGCGAGGGGTGACGCAGTTTCGACATGGTCTTGGATTCGATCTGGCGAATACGCTCGCGAGTAACTCCGTAGACCTTCCCGATCTCGTCGAGGGTCTTGGGCTGACCATCCGTGAGCCCAAAACGCATGCGAACGACGCCGGCTTCGCGCTCGGACAACGTGTCGAGCACGGACTCGAGTTGCTCCTGTAGCAGCGTGAAGCTGACGGCGTCACTTGGAACAATAGCCTCAGAGTCTTCAATCAAGTCGCCGAACTCGGAGTCGCCATCCTCGCCGAGCGGGGTGTGCAGTGAGATCGGCTCGCGCCCGTACTTCTGAACCTCAACGACCTTCTCGGGCGTCATATCGAGTTCTTTTGCGAGCTCTTCCGGTGTCGGCTCGCGGCCCAAATCTTGCAGCATTTGGCGCTGCACGCGGGCGAGCTTGTTGATGACCTCGACCATGTGGACCGGGATACGAATCGTGCGCGCCTGGTCAGCCATCGCTCGAGTGATGGCCTGGCGAATCCACCAGGTCGCGTAGGTCGAGAACTTGTACCCCTTGGTGTAGTCGAACTTCTCAACAGCGCGAATGAGTCCGAGGTTGCCTTCTTGGATCAGGTCCAAGAACAGCATTCCGCGGCCGGTGTAGCGCTTAGCCAGCGACACAACAAGTCGCAAGTTCGCCTCAAGGAGGTGGTTCTTGGCTCGTCGACCATCCTCGGAGATCCACTCGAGATCTCCGCGCATTTCCGCGTTCTTCACGCCAGCTGAGAGCTTCTCTTCCGCGAATAGCCCGGCCTCGATACGTTTGGCGAGCTCTACTTCCTGCTCCGCATTAAGCAGCGGTACTTTGCCGATCTGCTTCAAATAGTCCTTGACTGGGTCGGCCGTTGCACCTGCCTGAGTGACTTGCTGGACTGGTTCGTCGGTGTCATCGACATCGGAGAGGGTGAAGCCTTCGCCCTCTTTTTTGCTTTCGTCTTCTTTGGAAGCCTTCGCGGACTTCGCGCCACGCTTACCCTTTACGGCGGTACCGCTCTTGACTGCGGCGAGATCATTCGCGCGCTCGAGCTCTGCTGGCGACAGTTCCTCAACCGGCTCGGCGACACTTTCTACCGGTGCGGCTACTTTCTTCGTCGCAGCTTTCTTGCGAGTTGCGGCCTTCTTCGCGGTACCAGCGGGAGCGGACTTCTTAGCTGCCGTTGCCTTCTTTGCCGCCGGCGCGGCCTTCTTTGCCGCCGAGGTGCTCTTTGCGGTATCCGCCTGGTTCACTGTGGCTGCCTTCTTGGTCGATGCTGTTTTGGGAGTCTCTGACGCTGGATCCGGCTTCGCGGGTTGCTTCTTCGCTGGCTTAGCGGCGGCCTTATTGGCCGTGGTAGAAGCCGATGCTGTGCGGGAAGGCGACACGGACGACCTCTCGTTGTCGGGCACGTAAAACAGCGACCGATTGGCCGTCTGGTTTGGTTGTTTGGGCGGCGCGAGTAGCAGCCGTACATCATTGTAATTCCCTGGTCACCACATTTATTCCGCGAGTCACCATTAGCGGCCCTAATCGGGTCGCCTATGGGGCCACGAGAAGCGAACGAGCCTGGGCAACGGGGACCTCTAGCGTTGATTCCAGCACTACCGGACCTCCCGTGACAGGTAGCGGCCCGCGGCCGTTAACCGTGTAGGTCGCTGACCACGTTGCCTTCAAGATGACGTGAAACTTCCCGGGCTTTCGGTAGGTATGTGTCACCGAGGTGTCGGGCCACCGCCCTCCCGGCTTAGTGGTGGTCGTAGGCGAGGAGCCGTCTCCCCATGACCACCGCCACCGGGCTGTCGCTTCGAAGTCAACGGGGATGCCAGCGATCGTCTCCGAGCGCCGAATCGTTTGTTCCTGTCCGGTTCGAAACACTGTGGGAAGCGACGTCAAGGCCGTTGCTTTCGGCTGAAAGGCAATCTGTGACTTCGGTGCGAATTCCTTCACCCGCTCGGAAACTAATCGGCCCAGAACCTGCGCACTAACTGGGGCTCCCCCGACGCAATCGGCGCCCAGTAGCGTTGGCATTCCACTCCCGCGGCCAAAGAACACCAACGCGTATTCGCTATTAGCGTCACATCCGGAGCGCTCTCGACACTGTGCGTCACCTGGTTTACACGCCGAATAGACCTTCCAATAGCAGTCCGGGCATGGGTCGTTTGGTGCATCCCGCGGACCCACGAATGAGCCACCTGGAATGAACGCAGTGCCGGAACCTGACCAACTCGCGCCGCCACTAGACCACGTCGGGGGTTCTGCGTTTGCCGCGCCGCCCGCGGCTGTCAACGACACTGCAGACAGGACCGTGGCCAGCAAGACCGCCATCATCATCGCAACCAACCGCTTCACATCACGGGCATCCGGGAGCCCAATCACTGAAGATCTCCCATGTTGAGGGTCATCGCGTTCGTTACACGCCACGTCCCTTGCTTCAGTTCGACCGTGAGCGCCAGATTCACCGCGACGCCGTTGTCATTAACGACAGCGTGCGCAGCCGACCTGCGCGGGCCCTCGTCTGCTGCACGCACCGACAAAACCGAGATGTTGGATCGACCCAACAGGTACTCGTTTGTCGCTCGGGCGACGATGTTCTGGCGCTGATCAGACACGCGTTCGGCGGAATCGACACGGTCGGAGCCAGCACTGAACTGTTCGGAAGGCTGTTCGGCAGCCTGTTCAGGCCCGCCGGTACCGAGCGCTTGTCGGTGCACCGCGGCCGGTGCTCCCTGAGGAGCGCCACCGTTGAGGCCCGGCCCTATCGACTGCCCGACTCCAGGCGGCTCCCATGCTGCGGAGTCAACGGCCCCCGCCTGTCCACCCGCGCACCCTGTGACTAGAACGACCGCTAGAACGGTGCCCGGCAGGGCAATACTTCGAAAATTTATTGCAGAAATCACTTGTCTCCCCCAAGACTCGTGTCATCCACCACCCCCGTGGCGAGACGTCGCGGCAAACAGTACGAGTTGCGCTAGCTTCCGGGTGTCTCGGGGGGTATCTCAAATCCATGGGACTCAAGTGCCCGTTCGAGATATTCGTTGACCGTCTCGATGACCTTGACTCGTGCGTAGCGCTTATTGTTGGCCTCGACCAAGATCCACGGAGCGAAGCTCGTATCTGTCCGTTCGAGCATCTCGATGACGGCATCCTCGTACGCTGGGCGCTTCTCGCGATTGCGCCAGTCCTCGTCAGTGAGCTTCCACTTCTTCAGCGGGTCCTTCTGGCGAGACTTGAAGCGCTTCAACTGCTCCTCGTCGCTGATCTGAAGCCAGAACTTTAGAATGAGCATGCCCTCGTCATTCAGTGAGCGTTCAAAACCGCGAATCTCGGAGTACGCCCGGCGCCATTCCTCTTCTGAGGCGAAGCCCTCGACGCGCTCGACTAAGACTCGGCCGTACCAAGAACGATCCAGAATGGTCATCCCGCCCCAACCGGGCAGTTTTGTCCAAAAGCGAGTCAAAAAGTGGTGCCGCTTCTCGTCGAACGTCGGTGCCGCGAAGCTTGATACTCGAACGTGGCGAGGGTCCATCGCGCTGGTCACCCGCCTAATAGCACCGCCCTTGCCGGATGCATCCCAGCCCTCGAAGACCAAGCAGACAGGCGGGCCGAGTCGACCGGAGCCGTCGAAGATCCCCCCACAAACGAGCCGGAGGTAGACCAGCCTCTCTTGCGCCTTCTTCAGCCGTTTCGCTTCCTCGTCGCGGCTAACCTTCTTCGTCAAATCCATGTGATCAAGAACGCTCATGTCTCAATCTTGGCACCATAGGGAGTGATTACGCGCTGCGAGCGACCCTATCCAGGGCAGTCGCGGACGAACTTTGTGTCTGACGTGATCGGATCGGTCCCCTGTCGACTCTGGCCGGATCTCAGCTCCTGTAAAGTCATCGAGTTCAGCATCTCGACCCAGATGCTGGGGTGGACGCCTTGCTCGACCGCTTTGAAGACCAGATCACACAACACATTGCGGCGGCTACTGCCACTGGCGCTACCACTGCCACTGGCGCTGCCATTGCCATTGCCATTGCCATTGCCACTGCCACTGCCACGCGCAGCTTTAAGTCCACGTTCGGCGGCGATCTGGGCCAAGGCCCCATTGCCCTGCTGCCACGCGAGCGCCGCGGAGCAGCTAGCTATCGCAGCGACCAACTCGTTGGGAGTGTTGCGTACCAGCAGGCACAGCCCGGAAAGCGCATCATTGAGCGCGCGGTCGGTGTCGGGAGCTCGGTCTCCGTACATCTGAGCGAACCGCCACAAGAGCGGCTCGCGGATACGCCGATCCGCCAATGCCAGTGCCCACCGAAGGATTAGAGAATCGTCCGGAAGCCCAATCGGCGACGTCGGAGCATCCACATCCCGTGCCAAGCGTGTGGGGAATAGGTGACCGTAGATGGCCTCTTCCAACGCTCGTCGATCCTTGGCTCGACTCATCTCTGGAACGAACTGGCCGACATCGTCCTGGTCAAGCAGCGCGTCCAGTCGCAGCAGGACCGGGGTCGGTCGGCCATCGATTCGTTCGACAACGGAATCTCGATCAGGAAGATAGGAGACACCGTTGGCTACCCACTGACACGCGGCGGAGGCCCCTATTGAATCTAGCCGAGCCCGGGCCGCCGACGGATCGCCCAAATCCTTCCAGTAGCCATCGACGACCGATCCGATAGAGATCGGCGCAACTCCAGCGCCAAGCAGCGCCTGATCAAAGATGTTTGCGAAGTCGCTCACATGCACCGCGGGAACCGACGCCGGCGGATAGAGGACTAGTTGGGCTTGGTCGGCCCCATTCTCAGCGGCATTACGACACGTGTCGATGACGAGATCGAGACAGCCGTCAAGGCCAGCTACCTCAGACGGCCAATCGATTCTGGCCGTCAAGACGTGTCGACAGTCCGCATCGAAGAAGACCAAAGCGACACTGTCGTCGGGCGCAAATCCCAAGAGATAGGGGACGGACGCAGCAACATCTACGGCGGAGCGAAGAACGAGTTTAGGTTGTGTGGGTTGAGTTGTCATGGCCCAACAGTGAGCGTCGTCGCGCCCCAGGGACACCGCCGTCATTGCTCGTGTGGATAACCAACGAACGCCACAGCCCGTGTGGATACCGCCCTTTAGCCGACGGTCGACCCGCGTATTGGTCGGGCAGACGCGGCCATCGGGCCGCCAGCTAGCTTGCGGGCGACATCCTCACTGATGGGGATGTTGCTTTCATCAACGTGGACGACGATGGGTTGGTAATCGGCCAACTCCGCGGCGCTGTAGTCGCCGTAGGTAATGACGATCACTTTGTCGCCCGGATGCACGAGGCGGGCTGCCGCACCGTTGAGGCAGACATCGCCTGGACGTCCCTCAATCGCGTAGGTCTCAAAGCGCGCGCCATTGTCGATGTCGACGATCGCAACCTGCTCCCCAACCATGATGTCGGCGAGCTTCATCAACTGCGGATCTAGGGAGATGGACCCGACGTAATCCAGATGAGCATCGGTGACCCGTGCGCGATGAATTTTCGACTTCATCATCCGTCGGTTCATGCTGGTGTCCTCCTTGACGTCTCGACGCCCATGTCTTTGGGTCGCCGTACTGACCTAAGTATGACCTAAATACCGCCAGTTCGTGCTTGCCGGGCGCGCCACCAAATGAAGGTACCAACCCCTAAGAGCACCTGCGGTATGAACGATGCTGCTCGCCAGACTAAGTCTGCGGCAAGCGCGACCGATTCGTCTAGACCAAATGTCACCAACAGGCCAATAAGTACCGCATCAACGGTGCCAAGGCCGCCAGGAGTGGCGGGGATCATACTTGCGAGCCGTGAAATCGCGAAGGCCGCGAAGGCGGCCCAAATGGTGAATCCGGATGATCGGTCCCCACCAACCGCCCGAATTGCGACGAATAGGATCATGAATTGCGCAAGGCTGACCAACACATTAGACACCGTGATCCACACCCAGTGGGCTCGCACGACCTCAACGATCTCGCCTCGAAAGTGCATAATCGCGGCAGAAACGTCTGGCGGTGTCTTCATGCGTTTCGTGACGGGATGAGCAACTTTCGTGGCCACCCGGCCAACGGCTAGTGCGCTCTTTTCGCTGCGCAAGATCAGCCACAGGACGACGACCGCCGCGACGATACTGGCCAGTCCGACAAGACCGGCGACGACCCATGCCTGTTGAACTTGGCCGGTTGCGACCGCAGCGAGTACGCCAAAGATCGGCAGGCCGAGTGTGATGAACACACTCCACACACTGGTGACCGCGATTCCCGTCGTCGCCACCGAACCAGGCACGCGATAGGAGTAGAGCATCCCGTATTGCAACGCCAGTCCCACGGCACCGCCAGCAGGGACCGCATTGCTGATTGTGTAGGAGGTCTGCCGGATGACAAAAGCAGGTCCGTACCGCAACCCCGGCATAGCCGCTTGGTACGGCAGGACGTACACGAGGATGGTGACAACGACGGAGATCGTCAGACCAAGAAGCCACCAGACGGACATGTCCTTTATTGCTTCAAACGCGACGTTGTAGTCGCCGAACTTTGGGATGAGGCCCAAGAAGACGACCGCCAAGATAATCAGCGTGACAATCGCGCCAATGATCGTCTTCTTCTTGCTCAGCGTTGCAGTTCGAGGCGGTCCCTGGGCCAGTTCGTCGGCTAGTTCCGACTCGGTTCCTTTCGGAGCTACGTACGCAGGGCGATGACCGTCCTTCGACACCATTGCTTACGCGACTCCATAGTCAGCTCTAGCAATCGCCTCGACAGATTGGTCAATGCTGAAGTCTGCCGATCCTGGAATCAACGGGACGAATCCGACCAACATGCCGTCTCGCAGTACTTGCGCTTCGAGCCCGGCCGCGCCGTCTGCGTCCCAGATCGCGTCAGCGCCGCTAGGCAAGACAACCCGGATTCCGACACGGTTGACACCGGCATGATGGACGTGGGCAAAAACGTGGCGGGCTCGCAGGCCGGCAACTACCTTCTCGGCATCTTCTTTCAGCACTCGAGCATTCTCGCAGGCTGACCACGCCCGATGTCTGTCATACCATCCAAAGTCGCAGTGCGTCATAACTTCCCGTGCCGTATTGAGTCAGAACGCTCCTCACCGAAGCGGTTCTGGGATGCTCGCAAGCAGGTCGGCGGAATGGAGAACCCCGGACATGATGAGTGGCTCATTTTCACAAGAACGTTCGTCGCAACACCGGCTCGTCTTTCTTCCTGGCTTCATCCTGCCCGCAAGCTCCTACCGAGACCTCCTCGCACCGCTCGTGGCCGCGGGCTGCTCGATCGAGGTTCCGCAGTTCTACCGGATTGGTCCGCGCGTACTGCTCGGCCGCTACACGGTGAGCGACGAAGCCCAAGCCGCCGCTGACCTCATCACGCCCGTCCCCGATGAAACGATCTGGTTGGGTGGTCATTCGCGTGGCGGACACGCAGCGCTCGTCGCCTCTCGATTGCTAGCTGACCGCGGGATTCGGGTAGCCGGTCTCCTGCTGATCGACCCGGTGCGCAACGGCCAGATCATCCCGGACGGCGTTGAGGCCACTGCTTCAGTAGGAGAAAAGCAACCACAGCTGATCGTCGGGGCCGGATTGGGTGGCAGGTGTGCGCCTACCACGAGGAACCATCGTCACTTCGCCCGAGAGGTGCCCCGCCCGCTGCACGTGGTCGTTCCCGACATGGGCCATGCAGACGTTCTCAACGGACGCTCGTTGGCGATGGGTCGACGACTATGCGGGGGCGGAGTTGACCCAACAGGAACGCGGAGCCTCGTCACCCAGATCATGACTAACTACATCCAGAACAAACTCGTGGTTGGCGCGGAGTTGCCCCCCGCAGCGGTGTGGGCATGAACCTGGTCGAGACCTCGCTGATGGGGGCCTAGCGCGGCGCAGTCCTGTCGACGGCGAGCGTCGCTGGCTGATCCGTGACATCGACCACGGAGTCGACCCGCTGGGCTTCGGCGGGCGGCGAGGCTACGTTGCGCGCCTTCACCTTGTTTCGCACCCCGTTGGCGATGGGAGTCTCCAACCATCGGTAGCTCGCTGCAGCAATAGCCAGCGTCGTCGCGACGACCCCGAGATTCTTCCACAGGCTGTCGCTCACCCCACCTGTTGCCATCATCACCGGCACATGGAACAAGAATATTCCGTAGGAGCGCAGGCCAATCCACACCAGCAGCGTGCTCGTTAAGACTGGCGCTGCCAGCGTTGGGGAATGCCACAGCACCGCAAGCACAAGGACGATTGCTCCGGAAAAAGCTGGCTGGGCCCAGGTCGTCATATGTTCGGTTGTGTCAATCACCGCGCGGGTCCCCAACACGAAGATCGCTGCAACGCAGGCCATCGCTATCACCCGTGCATGAGCAATTAGCAAGCCCTTCACCGCCGGATGGGTCACGGCGATCGCGGCAAAAGCACCCAGCAAAATCGCTCCGCTTCGGGTATCGATCCCGTAGGCGACCCGAGCGTCGCTGGCGCCTCCGACTGTCAAATATGTGGACCTAATGAATGATGCAGCGGCGGCTCCAGCAAAGACAAGCGCCAAGGTCGTGCGGGTACGAAAGCGCAGCATCCAGGCCAGCAACGGCGCCGCAACTAGGTAGAAGAACTGATCGATATTCAGCGACCACACCGGCACGAGCTCGTAGGCCAACGTCTGGCCACTCGCGGCGAAAAACACCAGAGTCTGACTGAGTGCCGCGCCAATCGTTGCCAACGCGAACAGTGGCTCCACGCCGCTACTCGGCCACCAACTATGCGTAGCGGCGGCACTGGCAATCAAGGTGAGCACGCACGCCAAGACGAGGGGTGGAAACAGCCGAGCGATGCGTTTAAAGTAGAAGCCTCTGACGTCAATCGATTCCGTCTTGTCATGCTCTTTGAGCAACAGCGATGTAACCAAGAAACCGGATATCGCAAAGAATCCGAGGACGCGCGCCTGTCCGCCGACAAAGAAGTCAGTGAGTTCCAGGTGTCCGGCAACCACGACGCAGATCAACAACGCGCGTACTCCGTCAAACGGATGACGGCGCGCAGCTGAAGGTGCTGCAGTGAACATAGAAGCGAATAGTATCCCGTTTGGTGCCGATACTTTCGGTGCACGCGACTTTGCCCGCGAAAGATCAGTACGAGATTCGTTCTGAGGGCGATACCCGATCAGCACCGATGGGTAGGACCCAATCCCAACTTGACTAGTCGATGGCGGTCAGCTTTGGTGTAATCGAGCGTGCTGACATCACCGAAATCGATGACATCGCACCGAGCCTGGTGGGCGCGCCCAAAGCAATGGGAGGAGAGCGGCGATGGCGGCATCAAAACATGCATCGTCAGCAGGTGATCGATTGTTGATTGGGCGTGATGGCGAGGTAGCCAAGTTGGCCGATGCCGTGGACGCGGCGATTGCGAGTGCGACTCCTGCCGTTGTCGAGGTTCGCGGTGACCCTGGGATCGGGAAGTCAGCACTGCTAGATGCACTTGCCAACCGCGCTGCCGGACGGGGGTTGTCCCTCGTCCGGACCTGGGCAGAGGTTGGTGAGCAGGACTTTCCCTACGGACTACTTGTCTCACTGTTCGACCCGGTGCTCTGCGAGTCGGGAGTGGCCGAGCAACTCGACCCCTACGACCGAGCAGACCTTGGGACTGTCTTTCCTGGGCTTCGAGAGTTCGCGGTGGATTCCGAAAGTGGCCCTATCGACCGTCACCTAATTTCGCGAGCGCTGCGCAGCGCGCTCGGCGTATTCGGACGAAACCGAATCGGAATTGCGGTGATCGTGGATGACCTCCAGTGGGCTGATGAACTCTCCCGATTTGTGCTCACCTCACTTGCCCGCAGAGGAATCGGTTCACCACTGCTCGTCGCGTATGCCACGCGATCGGCGCGTGGCACCGCAGGGATAGCGATTCGGGGGGATCGCTCAGATCCAGTGTTCCTGCTTGATCTCGCCCCTCTGGATCGTTCGGATTCCGCCAGGCTGCTTCGCGCGCTGTCCCGCGATCAGCGCGAGCTCGCACTTGAGCTTGCCCAGGGAAATCCGTTCTACCTTACCGAGATCAGTGCACATGGCGAGGTTCCGCGAATCGACGCGGGTCGTCCGGCGACGAGCATTCCTCCAGCAGTAGCGACGGCAATCGGCATGGACTGTGAGGGACTCTCGGTTAACGCACAATGCCTCCTGGAAGCGGCGGTGGTACTCGGTAGTCCGTTTACCCTGCACCGGGCTGGGGCACTGGCCGGAATAGCGGACGCATGTGAGGTGTCCGAATGCGCAGACGAACTCCTGGAGCGATCGCTGGTGGTACAGGCGCAGAACCCGAGCGAGCTTCGAATCCGCCATGCACTGGTGGAAGCCGTGCTCTACGAGTCACTATTGCAGGGCTCGCGGCTAACGCTACATCGCAAAGCTGCGGCTCTGTTGACGGCGGAGTTCGCGAATCCACTGGCGGTCGCCGCGCATGTGGAACGCTGCGCCGCGCCCGGGGACTCTGCCGCGATCGATGCGATTAGCAAGGCCGCAGTGGGGGTGCAGGCACTATCCCCGCAGAGCGCGGCTCGACTGTATGCCGCGGCGATTCGCCTTACTGCTCAGGCGGGCCCGCAGGTCAGCACTGGCATCTCGTTGCGTTCCGCCAGGGCTGATTGCCTGTTCAGAACCGGCCGTTTTCAGCAGGCCGCCCAAGAACTCGCGGCAGCCCTGGAGGGCACCCCACCGAACGATCGCGACACCCGCGTGGCGCTGACCGCTGCCAAGGCACGGGTAGAGATGTGGCTCGGACAGGAGGACGTTTCCTGGCATTGGCAGTCGAGGGCCTATGAGCAGTTGCCGGTGGGACCGTCACCACAGCGCGCCGTCATGGAAGTGCTGCTCATGGCGTCCTACTTTGCTCGCGCAGACTTCGCCAATGCACGAGTCTTTGCCGAGCGCGCCAGCCGCAGTTCTGCACTCGTTGAGGTGCCCTGGCTGGCACTCAGCCTTACGGCGGCGGTGGCGAATGTCGAGGCCTCACTCAGGGAATCAGCCACGGCCGGCACACTGTGCGATGCCGCGCTAAAACTCCTCGACCGGATTCCCGAGGACGAACTTCCCTACACCGTCGATGGCCTGATTATGTTGGGCGCAGCGTTGGCGGTACTCGACCGTCACGACGACACGTTGCGGGTCGCGCGGGTCGCCGGTGACCTAGCTCGCCGAGCGGGCAACCCCATCTTCGAAGCATGTAGCGATCTATTGGTCTCGGAAATCCTTGTCTCGCTCGGTCAACTGGAAGCGGCCAGTGAGGCACTCGAAGACGTCTGGGAGGTAGCGAAGTCGATCGACAATATCGACCTCCAGTGCGAGGCATTGGCACGGAGAAGCTTGATCGCGAGTCTGCGTGGCGATTGGCGCAACGCAAAGTTCTTGGTCGGTCAGTGGGAACAACAGATGCCGCAGATCAGCGATCGAATGACGAAAGCCTCCAGCAGTGCGACGATCGCGCAGGTATGGCAGTTGGCAGGCGAACCCGACGAATGTGTAGCAACCGTCTCGGCGGTCACGGACGGAACTGATCGTCGCTATCTGACCCAACAAGTACTCGCCAGAATGACGGCTGCACGCGCCAACGCGAGCCTTGAGCTAGGGGATCTGTCGACCGCGAGGGTATGGGTGGAAAGGGCAGAAGCCCTCGCTGACGAGACGGACCTGCCCCTCGCGCGGTGTTGTGCACTACGGGTGCGATCACTGTTGGCACTTGCGCACGGCGACACGAGTACCGCAGGAGCCGATAGCGCCGCGTCGGTTGCGATCGCTCAACGTGCCGGTGACCTCATCGAAGAACTCCAGTCGCAACTAGCTCACGGTCGTGCGCTGGCGGCGATTGGACGCCGCGACGATGCTGCTGAAGTCTTCAAGGCCGTGACTCAAGAGGCAACCCGCTGCGGGGCCGCTCGCTTCTCGATGGAGGCTGCGAGTCAGTTGCGGCAACTGGGGGTGACACCACCGGACACCAATTCTATTGGGCGAACTCAGCTCACCGGACGAGAGCGCGTTGACTCATCAAAGATGCCCGCGTAGAGGGGTTCGTTGACTCACGAAGAAATGCCCGCGTAGCGGCGTGTTTGGTGGGGTTGATTTCCTCAGCTCGGGTGACCTTCGAGGATGGGATTGAC
>Ga0335398_10000250_pt1 | contig 92309 bp, 80 predicted proteins | sample BON03_FD_205742 | JGI IMG/M metagenome (GOLD analysis project Ga0335398, IMG submission 205742) | Freshwater microbial communities from Lake Bonney liftoff mats and glacier meltwater in Antarctica - BON-03 (spades assembly) (version 2) | ecosystem: Environmental > Aquatic > Freshwater > Ice >... | reverse complement strand
CAACTTTTTCGTTTAAACGTCCTGCCATACCCAGACCTCACAGTGTTGGTTTGTCTCGGGGTGTTCCGAGCTCATGCCGCTGAGAAGCGTATATCAATTCAGGTGCGATTGCAGTGTTTGAGCAGGACGGCTCGTGATAGCCGATCATTCGTCAATGAATGCAATAGAGTGTCGCGCGCAATAGAAGATCCTCCCTGTGGAAGTCCAGTTGCACTCTTTCCCAATTGTACAACCAGCGGAAGATGGGCTAACCTAAGATAGAATTTCAGACTATCAATATAATATGAAGGCATTTCTACCTACGCTATTTGTGCTCGTCACCTTCTCGGACCAGGCCAGTGCCTATCTTGATCCAGGCACGGGTAGTATGATTCTTCAGGGAATTATTGCCGCCATTGCCGTGGCGGGATTCACCCTAAAAAACTACTGGTACAGGATTCTTGCGTTTTTCGGCAAAGAGGCACCAAAAAGCCTGCTGGATGATGACGAAAATGCTCAAAAACCAGAATAGCCATTCCTGCTCGCGGGCTCTGCACACTGCCCAGGCACTCTTTCATTAATTGGTTCCTTATGAAACCTCTTTCCTCTTCATTTCGAGACCCGAGTGGGTTTGTTTTTTCCCATGCCGGTTCTGTCTATCGTCAGGTAAACCACTGCTTTTCCAGCACATATGAAGCCTTCATTGGATCAGGTCTTTACGAAAAACTGATTGATAGATCGTTACTGGTGCCCCATGAGGAAGTGGCCGGGATTGATGTGGGCACCACTACAGATTGCTACAAAATCCTGAAACCCCGACAAATACCCTTTATCTCTTATCCGTACGAGTGGAGCTTCAGTCAACTGAAGGATGCAGCCATGCTGACCCTGCGCATACAGCTTGAAGCGATCCAGCACGGCTTCATCCTCAAGGACGCTTCTGCATTCAACATACAGTTTATCGATTCCAGGCCAGTCTTTATCGACACACTGTCATTTGAACGGTATGAGCCGGGCTCGCCCTGGGTTGCATACAAGCAGTTCTGCCAACATTTTCTTGCCCCGTTAGCCTTGATGTCCTTCACAGCTGTTGAGTTATCGAAACTGATGGTGACCCATATTGATGGCGTACCCCTGCCACTTGCCAGTAAATTGTTGCCTTTTAGAACACACTTCATTTATTCAATCGCCACTCACATTCATTTGCATTCCAGAATGCAGAAACGGCATGCTGATGGTGCCGAGAACGATAATAGTCGCAAGGCCACGAACGCCACTTTGTCTCAGAAAGGCTTACTGCTTCTAGTCGAAAGCCTGGCGAGTGCTGTGCAGAAACTCAACTGGAAGATGCCGGAATCGGAATGGGGAAATTATTATGCTAACACCAACTATTCTGATCACGGTGGCAATGAAAAAAGAGAGCTGGTGGACCACCTACTCGGCAGCATCCCCGAGAGTTTGAGTACTATCCAGGACTTCGGTGCAAATACTGGCGAATTCAGTCGCATCGCGGCCAAGCATTGTGAACTGGTCGTTTCACAGGATATTGACCCGGTGGCCGTAGAGTTGAACTACCGGGCAACACACATCACAGGGCCGACCAATATTCTGCCTCTGGTCCAGGATCTCAGTTCCCCGTCTCCGGCGATTGGGTGGGGCAATGCAGAGCGGGAATCATTCTCACAGCGCAGCACGTGCAACGCGCTGCTCGTTCTCGCGCTGATCCATCATCTTGCGATAAGTAACAACGTTCCGCTGCCCAATATTGCCAAGTTCCTCTGCGGAATAAGCCGCTGGCTGATCATCGAGTTTGTCCCAAAGTCGGACTCACAGGTAGCCAGGCTCCTTGCAACTCGCGAGGACATATTTATTGACTATACTCAACAGTGTTTTGAGCAAACCTTCTCAGAATATTTTTCAATAGAGACAAGCAAAACCATACCCGATACTGAAAGAACACTGTATTTGATGAAATCGCTAGCGTGTGCAGCAGTGGGATAGGAAAGCGCCGCTTTTCTTCTACGGAGTTAAACCCAAGCCACTCTTCGCGTTTACGTTGATCAATACAATACTTCAGCTCGCTTCCATCGGAGTCGGCCTACGAACTTTTCGACGTGGAGGGTGTTATGAATAATGGTGAGCACGGGCTCAGTCAGCTATTTTCAAGGGAACATTACAAGCCGAGTAGTATTACTCGACTTTTAGTTCTGCTCGCTCTTACTGGTTTTACAGTAACAGAGCCATTACTGACTATTTTTGGCTCTGAACCCAGTCTGTTTCTTTTTTACAATATTGATCACCTACCTCCACTGATTCTCTACGCCTTTGTTATAGCGATAATCCCTGCTGCCCTGTTATGGATTGCATCTCTTATTTTTGTCTTGGCCGGAAGCAGAGCATCCACGCTAGCCTATTACTTCCTTATTTTCTCGCTGTTTGCCCTATGGCTGATCCAGTTGGGAAAATGGAACCTCGGAGTTTTTCGACCTGAACTGTTGCTGCTACTTGCCTTATCGGGTGCAGCACTTCTTCTATTGGCTTACATAAAGTGGGCCTTTGTGGTGGCCTTGCTAAAAATTGCAGCCATAGCGCCTATTATCTCAATAGTGTTCTTTTTGCAGTTTTCGGAAGTCGCCGGATTGGCAGATAAAAATGAGGTCGAAATAACGCCCGCAAAATTGGATCAGAAATTGCCATCTGTACTTTTTGTCTTGCTGGACGAATTCCCGACTATGGCTCTGTTTGACGAGCAGGGTAAACTGGATAAAGTTCGGTTCCCAAATTTGGCAATGTTTTCTGAGGAAGCAACCTGGTACCGTCATTACACGGTATTGGCAGACATAACCGACCTTTCGGTGCCTTCCATTCTTTCTGGCACAGACCCCGTTAAGAAAGCTCCCATTCAAGCCCAATTCCCTGAAAACCTATTCACATTGCTTGCGCCAACACACTTTCTGACGGTATTTGAAACAGCTACACAATTATGTGGTCTGGAACAGTGTAGCGAACTTGCCCCTGGTGCTATCGGTAAAAGCCCCCCTCCGAAGTGGAGAAAAATATTGCTTAAAACATACTCTCTTATGACGGAGCGTGTGGCGTTACAAAAACCATCTGCGCCTAAATTCGACGATTTTGAGGAAGAACTTGTCGTTGAGAGCCCCAAGAGCGGTGACGCCTTTAACAAATTTCTAGTCACGGTTTTTCTAGACCCTACATACTCAGTAAAGAAGTCCCGTAGGCTTGAGGATTTTGTTGAAACATTCGTTCCTGCTCCCAAACCGGCACTCTATTTTCTCCATGTCGAGTTGCCACATATGCCTTGGCGATTCTATGAAGCGGGAGAGACGTACTCTGTACCGACTACAAGGTTTCCTTTCTCCAGTCGCAATGACGATGGAGGAGAATGGGTTGCAGCGGTTTCTGCTTACCGATTCATGCAGCAGGCGCAATACACTGACAAGCTCCTGGGTGACATTATTGACAGGATGAAATCTTTGGACATGTGGGAGGAGCTTTTGGTGGTTGTTACTGCCGATCATGGACGCTCTTTCAGACTTGAAACCGATGGTCGTAATCTACAGCAAGAGAACATCGGCAGTATCGCCTATGCCCCGCTCATTATTAAGCGGCCGTATCAAAGCACTGGCAATATCGACGACTCTAATATGATGGCCTACGACTTAGTTCCAGCTCTTGCAGATGTCCTTGGTATTGAAATTCCGTGGCAGTCAAAAGGATGTCCGCCAGGGCATAAATGCATTGCGGACCGCGGGGATGAGAAAGTGTTCTTTCCTTCGCTCACGCCGGATCGCACTAATGCCGCCAATGCTTTTTTTGCCGGAAAATTAGGTCAAAATCTTGCGTTTAGTGACTCGGATAATTTCCCCAAATATTCATCGCGCTGGATACTGCAAGGTGAAAGTGAAGCGAATCCCCTGGCCGCTCTAAACGCTAGACTTGGACTTGATCCGTACTGGGGTAATACGCCTGAGAACTTTGCGGTTAAGCCAGGCGGAGTCGCCTTTGTTGACCAGTTGGAATCTCTACGCAACCCACGCACCGATATCCCGCCATTGGGCTTGGTCGTCGGCAAAATCGAGTCCAAAATAAAAGCGAGCAAAGTGCTTGTCGCAATCAACGGGCACTTTGTAACAGGGTCGCCCATGCTTACGTTCAATGGTATTAACAAGTCGTTTATAGCCATGCTGCCCGTTGGCGCATTGTCCAGACAGAATGATATTGGAATATATCTGGTCGATGAAAATGGTCTTCTCGAACTAACAATTCAGTAAAAGTGTACTCGCCACGCACAGTCTTTAATGACGAGCAATAAGTGTGTTCTCACATGTGAGCAGTACTTACATAGGCTTCAAGTCACTACCTGAGTGCCACTTTTGCGCTTAAGTAAGTTCCATTCTTCTCAGACATCGATAGTTACTTACTAGTAATCACTATTTTATTTATACTCCCTCAGGAATTGACAGGAGAGCGCCCATGGCCGTAACCGTATCCGCTGATAAGCTAGCGTTGCAACGCTTGTATCATTGGGAATCCAGCACGCCGCAGCGTGTGGTATTCACGCAGCCCATAGGGAGTGGCGTGGTTCAGGATTTCACTTGGGAGCAGGCGCTGGATCAAACCCGTCGCATGGCGGCACATCTCAAGAGTTTGGGCTTCGAGCCGGGGTCACGCATTGCCATTCTCGCCAAGAACACGGCGCACTGGATAATGACCGACTGGGCGATCTGGATGGCGGGTTATGTATCGGTGCCGCTTTATCCGACGTTGGCAGCGCACACGGTGCGCCAGATCCTTGAGCACAGTGGCGCCGAGTTGCTGTTCATCGGCAAGCTCGATGTGTGGGAGGAAATGCAAGCAGGCGTGCCGGCCGAGCTACCCTGTATCACGCTCCCGCTGGCGCCGCCGACTGACTACCCTGCCTGGGACAGCATCATCGCCACTACCGAAGCAATGCAGGATAGCCCGCTGCGCGACGGCGCTGAACTGTGCACATTGATCTACACCTCAGGTACCACGGGTATGCCCAAGGGCGTGATGCATAGCTTTGAAAATTTCGCTTGGTCAGTGAACATCGGGCTCAAGCGCATCAACCTTGATTCCTCGGGGCGGATGTTAAGTTACCTGCCGCTGGCCCATGTGGCTGAGCGCGTACTGGTCGAGCACGGTCTACTGGCAACTGGCATGCACGTATTTTTCGCCGAGAGCCTCGATACCTTCGCCAGCGATATGCAGCGGGCGCGTCCAACGGTATTCTTTTCCGTTCCGCGATTGTGGGTCAAGTTCCAGCAAGGCGTGCATAGCAAGATGCCGGCCGCGAAGCTGAACCGTTTGCTGAAAATTCCAATCGTCCGCGGCATCGTGCGCAAGAAGGTGCTAGCGGGCCTGGGGCTGGATGAGTGTGCCTTCGCTGCCGGCGGTGCCGCACCCATGCCCACTGCGCTGCTTGACTGGTACGGCACGCTCGGCTTGGAGATTATCGAGGTTTACGGCATGAGCGAGAACTGTGGTGTCTCTCATGCCACACTGCCAGGTCAGCCGTTCCCGGGCACCGTTGGCCCGCCGTATGAGGGCGTAGCGCATCGCATTGCACCGGATAGCGGCGAAATCGAGATGAAGAGCGAGGGACTCATGCTGGGCTACTACCAGGCACCCGAGCAGACTGCAGACACGTTTACCCACGACGGTTGGCTGCGCACGGGCGACAAGGGCGTCATCGATGAACGGGACAATCTTAGAATCATCGGCCGGGTCAAGGATCTGTTCAAGACCGGCAAGGGCAAGTATGTCGCTCCCGGGCCGATTGAGAACAAGCTGGGTACTCACCCTGCTATTGAGGCGTGTTGCGTTACCGGTGCCAACCTTGGTCAGCCGTTGGGCCTGCTGATGCTGGCTCCTGAAGCCATGGCTAGCGCGGGGAGCGAAGCCGGGCGCAACGCGTTGGGAGAAACACTGGCGGCCCACTTGCAAGCGGTTAACGCGCAACTCGATCCCCATGAGCGGTTGGACTGTGTAGTCATTGCCGCGGAGGCGTGGACGGTAGATAACGACATCCTCACGCCGACGATGAAGATCAAGCGCAACAAGCTCGAAGAATTGTTCGAGGATGATTACGAGCGCTGGGTTGGCGCAAAGCAGAAGGTCATTTGGTTGTAGGCGAGCATTGCCACTGGCGTTGGCGCGCGATCCGCCACTCCTGCATACTCTGGTAGAGCGAGCGAACCAAGCAGCCTGTCCCCGTCATTATCCTTCAGCTCGGCATAGGGTGGCCCCTCGCGCTTGCCGATGTCGCGGATGTCCGCCCTCAAGCAGCACATCTCGGCCTGGAAACGGCGTCGGCGAATCATGATCACTCAGGGAATAGCCCAGCAGGGTATGGATAGACTGATCGCTTGCAGCGTGGTGGCCGAGGATGCCTGGTCATGCGCGCCAGACCATGTGCTGCAGAAGAGTGAACTGTGATTCTGCCAATTTGCCAGGAGACTTCACCAAGGTGCACCTTAATGCGCCATCAGGAAGCGCCAATTCGGTCGCAGACAACGATAAGACGCCATGAGGCAGTTCTGATAGGCAACTGTTTTCGATGACGAGGTTGTCAAGCGGGCGATGCTCTCACGCCAGATAACAACCCGGGCTGGCGAATGATTTCCCAATAGGAATGACATTGTCACCGAAACCCTTAGAATGAGGGTCCGTAACGACCGCAGGCCCCGTCATGATCTCTCCTGAAATGGAAAAAGCGCTTCTCAGCCAGCTGAACGATGAATTTTCTTCCGCGTATCTTTACTTGGCCATGTCGGCCTATTGCAGTCATCTTGAATTTAACGGCGCCGCCGGTTGGTTCAAGCTGCAGTACGAAGAGGAGCACGTTCACGCCACAAGAATCTATAACTATCTTGTCGAACAGGGCGTGCAGATTGTGTTGGGAGCGTTGTCGAAACCGCCCAGTGAATATGGCAAATTGTTAGACGTATTCAAAACCTCACTTTCTCATGAGCAGTCAATGACTGCCAGGCTCAACGATCTCAGTGATCAGGCACTGAAAGAGAAAGACCACGCTACTTATAACCTGTTGCAGTGGTTTGTGAACGAACAAGTGGAGGAAGAGGCGACTCTCGGTGGCGTTATTTCCAAGCTGAAGCTCGTGAAAGATGACGGCTATGGCTTGCTGATGATCGACAACGAGCTGGGCACCAGAAAGACGGCTGCTGCCAGCGCCTGAAACCCGCTCTATCGCTCGTGCAGTGCTCGTCCGGGCGCTTGTTGCGTTGCATCTGAGCTGCACCTGACACTATGGTTTACTAGCCACGGTTAAAAATAAGCCCTACTGACCCGATGGTGTTTCCGTCGGTAAAGTGAAGACAAACAGCGTGTTTCCAGTACCTGCCTGATACCGCCCAACGCCGCCAAACAGGGCTGTATAGCCAGAGTTCACTGCCAGCCCGTCACCGGTAATAATGATGCCGGCACCATCAATTGTTCCGCCATCGCCTTCGACGCCATTAATATCGGTGAGACTCTGATTGACGGTGTACTCCCACAGCTCTGCGCCATCCGCGACTGAAAACGCCATTAGGGTGCCATCAAGAGCGCCCGCAAGCAGTACATCATTTGTGACTGACAGAGACGCGGAGAACAGCAACGGTGTCTCACGCCCTTCGTACTCACGAGTCGGTTGGACTTCCCAGAGTAGTTCGCCGCTGATGGGATCAAGCGCATAGATGCCGGGGTTTGCGCCGGGAATCAGATCTTCCAGATTGCCACTGGCCGGGTCAATCTCGAAATCGGTCGCCGCTGCAAAAATGCGCACACCATCAGTGGCCATTCCCCAATGGATGCCACCCAGTTTGGTACCGAGGCTGAGTTTGCGTGCCCAGATCAACGCACCATTATCCGCATTTAGCGCATAGACCATGCCGCCCTTGTCCCCTGCGATCAACGTGTTGCCGTCGTTTAGCAACATCGGAGCCGCACCAAAGTCAAAGTCATGACCCTCGGGGTTGGGGCAGCGCATTACCACGCCGAACTCACAGGCATAGTTCCATGCGTCCCCGGCGGTGGCCTGAAACATCCAGTTCACCTGACCATCGGCAAGATCCAAAGAAATAATGGCGTCAGAGGTGAGGGTGGTGGGCTCTGTGTAGTTCTGGCCGGTGCCAAAAATAACGGCGTTCCGCGTTTTATCAATAGTGGGAGTGGACCAGACCGGGGCGCCATTAGGGCCCTTGCGCGCGTTGGGCTCAATAATCTGTGTGGCCTCGGCAGTCGTATGGTAGTCCCACAGGCGTTCGCCAGTGCTGGCATTGAGTGCGACGATCATGCCATGGGATATGCAGCATCCTCCGGGAAGAAAAGCACCAAGGACAACCTCCTTGGAGGAAATGGGAACGATTAGCGTGTTCTCGTGAATCTGCATGCCGCCGGTAATAAAGTGCAGGGTGGTATCGATGCCCGCAAAAACCCGCCAGCGTTGCTGTCCTGTGACGGCATCGACTGCGTGTACATAACCGTTGGAGTCCCCTACATAGACGGTGGAATCAGTGGCGGATCTTGTGGCCAGCAGGACAGTGGCCGAGCGGAATAATGTCGCGTCTATTGGATTGGTATAGCGCCAGTAAGCGCACCCGCTATAGCGATTGATCGCTGACAGCGCATTGCCTGCAGTAAAAAACAGGGCTTGTGCGGTAGCCGCACTTGCACCGCGCATATCGCTTACGCCGTGATTGGCAATAGTGTAGCTGAGCTGCATGTCACCAATATTGTCGGCGTTGATAATCGATACGCTATTGCGCGTATTTTCGAGATCAAAACCAAAACCGCTGACAATGAGCGGGGCTGTGATATCAACCGCATTGTCGCATTCTCCGCCTCGCGGCTCTTGCACATAATGGTAGGTCTGAAAAGGTAGCAGTGACGTTCCTGCTTGCGTTGAATCATTGTTATCGCTGCAGGCAGCGCTGATTATGGGCAATAAGAGCAGTGTTGCGAGACGCATAAGCAGAAATTTCGAAGCAAGAACGACAAAAAGATCCTAACGTGAATACTCTGCTGTGCCAAGTTGGTCAACGAAGTGTAGTCGGGCACGCGACAACGGAGAGAATTCATCCGACCTCCGGATTTCTCTGCATAGCTGATAATTTGAGGTTGCATGGAAATATTTAGATCAGTTTTGTGTGCCACCTGTGCCGCGCAGACTGCAACGCGCGGATACCGTGTAGTTTACAGCGGTGGAGGATTGGATTTACGTATTGGGGATGGGGGGGCAGGCAGGTGGCGATTTGACTCCAAGCGCCACCTGCATTAGAGCTATCAGGAGTTGGGCATGATCACAGCGTCGATAACGTGAATTACGCCGTTCGATGCTTCGATATCAGTTGCAACCACATTTGCGCCGTCGACCATTACAGCACCATCTGCTGTCATGATAGTGATGGTGTCGCCTTCAAGACTGGTCGCTTCGGTTAACGTCACCACATCAGCAGCCATGACAGTGCCAGCCACAACATGGTAGGTCAATATTGCGACAAGCTTGTCTTTGTTCTCAGGTAGCAACAACATTTCTACGGTGCCATCGGGCAATTGTGCGAAGGCTTCGTTGGTCGGTGCAAAGACAGTGAAAGGGCCGTCACCAGAAAGCGTCTCTACCAGGTCTGCGGCTGTCAGCGCTGCTACCAGCGTAGAAAAATCGGGGTTGCTAACGGCGATTTCAACAATGCTGGGCTTTGCTTCGGCGGCTGCAGAAGAGCCAGCATACGCGGCGGTAGTGCCCAGGAATGTTGCGCTCAAAGCAACGACAGCGAGTAATTTTCCAACAATAGTCATGATTGTTTCCTCATAAGGTTAGTGACGCGAGCAGAATTATTCGGCTCCAAATTAAATACGCCTTGCCGGGAAAGTTAGATCAGGTTTTCAGTTTGCGCGTTTTAGCCACCTGATTTAGTGGTAGAAGCCAAGTTGGTCAATCGTTAGGGACATGAGACATGAGACATGAGACAAGAGACAAGGAGCATATTGAAACCTGCTTGCCAGCAGCGGACAGCGAGCTTAGAGTCAGGTTCATGAACACGATTGACGGTGATGTATTGGCACCTGCACCCCGCGTGGAGGTCGTTATCGAAATCTCGCGGGGCAGCTTCCTGAAACGCGGCAGCAACGGTGCCATCGATTTCATCTCACCACTACCGTGCCCCTATAATTATGGGTCTGTATGTCAGTACATTGGCGGGGATGGCGATTATCTGGACGCAATAGTGTTGGGGCCTCGCCTGGCTGCAGGGAGTCGTGTGACGGTCGAGGCCTATGGCGCCGTGGGCTTGTCAGAGCGCTTCATGCATGACGATAAGTTGATCTGTGGCACCGCCACACCGAATGACTCAACCAAGCGTGGAATTCTCTGGTTCTTTTATACCTATGCCTTTTGTAAGGCTATCCTGAACCTAGTGCGGGGTCGGCACGGGTGGGCCCATTGCAAAGGCTGGGGAGAAGCCTCGGCGGCCATCGCCAGGGCAGTGCCGGTTGAGCCGTCACCTCAGCGCCAGAAAACTAGGTTCCATTCAAAGCCCAGCGGCACTAAACAACCTTGATGTTGATCTATATGCTCAGCATCGTCGTATGTTGTTTTAGATGTACTCAAAGGAAAAGTTATGAAAAAGCAGATAGAGAGTGGTTGGATCGCGATGATCGATAATCGCCGCAATGCCCTGAGGCATCTTGATGTGGCTTCACAGCACCGCTTTATGCAGGGCTTGGCGTGGATGTGGGGCATAGTGGTTAGCCTGGCTGTTGTAGCGATTTTTTCTTTTGGTTTGATTTGGTTGGGCCAGTTACTGGTGGCTGGCGGTATCGCTATGACCGTTGCAGTCTTCCGAGAGGCGCAAAATCAGCGCATTGCGGTGCCGGTTCCTGACGGACATCGTAGCCAGCCATCAAAATGCGTCTGGAAACTTGACAGCGAGGCATGAGCCTCGCTTAATTTGTTGTAAGGCTCTACGGGAACACGTTATGCAGTATCAAGCGCCACGTAATGACTTACGCTTTCTTTTATTTGATGTGCTGGGTGTCGAACAGCTCCAGCATACGGAGAAGTATGTCGAGGCGACCCCAGACGTCTTTGATGCCGTCATTGATGGTATGGGAAAGTTTGCGTCCGAGGTCATACAGCCCACCAATAAAATTGGTGATGAACAAGGGTGCCATTATGATCCTGAGACTCACGCCGTTACTACTCCAGACGGGTTCAAAGAAGCTTACAGAATGTTCGCGGAAGCGGGCTGGACTGCGGTTGATGCGCCAGTGGAGTTTGGGGGCCAAGGCCTGCCGCATGTGCTGAAATTTATTGTCGATGAAATGGTATGTTCCAGCAACCTTTCCTTGGGAATGTATCCTGGGTTGAGTCATGGTGCTATCAGTGCATTGCACGCTCACGGCAGTGAAGAGTTGCGCCAGACCTTCCTGCACAAACTGATCAGTGGAGCGTGGACAGGCACCATGTGTCTGACAGAGCCGCAATGCGGTACCGATCTTGGAATGATCCGCACCCGTGCCACTCCCAACGGCGACGATACTTATAGCATTTCCGGCACGAAGATCTGGATTACTGGTGGCGAGCACGATCTTGCTGAGAATATTGTGCATCTTGTGTTGGCGAAATTGCCGGGCGCGCCCGATTCCACCAAAGGTATTTCACTGTTTGTTGTGCCAAAAATGCTGCCTGCTAATGGTGATCGCAACCAGGTTTTTTGTGGTGGGCTTGAGCATAAAATGGGTATTAAGGGTTCATCGACCTGTGTGATGAATTTTGAAGGCGCTCAAGGCTGGTTGGTTGGCGAGCCCAATGACGGCATGCGAGCCATGTTTACGATGATGAATGAAGCACGCCTGATGGTGGGTATGCAGGGTCTCGGATTGGCCGAAATGGCTTACCAGGAGAGCCTGGCGTTCGCACGCGAGCGCCTACAGGGTCGCTCACTTGCGGGCCCCAAAAACCCGGACGGCCCCGCCGACCCGATCATAGTCCATCCCGATGTACGGCGTATGTTGATGCGGCAAAAAGTCCTTAACGAAGGTATGCGCGCAATGGCGCTATTTACTGGACACCAGCTTGATTTATCCGTTGCATTGCCGGACGCCGGCGACCGCCAAGCTGCAGATGATCTTGTGCAGCTACTGACACCCGTAGTGAAAGCGTTTCTAACGGATGAGGGCTTCAATAATGCCAACGTGGCCCTGCAGGTACTCGGAGGGTCCGGGTTCACGACCGACTGGCCGCTGGAACAGCTAGTCCGTGATGGTCGCATTCCAAGAATCTACGAAGGTACCAACGGTATTCAGGCAATGGATCTGGTGGGCCGTAAGCTGGGTTTGCGCGGCGGGAGCCTGATAGCGGGTTTGTTTACTGTGTTCGATGACTATTTGTTGCAGAATCCCGAAGCGCCATACTCTGCAGAACTGGCCGGGGCTTTCAGTGTGCTGCGCGATACAACCGGCTGGGTAATGTCGCAGGGGATGGAAGATCCCGAGCAAGCGGGCGCTGCAGCAACTGCGTACTTGCGGCTCATGGCCCTGACCGTGCTAGCCTATCTTTGGTCCAGAATGGCACTGGTGGCACAACGCCAGCTGGCCGAAGGAGTCGGCAACAAGGACCTGCTCGAAAGCAAGGTGATTTCTGCCCAGTACTACTTTGAGAAGTTGCTTCCAGAGACTATTTGGTTAGAGAAAGATATCACCAGCGGCAAAGAAAGCACTATGGCGTTCACAGATTCCCAGTGGGCTGCCTGATTAAGCACCGCTCCTCCCTTACCCAGGTTTGCCATCCACTCTGCGCTGCAGGAGCATCGGCGCATAGCGCACAAGGAATAGTGTAAACGCAACAATCCAGAGAACGGCTGATATGCGCCAGGCCCAGAGCGTATACACGACGTCCAGCAGCGGCAGGAATGCGCGTACGATAGCGGCTGCGAACACAAGCCCGAAGGCTACAGCAATATAAGTGGGCACCTCCAGAGGGCGCCCGGTATGCCCGAGCGATACGCGTGACATCATCGCCAGAATCATGCCGCCGATGGTGCCAATGGCCAGCAGATGAATAAGATTTTTGGTTGCCGCTGGATCTCCAGCTGCAATAGCAAGACCAAGCATTGCCAGTGGGATACAAAGGTAGCTCACATGCATGGACCAGAGCAGACGTATGCCAGTGGTTTTCCAGCCTTGCCAGTGCGTGAGACGCGCGCAGTGGATGATGAACCCTGCCGTACATAGCAGTGTGAGCCACAGGATAGATTGTTGCCACGGCCATAGCATTGTCAGGATGCCAATGAGCGCGGTAATGCCGATGGCAAGATAATCCAGCCAGTTGGGCAGTGGCGCGATTTTCTGGCCGATGCGGTTGCCGGTAAACATCGGTATTACCCTTCCACCGATGATAACCACCAGCACCGTGATCATCCACACAGCACTGTAGTGAATACGCTCGCTCAGCAGCGGATTTTGCGCGCTCCAGTAACTTGCGCTACTGAGCAGTGCCAGAATGAACAACACCGGCGTGAACAACATATTGCGCCACTGTCGCACCGCCCGTACGCGCGTTGTCAGCTCATACATCAGCAATGCAATAAATAGCATCTCCGCGAGCCACGCCAGTGGTAACCATTCGGGCAGGAACCACAACACGACCCGGGCGATCAGCCATAGTCCGAACAGGATTTTGAGTCGCCCGCCGCTAGTTTCCGGCACCCCCGTCCATGCGGCTACCGCCGTTAACAGAAACCCTGCGACCACCGGTAGAGCGAAGCCAAAGACCATCTCATGAGCGTGCCACCAGACCGGTAATACGGTGAAGTCCCAGTTTTGTGGCCACCACATCCAGTACAGCCAGCGTGTCATGCCCAGCACAGCAAACGCGCCGGCGAGTAGGAAGCCCGCTCTGAACGCGAGTCGCCATACAGGTACGGTGTGTGCTGTAGCCGGTTCTTTGATCTGCATGATGCGTTTTACCTGATAGATTAATTCTGCTGACAGGTTATCCGTTACGGCGATGAGATTAAACAATGCGGTTCGATCGTTGCCGACGACACAATAGGAATCGTGCGCTGCGTTGTTTTTCGCATTGTGCTGCAGGCGCAATGGTCTTGGCCTGAATAAAAGTTGATCTAGATCATCTCTGAACATAATAAAACAGTCAAAAATGTTTGTTTTATTCTCGAATGGGTAAGGTGCTTGCCCCGCTGGAGCTTGTCGGACCTAGTTGTGCGTAGCGAGGCGAGTGGGAAAACGGCTACCTACCGAACAGGGAGCTTAACCCGGTGCCGATTCCCTGCGGGAAAACACCAACCCCTGCTGGGCTCCGAAAACCTGTCGGTGGACCGCTACCTGCATCGTGATTTTCACGAGAAGGAAATTGAACATGTTTGGCAGCGCACCCGCAGATTCTGCCCTGCACCGAAGACGCCGATTCGCAATACGATTTTTGAGGCGACCGTATCAGCCGCACTATAACTGCTCTGGGTGTTCCCAGCTTTCACCTGAAAAATGTCAGCGATCAGGAGGTGCTTGATACCCTGCTCGGCGTGTCTGCGATGGTGTCCCGGCCCAATCACGCTGTCGTACCGGAGGGCATGACGGCCAGAGAATACATCGGCCAACTGAACTCCGGCGAGTTCAGCCAGAACCACGATCAGGACCTGGCCAGTTTCGCCACCAACGCTGAACGTATGGATTCCATTCGCTACTCTATATTCCCCAATTTTGCGCCGTGGGCGGGGTTTCACCCCAACATCACGTACCGCTTTCGTCCCAACGGCGACTACCACACGACCGCGTTGATGGAGATTATTGTGATCAAGCAACTGCCGACGGGGGCGGAGCGACCCGGGGATGTTCCGGTGCGCCTACTGGGCGAGCATGAACTGTTCTCGGAAGCGCCGGAACTGGGCGAAAGCCTGGCTACGATCTTTGACCAGGACGTGTTCAATATGCCGATGATCCAGAAAGGCATGCACAACGTGAAGTCGCGACAACTGGTGCTGGCCCATTACCACGAAGTGCGTATTCGTCATTTCCACTGGACTATCGACAAGTATATCACCGGCGAAATCTAGGTATTAATCATCCGAGAGCGACCGAGAAAAGGTAAAGCGCTATGAGCAAGTGTCCTGCAGACGTCAATTTTTTTGATGAAGACGTCCTCAACTGTCCCTATGAATTTTATAGGGTGTTACAAGAACAGGCGCCGGCGTATCGCTTGCCTGATACGAGTATTTACAGGGTCAGTCGACATGCTGATATCAAGCAGTTGCTGAAAGACACTGCAACTTATTCGAATAATTTTACCCATCTGCTGAAAGGCCCTGGGCCCGCTCCTGAGGTCACCGAAATCTATGCCAGGGCATGGCAACCGGTCGATACGATGATTACCACTGATCCGCCGCGGCACAAAACCTATCGCACTTAAGTCAATAAAGTATTCAACGCCAAACGCGTCAATGCCTTGGAAGACTATATGGTGGCCATTGTGCACGAGTTGATCGACAACTTTATCGAGCGCGGCGAATGCGATAAGGACACCGAAGTGCACGGTGTGAAGATACCTAAAGATGCGCTGGTGATGCTGCGCTATCACGCGGGCAATCGCGATCCTGAACTGTTTGACCAGCCCGATGCGATTGATATTAATCGCGACAATGCCAACGACCATATCGCGTTCTGACAGGGTATACATTTCTCCCCCGGCGCGATGCTGGCTCGCAAGGAGATGAACGTCGCATTCTCGTCGTTGTTATCCCGCCTGGATAATATTCAGATTGTGGCTTAAAAATCCGATCTGACTTACTGGCCCAATATCGTGTTGCGCGGTCTGAAAGGGCTGCATATCCGCTTTGATAAGCGCGTTTGACCTCACTGGTTCGGTGCTAATGCCTGAGAGATCGACTGCGCGGTATTTTTTGAAGGTGCGCGCATAGCTTCATGATCACAGTGTTAGTGCATGCTCGAGTATAGGCATATGCTTGCAAGCAGTTTGTGCAAGGTGATTTCGACGCATTCAACACTCCCTCAATTCCCGCTTACGTTAATTGCTGATGCAACGCGCGGCGATAGGCTGTGAAACCCGGTATCAATCCGATGGCGAGAGTGCAGCCGATAATCGTTGCTAGATAAAATACGGATTGGGATGTGAGGAGACTACTGTCGAGGAATAGGCTGAATCTATCTGCTAGAAAGTCACCTGACAAAGCTATGGTAAGCGCAAGGAGTATTGTTGCCGTTAAAGCCGCGCCAACAGCTATTAGCACAGCTTCCGTTTCAACAAGGGCCAGTAGAAACCAGGGAGAGCCTCCGATACTGCGCATTACTGCAATTTCGCGCTGCCGCTCACGGATCGATGCCAGCAACATAGCCGCCAAACCCAGCAATGAAGCGAGCAATATCAGTGCGCAGATCAGGCGCAGAGTGTGTTCCATAACAGACATCATTTGCCACAGCTGGGTGAGAGTTACGCCGGGAAGTATGGCCAGTAAGGGTTCGTCAGGATAAGTGTTTATCTCACGCTGCAACTGAAAGGTTGAGAGCCGCGACTTTAGGCCTATCATGACCGCGGTGATACTTTCAGGGGTAAGGTCCTGCTGATACGCTCCTTTGGCAGCGTCACGACTGCGAGATAGCTTTACGCCATTTTGCCAACCGACATGGATCGCCTCGATGCCTTTGAGGCTGACATGCAGGGTCTTGTCCACCGGCGTGCCGGTAGACTTAAGAATGCCTGCGACGCGGAATGGTTTGTCATCATGCTGGCTGAAGCTAGTGCTGCCGAGTCCGTGTGCAAGTACCAACTTATCGCCTACCTGGTAGCCCAGCGCGCGAGCCACCTCGTTCCCTAGCACCACATCAAATATATCGGAAAAAGGCGAGCCTGCGGCCAGTAGCAGGCTTTTGTCCTGCCCAAAACGAAAGTGGGTAAAATAGTCATGAGTGGTTCCCATGACTCGGTACCCTTTGTGAGAGTCGCCCAATACTATGGGAATACTCCACGCGACATTTGGGTTTGCGGCAAAATGCTGATAACTCTGCCAGGAGATGTTATTTGTGGCGTTGCCTAAACGGAACACGGAGTAAAGGAGAAGATTGATGTCCCCAGTGCGCGCACCGACGATCAGGTCGAGGCCGGAAACAGTATTGCCGAAGCTGTCTTTTGCTTGATGTCGAATCTGTTCCACTGCTAGTAGCACGAAGACACTTACCGTAATCGCAAGGAAAGTGAGCAATACAGATCCTTTTCGGCTTAGTAGGCTGGAAAGCGCCAGACGCAAAAACATCACGTCTTTCCTTCTGCTTGGTTGATGGCGAGGAGGTCTTCTACCCTCGAAAATGACGCTGCCAAACTCAAATCATGACTGACAAAAATCAGCGCGGTTTGATTTCGTTCCACCTGATCGAGTAGCAGCGAAATAAAGGTGTCGCGGTTGTACCTGTCCAGTGCTGACGTGGGCTCGTCTACGATTAGCAATTCTGGCCGGTTTACCAGAGCTCGGGCAATTGCAACCCGCTGTTGTTGTCCGAGGCTCAGCCGAGCGGCTGGTTGGTGATGAAGTTGTTCTTCTATTCCCAGCGAATTTAATAATTCGCGTGCGCGCCCGCCGGCATTTTCGGTACCTGCAAACCGGGCCGCTAACTTGATGTTGTTGACGGCATCCAGGTAGGGAATCAGATTGAATTGTTGAAATACGACGCCGATGTGACGGGCCCGTAGCTTGTCGCGTTGGCCCCCACTCAGTGTGGTGAGCGTTTGGCCAAGAATCTCAATTTTCCCGCTGGTAGGCAAAAAAATTCCCGCTAGCAGATTCAACAGGGTAGATTTACCCGAACCGGAAGGACCGTACAGGAAAACTCGCTCGGCGGCCTGAACGGACCAGTGAGGAATATTTAGTATCGGTAATTGGGGGTTGTCATAGTGAAAGTATAGATTTTTGACGGATACAACCACGAAACAGTCTCCTATTGCTCGATTAGGAATAAGTATTCGAATGATATAACATATCAATATTGCTTGTCATTGGGCTTGCGTTTCTTTGGGAGTGAGGATTGGTGAGCTTGCAAATGTCTAAATTGGATCGATCTGTCTGTGCCCTAGTTCTATTGGCTGTTTGGCTGGTAACTTTGGGTTCTGCACGAGCTCAGGAAGAACATGCTTTAGAGGCGCATGCTTATCGTACTATCGAGTGGATTGATCTACTGCCGGATGAAGATCTTGATGCGCTCCTCAATCCGCCGGAATACCTGAACGAAATCGAGGACGGTTCGGTTGAGGATCAAATTGGCAATCTGGTGCAGATGGCCTTTGAGCCATCCAGCGATAGCCGCTATGAGCAAGCGTTAGTATCCACGAATGTAATTTCGGCATTTGATGGGCAAGCAGTGCGCCTTCCGGGCTTTATCGTACCGCTGGAATTTGATGACAATCTGGTCGTAACGGAATTCTTCCTGGTTCCGTATTTTGGTGCCTGTCTGCATGTGCCACCTCCGCCTCCCAACCAAATAGTGTATGTCAAGTATGAGGGCGGTGTTGAGTTGACGTCGCTTGAGCAACCCTTTTGGGTGTCTGGTCTATTGACTACTGATAGCGAAGTGAATGACATGGCTCATGCGGCCTATAGCTTGGTAGCTAGCGATGTGGTGGTCTACGAGTAGTCGTCGTGGTTAGAATATTTGGGTATGTTGGACGTCAGCGCGTACCTGTGCCAATCACTTCTACTTTGATCTTTATAAAGCTGGCTATGTCTGGGGCGGATCAATAAAGAGCGTGCGGTTGGCTGCGCCAAAGGAGGGTATCAAGGTCGGTCAGCAGGAGTCGCTTTCTAGGGAAAAACTTAACGCGTTACTACGCAATTAAGCAGTGCGGCTTCTAGCGATGTCAGCGCGGATCTGTCGTTAGTGATGCACTCAACCCGGCTGTCCATGCTGTCGTCAAGCTCAGACTCCGTCAGCACGTTATCGGCTTTGTTGAACGCACTAATCCCGTGCTCTGTGATAAAGACACCCTTTATTCGCTCAGCGTTCACGCTTCGCAGCAAGACGCAAAGCTTACTGTGATCAAATGTCCACTCAGGGTTAAAAATCCAGCCCCGACTGTAAAACCCTTCGCCTTCATTATCGATGCCTATGTAACCTGCTGCGGGCTTGGCCGGAGCCGGAGTCTGCGTAGTTGCAAGTGATAAATTTTGCTCGTCATGATTATGACCATCATCGTGCGTGTGTCGGCCTGCGGGAGCCAACAGCCAGTCCAACTGCAGCTGACCATGGCTCACCTGGAAGACCGATTTTTTCCCCAGACTTCCAGTCCTCTCCAGAAAGTCCAGCAGCGCGGGAAAGTCTTCTTGCTGATACTGATCAGCTTTGTTGGCGATTATCACATCGGCGATGGCCAATTGCTGGTTGAAAATGGAGTGGTCGGCGTAGCGCTTATCTTGAACTTTTCGCGCATCCACAAGGGTGATGGAGGCATGCACGTCCAGCACTTTGCGGTAATGTTCAGCTGACAGTGCCGCCAGCACTTCTCTGGGGTGGCCCAGCCCCGTGGGTTCAATCAGTAGACGGTGAGGCTTGGCTCGTGTGAGCAGCATATTCAGGGCAATCTGCATTGGCAGGCCGGAGGTGCAGCACATACAACCTCCCGGAACCTCGCGAATAAAAACGCCAGATTTCTCAGCGTTTTGACCTGCGAAAAGGCTGCCGTCGATACCGACCTCGCCAAACTCGTTCACCAGAATGGCCCAGCGTTCACTATCCGGTTTTTGCTTGAGCAGGTGCAGTATGGCAGTGGATTTACCCACTCCCAGGAATCCGGTGATGATATTCGTGGGGATAGATTTTAATGCCAGCATGAAATTAGGTATCCTCCATCCAGATTTTTGACAGTGATTCTAGGTGCCTGTCGAATTCCCTTTCTCATGCGCCGTTTTCCTGAATATCAGGTTGTTTCACATCCACATTCAAGGCGCCTGCACAGAATATGATTGCGCCAATGGCTAAAGGCGATAAGTGATGCGCCCACTAGCGAGACGAGTTTTTCTCCAGTCTCGCCGAACAGGGAATCGCCAAAGAAAGCTGCCATGCTTAGCGCGCCGAGCCCGCTTAGCCCTAAGGCGAGAACGCGCAAGTCCCGGTGCAGTCGGCACCCCATTGTCAGTGCGATCAGACTGGTAGGCAGTACCGCGACGAGCATCCACTGATGAAAGCCTTCGCCCCCCAAAGTAGTGGCAGTTAACGCAGGCAGCAAGACCAGCGCACTGGGGAAAAGCAGGCAATGTACAGCGCACACCAGAGATAGCCCGATGGCCGCCTTGTCGATATCTGTAGACTCTGTTTTCATGCTATCTGTGCACCGTTGCTGCTACGCAGCCTCGTCAGCACAATCCTGGCAGATGCAGTGCAGTTCCAGTTGTGGGTTTGTCAGGAAATAGCCTGCCTCCTCAACGTTGCGCTTCAGCGTATTGACCAGGCTCCGCTTTATTCCTATTTCCTTGACGTTGCTGCACTCTTCACAGATCAGGAACTGCGGCACCTCGTGAGCATGGTTGCACCTGATATGGGAGCAGGCGACGTATTTGTTGGCTAAATGTAGTTTGTGTACCAAGTTCTCCTCGGCCAGGAAATCGAGAATGCGATAGACGGTCGTGGGCGGCAAAGATTGGTCGAACTCCTTGTGCATGTAATCGATCAGCTCGTAGGCCGATCTAGCCTTTTCTGATGTCAGCAATCCTGTCAATATCTGTTTGCGTTTTTCAGTCAGCTTGGTGCCGTTGGCGCGGCAACTTGCCTCGGCTTGGTTAATAATTTGGGTTACATTTTTCATAAGTTGCTCACTGGAAGAGGACAGTACGTTCTTCATTATCCAGTGTTGTAGAGCCCTGTCGACCATTAACTATCCACTGCACGCGCAGCGCTTGAATGCCAGGGAATCGAGCAGGGATCTTGGTTGATAGAGAACCAGGCTGATCCGTTCCTTCACAGCGGTAACGGTAATAGGCTTCGACATCGCTGTGGCCGTGAGCATTGTTGCCTTCTTTATGGTGATGGTCGACTGGCAGTTCATCAGAATGTTCTCTCGTGTGTTGATTTTTCTCCTGGGTTACTCGGCTCAAATCGACGCTATGATGCGTGAGCTGGCATCGCAGTGAATCGAGCTGGAACAAATCATTGGCGTCTGCAAGGATCTCTCTGGTTTGCTCTAACTTGGCTTGCTGCTCAGGATTATTCGCGCGTTGCTCAAACCCCAATACGTTCATGGCGGGGGATTGCAACTCAATGTCGAGTTCTTCCCCTTCAAGCACAATAAGCAGCTCAGCACGTCCGTGCTCGTGGGCATCCCAGCTGCCAATGGATTGCATAGTCTGGCTTTCGTGTTGAGCGGTGGCTGTGCTGTTAGCAAATATAAGGAAAAGCGTCAAAGCTATGGCGCTAGCGTAGGCAATGGTCGAGCCAAACTGACATTGAGGTTGTCGGCCACGGCGTTTGCTAGTGAGGCAAAATGCAGAGCAGTGGAGCTGAATCGAAGGACGCAAGCGAAGCTCTCGGTTAGTAGGTACATTATTCACAGGCATTCTTTGTTATCTGAGTTAGCAGCTGAGATAGAATTCGTCAGAAAATAATGCAATGATATAACGTATCACTAATGATTGGTTGATTCCAGCATTTATTGGTTTTCCAGATGGCGATGAGGATGCGATAAGAAGTTTAGTTGAATCAGCTGCGGCAGCAGTGAAGCGCAAAAATTAATTGAATACCGATGTGAAATCTGCTAAAAGGGTCGGCTATGAAACGCTCTTCTCTCAAGTTAGGTCGCAAAGTTCGCGTCATCCTCCTACTGATGCTGCTCTCAGCTCAGGGTATGGTAAGCGCGCACGAATGGGACTCAATCCACTCAGCTAATGCTCACGGTTGTTTAATTTGTGTTGTTGGTCATGGTCTTGGATCTGTCATTCCTGTGCAGCCCGATTTGCCGCAGGTACGGCTCTGTTCTGCCTCGATACCGCCCGATGTAACCAGCTATCTTCCTTTTTCTCACAGGGAGTATTATTCCACTCGCGCCCCGCCCAGCTCTCTCTAACAGACATCACCTAAAAACTGTTACATCAAAGATGACATCACTGTGCCTGTGGCGTGTGATTAGTGAGAGCTTAATTTTATGAATATATCGATACGACAAGGTGTCGCACTGGCGCTGTTTGGTAACCTGTTGGCGAACCAGAGTCTCGCCCAACCTTTGTCCACTGACGCTGTTCCGGCGAAGCATAAGCACCAATCTCTGGAAGAAATTCTCGTCACCGCTAACCCGCTGAGTCGAAGTGCAACAGACTTGTCACAGTCCGCATTCGTATTAGAGGGGGCGGCTCTTCAGCAGCAGCTTGCCAACTCTTTGGGTGAAACACTGGCCCGTACGCCGGGGTTGTCTAATGCCAGTTTCGGTGAGAACGTCGGTCGCCCCGTTATTCGTGGTCTGCAAGGCACGAGAGTAGGGGTTCTCAACAATAGCCTGGCTGTGAGTGATGCTTCATCGGTCAGCCAGGACCACGCGGTTTCGGTGGAGCCGTTTTTGGCAGATCAAATTGAAGTGTTGCGCGGCCCGTCTACTTTGTTATTTGGTTCCGGCGCAATTGGTGGCGTCGTCAATATGGTTTCGCCGTCGATTCCGCAGGTTATTCCTGACAAGGGCTACAGCGGACGCGTCACCGCTCAGGGCAATACTGCCGCCAACGAAGAGTTTGCCGCAGGACGTCTGGATCTGGGAGAAGGTTCCTTTGCACTGCATCTGGATGGTTTTCACCGTCGTAGCGATGACTATGATATTCCCGGGCGTGCCGCACTCTATCCTGACGACGATCATGACGAGGGTGAGCATGAGGGGGAACATGAGGGGGAACATGAGGGTGAGGAAGAGCATGGCGACGAGGCCAGTGATGATGGGACGCTGGAAAATAGCTTCCTGAAAAACGAAGGTGGCACCATTGGCTTAAGCTGGATCGGCGAAGAGTGGCGCTTTGGTGGTGCGTACAACGAATACAGGTCCGACTATGGCATTCCCGGTGGCGGGCACGAGCACGGGCACGAAGAGGAGGAGCACGACGAAGAAGGCCATGACGAAGACGGCCACGACGAGGAGGGCCATGGTGAAGAGGAAGAAGGCCCTGTCACTATCCGCATGCGTGCTGAGCGTACCGAGGCCGAACTGGCTGGCAGTAACCCATTCCCCGGCTTTGAGCAACTCAAGGTGCGGTTTGTAGATACCAATTACAAGCACACCGAGTTCGAAGGGGATGAAGTGGGTACTGTGTTCGAAAGCGATAGCACCAATACGCGTGTCGAGCTGAAGCACAATCCGTGGGGACCCTGGCAGGGTGTTTTTGGGTTGCAGTATACCGATCTTGATTTTTCCGCAGATGGTGCCGAGGCATTCATACCCAATTCCAATACCAAGACCGCCGCGATTTTCTGGATTGAGCGTGGTGATTTCGACGCGGTGCAAATTGATCTAGGCCTGCGTTACGAGGATGTCAAAACCAAGGTGCCTAATACCCTGATTGAGGAAGAGGGCCCCGTAGGTCCTTCAACAGACTCCGATTTCCAGCCTTTCAGTGCTTCCACGGGCGCAATTTGGACTTTGAACGAATCGATCAATCTCACGGGTTCGGTATCTTACTCTGAGCGAGCGCCCGGCGTGGAGGAGCTGTATGCGAATGGCCCCCACATAGCCACGCAGGTGTTTGAGGTGGGTGATACTTCTCTAAATAAAGAGGCTGTAGTACATGTGGAAGGAGGCACACGCGTGGAGTTTGGTCGCTTCACAGGCAGCGCCAGTGTTTTTTGGAATCAGTTTGATGACTATATCTACCAACAGGGCTCAGATCTTGAGGCGGACGGTTTGCCCGTGCGGTTCTGGCTGCAGCAGGACGCGGATTTCATCGGAGCCGAAGTCGAAGTGCGCTATGACTTTGAGCCAAGCAAGTTTGGCCATTGGCAAGTGTTCAGCTTCGGCGATATTGTCGATGGCGAACTAAACGACAATACCGAGGTACCGCAGCAGCCGCCTAAGCGCTTAGCGCTGGGCGTGGATTGGGACCTGAAAAACTGGGCGGCTAACGTGGTGTGGATACACGCGTACGATCAGGATAATATCGCGCCGTTCGAAACACGCACCCCAGGTTATGACCTGCTGAATGCCGAGGTCGTCTTCACCGGGCCCAGCTACAATCAGTTGGATTGGCAGGTCTATGTGAAGGGCCAGAACCTGCTGGACGAAGATATTCGCAACAGCGCGTCGTTTCTGAAGGATCAGGCGCCACAGATCGGGCTCAACGTGATTTTCGGCGTGCGCGCGTATTTCTAACGTCAGAGCTCTGACTTTAGACTGAGTGCATCATTATCTCCGATAAAACTGTAAGCCCCGGCTTTGCCGGGGCTTACCTATTCTGGTTACTACTCTTTTTTAGAACGATAGATGTGTCCCCAAGAGCTTTTTCAGGCCGTGTCTTTTTATACCGCTAGCCAAAGCACTTTCAGGATATAGAATCGAGTGTGAGTAGCAGCCGCTGTTGTGCGGGCTCGACTGCGGGCGATCGATGAACAAGACCTGCCCCTTCATTGCTCTCCCATGACTCACCCTTGAGCAGGGCTACATCGCCTGACGTTAGGGTTTGAATGCATTGAGCCGACGGGTAGAGTCCGCTATCTGCGTCAGCTCGCCCGCCGCAGCCTGCGCCGAGCTTGCTGCGGTCCACATCGTGGTAGGGTAGCCACTCGGTGCCCGCGCCAACATAGGTCGTTATCAGGCGGCAGGATACCTTGTCGACATGAAATCTCGGACACATAGCTTCGGTCAGTGTGGTGAGCCGGAGGCCAATATATTTTGGGTCGAAAAGGCAGCTGAACATCTCCGTCAGCAGCTGGATATCTTCTTTGAGTCGAGGGTAAGGCTCGAGGAACGACAGCCTCTCCTGCAGGCAGCCCAGCTTAGCGACTGAAACCGTCATCTGATGGTTGATGAGCCCTCTTGCTGCGAGGAGTTCGGACTTTGAGATCAGAGTAGAAGCTATCTGCCTTTGCCAGACAGCCATATGCACGTCGTTCCGGAAGATGGGCGGGAGAATACCGGGGCTTTTTCCAAAAACAGCCCGGCGCATATGTGGCTCCCCTTTTCTTTTCCGTGCGCCGGTCTGCAGTGATATCGTCATGCCGCTGCCTCCCAGGATGGGAAAGGGTCAGGCAGGCCTCGCCAGTATTCGCGCCCGGCAAGTAGTTCGTCGTTGCTGAGCAGGCAGTTGTCTAGACCCCGTGTGAATTGCTCCCGATCCAGCTGTTGGCCGATGAAGACCAGCTCTTGACGCATATCGCCAAACGGTTCCTGCCAGCTATTTTCAATTGAGGTGAGGTAATCCTCATCCTCGGGCCAGTGTTCCCGCGGCACCGCTTTCCAGAACATACCGGCAAAGCCATATCGAGCCATACCGCCGGCCTGACTCCACTGTCCGGCGAATTCCGGCCGGCTGGCCAGCCAAAAATAGCCCTTAGAGCGAATCAGCTTGCCTTGAATGTCTTTGCTATGCAGAAAGTCATAGAACTTTTGGGGGTGGAAGGGTCGACGGGCTGTATAGGTAAAGCTACCAATGCCGAATTCCTCTGTTTCCGGTACATGTTCCCCGCGCATCTCCTTCAACCAGCCGGGTGCCTGCTGGGCCCGCTCAAAACTGAACCTCCCGGTGCCCAGAACCTGTTCGATTTGCACCTGTCCATCCTGAATGGGAATGATCTCCGCCTCAGTGTTGAGGGTTTTCAGTACGGCGATAAGCCGCTTCAGGGTGGCACTATTTACTAGATCAGTTTTGCTTATCAGGATAACGTCGGCGAATTCCACTTGCTCCACAAGTAGGTCTGAAACGCTCCGCTCATCTTCTTCACCCAGATGTTCGCCGGTTTCCTGAAGCGATCTAGCTTCGTCATAGTCGATCAGAAAGTTGATCGCATCTACCACGGTGACCATAGTATCCAACTCTGCCACATCTGACAGGCTTATGCCGTTTTCATCGGCAAAAGTGAACGTTTCCGCTACGGGGAGCGGCTCCGATATACCGGTGGACTCAATTAGCAGGTAATCAAACCGGCCTTCGCTGGCCAGGCGGCGAACCTCCAGCAGCAGATCTTCACGCAGGGTGCAACAGATGCACCCGTTGCTCATCTCCACCAGCTTTTCCTCACTGTGGTGAAGCTGCACATCGTTTTGCACGGTGCTGGCGTCTATATTTATTTCACTCATATCGTTGACGATCACAGCTACCCGTCGGCCCTCCCTGTTGTTCAATAGATGGCTAAGAACGGTTGTTTTTCCGGCACCGAGGAAGCCAGAGAGGACAGTGACCGGTAGTTTTTTAGTGGGGTTTACCATAACGTTATTCCTGGTGTTCCATTTTGGGTTTTGCTAGTGCTCGGTATTCGGCGGTTGCCTTGTTCCGAGGCGAATCTTTCTTCATAACCAATTCTTCCAACGCATAACAACGATTTTTGTCTTGCTAAAAAGTAATGATATAACATATCATACAAATATTGTCGGAAGTCAGCAACTACTTGGTGTTAATTCTATAAGAAGAATGGCATGAACCAATCTGAAGACAACACATTGCTAATGTAAAGGAAAGCTTCGAGATGTTATCCGTTTCAATCGATCACAGCCCAGGACTGCGCGAGCCACAATGAGAGCCGACTCAAACAAGAATTCCCAGTGCACTCGAAGATAACGGCTGGCCCGATTTGAGATCCTCCTACATGTCCCTGTCTCAACACACTCTGCGCCGAATCTTCCGCGTTTTCCTGATTTTGGTAATGCTCGCGTCGCAGGGGGCCGTGACCGCGCACGACCTCGGCGCCGACCATATCGATTGCTCAGATGTCTGCTCTCTCTGCGTGATCGGTTGCGGCCTGGATTCTTCTATCGACGGCTGTTTGACACAAGTGCAGCCCCGACCGAGTTCACTACAGGTCGTGTTTCATGTAATCGGCGACAGGTACTTTGGTTGCGTGAGTTTCTATCTCTGCCGTGCCCCTCCCAAAGCTCTCAAGACAATCTAAAGCCTAAAACGTTCTAAACGTAAGTGTTACCGCCATGCGCGGGCCTAGTGGTCACGCATGGCATGTCATTGATGAGAGATTTGAACTATGCATACTTCAATACGATACAGCGTCGTGATGGCGCTTTTTGGAAATTTTTTGGCGAGCGTCAGTGTCGCGCAGCAATCAGTAGGCGCAAGCACGCTAGCGCCACATGAACACGAGAAGCTGGAGGAGATTCTAGTTACAGCCAATCCCCTTGGTCGCACATCCGACGACTTGTCACAGTCCGCAACCGCACTGCGGGGAGCAGCGCTTCGGCAGCAGCTTGCCAATTCCCTCGGTGAAACACTGGCCCGAACGCCAGGGCTGTCTAATGCCAGTTTTGGTAAAAACGTAGGTCGCCCCGTTATTCGTGGTCTGCAAGGTATACGAGTGGGTGTGCTCAACAACAGTATGGCGGTGAGCGACGCCTCATCGGTGAGCCAGGATCACGCGGTTTCCGTTGAGCCGTTCCTGATAGACCAGATCGAGGTATTGCGAGGGCCGAGTTCGCTGCTCTACGGTTCCGGTGCAATCGGTGGTGTCGTCAATATGGTTTCGCCGTCGATTCCGCAGGTTACTCCTGACAAGGGCTACAGCGGACGCGTCACCGCTCAGGGCAATACTGCCGCCAACGAAGAGTTTGCCGCAGGACGTCTGGATCTGGGAGAAGGTTCCTTTGCACTGCATCTGGATGGTTTTCACCGTCGTAGCGATGACTACGATATTCCCGGGCGTGCCGCACTCTATCCTGACGACGATCATGACGAGGGTGAGCATGAGGGGGAACATGAGGGTGAGGAAGAGCATGGCGATGAGTCCAGTGATGATGGGACGCTGGAAAATAGCTTCCTGAAAAACGAAGGTGGCACCATTGGCCTGAGCTGGATCGGCGAAGAGTGGCGCTTTGGTGTTGCTTACAACGAATACAGATCCGACTATGGTATTCCTGTTGGCGGGCACGAGCACGGGCATGATGAAGAGCACGATGAAGAAGGCCATGGTGACGAAGGTCATGATGACGAAGGGCATGATGACGAAGGGCATGATGAGGAGGGCCATGGTGAAGAGGAAGAAGGCCCTGTGACTATCCGCCTGCGTACTGAGCGTACCGAGGCCGAACTGGCTGGCAGCAATCCGTTCCCCGGCTTTGAGCAACTCAAGGTGCGGTTTGTAGATACCAATTACAAACACACCGAGTTCGAAGGGGATGAAGTAGGTACTGTGTTCGAAAGCGATAGCACCAATACGCGTGTTGAAATAAAGCACAATCCATGGGGGCCTTGGCAAGGCGTGTTCGGGCTGCAGTATACCGATCTTGATTTTTCCGCTGTCGGCGCTGAGGCATTTATCCCGAACACCAATACCAAGACCACCGCTGGTTTCTGGATTGAACGTGGCGATTTCGACGTGGTGCAAGTTGATCTCGGCTTGCGTTACGAGGATGTCAAAATAAAGGTGCCTAATACCCTGATTGAGGAAGAGGGCCCGATAGGTCCTTCATCAGATTCCGATTTCCAGCCTTTCAGCGCTTCAGCTGGCGCAATCTGGACTCTGAACGAATCGATCAATCTCACGGGTTCGGTATCTTACTCTGAGCGAGCGCCCGGCGTGGAGGAGCTGTATGCGAATGGCCCCCACATAGCCACGCAGGTGTTTGAGGTGGGTGATACTTCTCTGAATAAAGAGTCTGTAGTACATGTGGAAGGAGGCACACGCGTGGAGTTTGGTCGCTTCACAGGCAGCGCCAGTGTTTTTTGGAATCAGTTTGATGACTATATCTACCAACAGGGCTCAGATCTTGAGGCGGACGGTTTGCCCGTGCGGTTCTGGCTGCAGCAGGACGCGGATTTCATCGGAGCCGAAGTCGAAGTGCGCTATGACTTTGAGCCAAGCAAGTTTGGCCATTGGCAAGTGTTCAGCTTCGGCGATATTGTCGATGGCGAACTAAACGACAACACCGATGTACCGCAGCAGCCGCCTAAGCGCTTAGCGCTGGGCGTGGATTGGGACCTGAAAAACTGGGCGGCTAACGTGGTGTGGATACACGCGTACGATCAGGACAATATCGCGCCGTTCGAAACTCCCACCCCAGGTTATGACCTGCTGAATGCCGAGGTCGTCTTCACCGGGCCCAGCTACAATCAGTTGGATTGGCAGGTCTATGTGAAGGGTCAGAATCTGCTGGACGAAGATATTCGCAACAGCACGTCGTTTCTGAAGGATCAGGCGCCACAGATCGGGCTCAACGTGATTTTCGGCGTGCGGGCATATTTCTGATGTAGGTAGCGCGCGGAAGAAATAGGGCCATGACGCTTTATTAGGTTATGCCCTTGTTTCGACCAAGTCGGTCATGCCAATCGATAATTGACTGTGGTCAGGATACCAAGCGGCAGCGCCTCATTTCGACAGTATGTGGTGTTGGCTAGTGCTTGGTATTTCTTGTAGGGCTATAGCGATGCCTAATTTCAACCGTTGTGGCTTTGTACGAGGCTATCTACAGTAGATGCAGCAATCCTGTTCAGCGCGAGTTCATTGGGCGCATGCCAGACACATCGAGTACCCGCGGGGTGGTATATGTAGGCCACGCAGCCGTTGCAATTATCGCAACCAGACTGCGTCAGTTCACCGCTGCGAAATTTATTCACGAGGGCTGGGTCGTGGAGTAGGGCGCGCGCCAGCACCACACACTCAAAGCCCTCTGCCACAGCCTGCTCAGCATTGGCCAGTGACTTGATGCCGCCGAGGTAGGCCAGCGGTAGCTGCACCGCAGCGCGGATCTGGCGTGAGTATTCGAGGAAATACATTTCCTTGAACGTGACGTCCGGTTCGCTGGCGGCGGCGCCCTTCATCATCAGCGCGGTTATCCAATCCCCTTGCTCCTTGAGTACCTTGATGATTTCCTCACGGTTCATTTTGCTGCCAAACATAAACCATGTGGATTCAATATTACGTCCCCCGCTTAATACCAGCATGTGAGCGCCTGCCGCCTGCAACGCTTGCGCCGTGATGATGCCATCTTCCACTTTTGCACCGCGGCGTGTGCCGTCCGCCACGTTGATCTTCGCCAGTACTGCTGTGGTATCGCCCACCGCCTGTTTCACCGCCGCCAGCACACGGGCGGGAAATCGCACCCGGTTTTCTGCGCTGCCGCCGTATTGGTCCTGGCGGCGGTTACTGAGTGGTGAGATAAACTGGTTCAGTAAGTAGCCATGGCCCATATGCAGTTCCACGGCGTCAAATCCAGCATTACGCGCAAGGCGAGCGGCGGCGACAAATTCACCGATGACGCGCTCCATGTCGGCCTCATTCATAGCGCGTTGCAAGAAATTACCTTTGAGCATGCCCGCCGGGTTGAAGCCGGAGCTTGAGCTAATGGTACGACCTCTCACTTTCATTCCAGTGACAAAGGAACCGCCATGGGTAATTTGCGCAGAAATGGCTGCACCTTCGGCATGCACCGCATCGGTCAAGACGCGCAGGTCGGGCAGAATTTCAGGTCGCATCCAAATTTGGTTGGGTAGTGTGCGCGCTTCGGGTGCCACGGCCATATAGGCGACGGTGGTCATGCCGACACCGCCGCGGGCGAGTTCGCTGTGGTGCTGGACCAGCGCCTTGGTTGGAAAGCCATCCATGCACATTGCCTCGTTCGCGCCGGATTTGATAAAACGATTGCGCAGCGTGAGTGGGCCGATGGTGACAGGGTCAAATGGCGAGCTTGGCGTATTCATGGCGTTACCGATAAGCGAGAATGAATGGTCGTGCTCCATCCTACCAAACTTCAGGAGCTTTTCGTGCTTGCATTGTAGTAGCGTGCCGCCAATGTCGCGCAATGGCAATGGCAATGGCAATGGCAATGGCAATGGCCGAGCGATGCGTGAGGCGCCGTGACTTGAGTATCGCTATACTGGCTAGCGCGAGCTTCCGTGATTGAGACACTGGCGAGGGAGCGTGTTGACGAAGCTAACAAAGCTGCCGAGGAAGCGCAGGTATGAGTACAGAAGCATCATCTCTTGAAGACAATGTGTTTGCACCCTATGCAGGCCGAACGATCGCGCTAGCGACGATGCACGAAAAAGATCGCGCCATCGCGCCTGCCATACAGCGCGAACTGCACGCCCGACTGCTTGTGCCAGGAGATATTGATACTGACACTCTGGGTACGTTCTGCGGCGAAATCGCGCGGGTGGGTGCGATGGGTGAGGTGGCGATTAGCAAGGCCCGGCTGGGCATGGCAAAGGCGGGGCTCAGTATCGGTCTCGCCAGTGAGGGCAGCTACGGGCCCCATCCGCAAATCCCGTTTGTCGCCGCCGGTATGGAGCTTATTGTGCTGGTAGATGACGAGCGCCATCTCATCGTCTTCGAAAGCCTGGTCGATGAAGCGCCCTGTTTTCACCAGACTACCGCAGCGCCCGGAGAAGACCTGTCGGCTTTCCTTGAGCATACGATGTTTCCAGCCCATGCAGTGATCGTAGAGCCGAACGCATCAACGGGCGCGCGCCGGGCGACGGCAAAGGGCGTGCGTGACCACACGTTGCTATGCGCGGCCATTGTCAGTGCTGCGGCAGTCAGCGCAGACGGTCTTGCACTGGTGCAGACCGACATGCGTGCACACATGAACCCGACCCGCATGGCAACATTGGCAAAGCTAGCGACAAAGCTCAGTTGCAGGTTAGCTACCGCCTGTCCGGCCTGTTCGGCGCCGGGTTACGGCTTTATCAAGATGGAGAGTGGTTTGCCTTGCGCCTGGTGTGCGCAACCCACGGCATTGGCAAAAGCGGAGGCATTCGGTTGCGTGCGTTGTGACGAGCGCGAGGTGCGTCCGCGCTCTGACGGCCTCAGCAGCGCTGATCCGGGCCAGTGCCCCTCCTGTAACCCCTAGCAATTTATCAAATTGTAAAGTTGCTCGGGGAGCTCTGCAGGGCGAGCAAAACACGTGGCCCAGTTGGACGTTGAGCTCACCTCAATTGAGGCTCTTGAGGTTTGAGGTTCAAGAGGTTTGAGGCTCGCGTGGAAAGTGCCGCAAACTGCGCAGTTCTGCTTTTTCCATCCGCGTGTGCCGGCGCAGGGTGCGTTTGACGGAATGCTTTGCCTTGCGAGTCACCACCGCGATGGCATGGTACAAGTCTTCATGGGTGACATCGAGCTTGACCGCAAGGCGCGATGCCAGACGCACACACACAGAAGCTTTCTTGTCGGCGCCGCCCCTCGGTCCGTTCACATCCTCCAAAAAAACGTCGACCGCAATGATGTCGTTCTCTGAGCCAGCAAGATTGCGCACTAACATTTTGCGCAAGTGTCTGTCGATCGCGGAAGTCAGTGCAAAACCTTGTGTTTGTACATAGATTCTCATGGCGTCTCTCCTTTGTGGTGACAACTCCATAGTACCGACCTTGATCGATTCTTATAGTCGGAGTATTCGCGATTACGCTCAGGGTTTCGCGAACTGGGAGCCTGTCGGCGGCGCACGCTTTGTGGGCGCGCGCTGTGGCAGTGCCCGCAGGCTGCAACCGAACGTCGGAATTAACGAACTAGTGCAACCAAAGATTCGGATAGTCGAACTTGTGACCTTGAGTCATCATGTTCGGCTTTGTTATAGGGATCAGGTCATGGCAAGGATAGTGATTAGAAACGGGGCGGAGGAACAGTGGCAGCAGGTAATGAATTCAAAACTGCAGATCATGCTCGGCTCGATGCTCGGAGACATCAGCCGCATTGAGATCTTGCTCGACAAGGCGTTGGACCAGCGCACTGGTAAGACAATGCACAATTGCACACTGCTGATCCGGGAGAGTAGTGGCCAGAAGCACACGCTTTACAATAACCAGCCAGATGCGAACCTCGCAATTGAGGGCGCCATCGCCAGGGCAAGACGCTCGCTAACCCGACTCAGTCGCTGACACGGCAAAACATAGGGGCAGGCAGTGGCACAAAAATAATAGTCACAACAGCAACAATAATAGTCACAACAGCAACTTGGTTCTGGCGTTCTCGATGATTTTCACGACGGAGGGATGTTTTAGTTTTCGCTCCGGTGAAATGGCGTAGTACTTTTCCTGTACATCGATGTCAGGGCCGATGCGTTGACATTGATACATTCGCTCGACTTCAGCGCTGATCGCAGCAGGTGCAGGGAAAATGCCGCTCCCCGCTTCGCCAAACACCTTCATCAGCGCGCTGTCTTCAAACTCAGCGACCAGTGTCGGAGATACGTCTTCCCGGTCAAACCAGTCGTCCAGAGCACGTCTTATAGGGTTGTCCATTGTGGGCAGCAGCATCGGCGCCTGGTCGAGGCACTGGGGAAAATTATTTTCGTATTGCCTGGTCGTCCCCTTTTTCGCAAAAAATGCGATGTCGCTGGACCCCAGCGCATGACTAAATGCTTTCACGGCCAGGCCCGAAGGAATGGCGCGGTCAGATAAGATTATGTCCAGTTGATGGACGGACAGATCACTAAGCAGGTTTTCGAGTCCACCCTCACGGCAAACCAGCCTGATCGGGATATCGGACTCCAATACCGGCTGCAGTATCCGTGATGCGATCAGCTTTGGAATCGAATTGACCACGCCTACAGCGAGTATCGCCGGCACAACGACGCGCCCGGTCTTCATCCGTGACGTGAGTTCCGCGCCGAGCGTGAAAATCTCGTCGGCGTACTGAAATACCAGATGACCTGTTTCAGTCATGACGAGGCCTCGGCCCACCCTGTTGAACAGCGGTTCCCCGACCGATTCCTCCAGAAGCTTGAGCTGACCGCTGATCGTCTGTGGCGTCAGGTGCAGACTGTGGGATGCCTTCGTGATACTGCCTTCACGCGCCACCGTCCAGAAATACAACAGGTGGTTGTAGTTCAGGTGCCGCATCGGCTTAGCGTGACTTCTTGTGTGTTGTACCTGCGGATTCAATTTTTATCGGTATCGGCTGAAGCTTGGCTGCGCGTTTTTGATCTCTCCAATGCGTTAGGGCAAGGTAGCTCATCAATAGCGTGGCCAGTGTAAGTGCAAAAATAATCATCGCCGTTGCTCCGAGTGGAATAATTGTATGGTTCCAATGGTAGTTTGAGTCCATTACGTATTCTATAAAAGTCGATTTCTGCTTAGCTTATCCCCGTATATCCCGAACTATAACTATTCGATAAAAACGTTCTGGCTGCAAGTAATATTCGAATAGACCTGACTGGCGGGGAGGTTAATATAGAGACAAGCGACAATTAGGTCGCAATTAGGGCGTGTGATTCCCCAAGGGTGCGGATACGTGGTCGATATTAACAAACTGGCAGGTTCTTTTTTGAGTGGCGGTCTCGGCACAGGGTTGGCTGGTGGTGTAGCAGGCGGCGCGCTGGTGAGCGCGCTGACGAGTAAGTCCGGTCGAAAAGCGGCTAAATCCGTTGCCCAGATTGGTGGCCTGGCCGCGGTCGGGGCGCTTGCTTGGACTGCCTACAAGAAGTTTCAGGGCAATTCACCGGCAAATGTCGCGCCGCAGGACGTCACTGCGCCACAGTCTCAGCAGGCTGGCCCTTCTGCTGAGGTCTGGCAGCGACTCCCTCAGGAGCGGTTCGATACGCTGGCGACCACAGAATCGCAGTCTCAGGGCTTGCTGGTGATGCGCACAATGATCTCTGCGGCGATGGCCGATGGTCATCTTGGCCCCGAGGAGCAAAAACACATCTTCAAGCAACTGGACCACCTGGACACGCAGGAGCGCAGTTTGTTGTTTGATGAACTGCGCAACCCGCTGTCGTGCGATGAGTTGGCCGCGCAGGCCAGCGATCCGGTAGTGGCCATCGAAATGTATACAGCGGCTGTTTTGACACTGGACATGAATTGTCTTGTGGCGAAAGAGTTTATGGCGCAGTTAGGCCGGGGGCTGAAGCTGCCCGACTCCCTGATTACTTCAATTCAGGACAACGCATCGGCCACTCAACTGGCAACATCGTAATGTACGTCTCAGGAGACTACACAGTATGAACACTTCAGTAAGAAATCCCCTCGCCGGTTCTCAGGACGCTGTGCTGGCCACCAACAAGGTGATTCGCAACACGTATGTGTTGCTGTCGATGACGTTGCTGTTCAGCGCATTGACGGCGTCGATTTCGATGGCGATGAATCTGCCTCATCCCGGCTTACTTATCACACTAGTAGGCTACTTCGGCCTGCTGTTCCTGACCGCGAAATTTCGTAACAGTGTCGCGGGTCTTGCATTCGTATTTGCCTTGACCGGCTTTATGGGCTTTACACTGGGGCCGATGCTGAATGCTTATCTCGCCTTGCCGAACGGCGGCCAAATGGTGATGACGGCGATGGGTGCCACCGGCGCTATGTTTTTTGGATTGTCAGGCTATGCGCTGACCACCCGCAAGGACTTCAGTTTTATGGGCGGTTTTTTGATGGTGGGCATACTGGTTGGGTTTCTGGCCGCGCTCGGTGCGGTATTCTTCGAGATGCCCGCCCTGTCTCTGGCAGTGTCCTCCATGTTCGTGTTGCTGATGGCCGGGTTGATACTCTGGCAAACGAGTAACATCATCCACGGTGGTGAGACCAATTACATTATGGCGACAGTGACCCTGTATGTGGCGATCTTCAACCTGTTCACCAGCCTGCTGCACCTGATAGGCTTCATGAGCGACGAATGACCTTGGGCATGCGGTGAGAAATGTCTCGCCGCTATTCTCGGGTTTACCCGCGTCTAAACGCAATTGCACAAACGTACAAACGTACAAACGTACAAACTATAGCCTCGATCGGAAAACGCAAACCATAAGAAGAAGACAATTGGAATTATAGGTGTAGTGATCGTTTGTGATGCCACGCCACTTTGATGCGAGTCTATGAAGTTTCCTCAGCAGGGCCAGTCCCCCGATGCCACTGGCTCGTTCACCTCTGGGGGTCCGGGAAGCATCCTGCTCTCACTGAAGGCTACCCGCGACTACTATCGCGAAGCGCGCGCGGGCCGACAGCATCTTCGTGCCCGGCCTGTTTCTTGCGCCCGGCCTGTTTCTTGCGGTGGTTCTGTCGATAGTTCTGTCGATAGTTCTGTCGCCCATTATGTGGGTGCCGCTGATGTCGGGCCTCGTCTGGCTGCCCAGCGCACAATCCTAAACGGCCTGATTGATCGACAACGTGAGCTTATCGACGAGCTCATCCACTTGCGCGCGGCTGATAATTAGCGGCGGGCACACCGCCAGCGCGCAGCCGGCCACGTTGCGCACTATCAGTCCATTGTCCTGACACAACTGTGTCACACGTTTTGCGCGCTCTACAGCTGGCGTCCGTGTTGTTTTGTCATCTACCAGTTCAACCGCCGCAATCAATCCTGCGCCGCGCACTTCTCCCACGTGCTCATGGTCCTGCAAAGACTGCAAACGTGACTGTAGGTAGGTACCCATATCGGCAGCGTTTGCGTAGAGACCGTCCCGCTCGTAAATTTCGAGTGTTTTAAGCGCCGCTGCACATGCAACCGGGTGACCGGAGTACGTATAGCCGTGGCCAAATATCCCCACCTCGGCGCTGGGTTCCACCATGTGCTCATACATATCACCGCGAATTACTGCGGCACTGATTGGGTAGTAGGCGGATGACAATTGTTTGGCAAATGTCATTTGAGCAGGGCGCTGGATGTTCATAGTTTCGCAGCCCCAAAGATTGCCGGTGCGCCCGAAGCCAGTGATCACTTCGTCTGCCCAGAATAGAATGTCATGCTCGTCTAGAATGGCTTGCACGCGTTCGTAGTACCCCGGCGGTGGTACGATCACTCCGCTGGCCCCGGTAATGGGTTCGGCCACAAATGCAGCGATGGTTTCAGGGCCCTCGCGCAGTATCAACGCTTCCAGGTTGGTGGTGATGCGCTGTACAAAATCCGCTTCGGTTTCGATGCCCATAGCACCGCGATAGTAATGCGGATGGTCAGTCCGCAGGATGCCCAGAGCGTCAAGCGGTGTATCAAAGTGGGTCAGGTTGGCTGGCAAGCTAGTCAGCGCCGCTGCTGCTACCGTCACACCGTGATAGGCCCGCTCCCGTGTGATGATCTTGCGCTTCTCCGGTTTCCCTGTCGCGTTGAAGTAGTAGCGCAACAGCTTGATATGGGTGTCGTTAGCATCTGATCCCGAGTTGCCAAAAAAGATTCGGGCATTCTCTACGGGCACCATGGCCGCAAGTTTATCGGCCAGGTCGATGCCCGGCTGGTGTGTCTTGCCTCCGAACATGTGGGTAAAAGACATATGCTCAAGTTGTTTGGTGATCGCGCCGATCAGCTCTTTGTTGCCGTACCCCAGGCCGGTGCACCATAGCCCGGACATTCCTTCAAGATATGGCTTGCCATTTTTGTCGTAAACGTAAACACCCTCACCGCGATCTATTAGCAGTTGCTCGGTCGCCTTGAGGTTAGTGTTGGGGTAAATCAGCGCCGACATGGTCATTTCCTTGCGTCCTAACCTGCGGATAGTACGCTATCCGCCACCGGCGTGCGAAAGGAGAAAAGACCCGTCGTAAAATTCTCACTGCCAGTGTGGTCTCTCGCGACGACATTCAGCACATTCTCTATGTTTTGACTTGCGTCCCTAGTCGGCAGATGCCGTTAGTCCAGAGTCTCTACTTTAATATACAACTGGGTCGAACTCGCATTATTAGACTGCTCGCGCGACCCAATCCCACTCACACGCCGGCTTGACGAATTACCGATGACGCCGATAGGAAGCCATTCTCCCAGCGCACCACTGACCTCTGACCGCAGTTGTTGTGTTGAGATAGCCTGCCCTGCGAACTGGTCATTATTTTGGTCGATGCTGATGCGCACCGTTCGGTCATTGAGCCAGGTAGTGGCATAGAATCCGGCTACGGCATTCACATAGTCTTGCTGATAGTAGCGACTGCCATCCGGCCCTATGGTGTAGCTCTGCACTGGTGCTGTCACGCCCGCCGCGATATAGGCGCGCGTGCCCTCGGTAGCCCGTACTGCTTGATTGCCTCCGCTCGCACTGGCATCGTTGGAGCTTTGTCCCCGAATGACGGTGCGGGTTTCGGTGGTGCGCCGCCCGGGGCTATTCGTGGTGATGGTATCGCCGGATCGGATGCCCCCCTCTACGTCCACACCGCGCCGACTGTCGCTGCTGGTGCCATCACTGCGCAGTGATATCAGCAACTGGCGTCCCGCTATGTCCAGGCTTGCGAGCAATTCACGGGTCTTCGCCAGTTCGTCTGGCGTGACATTGAGTACTAGCTGGTTGCGGAACAGGCTGATCGAACTGCCCTCCGAAAGATGAGGTTTGATCACAGCCAGCATTTGCTCAGCGGAGGCGTAGTTTACGGTAATAGAAGTTAGCTCCCGCTGCGCCAGTGCGGTCGTTGTAAAGAAGCACAGAATGAGGATCAGAAGTAGTCGCATCGTGGAATCTTAGCACAGCGAAAAGCGGCCGTTGCTGGGCCTCTTTATTGTCTGCTACTTCTACAGTAGGCTGTCACTGTCATCGCAGGCGTAATCAACGCAAAGGAGAATTTGAATATGGCAAATGAAGGTTATCACGAACCCATCCAAGAACTATCGGACGCCACCCGCGATATGCACCGCGCGATCACCTCGCTGATGGAGGAGTTGGAGGCCGTTGATTGGTACAACCAGCGTGTGGATGCCTGCAAGGACCCGGCGCTCAGAGCCATACTGGCGCACAACCGTGACGAGGAAAAAGAGCACGCGGCCATGGTGTTGGAATGGATTCGGCGGCAGGATCCCAAGTTCGACAGCGAATTGAAGGACTACCTGTTCACTGAAAAAGAGATTGCGCATACGTAATCCGCGCAGGAAACCCGCCGTTCGCTCAACAAGGCTTGTAAGTGCGAAATTGCCGCACCTCAAGACGCTGCTCTTTAGTTTGCAACCAACAACCTACGGAGTGGTAGCTTAATGCAGGGCGATATCCGAAAGATCCACATGCCCTGCCATCAAGTCCTGCTCGCGACTGCTGGTACCGATATACAGTTCATACACCAGTGCCTCAAAGCGCCAGCCCGGGATGCCTTCATCAAAGTAGCGCATAGAGTCCAGATCCGCTGTCAGCCTGACGCGCTCTGATTGGCCAACTCGCAGCGAGATGCGCGCAAAGGCCCGGAGGATCTTTATGGGTCGATCAACGCTGGACTGACTGCAGCCGATATACAGTTGCACCACCTCGTCTGCAGCCCTCGCGCCGGTATTAGTGACGCCAACCTCGGCAATAAATTCTCGATCGCTATTGGAGAAGCGCGCATCGGATAACTGGAATGTGCTGTAGGACAGTCCAAAACCGAAGGCGTACGCCGGTTTCCTGTTCTGGCTCTCCAGTAATGCGTAGCCATGGTAGTAGCCGTACTCGATTGTCTTGGCGTTTTTGTCGTAGAACGGCAGGTGCGCGGCATCGGTCGGTATTGAGAAGGGCAATTTGCCGCCGGGCACCGCCAGACCAAAGAGCGTATTGGCGATGGCAGTGCCGCCTTCCATCCCCGGGTAGTAGGCGTATAGAATGCTGGCGACTTGGTCGCGCCACTCCGAGACGGTAATGGCGCTGCCGCCGATTAACACCACGGTACAGTGTTGGTTTGCGCCTGAGGCTGTTTCTATCAGTGCGATATCTTGCGGTCGCAGTCCCAAATGATCGCGATCCCCGCCGAGTGAGACTGCGCTGTTGGTGAGGTATTCGCCCTCGTCGGAACTGTGATTGCCCACCACGATAACTACTGCATCTGCTGCTGTGCAGACCTGCGCAGCGGTTTCTGTCTCTGTCCCCGTGCCGGCGCAATAGTCGATCACAACATCCTCGCCCAGCAGCGTTCGCAGGCCTTCCAGAGGGGTTACCACGTAAGGGGGTTTTACCTTGCTCGATCCGTTGTCGCCGATATTCGGCTGTTTGGCTAACTTGCCCAACACAGCGAGGCGTTTGATTGCGCTGCGATTCAGCGGCAGGGTGGCATTCTCGTTTTTCAGCAAGGTCATAGATTTTTCTGCGACCAGCAGTGCGAGTCGCCGATGCTTTTCACACGCGACAATGCCTGGATCAACGGTCTGTTTTTTCAGTGTCTCGGCAAAACGTAGCGTGGTGCCGGCGATGCGCCGCGCCGCTTCGTCCACATGCTTTACATCCACGTTTCCCGCTGTGACTGCCTTCAGCAGTCTGCGGCCAAAATACTTCGGCCATGGCATCTCAATATCGAGACCGTTCTCTGCTGAAGCCACCGTGTCATGCACGCCCCAGATAAAATCGCTGATCACAAAGCCTTCGAATCCCCATTCTTCCTTGAGTATGGTGCGCAGCAGTTTTTTGTTCTGGCCGCAGTACTCTCCCTGCACCTTGTTATACGCGCTCATCACACTGGCGGCCCCGGCGTCGATACACATTTTGAAGTGAGGTAAATAGACTTCTCGCAGGGTGCGTTCAGAGCATTGGACATCTACCTTGAAACGCGCATTCTCCATACTGTTCATGGCAAAGTGTTTGACACAGGCCATGACACCCAGTGCCTGCACGCCCTCGATTACGGCGCTGCCCATCGCTCCCAGCAGGTGAGGATCCTCACCATAGACTTCCTGGGCGCGGCCCCAGGCCGGGTGACGCAGCAGGTTGATACAGACACCGGCGAAAAAGTTACCCTGTGCGGCGATCACTTCCTTGGCGATGACATCACCGACTCGTCGCTCCAGATCGACATCAAAGGTTGCCCCGCGCGCCATCGGCACAGGGAAGCACGTGGAGTGTTGACTCACCACGCCGCGCGGGCCGTCACAAAACTTCATGGTGGGCACGCCCAGCCGCGGAACAGGATTATTGGGATAGGGTGTACGGTTGTAGTGCTTGAAAAATACGAAGTGGATCGGCAGCAAAAGCTTGGTGAGGCTGCGGCCTGTCATCAGGCCGACCTTTTCCTTGAGAGTCATTTTCGCGACCTGCGCTGTACTGTCTTGTGAGAACGTGTCCGGTGTTTGCAGCATCGCGGTAGTCCTGAATGTGAGTAGGTATTGGCGTCAGGGCAAATGTATCCGGTGCAATGTCATCTCTGTGTTCGAGCGTTGGAACGAGAGGAATTGCGCCAACAATCAGCGTATCCTATATCGTCTGGCGAGTTTGTCCCAGTCAAGAGGATAGCGATATATAATGCCCTGCCTTTCATGGATAACCCCCGATGGCTTGTTGCGGCCAGCGCGTGCATAGGATTGAGCGTCTGGTTAGCTCCTTTGAAAGCAACGCCGAGTTGTCGAATCAACTGGCGAGTTGCATCGCCTCGAATTTGGCCGCGGCACTTAAGCGGCGTGCTCATGCAACACTGGCGGTATCTGGTGGGTCTACTCCGCAGCCACTGTTTGAAATGCTGTCGCGTAAGCCTCTGGACTGGTCGCGCATTATCATTACTTCGGTGGATGAGCGCTGGGTCGAGGAGACTCATGTCGACTCGAACGCGCGGCTGATTAACCAGTTTTTACTGCAGAACAGCGCTAAAGCTGCGCAGTTTATCAGCATGAAAACGCCATCAGATTCGCCGTTTCAGGCCGAGGTGGCGGCTAGCGCGAAACTCTCGCCGTATGCGTCCGGCATAGATGTGGTCGTACTCGGCATGGGAGAAGACGGTCATACGGCGTCCTTTTTCCCGGGGGCGCAGACCCTGGCTCGGGCCATGAATCTCGCTACTACCCAATTGTGTGTTGCGGTGCATCCACCGGCCGCGGCACACGATAGAATGACTCTGTCGCTGGCGGCTTTATTGCGCGCTCAACATGCTTATCTGCACATCGTGGGGCCTGCCAAGCGTGAGGTATTACAGCAGGCCTGCGAAGAGCCCCAAAATACTGCAGCTATGCCAATTCGGGCGTTGTTGCACACTGACGCGCTGGATCTGGACATTTACTATGCGCAAACGAATTAAATGCAGCCGCCGCCAGTCAGGTCGCTTGCCGGTCATCGGAGACAGGAATGCTTAAGGCCATTTTCCTCGACATGGACGAAACGCTCTGTGATACGCAGAGCGCGAACCGACAAGCTACGAAATTGATGGCAGAACAATTGAGCGCGCTGTTTGGTGTGGCGCTCAAAGCAAAGGAGCTTGCCTCAGCCTATGTGTCCAGTATGTATCGCAATTGGGACGCTAGCCAGCGCGCGCGTTATATGCCAATCATCGAGCAGCGTGGTGAGGGTGCTTTTCGGGCGCAGCTGCTGCACGACCTGTTGGCTGCGCAGAGTATTGATGATGTCAATGAACAGACGGTGCACATGCTGCTGGCCAAGTTTGACAGTGATCGGCTGGACGCATTTGAGTTCTACCCCGGGATTATGGAGTTCCTGACCGATGCACGAAAGCTCTTTACCCTGGTGGTAATCACCAATGGACCCGAATTCTCACAAGTGCCCAAGGTTGAGGCAGTGAATTTGGCTGAGCACGTCGATCACATCATCATCGGCGGTCAGGAACCAGAGCAAAAACCTGCTCGGTCAATATTTGAAAAAGCTTTGCGGCTGGCCAACTGCGAAGCGCACGAAGCTATCCATATCGGCGACAGTCTTAGGGCAGATATCGCAGGCGCCAACGCTACGGGGATTTCGGCTGTCTGGATTCAGCATCAGCAGCCACTGGATGCCGAACTGGGCATCAACCCCGAGCATACTGTGCTGCATCCCAGCGAGATACCGGCTTTAATACGCCAGATACAGGGGGACTGACATCCCCAAAACGCACAGTTCGACGGGCTGCGGCGTGTGGCGAAAAGAGGTGATTGGGCGTGCGCAAACGTCGGGCTATTTGAGTGCTAATACCTGATAGTCGGTTATTTTGAAGTTCCTCGTCACGCGGCGGTACTCGGCAACACTGCCCGGCCAGTTATTGGTAATCCGTCCTCCGCTTTTGTACCAGCTGGCTGCTACATTGTTCCACACCATGCCCTGCAAGCGAGTTTGGATATCGCTGTTGTATTGCTCTTCTATCTCGTCGCGCACTTCCAGTGCGTCAGCGTCTGCCGCTGCAACCGCTTTTATTGCCTGCACGATATAGTCGGCCTGCGACTCGGCCATCAACAGGATGGAGTTATGTCCCAGGTTGGTATTCGGGCCGTACATAAAAAACAGATTGGGGAACGCGCTGGTAGCGATACCCAGATAGGCTCGGGCACCACTAGACCAGTGGTCAGTCAGTAGTGTTCCCGACTTGCCGCGGATGCTGATACCGTCAAGAAAGGGATTGGTGACAAAACCGGTAGCGTAAATTATCACGTCGTTAGGGTAGTGCTGCCCACCTCGCGTGATGACGCCCGTCTCGTCCATCGCATCGATCGGATCAGTGATGACGTCGACGTTTTCGCGCATCAGCGCTTCGTAATAGCCGTTGACGACCAGTACCCTCTTGGCCCCCACAGGGTAGTCAGGCATCAGTTTCTCGCGCAAAGAGTCATCTGTGACGGTTTCGTTCAGGTAACTCAAGCAGGCCATTTTGACTAGCCAGCGGTTCAGTCGATAGCCCTTGAATGCCGGGTAAACGAGTAACTCATTCCTCAGGTAAATTCTCAGTCGGGTAAGACGCTTTAGAATAGGGAGCAGTCGAAGCAGCCTCTTTTGGCCGTCGGTGTAGCGTTGGTCGCGCTTCTTAGACACCCAGTTCGCGCTGCGCTGGAAAATCCGCAACTGGCGGGCCTGTTGAGCCACCATCGGAACAAACTGCACGGCGCTGGCAGCGTTGCCGATAACAGCGACCGACTTGTTGCACAAGTCGATTTCATGATTCCAGTTCGCCGAATGAAAGCTGGGACCCCGAAACAAGTCGGCACCTTTGACCTCTGGTATTCGAGGTTTGTGTAACTGACCGACGGCGCTGATCCAAAACTGCGTACTTATCGTTTTGCCGTTGGTCAGCGCCAGCGTCCATTCCCCCTGACTCTCATGGTAGGAAGCTGCAAGAAGCTCACTGTTGAATTCAATCCGATCAACAACACCGTGCTTGCGGGCAGTTTTCTGGATGTACTCAAGTATCTGTGGTTGCTCCGACCACTGGTAATCCCAGTCGGTTTTTGTCTCAAACGAATAGCTGTAGAGCGCGGAGGGGACATCGCACTCAGCACCGGGATAGTGATTATCACGCCAGGTACCGCCGAGCTCACTGGCCTTCTCCAGAAGTAGGAAGTCGTCGATGCCCTGTTGCTTCAGTTTTATCGCCAGGCAGATACCGGAAAAACCACTGCCCACGATGATACACTTGTAGTGTTGCGGGTTATTCATGCGCTACTCTCTTGGTGCGAACTCTTTGCTTTTTTGAAGTGTAACAAGCATTCACACACGGGGGCACAATGTATCGTCACTTGCTGTTGCTGGCAGTACTCATCAGTGCTGGCGGATGTGCCGACAGCGCCCCTCCCTGTCCTTTCACAGGGGCAGCGCACACCGCCCCAAGCGCGGGATGTTTTGCTGCGTCCAGCCAAGGGCTGCTTCTTGTGCAGGCTTTCAATGGCAAACTCAGCCCGCCGGGCGGGAGTAGCGAATCTGGAGAATCGGCGCGATGCACCGCGTTCAGAGAGACTTGGGAGGAGACTGGCCTGCACTTGCAACCGGGCAAGTTGCTGCAGGTATTCGACACCGGTTTTCACTTGTACCGCTGTGAGAGTGACAGGGAGTCCCGGGAGATCGACCCACCGCCGCGCTTTGAAGTTCGCGCGGTATTCTATTTACCCGCTGATCGATTTGATGACTACGAATGGCGATTTCCCGATCAGCAGTTAATCCTGAAGAATCTGTTATTGAAGTTCGCCGTCGATCTGTCGGATTAGTCCGACCCTGCGTTGTGGCTATGCTTGCCGCTCAGAAGTGGGTTGAGAGGGGCATTGCTAGGTTAAACCGTCCGGCCCCGTGCGTATCAAAACCACCAGAATGGCTTTCTGGCGCTGTGCTTGTGCTGCTTTGAATCGCCGCAACTGCGCATTGTAGCTGCGAGCCAGTAGCCGCAGGTAGTCGATGATCTCGTTGTGGCGATTTGCATCTTTTACTGCAGGCAGTGCCGCTTCCTGTTCTAGAATAAAGCGTTGAAGAACCTGGCCATAGGCCTGTATTTCCTCAAAGTTCGCAACTGAGCCGTCTGGCAATGTAATAGCCAGTTGAGGTGCTGAAGCCGTCATTTTTTCCTCCATCAGTCGGCTGCTGGCGAGGTCAAGAATCCGGCTAGACAGGGCCCTGCAAAAGCGGTGCCAGCTTTGCGGCGAGCTGAAAAAGTTAAATGAATTCAAGCCGTTCGACTCATTTGCCGTTGCGAGCTGCGACGCATGCAAGATCCGAATTGCTGCTAACGCACCGGTGGGGTGCGAGATGCCCTCTGCGCTGCACTCAATCCAGCGAGGCGCCCAAAAAAGGTCGCATCGCCAATGCTCATGCCACTTGAATAGCCGTCCGCGCAACTTGGCATTCCAGCGCTGTTTCTGCCGGCGGCATACAACCCTGCAATGACGGTCTTTTTAGCGGTAAGTACTTCCCCGGTTGGCAGCGTATCCAGACCGCCGAAAGTCATGGTCGCAAAAATTGCGCCATTGCCCAGCGTGAGGTCGAAAGCAGCGTAGGGCGGCTGATCCAGTGGCAGCAGGTACTTTGCATGCTTGTGAAATGTGGGATCTTCCCCGTTGCGCGCATGGCTGTTGTATTGTTCAAGTGTAGCGGCCAGCGTGCCCTGCATAAGATTGAGTTCGGCCTCCAGTTCAGAGATGCTGTCGCCCGTGCCAGCCACGGGATAGCCCCCCATCGGCGGCTTTTTGAGTACCTCAAAATGACGGCTGTCGATAATCAGGAAATAGCGCCCGTCCGGCCTGTCCAGGATCGCACTGCCCAGTCGTCCGTGGTAAACGTCTTCATTGATAAAGCGCTTGCCGGTTTCATCCACGATGATCGATTCAAGAAACTGCCCCGGCGGATAGAAGGGTGTGCAGATAAATCCCTCGTCCATATTGCTGACGGCGCCACCCGCTGCGAGACCCATTCGAATGCCTTCGCCGGTGTCGTTGGGATTGCCGTTGGGGTAGTTGCCGCGCGCCAGGCGCGGTGCGTAGTCCTGAACCATCTCGCGGTTCATGATAAACCCACCGGCGGCCAGCACCACGCCAAGGCGTGCCCGAAAGTACTTCACTTGCATATCGATTCGTACAGCCAGCCCCACGACTTCATCATCTTTCTTTATGAGCGACAGTGCGCGGGCATCGCAGATGATGTCGACACCTTTTTCGCGGGCCCTGCGCAACAGGTTCTGCATCAGGGGAATACCGCCATGATCACCCTTGATTTGCGGCTTATGGCCGCGCGGTGCCGGTCTGGCAACGTTGATATAAGGCCACGCTTCCTCATTGCCGGTGATCATCAATGCCGCTTCATTGGGCGTGTTGGTGTGTTTGTGCGGGTAGTATTCTGGCTTGAACACCACACCCTGGCGCGTTAGCCAGTCGTAGTGTTCCAGTGTGCGGTCACAGTAAAGGCGTACCTTGGCGCTGTCGGCATTAGGGCCTGATGCCTGTAAGAGATACTGGTACATCTCCTCAATGTCATCCTCGAACCCGCAGGCCAGCTGTGTGGGTGTGCCGCCACCCATGTAAATGAGGCCTCCGGCCATCGCTGTAGTGCCTCCTGCGTCGCTCGCTACTTCCAGTACGATAACCCGGGCGCCGGCATCTGCGGCTTCAATAGCCGCGCAGATGCCAGCGCCACCACCGCCAACGATAAGGACGTCGGTTGCGGCTTCCCAGTGGTCAATACTGGCGCTGTCGATACTCGGATGCTCTGCTGTGATATCTGTCATAGGTCGCCTGGGATCGGGTCGATTAGTGTGAAAGGCGCCGCCGCCCTCAAGCGGTGCAGTTTGTCTTGAGGTAGGACGCCAGCGCCGTTATCCTGCAAATAACAATAATAGTTGTTTTAAGAGGTGAGTTATATGTATGAAGAGCTAAAGAATACCTGGGATGAGCTTACAGGCGCCGGACAATTGTTCGAGATCGATACCCTGGAGGTGCGCGGCGCTCCCATGCGCACTTACAAGCATGCACCGGGTTCTCTGCGCGATATCTGGATGGGCACAGCCGCTCATGGGGATAAGGAATACCTGATCTTCCAGGACGAACGACATACCTATAAGCAGTCCCATGAGTTCACCTCATCCATCGCTCAGTGGTTATCACAGCAAGGCGTGAAGCCCGGTGACAGAGTCGCGATTGCGATGCGCAATTACCCCGAGTGGATGCTGGCCTACTGGGCTGCGGTATCGATGGGTGCTGTTGTGGTCGGCATGAACGCATGGTGGGTGACGAAGGAAATGCATTATGCCTTGACAGATTCCACCCCCAGCGTATTGATTTGCGATCGGGAGCGTATGGCACAATTTCTGGAAATCCGCGATGACTTTCCCGCGATGAAAGTGGTTGGCGTTCGTCTGGAGGGAGATGCACCGGACGGCGTGGTGGCGTGGGCTGAGGTCATTAACACTAAGCCAGAAATGCCGGAAGCGTCTATCGATCCGGATGACGATGTCTGTATTTTTTACACGTCGGGCACCACTGGAACGCCCAAGGGTGCGCAGTTGACGCATCGTGGCTGCGTATCAAATCTGATGAATATTGGTTTCAGCCAAGCGTTACACAAGGCCGCGCTGGCCAAGGCGGGGCTAACATCCAAGGGCGCAATGGCACCCGGTGAGGTCAATGTCGCGCTGGTCGCCACGCCGCTCTTTCATGTGACGGGCAACAACTGTGTGGCGCAAGGGATCGCCGCGACCGGCGGCAAGCTGATACACATGTACAAGTGGGATGCAGGGGAGGCCTTGCGCATCGTAGAGGAAGAAAAGGTCACGACTTTCACAGCGGTACCCATGATGTCACGGGAGATGATGTTGCACCCTGATTTTTCCACACGCGATACCTCCAGCCTGAAAAGCATGGGCGGCGGCGGTGCGGCAGTACAGCCTGATCTCACCAAAAAGCTGCATGAAACTATGAAGAATGCAGCGCCCAATGCTGGTTATGGTATGACTGAAACCTGTGGCATTATTTCGGCTTTGGGAGACTGCTACCTGGTGGATCGCCCGACCAGTGTCGGGCGCGCGATGCCCACCTTCGAGGCCAAGTGTGTGGACGGCAACGGCACGACGATGCCGACCGGAGAGCCCGGGGAGTTACTGGTGCGTGGCGCCTGCGTCATTAAGGGTTACCTCAACCGACCGGAGGCTACGGCCGAGACCATCGTCGAAGGGTGGCTGCATACTGGCGATATCGCTTTTATGGATGCCGACGGATTTATTCATCTGGTTGACCGTGCCAAGGAGATGGTGCTCCGCGGGGGTGAAAACGTTTACTGCGCGGAAGTTGAGAGCGCTATTTTTGCGCATGACGAGGTGTTGGAATGTGTCGTGTTTGGGGTAGAAGATGAGCGTCTTGGAGAGGAAGTCGCCGCAGCGATTTATCCCAAGGAGCGCGCAACTATAAATGTTGGCAAGCTGCGCGAATCGCTGAAAGAGCAAATAGCTTCCTACAAAATACCGCGCTATATCTGGTTGGTAGGTGCGCCGCTGCCGCGCAATGCTAACGGTAAGTTCGTCAAGCGTGAAGTGCGCGATGCGCTGTCTTTGGCGGATGCCCTCTAGGGCGATGCCATGTAGCGCAAGGGTGGTGAAATATTCTGGCCAAGGTACTCAGTCTTATGCCTTTTGACACATTGTTCTCACCGATCAGCATCGGCCGTATGCGGTTGCCCAACCGCGTAGTGATGTCGCCCATGACCACGGACTACGGGACGTTTGAACAGGAGCCTTCCGAACGTCTTATGGCCTACATCGAAGCCCGTGCAGCGGGTGGTGTTGGTCTCATCACGCTGGAAGTCTGCTCGGTGGCTCTGGATCACCGCTATCTGGCGAACTCTCTCAGCATGGCAGAGGATCGTTTTATTCCATTGCATCGCAAGCTGGTGGAAATGGTACATCGCCACGGCGCAAAAATTCAGCCGCAGATCACGCATCCGGGCCCGGAGTCTCTGGCACCGTTCATCGAGCACAAGCCTGGCATTGGTCCCAGCGTCTGCGTTAATCCGGCGGGTATGCAATCCTGTCGGCCCCTGGAGTTGGACGAGATTCCCGGTGTTATCGCGCAGTACGCTGCTGCTGCTGTGCGCGCCAAAGAAGCCGGCTACGATGGGATTGAGCTGCACGCCGCCCACGCTTATATGTTGCTCGGTTCCTTCCTCTCGCCCCTGCGCAATGTGCGGCGCGATGAATACGGCGGCAAGGGTCTGCGCAAGCGCGCGCGACTGCTGCTGGAGACGCTGACGGCTGTGCGAGCAGCGGTGGGGCCAGATTTTCCGATCACGGTCAGTCTCTCTGGCTACGAGCGCTACCCTGGCGGGCGCGCTGTTAACGAGACGCAGCGGCTGGCGCAGATGCTGGTGGAGGCCGGTGTAGATGCATTTCGCGTCAGCGGGGGCACCACCGACAGGCTGGTGACATCGATGGTCATGAGCTCTGACTTTCCCGACGATATTAACGTCACGCAGGCCGAGGCGATCAAGCAGGTTGTGGATGTGCCGGTGATCGTGGTGGGCCGCATCCATACGCCGGAACACGCCGAGCGCATCCTCGCCGACGGGCGAGCCGATCTTATCGGGATGGGACGTCCATTTCTTGCCGATCCCCAGTGGCCCAACAAGGCGCGCGCTGGACAGTCGCGGCAGATTCGACGCTGCATCTCCTGCGAAAATTGCATCGATACCATGATCGGATCGCAGAACCTCAGCTGTGCGGTGAACGCTGCCGCCGGGCGCGAGTTGAACAATGTTCTGACGCCGGCGGCGCAGCGTAAAAAAGTGGTTGTTATCGGCGGGGGGCCGGCAGGCATGGAAGCAGCGCGCGTGGCCCATCTGCGTGGACACGATGTCACACTGCTGGAACGCCAGGGGCGCCTCGGCGGTTCCTTGCTACTGGCATCCACCGTGCATGCAGACAACGAATTGTTTCTCAAGTGGCTAGTGCAACAGGTGCAGGAGTCTGGCATCGACCTGCGATTGCATCAGGAAGCGAGCCCCCAGTTGCTGCAGCAGCTGCAGCCTGATGCCATTGTGGTGGCCACTGGCGCGCGCGTGCTGACACCGGATATTCCCGGTGCGCAGCAAAACAATGTATTGAGTGGCGCGCAGTTGCGCAGGATGTTGCAGGGGCAGGCCGACGCGGCAGATTTGACGGCAGTGCCCACAGCCTTGCGTGGCCTCGCTGAATGGGTTCTGAAAGCGCTTAGCCCCCACCTGACTCCGGCGCTGCTGCGGCGTGTCACACGACTGTGGTTGCCGCTGGGCCGACGCGTTGTCATTGTCGGCGCCGATCTCGCGGCCATCGAGCTGGCGGAATTTCTGACTGTGCGTGGACGCAAGGTACATGTGTTGGAAGCGGGCGCCTTTATCGCGCCGGAAGTGGGGCCAAAACGTCTGACGGAACATATGGATCGCTTGGACAGGCTGGGCGTCACGATCAACACAGAGGCGGTGTGTGAGGCAATATCCGGGCGTTCAGTTCAGTACCGTACGGCGCTGGGAGTGCAGCGCACACTGGTTGCAGACTCAATTATTCTTGCTGGAGAGCCGGTGGCGTCTACAGAATTGTATGAGCAAGTAAAGAACCTGGCACCCCAGGTGCATGCGATCGGCGATTGCACCGGGCTGGGTTTAATTCGCAAGGCAACTGACGAGGGTATGCAGGTAGCGTGCGCGCTGTAGTTTCTACAGCGAGGCAGCGGCACCAACCCAAGGCAGTCAATTCACCGCCTCAGTGCCACTTCTGTGCTCACTTAAGGGCCACTCGCCGCTAAATCATAGTCGAATGGCCGTTTTCGTTAGGGTAGCAATTCGACCACGCGGTGTAAGGGGTTAATCATAGCGAGAACGACCAGCAGTACTGCCGATCCCATGGCGAATACAATCTGATTTGCCAGCGGCGCTTGCGGTTCATCCAGTAAGGCAATAATCCGTTGTTCTGTTAGATTCCCAACAAACGCCAGGCTGGCGGCGGGTGCAGCATGCTGTTGTACTTTTGCCACCCGCACTAATGCCCCGGCAACGGTCTCTCGAGACAGCTTGGCCGCGGCGTGCAGGTCGCACGCTTTTTCGCAGTTCAATTTCAGGTCGTCCAGTGCCCGCACAGGCCAAAGTCCGGGTAGCGGTGCAGACAGTATACGAGCCATTAGCAGGCGAAGGTTATCGCGCCTTTGCCGATGGGCCGCTTCGTGCAGCAGGATGCAGTCGATGTCCTCTGCGGAACAGGCGTGTTGCATGCCAGCAGAGATAAAGACTTTTGGTGCCAGCCAGCCCAGCGTAAACGCCATCGGCTGCGCGGAGGCAAGCGTGATAAAGTCTTGGCCGTCCTCTCCGAACTGTGAGAGCTGCGCACATAAGCGCCGCGCGGGCAGCCATTGTCGCAGCAGGCAGTCGACGATTCTGTACAATGTCCACGCCGCGAGCAGCGCAGCCGGGACCATCGCCAGTGTTGATTGTGGCCCGTGGATGCGGCATCCGTCAGCATGGCAATGTCCTGTAACAAGCCATTGTGCGATGTCGGGTGAGTAAACGATGTAGGTTGCCAGCAGCGCGGCGCAAGGCGCAATTGCGAGCCAGGCGAGAATACAGGTGCTGGCCTGTGCTGGATCAATGTTATGCAGTGTGGATCGTAATGCTGGATAAATGAGAGTTGTCAGCATCCCGAAGAATAACCACAACATCAGCCAGCAGAGCAGTATTGAGGACAGCAGTGTTACCATCACTTGTCTCCCCGCCGTTCCAGGCGCCGCTGCACTAATTCATCCAGTTGCTCCAGCGTGTCATCATCAAAGCGATCTGCAAAATCGACGAAGCTGCTAAGAATGGGCGCGAGATTTCCAGTGTGCAGTTGCCGGATAACGCCCCCCAACAATTTGCCAAGCAGTTCTGATCGTCCCAGACGCGCGCGATAGACATAGGCGTGTCCCTGTTTTTCACGCAGCACCAGCGCTTTGCGGTGCAGGCGTTCCAGCGTAGTTTGCACAGTACTCAAACTGCAGGCGTGGGAGGCGGGCAGGCCGTGCCTCAGGGCGTGAGCTGATTGATCCTGTGTCTCCCATAAGGCCTTGAGCAGGGTCAGCTCCAGCTCCCCCAGTCGGGGTAGCGTATTACTCGGGCTTGGGGGTTTGGTCTGCACGGATATTTCCTGTAAAAACACCTATCGTCGGTCGGTGTTTCAACGCACCTTGCGGGTGCGATTTTGGTGGGTAGTAAATCATGTAAGTAACTGAATAATATAGGTTAACTGTTTGAGGTCTTCACTATTAATCGCTATTCTAATCACTATATCTGGCCCTAACATAACGCAATTTCGGGCGCAGTCAAGGGCGGCGACAGATGCCGATATAAAGATTCCCGTAAACACGACCTCACGAGTCATTCGACGATGCTTACCCGAACGCTGCCTTGTTTTTTGGCCCTGGTTTGTGGCACTGCGCTGGCAGAGTCTGGTGACGCATTGGAAGAAGTGGAAGTCACCGGACGCCGGGATAATCTGGTCGGAGAAGCGGTGTCTGCATCGCAAGGGTTTGTCAGTCAGCGGGAGATCGCACTGCGCCCTATTTTGCGCACGGGTGACGTGCTTGAGCTGGTGCCCGGCATGGTGGTAACGCAGCACAGCGGCACTGGCAAGGCGAACCAGTATTTTTTGCGCGGTTTCAACCTAGACCACGGCACTGATTTTTCGACCTTTGTCGATGGTATGCCCGTGAATATGCGCACGCATGCTCACGGGCAGGGTTATACCGACCTGAATTTTGTGATTCCCGAAACTATCGCCACGCTCGCTTACAAAAAGGGTCCTTACTATGCGGATGTGGGCGATTTCAGTAGCGCTGGTAGCGCGGATCTACTGACCGAAGATTTTTTTAAAACGGGCTTGCTCGAAGTTGGCGCCGGTCAAAACGATTTCTACCGCATGCTACTGTTAGACAGCCTGCCACTTGCCGAAGAGGCAAATGTGTCCTATGCATTGGAGTTCACTCGTTACGATGGGCCATGGACCGATATCAAGGAGGATGTGGAAAAAGTAAACGGTATGTTGAAGTACAACCACAAAGTCGGCGAAGGCGATGCCAGCCTGACCCTCATGGCCTATGATAATAAATGGAACAGTCCCGATCAAATCCCCGCCAGGGCAGTAGACAGCGGTTTGATTGATGAGCTGGGATCAATCGACGATAAGGTAGGGGGTGAGTCCTCTCGCTACAGCCTGTCCACCCGCTGGAAAACGCCACAGTGGGATATCTCGGGCTATGCTATCCGGTACAACCTTAAACTGTGGTCAAACTTTACGTACTTTCTTGACGATCCCGTTAACGGCGATGAATTTGAGCAAAAAGATAATCGTTGGCTTTATGGTGGCAAGAGTGAGTATCGACAAAACGTGTCCATTGGCCGTCTTGCTATGGTCAACAGGGTCGGTGGCGAGTTCCGGTATGACAATATTGAGGAAGTGGGCCTCTACAAGACGCGTGCGCGCGTTCGCTCAGGGCCGATACGCAGTGACCAGGTGGATCAGTGGAATACAGGTGTATTCGCCGAGAACGAGATTCACTGGAGCGATCAGATCCGCACAGTAGTCGGAGCGCGTTATGACTACTTCGATTTTGACGTACGCAGCCTGATCGACCAGAACATCAATAATGTCGACCTCAGCGACAATAGCGGGCAGAGAAATGATGACAAACTGGCTCTTAAAGGTAGTCTGATTTACACCCTGAACCAGGATTGGGAGTCCTACTTTTCTGTCGGCCAAGGCCTGCATTCCAATGACGCGCGCGGCACCACCGCGAGCGTGGACCCCATTGATGGTAGTGCTATCGACCCGGTCGACCCGTTGGTGGATTCACTGGGTTATGAACTCGGCCTGCGCGGATTCTGGAACGAGCGGCTGAATACCTCCATCGTCCTGTGGGAACTCAAGCTCGATAGCGAACTGCTATTCGTTGGCGATGCCGGGAATACAGAGGCAAGCCGTGCATCCAAGCGCCGCGGCGTTGAGGTGTCGGCCTACTACAGTCTGACAGAGCAGTGGACACTGGATATGGAGTACGCCTACACCGATTCGAACTTTACCGACTTTGCGCTGGAGGGGGACGATATTCCCGGTTCGATTGATCAGGTATTGCAGACAGGTATCAGCGCGGAACTTTCCAGCGGCTGGTTTGGAAGCCTGCACCTGCGCTATTTTGGTGAACGTCCATTGATCGAAGACGGCAGCGTGACATCGGATGACGCGACGGTCGTGAATCTACGAGCGGGTTACCAAATGTCGAATTGGTCATTCAAACTGGACGTGCTGAACATGCTCGACAGTAACGATCATGATATTGATTACTTCTACGCGTCGCGATTGCCCAATGAACCCGCCGAGGGTGTCGAGAATATCCATTACCACATTCTGGAACCACGGACTCTGCGCTTTTATGCCACTTATAATTTTTAGGTTCCGCACTCCTTGCCGCGGCTTAACATGACAATGACGTTGCCAGACTCGCTACAAGAAGCGCGGCTTGCCCTATGCCGCTGAGTGCCGCTGAGTGCCGCTGAGTGCAGCTGAGTGCAGCTGAGTGCAGCTGAGTGCAGCGGATACAGCTGAAGGTAGCTGGCGCGTTCGTCGGCAGGCATGAATGCATAAGAGTGCACAATTGTGACGCTTGCCGCACCATTGTGGATAGGGCAAGCTGCAGCGATGATTGAGACTAGTGTTTGGTTGTTTTTGCTGCATCTGTTGATTCAGGCAGCCGTGATGTTGCGCGTGCTGGAAAGGCCGAATCGCGAGCCCACCTCTCGTATAGCCTGGATGGTTGTGGTGCTGGCCTTGCCAGTTGTAGGCATCCTCGCTTACCTGATGTTGGGGGAGACCAATGTAGGGCGCCGCAATCAAAAGGCCATGCAAAATGTTCTCGGTGGTGCATCGCAGCAGCAATGCGTTGACGAGGGCTTGATGAGCGACCCGGTCAATATTCCCACCCGCTACGCCCACTTGTTTCGCGTTGGGCACTCTATCAGTGGCTTTCCCGTAGTCGCAGGAAACAGCGCTCGGTTAATGGCAGACTCCCTCGCGACTATCGACAGCATGGTCGAGGATATCGATACGGCCGCCTCGCGTGTCGATGTGTTGTTTTATATCTGGCTGACCGATCATAGTGGTACGCGAGTGGCAGAAGCGCTGATGCGCGCAGCCAGACGCGGCGTCAACTGTCAGGTCATGGTTGATGGGTTGGGTTCTCGAAGCCTGCTCAACGCCAGCTTATGGCGTGACATGCGTGCTGCCGGCGTGCAGACAGCGGTCGCCCTGCCACTGGGTAATAACCTGCTGCGCCCATTGCAGGGCCGCGTGGATCTGCGCAATCACCGCAAAATTCTTGTCATCGACAGCGGCATTACTTACTGCGGTAGTCAGAACTGCGCCGATGCCGAGTTCCGGGTTAAAGCCAAGTACGCGCCGTGGGTTGACTGCGTGGTGCGTCTTAAAGGCCCTATTGCCCGGCAGAACCAGCTACTTTTTAGTACAGACTGGACTGTTTATACTGGGAAAATTTCTGACGATGGCGCTGAGCCACCCTTCAGCAAAGGAGAAGAAGGGGTTATGGCGCAGGTTGTCGCAAGCGGCCCTACTTTGCGGGCGTCCGCCATGCCGGAATTATTCGTATCGCTAATGTTCGCCGCGCGCCGCGAACTGGTTATGTCCACGCCTTACTATGTGCCTAACCAGTCTATGCAAGCTGCGTTGTGTGCCGCTGCCTACAGGGGCGTGCAGACGACCCTCATTCTCCCCGCCAGAAACGACTCCAGAGAAGTGGCGGCGGCCAGCCGCAGTTATTATGCTGAGTTATTGCAAGCGGGGGTTGATATTCGCGAGTACGTGGGTGGTCTGCTACACAGTAAGACAGTCACTCTGGATGACGAAATTGTGCTGATCGGCTCAGCCAATATGGATCGACGCAGTTTCGACCTGAATTTTGAAAACAATATACTCATGTACGATGCTGTGCTTACAAAGACCGTGCGAGCGCGCCAACAGAGCTACATCGATAGCGCCGTTAAGGTCACTCTTGAAGAAGTTGAGGCCTGGCCGCTGTCCCGGCGGCTGTGGAACAACTCAGTCGCGATGTTGGGGCCGATACTCTAACGTCCACGGCATATCGGCAACGCTCGCCAGATTAAAGCTGATTCACTCTCGATGTCAGGAGCAATACATGCAGGCCTATCTGCGACTGGAGGCGCGCAAGAAACGCGTCAGCGCACTGAACAATGCTATGGGTATTCTGCAATGGGATCAGCAGACTATGATGCCAGACGGCGCAGCACCTTCACGAGCCTCGATGATGGCCGAACTCAGCGTGCTGGTGCACGAAATGGAGACAGGTAGTGAGCTGTCCGATCTGATCGATCAGGCCGAATCGGAGGGCGCCGAGCTCGGTCTTTGGCAGCACGCCAATCTGCGTGAAATTCGCCACCAGTTCGTCCACGCCAATGCCATGCCTCCGGCGCTGGTCAAGAAACTGGTGCTGGCTCAGTCCTCCTCTGAAATGACGTGGCGGCAGGCGCGCGCCGCCAACGATTTTAAGAGTCTGGCCCCCAAACTCGAAACCCTGTTTCAGCTCAAGCGTGAGGAAGCCGCGATCAAGGCGGCGGCGATGGGCGTCACCCCGTATGAGGCATTGCTCGATCAGTTTGATCCGGGCAGACGCGAGGTACAGGTGGACGTCATTTTTGCCGATCTGGAGAGTTTTCTGCCACCATTCCTGCAGCAGGTAATGGAGAAGCAGGCGCAGGAGCCCGTGGCGATAATGCCACAGGGACCATTCCCGATCGCACGCCAACGCGAATTGAGCCATGAGGTTATGCGTGTGTTGGGGTTCCCGTTCGATCGCGGTCGCCTGGATACTGCACATCATCCGTTTAGCGGCGGAGCGGATGGCGATATTCGTATTACCACGCGCTACGATGAAAACGATTTCACCAAAAGCCTGATGGCGGTCATTCACGAGACGGGTCACGCGTTGTACGAAGACGGCCGCCCCGCGCAGTGGCAGGGGCAACCGGTTGGCAATAGTCGCGGCATGACGCTGCACGAGAGCCAGTCGCTGCTTCTTGAAATGCAGGCAGCGCGCTCGGAGGAGTTTATTCGCTTTCTGCTGCCAACCCTGAAGCGTTTGTTGGCGGGTGAGGGGCCCGCCTGGGAGGTCGACAATATCCTGCGTGTGTACCGCAAAGTTGAGCCGGGACTAGTGCGCGTATTTGCCGACGAAGTGACCTACCCGCTGCACGTTATCCTGCGCTACAAACTGGAGAAGGCTATTTTGGCGGGAGAGTTGAGTACCGGCGAGTTGCCGCTGGCATGGAACGACCTGATGGAGCAGTTAGTGGGTATCAGGCCTACCGATGACAAGGATGGTGTCATGCAGGATGTGCACTGGCCGGAGGGCATTTTTGGCTACTTTCCTACCTATTCACTGGGCGCGATGGCGGCGGCGCAATTGTTCGCCGCCGCGCAGCGCGACAACGGCGATATCCTGCCGGGCCTTGGCAGAGGTGACATCACGCCTCTCTTTACATGGCTGGATCAACACATTCGCAGCCAGGGTTGCCTGTACATGCCCGATGAATTAATTGTTAAAGCCACCGGTTCGGCACTTGATACCACTGCATTCAAGGCGAGCATTCAGGCGCGCTATCTGTCTTAGCGGCGCTGTTTAAAAAAGAGTGATACCTCGACGCCATACGATCTGGTGGTGGGCTAGCATATAAGAGCCAGCGCCTCGCCGCTTAGGTACGATGCGCGCAATCTAACTGGCTAGAAATCGTATCGTACTTCTATGCCCGCCGTGCGGTTGGCGTACTTTGGCACCAATTGCAGATAACCGTTCGGCAACAGTATTTCGCTGTGCCCAAAAATAAGCGTTGCGTAGTTTGTATCAAACAGATTCTTCACAAACGCCGTCACTCGATATCCTTCTTGTGTGCCCGCGAGTGTGGCTCGGATATCAACAATCGTGTAGGCATCCTGCACGCTATTTTCGTCTTGGGACATTTCATAGAGCACGTCATCTTGCCAACGGATATTAGTGCCCAGAACAAGGTCGAACGGTTGGTCCTCCAGCCGGATCGTATAGTCCGTGCTGAGGGTCACCTTCCATTCCGGCGTGTAGGGCAGGGTGCCGCCTGATAAGTCCTGGAAGCCAGTGGGGCATTCCATTCGAGCTTTTTGGCCTCCGCCGCAGTTACCCAAGGGATAGTCGTCAATTGTAGCATCTGTATACGCAACACCGCCGGTCACCGTCCAGTCATCCACTGGTGCAGCCATGAACTCGATCTCTACACCTTTTGTGGAGACTTCGCCGGCATTCACCAGTATGAAATCTCCTGGAATTTGATCTGTTACATCCTCATCAACCAACGATTGTGCTTGGAAGTTTTGGTATTCGGCGTAGTAAACGGTGGCGTTTACGAACAAGCGATCGTCGAACCAGCGCGACTTCAGGCCGGTCTCCCAGGCATCGCTGGTTTCGGGCTCCACATACTCGTCGACCGGGACCTGTGAGTCATTATTATCTCCATCTTTCAAGTCCGCAGCGACCAGCGAGGTATCGAACGCGGGACCTTTATAACCACTGGTATAGCTGGCATAGATCATTGCCGTATCGCTCAGGTCGTATTGCAGAGCTATCTTCGGCGAGAAATCATCTTCGTCCAGCGAATCCTTGGCTGCTCCGCCTTCCGCAAAAACGGGACCAATATTAGGCCCGGTGAGGGTTGCCTGTGTATCGTATTTGAGCTCCTCGTAGGTATACCGACCGCCGAGTATGAGGAGCCAGCCGCGCCACAGATTGATATTCACCTCGCCGAACAAGGAGGCGTTTGTCCCGTTGACTTTAACTGACTCCTCCCGAAACGTAGGGTCTAGAGGTGGGGAGAACAACGCCGAACTGAGGACGCTACTCGTATTGACGTCCTGTTCGAAATAAAAGGCTCCGACAACAAATGAACCCCAGTCGGTGGGAGGTGAGGCGACTCTCACTTCCTGTGAGAATTGATTCTGATCCGTCTTGGGGGGTTCTGGAGCGCTCAGTGCAATGATATTTGTGGGTCTGTTGTCCAGATCTACCCAGCTTTCGCTCTGCCAGTCGCGATAAGCGGTGATGGACGTTAGTGTGTAGTCGTTAATGTCATAGTTAGTGGTGAGTGATAACCCACTGCTGCGTATTCTGGTGAATGTGTGCTCATCGTTGTTCACATCCTGATTATCTTTTGAAGGCACAAGGGGAGCCAGTTCGGCCCGAATTTCTTTCTGACTGGGCGGCTCTAGCAAAGAGCGGATACTGAGTGACGTGCAATCGCAGTTGCTCCAGCTGTAATCGCTGGCAAGCATGAATTCCAGATCCTCTTGTGGCTGCCACAACAGTTTGCCGCGAACGTTGTAGCTCTCGCTGCTATTGAGTTTGTCACCATTAAAATAATTCTTTGCATAGCCGTCGTCATCGACGCCGGACCCGGTAAGGCGAAAGCCCAGTGTGTCGGTTATCGGGCCGGCAATACTGCCGTCCAAGCGGTATTCGTCATCCTGTATTGCAGTCGCTGCGGCGGTCCCGGTAAATTCAGGGGTGGGATCCTTGGTGATGATATGCACTACGCCACCAGAGGCGTTTTTGCCATAGAGCGTCCCCTGCGGGCCGCGCAATACTTCAACCCGTTGGATATCCACCAGATCCAGAAAAGCCATGCCGGAGCGACCCATCACTACACCATCCAGCATCGTAGAGACGCTCGGATCCACGGCAGGACTAAAGGTTTGCGTACCTATCCCGCGAATATTAAATGACGCTGTTGAGGGGCCGGAACTGGCCTGCACGTTGAGTGTCGGAATCAAGTTTGCCAACTCTGCGGCGTTTTTGAGCTGCGCCTCCATCATCGCCCTGCCTGATAAAAGTGAGACACCGACCGGCACATCCTGCAGGTTCTGTTCGCGTCTTTGCGCGGTGACGATGAGCTCTTCGAGAATCGGCCGATCGCCAGTCATGGGCGTTTGTCCCCAACTGGTCAAGGGTAGCAAGCTCATGAACAGAGCGATGTGAACAAGGGGCAATATCTTGTAATCGCTTAACATCTTGTCACCTAAATTTATTATTAATCTTCTAGTGCTAATGCTGTGCCAACCCGCCGCTTGGGGCGTGACACGACATCAATGATCATTGATGTGGTCTGCCTTGCAGCGAAAAAACACTGTTCCGAGTATACTTCTTCTGTTGCGCTTGGGAAGCCCTCGCACGCAGCCAGGTCAGGTGCTACCGAACGTGGATACCTGAGTGCAAGTCTAAGGCTGATTGCTGCCCTTGGCGTCCTGCACCATTAGCCAATTCTGCAAACCAAACCGCGCAGGTCGGCGCTGCTGCTCACGTGCGCTATTTGCGTTAAAGACAACACGGATACCCGGGCCCTACAATTTGCAGGTGCCGATAGTTGCCTCTCACTGGTGCTGCTCAACCTGGCATCTCCCATGAGCTTGTCATTGTGCCGTTCAATCGCCGCTGCACTGTTATTCACGCTTACTGTCCCGGCGACACAGGCAGCGGGGAGAGCCGCAGTAGAAGTTCCTATCAAGCTCGATTACCCGCTGCTGCAGTTGATGGTCGTCCAGGTTGTGACTGGTCCCGGGCAGAGTCGGGCGATCCTCATTGACGCCAACAGCTGTAACCCAACCGTTCGATGTCGCAGATGCAGAGTATTCTCAACAGCCTGACACTGGATGGAGTGACGATTGAAAAGGGTAGTCTCAATATCGCGCTACAGTTTGACATTGATCTGGTCGATGCAGTGAAGCCTGCCAGGCTGGACGATGACGAAGCGGTTGATCCTGAGTTGCAGGAGCTCTTTCAGGAGCAGATCGAACTCAGGGCGACACAACCGACAACATGGTATTTAAACGTCTCATTAGTAAGCCCGGCCTATGCGGCAGCAACGGGTGAGATACTTAATAGCTGGGTTCCTGATAAGAATAATGTCGACGAGTACCTGCCGATGGTCGCTCGGTTGCTGGACCACAGTTCTGACGCAGTGCTGGAAAAATACACACTGGATCAGGCGTACTACCCCCTTTTCAAGAATTTGGTTCTGGCCACTGCCTGGCAGGAAAGTTGCTGGCAGCAATACGTGATCGAGGAAGGCCAGATAGCGCCGTTGCGCTCGAGCAGCGGGGACGTCGGCCTGATGCAAATCAATGAGCGCGTGTGGCGTGGATTTTACGACCTGCAGAAACTGCGGCGGGATATCGCCTACAACAGTGCGGCGGGCGTCGAGGTGTTGCTGGACTACCTGGTGAAGCATGCGATCAGGCGGGAAGAACATCTCCTGGAAGGCGGCCTGGACAATCTGGCAAGAGCCAGCTACTCGGCCTACAACGGTGGTCCGAGTAAGACTTCCCGCTACCGTAGACAAGATGCATCGGCTTACCAGAAGAAGGTAGACGCAGCATTCTGGAAGAAGTACCAGTGGATCAACGAAGAATACTTTGCCCGGATAGCCCGTTGTTTGGGAGTAGTTACATAGAGTTTAAAATGGGGCTTTACAGGGTTCCGTATTATTATGAGGTGATTGTTAGTCTATAATCTTGTATGCACGTCTCTGGAGTAGGTCCGATAGACTCTAGCGCGTACTTCGGTCCTGAAACTGCAATATGTCAAAATCTTGCGGCAGTCTTCTGTTATTGACGACGGCGTAATGCTCAACCATTTCATCAAGCTCTACTTGCGTGCCATCACCTTGCTCAACTTCAAATAGCTTTTCACGCACCGCGTTTATCGGGTCAAGATTGCAGTTTTTGCAAGCGGGGTTGCTCCACTCTATCAGGCTCTCGATCTTGATACGGTCCATATCGTCAATGCTGTAATCAAAAACAGACCCCAGCGGTGTTTCCTTTTTGTAGTCAGAGCAACAAATATAGTACTGCCCACTCCAGCCGACGAACACGAAATAGAATGGCGCGGAGCACAGAGTGGATGCTTTTTTCTCAGCAAGCAAGGTTCGCGCTTCACTTTCAAAACGGTTATTGCCGATGAAGTAGTGACCGTTATCACAGGCTCCGCCGCGGTTATTCTGAGGGAACTCGAGTACAAACTTGATACCCAACTTATGCCAGTAGTCTTTCATTTCACCAATTTTTTCTTTGTTCAGGTCATGCACCACGATACTGAGGACTATGTCGATGCGACGATCAGTGATTTGCTCGCGCAGCGCCATAAAATCCAGGATGTTGGTTCGTGTTTTCTCGAAGTCGAGGTTGTAAACGAGATTGTAGTCGTCACCAAAGTCAGACACGCTAAAAGTAATGCTGTCCAAGCCTGCGTCCAACAGGCGCTGTGACATGTCCTTGTCGAGCAAATTAGCATTAGTGGTCATTTGCACCTCCAGGCCCTCGCTGGAGGCGTGGCGCACGAAGTCGACCAATTGGGAGTGCAAGGTGGACTCCCCCTGACCGGTTAACGTGATGCTTGGTGGCTTGTCCAGTTCTTTGGCTCGGGCAATCACTTGCTTGAAGGTATCGAAAGTCATAAAGCCCTGATCCGGGGTTGCCGCACGGGGACAAAAACTACACAATGCATTGCATCGATTTGTCAGTTCCACATCGAGCATCCTCGTTTCGACTTTCATTCTTGAGCGCCTTGCGATTACTGGTAACGAGTAGATATTTATCAATATTGACGCTAGTATATCCTACTCCTTCAGTCGGATACTATAGGAGAAAAGGTTCGCTAAAATGGATGAGTTGACGCTGGGAATACGGGCTTTCCAGAAGAGTTTGTATGAGGAAGCGCACGCGCTACTGGAGCCCCTTGCGGAGCAGGGCGTATTGCGTGCGCAGATGATAGTAGCGCGCCTTTATTACGCGGGAAACGGTGTCGAGAAGGATTTCGATAAGTATGTTTACTGGCTGCAGGCAGCTGCGGACGGTGGTGATAAGGCTGCCAAGTCACAGATAAAGCGCATAACGAACAAAGATGCTGGCACATGACACTAACAGAGCAACAAAAGGCTTTCTTTCAGTTGTTTGGATATCTCTATTTTCCCGGGCTGTTCGCAGATGATGTAGCAGAGCTGGGTAAAAACTTCGATGAGCTCTTTGAGCAGCGAAAGCAAGATATTGTCGATTGGGTTAACGAAATTCATGAGAATAAATTGCGGCGCTTCATAAGCGGGGTAACTGCAAAGAATGATTACTTTAGGGATTTGTTGGATGATCCCCGGATTGTCGGAATCGCTTCAAGTTTGTTGGGTAGCGATTACGACTTTACCGGCAGCGATGCGAGCATCTACAACTGCGGGACGTTGTACCATCAAGATGGGCATGGTGTTGCAAAACCGCAATGCGTGAATATGAAAATTGCGCTTTACCTCGATCCGGTTGATGAGTCTTCCGGAGCAATCCGTCTGATTCCCGGAAGTCACCATCCTGGTGACAAATTCTCCGGCCAGTTGAACAAGGATTTGTTTCTTGGGCGTGGCGTGAAACTCGGTTTACGAACAGAGGATGTCCCTGCCACAGTGCTTGCCAGTACCCCCGGCGATTTGGTGTTGTGGGACTACCGAATTCTGCATGCTACGGCATACGGTGGTAACCAGCGCAGGATGTTTGCCATGGAGTTTTGTGAGCGCTAGTCAACCGCGCAGTCTGGAAGCCTTTGCGATGTTCTTGCTTGGCGAGTAAGGCCTGCGAGGATTGGATTTCTTTATGGCGTCAGCAAAATGTCCCTGAAAATCAGATCTTCAGGAATCGTTGTGTGGCTTCGAATACGGACACGGCACGCGCGACCGCATCGCCCTCCGTTTGCTGCATCAAAGCGCGGGAGCGTATCTCCATGCTCAGCGGTAAGTGTGGATTCAACTGATCCAGTATCGCGGTGAGGAGCAGGTCGCCGTCGCCTGGCATCTGGCGCAGGTACAGCGCATCTTCGATAAGACCTTCCGGGCTGCGATCCCGCAATGTGGCACTGGCATCGCAGAGCTGAATATAGGGCATGAGTTGCGGGTCAATGGCGGCCAGATCTTCAGCACAGCTGCCTGTCCTATAAAGATGCAGCGCGTCCACCAGAATTCCGCCAGCAGGATGAGCGACCTCCTGAACCACTTGCAGCGCCTGTTGCAGTGAGCGGACCTCAGTAATCGCGAGAAACTCCAGAACGATTCGCAGCGCACTGCCTTCGGCTTGTCGGCACAAGTGTTCGAACCGTTGTTTGGTGCGAGTGATGTCGGGCTCGGATGATACACACAGCACATTGCGCACGCCCAGTTCCAGGGCGACATCGATCATTGCGTCATGAGTACTGAGGGATTCGCCAGGTTTAAACCAAATTACCTCGAGATCGAGCGGGCAAATCCCTGTGTCTTCGAGCGCCGCTCTTACCGCTCGTGTGCGCTGGCTGTCCCACGCCAGAGGTTCACACCAGATACCTGCCGCGTTGAAGCCTGCCGTTGCCGCCGCGTAAACCACATTTTCGGCGGGAAACTCCGGCATGACGCCAGCACCCAGTGACACTAACCTGCTTTCAGCCATTAACCTTCCACTCTTGTATCCATATTGCGGCCTGCACTCCCAAGAATTCAGGAATGGTCTCAGAACCGTAGGGTCAGCGCCAGCGCAAGAGGACTATGAACCGCCACATAAAAAAAGGTGGCAACTACTCCATGGGCAGAGCGAGTATGGTGGATAGATTGGCGGCTGTCGGTCGATAACGCAAGCGGATAAGCTGGTCGAACTGAGGGTGTTCGTTTATCACCTCAATCCGTCCGCCCCGATGCAGGAAATCTTCGATATGGCTACTGATCTCACGTCGCAAACGCTGCTTTGATTGCAGATTGTGTTGATGCTGATTCATGCGCATGTCTCGCGTTTGCAATGGATTTGGTAGAAGACTGAACGGAAATTGTTTCAAACTCGCGACCGAGCGGTTAACGAATTGTGACGATGACCCTTGCTCGCAAATTATTTGACAGAAGTATTGACTGTTGCACTGGCGTGGGAGGATTTGAAAGTGAAGGCTATGTCACAATGAAACTCTTCAAACAGAGGCTTGGGGCTTAGAAAAAAATGTCGATTAGCGCTAATAAGACGATCGTAGAAAAAATGTGGCGGGCGCTCAGTGATATGGATTGGGAGGCCATGAGAGGGTGCATGCACCCTGAGATTCACTACCGTGACGTACCCAGCGATGACCCGGGTGCGTACGGCCCGGAGAACTGCGTAAAGCGTCTGCAGATTGCGTTCAAGCATTTGCAGAAACAGGAGCAAGTCACGCACCACATTGCATGCGAAGGTGATGTGGTTTTTCTCGACCATACCGAAACTTGGACATTCACGTCAGGTGAGATCGCCGCCCACACGTTTGTCAGTATGCATGAGATCAAGGATGGGCTGATTTACCGTTGGAGCGATTACTGGGACATGCAGAAGTTTGTCGGGCAGTTCCCTGCCTGGTTTCTGGAAGAAATGATGAAAGCCACTGCGGATGATTTTACTGGCTGAACGACATTGCACTGAAATGTCATCACAGGGACTGGCCGCCGAGAGCGACCAGTCCAGATCTACTGGTTCACTTCAGGCGCCGACGCTGATCAGTTGCGTCTCTGACTGCCCAGCGTCATCTGTTCGGTATCGGTACTTTACATCGCTGCCCGACGGCGCTTGCTTGAGCCGCGTATCCTGCGGCAGCTTGAACTCCATTTTCGCACCGCGTTTAACATTGCAACGAGACTCTGCATCGTAGTTGCTGATGGAGGTTATCTTCACGCTAGTCGCGTCCTGGCTCCCCTGCGCGCCATGCATCACGGTCCCTTCGAGCAGGCAGTCCTTTTCGTTGTCAGCCATGGCCACGGGGCAGGCCAGCAGAATTGCCGGGATAATCAGTGTTTTCAGTAAAGGATTCATTATAAGTAGCTCCTGTTGCGCCTTCAGAAAAAATATTACTCCTAAATCAACCGTGCTTGCCACCTTGTTTCGCGAAAAATTCATCAAATTGTAACAATTGTGTGATTTACCCGTAGAGATTTGTGTGGCGGCCACTGTCAGAGATCATTGTTTGGAGTATTTGGGGCAGGAAAAAGTACCCGGATTGTCATGGGGCTGTCACATGAGTGTAAGAAACTCTTCTTATACTCTGCCCTGGCCAGCCGAGTAGCGTGTCCCGACAGGGCACAAAAGAGAGACCAGTCATAGATGAAATCCGTGGTTCGAACTTGCCTTATTCCGCTGCTGCTCGCCTATGCCGCACAAGGCGCAGCGCTGTCTTTTGCCCCTGAGGAGTTCCAGGCTTCTCGAAAATTGGCATGTGTACTGGCGCAACAGTCGCTTGGGCAATTGACTCAGGATGAGTACGGTGAGAAAGCGCATACGCTGCTAGACGGCTTTGACGAGACGGAGCGCGACAATATTCTCGCACAGGCTGTCGGCTATTATGGTGGTCTCATGTTTTCGGCGGTAGAAAACGATGCTGAGGGTTCTTCGCCTAAGCTCGAAGACTTTCTGGCAAGCAGTACTTGCATAGAAGGCTATAGCAAAGTCACCCTGCGGTTGTAGCCAAACAACAATCACGTTGGCTGATTGGGTGGGTCTGCTCTTCTTCACTCCAATGTAGCTAACGGTTTAAGCTGCAGAACGGAATTTATGACGCGTGCACTTCGCGCGAGCTCTTTGCTATTTTCTTTTCTTTTCTTTGCCAGAGCCCGGCACCGCGTTCTCACGGCCTGCTTGCTGCTTGAATAATTCTAAATCCGATAGACATTTAATAAATCTGAAACATAACTATCACAAGACTGTCACTCTGCATGGCTAATATGCCGTCGCATGAGGACAGATTAACTCTGCATGTACTCGACGGTAATTTCGGACGCTCAGCCCTCCGCAAATACGTCTCTATTGCCACCCAATGTATTCTTAGGTCAAGGCGAAACCCAATTATGAAACGACTAGCAGTGTACGCGGGACTGGTACTTTTTCTTTTGTCCCATCAGGTACGCGCCGCCAATGTCTATCTGATGGTCTTTTTTGATGACGCACCGCTAAAAGGCGCGACTGTTCAGTTGAACGATCGTAATGTCGGCGCCACTGACAGCCGTGGCGCTGTCAGCGCGTTTCTGGAGCCCGGTAGCCATGTGCTCACCCTTGTCGACGATAATATCAATTTCCCGATTGAGTTCCGTTCCGATACCGAACAGGACGTAGAGATTAAGGTCGCTTTCACCGCCGCGTCGGGCGATGAACCACAGGTGAGTATTCGTAAGTTTGGTGTCGATGCTCCTGCAGGTGAGGGTTTTATCACGGGGAAAATTCTGAGAGCTAACGGTGCACCGATAGAGGGAGCGACCGTGGCTGCGGCAGGCACCGAATATTCATCAAGCACTGATGAATTTGGCGTGTATGTACTGCAAATACCGCGGGGAGAGTACGTCATCGATGTCAGCGCGCCCGCATTTAACACGGCATCTGTGTCCGATGTTCGAGTGATGGCCGACCTTGGCGTCAACGCAACAGTAACTCTGCGTCCTGAAGGTATCGATATCGCTGCGCCAGTGATTGGGGCCGGCGGCCAGCCGCTGGAAGAAGTATTCGTGCTGGGAGTTTTCAATCCACAGGAAAATGCCGCCAGTGTTGAACGTTATGCTACATCCATCACCAATGCTATTGATGCTGCCCAGCTTGAGCGTTTCGGTGACAGCGACGTGGGTTCTGCGCTGAACAGAGTGGTAGGCGTGTCAGTTATCGACCGCAAGTACGCCACCGTGCGGGGCCTGGATGGGCGATACATTTCCAGTAGCCTTAACGGTCTGCTAATGCCCAGCACTGATACCCAGCGTCGTGAGGTGGAGTTAGACCTGTTCCCAACCGTTATAGTCGGTGGGATAGAAATTCAGAAATCATTTACCGCCGACCAGCTCGCCACCACTACCGGTGGCGCGATTATGATCGAGACTAGGGGGATTCCTGATGAGCGCGTGCTGGAAGTGAGCGGCTCGCTGGGCTACAACCCCGGCGCCACCGGTGCTGACATTCTCAGTTATGCCAGCAGCGAAGGCGATTGGGCAGGCTTCGACTCGGGCCTGAGAGAACTCCCCAACGGTGTGCTCGGTGCGACCGATGACGGCCGCTCATTGACGGTTTGCGATTTTGATCCGGTGCGTTGTACTTCTCCTGCAGAAGCCGCGCAACTCGGTGTGCAGTTTCAGGATGATTACAAAGTGGGCGACAAAACAGGATTACCCAACGGCGAAGTATCGTTAGCCTATGGCGATCGATTGCCGGCGGGTGACAATGAGTGGGGTTACTATCTTGCCGCAGATGTTGATCGCTCCACCGAGGATCGCGGCAACGCCGAGTGGTCGAATCCGCTGCGTCTCATCGGAAACTATCAGCGCTCTCAGGAAACAACTGCGATCACAACCTACGCGGCGGTGGGGTACGAGTACGGAGCTGCCAACGAAATACTCTCGAAAACCATGTACCTGCATAACACCGACGACATCACACGAATCGACAGTGGTATCGACACGCAGGAAGACAACCAGACAGACATTTATCTCCTCGACTGGATAGAACGTCAGTTCACATCACAGGCGTTTACAGGTTATAACGAATTTGAATTTGACCACGGTGTTCATGAGCTTGACTGGCGCGTGTCCTACTCTGAAACAGAGCGCGACGAACCGGATCGCCGCACGTATACGTATTTCAACAATATTTTTTCCACCTCAGCGTTTGAGCGTCGTTGGTCGAAACTGGATGAAAATAGCACCGACCTCGGTGCGGATTACTCCATCGATCTGGAGTGGGGCAATATCAGTTCCACAGAGATACAGTTCGGGGGAATGTACTCTGATAAAGAGAGGAGCTTCGATCAGTACCGCTTTGGCGTTGCCCTCACTGAGTTTGGTCAGGAAACCATTGATCTGAATATCAATCAGAGCCTTGAGAATGAGGTGCTTACGTACAACAATTTTGCCGTCGGAAAGGTGCGTCTGAGGGCGAATACGACAGATACCGATTCCTACGATTCACAGGAGGAGATTCAGGCGGGCTATGTCAATACCAATACAGACTTCGGTGAAGACTGGACATTGGTAGTGGGTGCGCGCTTCGAGAAGTTCAACCAAAACATTGCTTACCCGAACGACGCCAACGCGTCGAATGAACTTGACTATGACGACTGGTACCCCGCAGTAAACCTGGCGTGGCGACCGACTGAAGAGATACAGGTTCGGTTGGGCTACTCCCAGACAGTGTCTTACCCCGGGATCATTGAGCGGGCCGAGGCGCAGACCTTTGATCCGGAAACAGATGATCCGATATTTGGCAATCCGGAACTGACGGTATCTACCATCGATAACTCGGATATCCGTTTGGAGTACTATTTTTCGGAGAGCGAGAGCGTATCGCTGGCGTATTTTTACAAGTCCATCTCCGATCCTGTGGAGCGCGCTATCCCCGATGCGTCCGGCTCTGCCGCAGCCGGTACGACGTTTGTGAATCAGGAGAGTGCAGACCTTTCCGGTGTCGAGATTGACGGCACCAAGAACGTGATGGAAACAGATGACTATCTGGTCTTTCTCAGCGGCAATATTTCCTATATCGACTCCAAGGTAGATTTGTCGGCAGATTCGCTGCGCCTGGAAGGTGCCAATGCCGATGGTCGGCAGTTGCAGGGTCAATCTGAGTGGCTTGGCAACTTGCAAATAGGGATGGATCACTACGCAACCGAGCAGAAGTTTACGCTCCTTATCAATTATTTTGACAAGCGGATCTTCCGCGTTGCACGCGGCATCAACAACGGGCCGGAGTTCGAGGACGGGCGGCTCATTGTCGATTTTACCTACGAAAAAGTATGGAACGACCATCTGGTTCTGGACGGTTCGATCAAGAACATCCTCAACACCAAAGTCGAGTACTCCCAGAACGACGACACCATTGAGAGCTATAACGTGGGCAGGTTCTTTAAAGTCGGCGTGACCTACAAATTCTGATCTATGACCTTATTCGGAGAGGAGTTGTGACGTGAACGTATTAGCAAAGAGAGGCAGGTGCAATCGATCTGCATTGAATTTAAACGTGACCAGGAAGCAAACCATGATGAAGCAATCCTTGTATCTAGCATTACTTGTCCCGCTCCTTGCCAGCGTGGTTGGGTGTGGCGGCAGTGATGGCGACAACGTCAATATCACCAATGATTTTGTCGGCCCCATTGACCCTGTCAACCCAAACCCTCCGCTGCCTTCTGGAGATTGTGCCCAAGTGGTGCCTGCAGATTTTGTTAGTTTTAACTCGGATTGCTCTATCGGTACGATCTTTGGCACTATCAATGAAGATTACACATTGCTTAGCCAAGTCCAGTGGCGCCTAGACGGGGTGGTAACCGTCGGTAGCGGCAACCAGAGCGTCAGCAACGCCGCCGATGTGCAGGCAGTGCGCGACAACGGCGTAACGCTTGAAATCGAACCGGGTACTGATATTCGTGCATTTGATACGGGTTCGCTCCTGGTAACACGCGGCTCCATGCTGATGGCTGACGGTACCCCTGCAAACCCAATCACATTTAGCAGTCTGGATGACAACTTTGACGGGCTGGGCGAATGGGGCGGCGTGGTCATTCAGGGCTTTGCGCCGCAGTATGGACAAGGCGGAACCGGCCCTTGTTTTGGTACGGGCGATGTCTGTAATGTCGAGGGAGAAGGCGGCACCGATATCGCTGTTTACGGCGGTAATGACCCTTCTGACAACTCCGGCACCCTGCGCTATGTGCGCATCGCAGAGGGCGGTCTGGTGGCTGGCCCGAACAACGAGATCAATGGCTTGACCCTGCAGGGCGTGGGCTACGGCACCATGCTTGAGTATATTCAGGTGCACAACAACCTTGATGACGGTATCGAATGGTTTGGTGGTACGGTAAACCTCAAGTACGCAGTGCTGACCAATAATGACGATGACGATATTGACTACGATGAAGGCTATATGGGAAATATCCAGTACGTTCTCATCGAGAAGAATAATGTTGCTGAAACGCCGCGGGGATCTAATGATCCGCGCGGAGTGGAAGCGAATTCCAGCGACGCGGCGTATGTTCCGGAGACAGAGGCGGTGCTGGCAAACTTCACCATCATTGGCGGTAAAGTAAACAACAATGCAGCTTCATCTGAGGGACCGCAGCCTGGCATGCGTCTGCGTGGCGCGGTCAAAACCGCGGTCTACAACAGTGCGGTTACCAATTTTAATATCGGCTGTGTGCGTATCGACAATGCGACGGTTAATTCGGTTGTGATTCCTTCCGTGGTCGCCATGGTGAATGTACTTGGCGACTGTCAGGATGGTTTCTATCAGCGGCGCCCGGCAGACATTAGCGACAATGTTGAAGAACTTGTGCTGACCTTTAGCGACACCATGGCGATTCAGGAGAGCCAGGCACAACTTACGTCAGCGCCAGTTATAAGCGCAGTGAACAACGGCTCCGGTTTCGTATTTGACCAAACCAACTTTGTGGGCGCGGTCGATCCCAACGGCGAAGCCTGGTGGCAAGGTTGGACGCTGCCCGGCACGGTAACTCAGCTTGAACCGGTGGCGCCTGCCAGTTTTGTAAGCTGCGAAGCTGACGATACCATTTGTACAATTACCGGTCGCATCGACGAAGATTACACTCTGGTGGCAGGTGTAGAGTGGCGCCTCGACGGTGAGATTATCGTTGGTGCGGGCAATGTTACCGTAGCGAATGACGCCGATGTCCAGGCAATCCGTGATGCGGGTGTTACTCTGACCATTCGCCCGGGTGTGCAAGTGCGCGCGTTTGACAACGGCTCGTTAATCGTGACGCGGGGATCAAAACTCAACGCAGTTGGCTCGCCGGCGGCGCCCATCACATTCAGCAGTTTGAATGACGATAACCTTAATGGTGAGGGAGAGTGGGGTGGCGTAATCATTCAGGGTTTCGCACCGCAATACGGCCAGGGTGGTACTGGTCCCTGTTTCGGCACTGGCACTGTGTGTAACGTTCGAGGTGAGGGCGGCACTATCGTAGGCAACTACGGTGGCAATGATCCCGCGGATAACAGCGGAGCCTTGCGTTATGTGCGCATTGCAGAGGGCGGCAGGATCGCCGGGCCAAACAATGAAATCAACGGTCTGACTTTACAGGGCGTCGGTTACGGTACGATGATTAGCTATATTCAGGTTCACAGTAACCTAGACGATGGCATTGAGTGGTTTGGTGGTACGGTCAACGTCACCCATGTTGTGCTGACCAGCAACGATGATGATGACATCGACTACGACGAGGGCTACAAGGGCAACATCCAGTACGCTATCGTGCAGAAGAACCAGAACAAGCTCGCGCCGACCGGCAGTAACGATCCGCGCGGTATTGAAGCCAACTCCAGCGATGCAGCGTATGTGCCAGAGACCGAAGCCGTACTGTCTAACATTCTGATTATTGGCGGCCCCGTGAATAACAATGCGTCCGCTGCAGAAGGCCAGCAGCCAGGTATGCGACTGCGCGGTGCAGTGAATACAGCGATCTACAACACGGCGGTGCGCAATTTCAATGTGGGCTGTATCCGCATTGATAATGCGTCTGTCAGTGGTTCCGTGATTCCCTCCAATATCACTCTCGTGAACGTCCCCGGCCAATGCGAGGACGGCTATTACCAGAGACGCGCTGCGGACGTAGCAATAAACGCCGGGGTTGCTCCGGTAAATATTGATGCCGCTTTCGCACTCACCGGTGGGAATGCCTCAGTGGCTGCACCGATGATCACAGCAGTGAATAACGGCTCCGGCTTTGTCTTTGAAAGTACGGACTACGTGGGCGCCGTCAGGCCGGGCACCGCTGCCGCAGATGCCTGGTGGGCAGACTGGATTATAGAAGGCTCGCTCCAGTAGCTGCCATAGTCCACCACCCGGAAACTTTCCAAGCCGCGCTCCGATAGCGCGGCTTTTTTTTGTCTAATCTCTTTTAATCGACCACTGGTGAATTGGCAGCCGGGGAAAGCCGCGCTATAGTCAGGCGTCTCTGCCCGCGTTGCCAGAGCTGAAGCCTAAGCCGAAGCCGACGGTCCTTTGCCGCTGACATGAGGGCAGGCAATAAATATAACGATCAAAACGAGGGCTATTATGAGATCAACCATGCAATGTCAGAACCCGCTCACGTTGGTCTGGGGGTCGCTCTTTATTGTGCTCTTGCTAAGCGGCTGCAGTGATGGGGACAACAATAATGACAGTGACGCCATACCTGCCATCGAAAAACCGCAGGCAGCCAACCCCACAGTTCAGGGCCCGATATCCGGTGGCGGGGGTGCGGAATGTTGTGTCATCAACTTTGGTGCACTAGCCGTCGACTTGCGCACTCAGGGCTATGTGCCTGGCACGCCCTTCTATGCAGGCGTCAACTTCGATGAGGCGGAAGTGGGGTACCTTGAAACCGAGTATTTCATTTCGGGAACGGCAATGTCCTATATCCCCACAGATGAGCTGCGTTCAGACGGTGTCTGGCCTGTAGAGGGGGCCGATGCAGCTGAGTTTACCAGCCGTATTGTGGTGCTGCGTCCGATGAATGATGCGGATTTTAACGGTACGGTTGTCGTGGAATGGTTCAACGTTTCTGGTGGCGTGGATGCCGCACCGGACCTGACACAGATGCAGACTGAGTTGATGCGCGAGGGCTATGCATGGGTGGGCGTCTCGGCGCAACGTGCAGGCGTGGAAGGTGGAGGTGCATTTGATTTGCCGCTGAAGGTCATTGACGCCGAGCGCTATGCCAGCCTGAATCATCCGGGCGACAGCTTTTCCTACGACATATTCTCGCAGGCTGCGCAGTCCGTGCGCAATCCAGTGGGTATGGACCCTCTCGGTGGTCTCAGCGTGGAGCGTATGATCGCGGTGGGCCAATCGCAGTCGGCATTTCGTTTGGTGACCTACGTGAACGCGATACACCCCACTATCGAATTGTTTGACGGTTTTATTATTCACAGTCGAGGCAACGGCAGCTCAGCGCTGTCGCAGATACCACAGGTGGAGGTGGCGACCCCCGACCCTGTTTTCATCCGCGAGGATCTGCCTGAACTCGTCCTCACCCTGCAGGCGGAGACCGATATTTTCAGGCTGAATTCAGTGACGCAGCGTCAGCCTGATACCGAGACGCTCAGGTTATGGGAGGTGGCAGGTGCAGCACACTCGGATGTCTACACCACAATCAAGGGTCCCGTTGACAGGGGTGACGATCCCACTGTAGCCGATGTGATTTCTAACAATGATGCCCGCCCACCGTTTATCACATGTCCGCTACCTGTGAATGACGGGCCCGGGCACTGGGTGGCCAAAGCGGCTATCGCAGCTGTGGACGGCTGGATTCGGACTGGCGACCCCGCGCCTTCTGCGCCATTGCTGACGCTAAATGCGCAGCGAACAGGTTTTGAATACGACAATCTTGGAAACGTACTGGGTGGGGTTCGTACACCCTATGTGGATGCTCCTGTCGCGCTCCTCTCAGGGGAAGGGCAGCCACCGGCTAACGCTGCGTTCTGTGGCCTGTTTGGCACCACCGTGTTGTTTGACGAGGCGATGCTGGCCGAGCTTTACCCAGACAAAGCGGCGTATGTCGAAGCGATCGATAGGGCGACCGACGCTGCGGTTGCAGCCAGATTTATCCGCCCGGCAGATGCTGAGCTGATAAAAGCGCGCGCCCGTACTTCGCCGATAGGGTCTGTAGCTGTCGCGGGTTGGCAGTCTAATGTTCAACCGATGAAATAGGGGGCGCCGCGAAGCTCGCCGCGCCTGCCATCAGTTGGCAGTCAGCGCAAGGTAGAAAAAATAGATACAAATACCCAGTCCAACGATGTAAGTCAGCGAACGCAACTTGTCCAGATTGCCGATGTACAGTGGAATGTAGGTGATACGTAAGGCGACGAAGGCAATTGCCAAAGTGGCGATGCTTTGCATCTCCACACCGCTGATAAACACCGCTAAAATGGCAGCACTGAAAACGGCCAGTGCCTCCCAACTATTGGCCTGCGCAGCCACTGCCCGCGCCCCGGCACCGGTCAGTTTCTGGGATTGGATACGGGGTTCTTTGTTGTCGACACTGCCCAGCTGCTTTTGGCGGAAATAGCCTGCGGTCCAAGCGCAAGCCACGGGAAGAATGCATAAAATCAACAAGCTGCTTATTACGGTGTTCATAAACGTTGTTCTCCGTTGTCATTATTAGTCATGCGGTGCTAGTCATGCGGTATTGCAAAGGTCGGGCATTCTAGCTTGTAGGTACATCACGTTGCCGCGCATCATAGCACCGATACCCACCGCGTTGATGTAGCAGCAGACGCAATATGCAGGTCCGCGATGAGCGCTGGAGGCAGCGCGGAATGTCTCTGGCAGCGATGCGATTGGGTCGCTGTGCAATAACCATTCTGACCGTTTGAAGTATAAATACTTGGTACCATATTGGGCATGGATGCGACTTATAGCGCCTGCTGTAATTGCGTGTTGGTTCGTTGATTGTAACGATAAGAGGATTCGAAACTGACGAAAAAACTACTGTGCTGTAGTTCATGGCGGCCTTGTCTCGCCGCTTCTAGTTTTCAGTCTGAGTGAAAAACGGTTGGCGATGATCGCGCCAGCCGTTTTTTGTCTGATCGTTTTGCCTGGTTTTTTGCGCGTGCTGCGCAATGTCGTATCAGTGGATACCAGCGGTGAAGAGCACAGATGAGTCACGCTGCTGATTAACGCAGCGCTGCCCTCACTTTAGGGTCATAGTGTCTGCGTATGAGTGACGCTGGGTAGTCATTGCCGGGCAGTAGCCTGACGGTGGGTGGTACCGCAGGTCGGTCGGGGTGTAAAAGCGGAGGTCTCGCTATTGGGTGTTGCGCCGGGTATCTGGGCTGGCGCCATTGACGGCGGACAGGGTAGGGTGCATAGCCGTTGTAGACCGTTGTCGTATCATAGTAGTCAGCGGTCTGCTGCGTGTGTTGTAGAGTGCTTTGTTCTAATTCAAGGCTGCGTAATTCAGCGCGGTGTTTTTCCCGTGCCATCCGATCGGCAACCATGCGGTCGGTGGTGTCCCGCATATCCTCAAGCCTCTGTTCCGTCAATTCGCTCGACAGCGGCCCTGGAACTTCGATCACCACGGTTTCCACTACAATATCGTGCGGCGGCGGCGTATCAGAAAAGTTGACCACTCCTTTGTCATTGACGGTCTTGTAAACCGTTGTGGCAAAAGCTGATGTGCACAAAAGTAGTGCGACCGCTGGTAGCCAGTGAAAGGCGCGTCTGCTGTTCATGCCGGGCTTTGGTGTGCGCTGTGAAGTAGTAGCTCCAGTCGGCTATCGGGTAACAGAACACTGCGTTTGAGCTGGAAGCAGTCCAGTAACTCTTTCAGTTCTCGCTGGCTGTGTGGGTTGTAGCCCGCTGGCGTGGCCAGTCTGTTCCTGACACTTAGTGAGTCCAAGTCATTGATGCCGTACAAGTAATTTTGCTGAGTTGCTTTCCGGTTGTGCACGGAAAAAGCATGCGCAACAGTAGTGCTTTTCAGGTGCGGGCGGATCGCGGCAAGAAATGCCCTGAGCGTTTGCCTGTCGAGGAAATTAAACACATCCCAGAATAGGCAGATATCGAATCGTGTTTGATCAGGAAGTTGCAGCATGGCCCGAAACTGGGCCACAGCATCTGCAGCTGTTTCATCGTCGGCAGTAGCGTCATCGTAGGTAGCAATAGGAAGTGCTGAAAATACATCAACGAAATGCAGTTTACAGCGGTATTGGGCGAAAAAATCGACTGTTTCGGGAAGTGCCGAGCCCACGTGAAAAACGGTGACAGCCTGCTCCACATCAAGTCGCTGGAACAGGGAGGACAGCAACTTTGATGACTGTTTCGAAGTGTTCGGCAAAGGCTGGTCTGCGCAAGAAGCATCCGCTGGTAGGCGTGAATTGCGAGCAGCGAAAATGTTCTCAGGCGCTCTTCAGATCGAGACCGGGAGCTTTCTGCTGCGGTGTCGATGAATGCGCCGACTGATGTGCCACGACTGACGCCTTGCCAGAAGCAGTACCAGCGGGGTCCATGTCAATGCTGCCCTTGAATAGAGCGCCGTCTTCCAAAGTGACCCGAGGTGCGACAATATTGCCATGCACATTGCCCGATTTGGAGATAGTTACCTTCTCGCTGGCGCTGATGTCGCCCGTGACTTTACCGTCTATTTGTATCACCTTGGCGTGGACGTCGGCGCAGACTTCACCCGAACTACCAATGGACACCATGTTGCCCTTGAGGTTAATTGTGCCTTCGACTTTCCCCTGAATAAGGAGATCTTCCTCACCGGTGACGTCGCCTTTGATAACGATGCTTGGTCCTATCATTGCGGAATTCCTCGCAGGTGCAGGGGTGGCCGGCACAGAGTGTGATGATGGCGGTGTAGCCGCTTCTTTAGGTGCTGATTTACTCTTGGTTCGATCAAACATTGCGATCGTCCCCGTGTGATTAAATGGCCTGCTATGCTATCAGCCTGCCTCAAGATACGCCAGTACCCTGAATGGGTTCGACATGCAAGACTTCTCTGCGGTAATCCGCCGCGGTACATTCCTACTGCCTCACAGGATTGATTTGTCTCTGGGTATGCACTACGGTTTGTTCTATTATAACGGCCGATAATTTGAGGAGAATTAAGCGATGATCAAGCGTATTGTTGGTGGCCTGTTGGTGGTTTTGCTTGGCGCGTGTGCGACGGCCAACCAGCACGCCGGTTTCCCTCCCGTCAGTTCTGATGGCCTACACTTGATGCCCGACACCAAGTTGGCAGCTGTCTATCTGAAGCCAGGGGCGGACCTCAGCCAGTACGACAAGATCGCCCTACTCGATACCTATGTGTCCTTTGCCAAGAACTGGCAGCGCAATCACAACGTGGAGGCGACGTTTGAAGATCAGGTGACCGATAAGGACATGCAGGCGATTCGCAAGAAAGTGTCCCAGCAATTTGCGCGAGAAATTACCAAGGTACTGACGGCCGATGGTCGTCAGTTCGTCGAAACCGGCGGAACTGGAGTCCTCATTCTGCGCCCTGCAATTATCAATCTGCAGATTACAGCGCCTGATCTTATGACGCCGGGAATGGAGGAAATCCTGGTGGCCAGTGCGGGCAGCATGACCCTGTACCTTGAGTTGCTCGACGGTAAGACAGGCGACCTCATTGCCAGGGTAATCGACCCGGAAGCTGCTGATGACGCCGGTATGGCGCAAATTGCCGATGCCGTGACCAACACTGCAGATTTTGACCGGATAGTGCAGCGTTGGGCGCAGATACTGAATTCATACCTGTCCAAGCTCACTGCCAAGTCCTAGGAGTCCTGTCAGACTGAGGATGATGGCGTGTGAGCAATGAAATTCGGATCACTGACCTCGCGACGCCCGCATTAAGCGCTGCGCAGAGCGGCGCACTGGCGTATGCCGATAGCTTGGCTATCGACATCACCAGCCAAAGTATCCTTGAAGAAGCGCAAAAACTCACCGGGCTGGATGATTTCGGGCCGCCCGATTACCGTGTGCGACTTGAGTTGTTGTGTGATGAGTGGGGCAGCGATAGCGGTCTCGCCAACCTCGGGCGCCTCGCACTGCGCAATAAACTTCTGCAACACGCCAAAAGCCGTCTGCTGATTCAGAATCTCCTAGTGCGCCACCCTGAAATACACGATGTCACCATTACTGCCCCGATTATCGTGGCGGGTTTGCCGCGCTCCGGCACCACACATTTGCTCAACCTTATGGCGGCCGATAGTCGGCTTCGAGCCCTGCCGCTGTGGGAATCCTATGAGCCAGTTCCCCTACCGGGTGAGCCGTCGACAGCAGATGGCCTGGATCCCCGATACCAGCGCTGCGCAGACCAGTGGAAAATGATGCAAGCGTTATCGCCGCTGCTGGCGGCAATGCACCCCATGAATCCTGATCATATTCACGAAGAGTTGGAACTGATGGGCCCCGACTTTGCCTCCTACAACTACGAGTGGCTCAGCGTGTCACCGCGCTGGCGTGATCATTACTACCGTTGCGACCAGACACCGCACTACGAATACATGAAAACCGTGTTGAAGATTCTCACCTGGCAGGACGGTGATAGCACAGGGGGCAGTACGCGTTGGGTGTTGAAGTGCCCCCAGCACCTGGAGCAACTGCCCGTGTTGCGGCAGGTCTTTCCGGATGCCACGGTGGCTATTACCCACAGGGACCCGGTATCCGTGATTCAGTCGGCCGCGACGATGCTCGGTTACGGGCAACGTATCAATCGCAAACAGGTGGACCTTTCTGGCTTGATCCGCTATTGGTCAGACCGTGTCTTTGAGCTCCTGCAGGCATGTGTGAATGACCGATCGAGCTGGCCTGCCGAGCGCAGTATCGACGTGCTTTTTCACGAGTTTATGGCAGATGATCTGGGTATGGTGGAGAAAATTTACGCCAGGGCAAACCTCGAGATGACGGCGGCGGCGCGCACTGAGTTGCAGCATTTTATAGACCAGCACCCGCGTGGCAGAGACGGGCGCGTGGTGTACAACTTGCGCGGTGATTTTGCCGTCGAGCCAGCGCAATTGCGGGAGCGCTTCGCATTTTACTTTGATCGCTTCCCGGTGAACGTGGAAGTGCTTTGACCGCAACAGGTGATGTGATGAGAAACCCTATCTACAAATCGCGCCCGGTAGAGCCTAATCCAGCCAAGTTTGGCACACAGCGCATTAATCATTTTATCGTACTGTGCGAGGCATTCTCCAACAGTTATTTGCTGCAAACACCTGAAGGTAACATTCAGGTCAACGCCGGCATGGGTATCGAAGCACCTGTTATCAAACGTAACTTTGACTCAGTTTCAAGTGGGCCGCTGCGTTACCTGATCCTGACACAGGGACATGTGGATCATGTGGGAGGGGTGGCATTTTTTCGGCAGCATAATCCTGAACTTCTGGTTGTCGCGCAGGCCGAAAATCCTGCGCATCAGGCCTACGACCGTCGCTTGGCAACATTTCGCGCCAATCGCTCCGCCTTCGCATTCACTGACAAGTTTGCGCGTGTATTCGAGTATTACGCCGAGCAGGGTCTCACTGATTTCCCCGCGCAGGATGCGCCCACGCCCGATATTTTTGTAGAAGACCGATACACCTTTTCACTGGGTGGTCTTGAGGTTGAATTGATTGCAGTGGCAGGGGCGGAGACAAACGACTCACTGATTGTATGGCTGCCGCAACACAAAATCTGCCTGACCGGCAATTTGTTCGGTTGCCCCTTCGGTCATTTTCCAAATCTGGTGACCATTCGCGGTGACCGCTACCGGGACGCACTGACCGTTGCGGCGGCAGTGCAGGTGGTGCTGGATCTGGGTGCGGAGACTATTCTGTACGGCCACCACGAGCCGGTGGTGGGTGCGGAGCTTATAGCAATGGAGCTGACGGTGCTGCGAGATGCCATTCTCTATGTACACGATGAGACCGTAAACGGTATGAATGCGGGTGCGGATTTGCCCACGCTTATGGCAACAATCGCGCTGCCGCCAGCGTTGGAGGTGGGGGAGGGTTACGGCAAGGTCTCCTGGGGCGTGCGCGCCATATGGGAGAACTATGCGGGCTGGTTCAAGCACAAATCGACCACGCAACTGTATGCGCAGCCGCGCAGTTCGATCAACGCAGACTTGCTCGAACTAGCGGGTGGGGCTGATGCCATCGTGGCGCGGGCGCAGCAGAAGTTGTTGCAAAAAGAATATGTGGAGGCTTTGCATCTGCTGGATATCGTCTTGTCACAGCAGCACCCCGTGCCGGGAGCAGTGACCGCTGCAATTGCAGCACATGAAGGTCTGTTGCAAGACAGTGTCAATTTCTGGTTGTCGTCGTGGCTACGGCATCAGATCAAGTTATTGCAGGCGCAGGTCTGATAAATGCGCGTTAACCCTACGCCTCGTTTTTAGGGAGATAATCCCGTGTCAGTTCCTCGGAGATCTGCCACAGTTTTGCTGCCATGGCATCGTCGTCTATGTACCGGGTTTCGCCTTTATCTACGTTGCAATTAACAAAATAGAAGCCACGTACATCAACCAGCTCCGGACTGGTGGCCACGTAGCAGGTGGTGGCCGCCCCCTCCTCAACACTCTGCAGAAAAATCCAGCCGAAATACTTTGCGCCCCACTGCTGCCATGCCGGTAAATTATGGAGAAGATTAGTTCTGATGATACCGGGATGTACGCTATTGGAGGTCGCGTCTGTGTGCGAAATTTGCGCAGCCAGTTCGCGCGCACACAGGGCGTTCGCCAACTTGGATACCCCGTAGGCAGTAAACGGGTCGTAGTGCTTGCTGCCGTCCAGGTTGTCGAACTCAATGCCCTTGTCGGCGCTGCGGTGAGCGAGCGAGCTGAGCTGGGTAAAGCGCCCCTGAGGCGCGGCTAGAACCGGCTTGCGCAGTTGATTGATGAGAATGAAGTGTCCGAGATGATTGACGGCAAACTGCTTTTCCACGCCATTTACCAACTCCAGCTCGGGCAGTGCCATGATGCCCGCGTTGGTGATAAGGCCGTCCAGCGGCACATTGGTGGCGCGAATTTTCTCAGCACAGCGCACCACGGATTCCCAGTCGGCGAGGTCGAGGAACATCGGCGTAGTATTACCCGCAATGCTGGCGCAGGCTTCCTCAGCCTTGCTCTGTGTGCGTGCGATGCCAATAACGTGCGCGCCCCGCATGGCCAGTACGCGCATGGTCTCATAGCCCAACCCTGAGTTGGCCCCGGTAATGGCGATGGTAAGACCGCTGAGATCCAGTCCTTCAGTCACCTCTTCTGCAGTGGAACTGCTGTTAAACGGGCTGCGTGGCGGTTGCCGCGTGATAATTTGCGCTAAAATGCTGGAAGGGAGTGCACTGAGGATGCCCAGTGTGGCCATATATTGCAGAAGTTGGCGGCGGCGAAGTTGCGCGTTGTTCATGTTCCAGCTCTCGTGCTCGCGTCAAGAAAACAGTATACGTCAATCAGGCAGCCTGTTGCCCCGTAAGCTTTGCGACTTAGTGTAGCTGCAGGCCGCGCGGCATTTAGCCGGTCTATGCGCTCTACAGTGTCGCCAGGCCGCGGCGCGGCAGTCTGTGATCCCTAGGTCGGAACTATCAGGTCGCGAGTATCAGGTTCTCTGGATGACGGCGGCGTCAGGTCTGTTACACTTCCGCCCCCAAACGGCCCCCTATGGCATGCAACGTGAGTGATCTCTCCTTTTCAAATCTGGCTTTACCTGCGGCCCAACTGACTAACCTACACAGCCTGGGTTACAGTGAAATGACGCCGATACAGGCGGCAAGTTTGCCGCTGGCGCTGTCAGGTAGCGACCTGATTGGGCAGGCCAAAACAGGCAGTGGTAAAACAGCGGCGTTTGCACTTCCATTGCTTACCCGGCTTGATCCGCAGTTATTTTCGGCGCAGGCGCTCATCCTGTGTCCGACACGTGAACTTGCTTCGCAGGTGGCCAGCGAAATTCGCCGCCTCGCCCGTTATCAGCCCAATATCAAGATCGTTACCCTGTGCGGGGGCCAGTCGATTGGCCCACAAATCGGCTCTCTGGAGCACGGCGCACATGTGGTGGTGGGCACGCCAGGGCGTATCAAGGATCACTTGCGCAAGGCAACACTGACGCTGGATTGCGTCAATACTCTGGTTCTTGATGAAGCAGACCGGATGCTGGAGATGGGCTTTGTCGAGGATATTGAGACCATTATCGCCAGCACGCCTGATACCAGGCAGACGTTGCTATTCTCTGCAACTTATCCGGAAGACATTCGTGCCTTGAGCAGTCGTTTTCAGCGTGCACCGCAACACATTCGCGTAGAGTCGCTGCACAGTGAAGAACATATCGCACAGCGCTTTTTCGTGTGCCAGAAAGCTGATCGGCTGCCCGCGCTGCATAAACTACTGACCCACTTTCAGCCGCAGTCAGCGGTGGTGTTTTGCAATACCAAACAGCTGGTTCGTGAGGTTTGCGAGTCACTCTGCGCGGCGGGTATGCAGGCCAAGGCACTGCATGGCGATATGGAGCAGCGCGACCGCGATCAGGTATTGATCGAGTTCAAGCATCTCAGTTGTAGCGTGCTTGTGGCGACCGATGTGGCTGCGCGCGGTCTTGATATCGATGATTTGGCCGCCGTGGTGAACTTTGAATTACCGCGCAATGCAGAGGTTTACGTGCATCGCATTGGACGCACCGGTCGCGCGGGCAAGGAGGGGGTTGCGCTGAGTCTTTTTGCGGACACTGAACGCTATAAAATGCAGGGCATTATTGATTACCTGCAACGAGAATTGGAGTTTGAGGCGATTGAGCAGTTGCCGCAATCGCGCGAGCGCTTGCCAGCACCGCCCTTTGTCACGCTGTGTATCGCGGGCGGGCGCAGGGAAAAGGTGCGCGCTGGAGATGTACTGGGTGCGCTGACAGGAGAGGCTGGTATTGCGGGTAAATCGGTAGGTAAGATAACGGTCACGGACTACGCCGCGTATGTCGCTGTAGCGCGCGAAGACGCCGAAAAAGCACTGGGGAGGCTCCTGAACGGTAAGATCAAGGGCCGTAAATTCAAGGTGCGCATGCTCTAGTCCAGCCGCGCCGATTCAAACTATTACCACTTGGCAGGGTCGACCTGAGGCGGCAAAGTCTCTACAGTACGCACCCTGTTCAGAAACCCCTCCTAGCCATATGCCGATCACGCTTGCGTGACAGGATTATTCCCTTGATCTCTACCGCCAATATCACCATGCAGTTCGCTGCCAAACCGCTGTTTGAAAATATCTCAGTCAAGTTCGGCGATGCCAATCGCTACGGCCTAATCGGCGCCAATGGCTGCGGTAAATCAACATTTATGAAGATCTTGGACGGCAGCCTTGTGCCCACTGCCGGCAATGTGTCTATTTCGCCGAATGAGCGTATTGGGAAGCTCAGCCAGGACCAGTTCGCCTATGAGCAGTACACTGTGGTCGACACTGTCTTGATCGGGCATGAGGAACTGTGGGCGGTCAAGCGGGAGCGCGACCGGATCTACGCGCTGCCTGAGATGTCGGAAGACGACGGCATGAAAGTGGCCGAGCTGGAAGTGCAATTTGCGGAGATGGACGGTTACAGCGCTGAGAGCCGTGCTGGCGAGATACTGATGGGGGCGGGCATTGCGCAGGAGCTGCACTACGGCCCTATGAGCCAGGTGGCACCCGGTTGGAAGCTGCGCGTACTCTTGGCGCAGGCGCTGTTTTCCGATCCTGACATCTTGCTGCTCGATGAGCCGACGAACAACCTCGACATCGACACCATCCGCTGGCTGGAGGCCCTTCTCAACGAGCGCAAGTGTACGATGATCATCATTTCTCACGACCGCCACTTCCTGAACGCGGTGTGCACTCATATGGCGGATATCGACTTCGGTGAGCTGCGCGTTTACCCGGGTAACTATGACGACTTTATGACGGCCTCAACGCAGGCTCGCGAGCGCCAGCAGTCACAAAATGCCAAGAAGAGCGCAGAAATCGCCGACCTGCAGCAGTTTGTCAGCCGCTTCTCGGCCAATGCCTCCAAAGCCAAGCAGGCGACTTCCCGTGCCAAACGGATTGAGAAGATCAAGCTGGACGAAATCAAACCGTCCAGCCGTGTCAGCCCCTATATACGGTTCAAGCAGGACAAGAAATTGCATCGTCAGGCATTAGTGTTGGACAAACTTGGGCATGGTTTTGCAGACAGCCCGCTGTTTCAAAAGGGCAGCATGATTCTTGAAGCGGGCGCGCGGTTGGCTGTGATCGGTGAAAATGGAGCGGGGAAGACCACCTTCCTGCGCTGCCTGATGGATCAACTTAAGCCTGATAGCGGCAACGTGAAGTGGGCCGAAAACGCCACTCTCGGCTATTGCCCACAGGACAGTACCGGCGATTTCGACAGCGATTTGAACCTCTTTGACTGGATGAGCCAGTGGCGTAAACCCAGTCACGATGATCAGATCGTGCGCGCCACACTCGGCCGCCTGTTGTTTTCAACGGACGACTTCAAGAAGCAGGCAAAAGTGTGCTCTGGTGGCGAGAAGAACCGCCTGTTGTTCGGCAAGTTGATGATGATGGACACCAATGTCCTGCTGCTGGATGAGCCCACTAACCACTTGGATATGGAGTGTATCGAAGCGCTTAACCTGGCGCTGGAACACTACGATGGCACGCTGATCTTCGTCAGCCACGACCGCGAGTTTGTGTCTTCACTGGCAACGCGCATCATCGACATCAAGGATGGTGGGCTGGTTGATTTTCAGGGGACGTATGAAGAGTATCTGTGCAGCCAGCAGGCAGCAGACCGATTGGCTAGCGCGTCCTGATGAGGTTTTGTGCGCATGCTGTTTATCGCAGTGCATACAATAAAAATCTCGGTATCGACTGGCGCGTCCTTAAATATCTGGACCGGCGCCAAACTGAGTAGAGCTTTTCGGGATACGCCGTAAATACGCACCCATAAACCTGGGCAGGCCCTCCCTGTAGGCTCGATTCACGGATGGCCGCCCCACGGATGGCCGCCCCACGGATGGCCGCCCCACGGATGGCCGCCCCACGGATGGCCGCCCCCCCCTTCGGCATCAATTCAGTAATTCAGGCTGCTCTGCAATAATCACCTCATACAGCGGCAGGAAGCTGAACCAGCCTGCCAGCGGGCTGCCTACCGTTTCTCGGGTTGTCAGCGCGACGTCATGGCGAATCACTTTGGGGATGCCTGCGGCTTCGGCCATCAACTGCGCCTGGCAACTGCGTTCGAGTGTGATGAACCACCATGCGGCGGCATCGATTGTCTCGCCCACGGTCAGCAGGCCATGATTCTGCAGTATGGCCGCTTTGCAATTACCCAGCGCGGCAGCAATTTGCTTGCCCTCGCTGTTGTCCAGCACCACCCCGTTGAAATCGTCAAATAACACGTGATCTTCATAGAAAGCGCAGGCGTCTTGTGTCAGTGGCGCCAACAGTTTTCCCAGCGACGAGAACGCTTTACCGTAGACAGAATGCGAGTGCGCGGCCGCTGTGACTTTGGGATTTGCCATATGAATCTGCGAATGGATAGTGAACGCTGCGCCGTTGAGTAAGCCGTTGCCTTGCACCACGTCGCCGGTGTGGCTGACCAGTAACAGGTCGGACGCTTTTATCTGTTTGAAGGATTTGCCCATGGGGTTGACCCAGAAGTGATCGAGCTGCTCGGGGTCGCGCACGGTGATATGGCCAGCCACACCCTCATCAAAGCCGAACTTTCCAAACAGGCGCAGCGCAGCGGCCAGTTTGTTCTTCCGGTCCCGTCGAATATCCTCGACACTCTCAATCTGCGGGATAATGTTGTTGGCATCACCCATGTTCATGACGATACTATTTGTTTGTTCTTTCATGTTGGTAACCTCGGCTTCGGCCGTATAGAACGATGGTAGAGTCTACACGCATATCGAGGTGCAAATCGACTGCTCGCAACTGTGCTCAGGCAGTACCGCCGCTAGGAGCCCTGCACAGGCTGATTACTGCTGAGAACAGTGCCTGCGTTACAGATGCTTGCGGTGAAAGGCAATGTGTTCTCCGATAAACGATGCAATGAAAAAATAGCTGTGGTCATAACCGGCCTGTCGGCGAATATCGATGGGGTAGCTTACCTCTGCACAAGCCTGTTCCAGTAGCTCTGTCTTGAGCTGATTCTGCAGAAAGTCGTCAGCCTCGCCCTGGTCAATCAGTATCGGCAAAGGGTGCTGCGCCTGTCGCACCAGTTCGGATGTATCGTATTGCCGCCACAGGTCCCTGTCTGCGCCGATATAATTCCCCAACGCCTTCTCGCCCCATGGGCAGTTAAGGGGTGAGCAGATCGGCGAAAACGCCGATGCTGACCGAAAGCGATCAGTATTCTTTAGGGCAATTGTGAGAGCCCCGTGGCCACCCATGGAGTGACCGAAAATACCCGCGCGAGCGCCATCAATCGGTAGATTAGCGCAGATAAGCGCTGGCAGTTCACTCACCACATAGTCGTACATCTGGTAGTTCTGTGACCATGGCGCTTGTGTTGCGTTGACGTAGAAGCCGGCGCCCAGCCCAAAATCGTACGCCGTCTCCGGGTCGTCCGGTACGCCATCACCGCGTGGGCTGGTGTCCGGGGCAACAATGGCTACGCCGTGCAGCGCGGCGTATTGCTGCGCTCCCGCTTTTTGCACAAAGTTCTCATCGGTACAGGTGAGGCCGGAGAGCCAGTACAGCACGGGTACCTTGCCGGATTCGGCGGCCGGGGGCAGATACACTGAAAAATGCATGCCGCAGTTGAGTGTGCTGGAGTCATGGGAGAAGCGCAGTTGGCGCCCGCCGAAGGATTTGTTTTCCGCTATTTTTTCCATGGTTATGGCGCGCCCTAGTACAGCACGACAGAGCGGATGCTTTCGCCCTTGTGCATCAGGTCGAACGCTTTGTTGATGTCCTCAAGCGGCATGGTATGGGTGATCAGATCGTCGATTTGTATTTTGCCTTCCATGTACCAGTCGACAATTTTGGGCACGTCGGTACGGCCACGCGCGCCGCCGAATGCCGTGCCGCGCCAGGAGCGACCCGTCACCAGTTGGAAGGGGCGAGTGGAAATCTCCTGACCGGCACCGGCGACTCCAATAATACAACTCTGGCCCCAGCCCTTGTGGCAACACTCCAATGCCTGGCGCATCACATTGACGTTGCCAATACATTCAAAGCTGTAGTCAACACCGCCACCGGTTATTTCGACGATGTGATCAACTACATTGCCCACTTCCTTGGGATTGACGAAGTCAGTCATACCAAACTTTTTCGCCAGCTCCACCTTTGACGGATTGAGGTCGACACCAATGATGCGCGTTGCACCGACCATCTTTGCGCCTTGAATGACATTGAGGCCGATACCGCCAAGACCGAATACTGCGACCGTTGAGCCAGGTTCGACTTTCATCGTGAAGGCGACGGCACCAATACCGGTCGTCACGCCGCAGCCGATGTAGCATATCTTGTCAAACGGTGCGTCCTCGCGCACTTTCGCCAGCGCGATTTCCGGCAGTACAGTGTAATTCGCGAAGGTAGAACAACCCATGTAGTGCAGGATCGGCTTGCCGTCCAGTGAGAAGCGGCTGGTGCCGTCCGGCATCACGCCCCGGCCTTGCGTCGCGCGAACGGCCTGACACAGATTGGTTTTGGGGTTCAGGCAGTACTCACACTCGCGGCACTCTGCCGTGTAAAGGGGAATAACGTGATCCCCCGGTTTGAGCGACGTGACGCCGGCACCGATTTCTACTACCACTCCAGCGCCTTCGTGACCGAGAATGGCAGGGAATGCACCTTCCGGGTCGTCGCCCGACAGCGTAAACGCATCGGTATGGCAGACGCCTGTGGCTTTCATTTCGACCATCACCTCACCAGCGCGAGGCCCGTCCAGATCGACGTCTACAATTTCCAGTGGCTTGCCCGCTTCGAAGGCGACAGCTGCGCGTGTCTTCATGGTGTATTTCCGTGTCAGTTCATCAGATCAAGAGCTTCAGTCTAACGATATGCCGCGCAGAGTTAAACTGTGATGCCACACTTAGATCTCAGCGCAAGGGTAATGGCCAGGATTAACTCTGATGGGGAATTTCGGGCGCCCATAGCCGTTTAAAGATCATAAGAGATTGAACCTGGACTGTTGAATGGGAGCGATTTGGACCTCTTTGCCAGGAAGGTCATATTTTCACTGATAGGGCAGTCTTGATGGACCAACAATAACTAGACATTCGATATGAATTGGGAAGCGATTGGCTCAATAGCAGAGGCTACTAGTGTGGTCCTTGTGCTGGTATCGATTTTGTATTTGGCGGTACAGGTAAGACACAACAATAATTCGGTCAAAGGCGCATCACACCATGCGGTTACCGACACATTCAATGCGGTCCTCATCTCGGCAGCAGGGGCGGCCCTCGTTAGGTGTCACCCGACTTTCTAACACCCTTATAAATAAATACTAAAGTTGCCACTGTTCCCAAAACCCACACTCCAAGCCTGAGAAATGCGATCGATAGCTTTACGGGGTCACCGTAAAAATCTTCAACGGATTCCCCGGTAATAGTGATGGCTGTCCTAAATGCGTCATAAAGCATTAGAAAAAGCAAAATTGATACTGCCGTGTACAAGGCGGCAACTAAATGCTGAAAACCCTTTGAAAGATAATGCGCGATGTCCGGCAAGGTGCGATGCAATGATTACAGCGAAGGTTACAGTCAGCCAGAGTTCAAATTGGCCATTAATGTTAGCCGTCGTGATTCCAATCAGCTCAATCAGTTCTTCTCTGGTCAGCGTTTGCTCCATACTCGACTCCTAACAATTACAAACAAGGAGCGGCCCCTATAACACCGATTCCCAGTGTGTAGATTTTCGATTTTTGGCACTGAATCAGTCTCTTATAGTTTTTCTGGGCTTACACAACGTGCAAACGGAGCCACCTTCTTCAAAATAGTAGTGCTCAAATTATTTTAGTCTAAAGTCGGCGTTTAGGTGCTATTTCAACCGGTCGACGCAACACATGCGTTTAATCTAGCAGCCGGTGTTTCAAAACCTAAGGTTTTCCTTGGCCGTTCGTTGAGTTGACGAGCCACTGCACTTAGCTTTGCTTGCGAATGTACTGATAAGTCCGTGCCTTTGGGAAGTGCTGCCCGAGCAATCCGTTCGTATTTTTATTGGAGCCACGCAGCCGCGCTGCCACGGACTCTGAGGATCACAGAAGTAGATCTTGATGTCGGTTGTTAAAAAGAACGTTAACGCTAATCCGCCCAGCTCTCGAGGCACAGGGCGAGCCATTCTTTGAGAGCAGTACTGTGAAATTTTTCGCGCTGTGTGATTAAAAACCACTCCCGGCGAAAGTCCCGAGAGGGCACTGCCAGTGGTACCAATGAACCGCGGCTGAATGCATCGATAAGGCATATCCGCGATAGGCAGCCGACGCCGAGCCCAGCCTCCACCGCGCGTTTTATCGCCTCAGTGTGTTGCAGTTCCATGGCGATAGTCAGGTCGGTAAGAATGCCGTGCATAGCGCGCTCGAAGGCCTGCCGCGTGCCGGAGCCGTGTTCGCGAACAATCCAGGGCAGGGCGATCAGGTCTTTATCCGATAAGGCGGGAGAGTCGGCCAGTGGGTGGCCCGGTGCGGAAAATACTACGAGTTCGTCGGCGCGCCAGTGCAGGATCTCAAGATCGGGGTGCTGCAGTTCACCCTCGATCAGGCCCATGTCCAGCTCAAAGCCTGCCACACGCGCGGCGATAGACTCAGTATTGGCCACAGTCAACGCGATATCGGCCTCTGGGTGACGCTGTCGAAAGTCGGCGATCATATTGACGGCCATGTAATTGCCAATGGTCAGTGTGGCGCCAATCTGCAGGCGGCCGATCACATCACCACCGGCGAACGCCTGCTCCATGGCCCGAGCCTGCTCCAACAGGCTTTCCGCCTGCGGTCGCAGTTGCTTTCCCAGTTCGCTCAGCTGCAATCGCTTGCCCAGGCGATCGAACAGGCGCACATCAAACTGATTTTCCAGTTCCCGCAGCGAACCGCTGGCGGCAGACTGGGACATGGCCAAAGCCTCTGCTGCCCGGGTGACATTTTCATAACGGGCCGTGGCCAGAAAGACCTCTAGCTGTCGCAGGCTGTACCGCATGAAGACTCTCCTATATCCAAAATACCGATTTATAATATCTAATATAATCGTTTCTACAGATTAAGAATAGGCCCTATTCTGCGTCTGTCCAAGCAATTCAGTAGGGGTACTAGACAAATGGCACAGATACTGCGGGAAGAGGTTACCTCGGTTTATCACTGGACGGATCGCCTGTTTAGTTTCAAGACAACGCGCAATCCGAGCTTTCGTTTCAAGAACGGTCATTTCACTATGATCGGCCTGGAGCAGGACGGCAAGCCCTTGATGCGCGCCTACAGTCTGGCCAGTGCGAACTACGAAGACGAGCTGGAGTTTTTCAGCATCAAGGTACCGGACGGTCCGCTCACCTCGAAATTGCAAAAGATCCAGATCGGCGATGGTGTGTTGGTCAACAGCAAGTCTACCGGTACTCTCGTGCAGGACAATCTGCTGCCCGGTAAGAATCTGTATCTCATCGCCACAGGCACCGGGCTTGCGCCGTTCCTGAGCATCATTCGCGATCCGGAAATCTATGAGCAGTACGACAAGATTGTGTTGACGCACGGTTGCCGCTACACCGAAGAGCTGGCCTATCGGGAACTGATCACCGAGCATTTGCCCAAGCATGAATACCTCGGCGATTCAGTGCGTGACAAGTTGATCTACTACCCCACGGTGACTCGTGAAAAGTTTGAGAACAACGGCCGTCTCAACGATCTGCTTCGGAGTGGTAAGTTGGCTGCTGATATCGGGTTGCCGCCGATCAATAGCGATGACGACCGCTTCATGATCTGCGGAAGTCCCAGCATGCTCAAGGACATCTGCGCGTTGTTGAACAGTTGCGGCTTTGCCGAATCACGTCACGGCGATGCGGCGCACTATGTAATCGAGCGCGCGTTTGTGGAGAGCTAGACGCGCGCCGCGCTCACTCCAACCACTGGGGTATGCGCGCCTCCTGATAACTGTAGAAAGGGTTATGGCGCAGGCGTAAGAGGAAATCTCTCGGTATTCTCAGCACACCGCGTTCGCCCTGCATCGCCTGCTGGCCGAGGAATATGTGTTTTTGGTCGATGGGGCGTTGCGCGCCGTATAGTGGATCATCAGGTGGAAAGGGTAGCGCAACATGCGACAGGGAAAATATGCCACGCGGCCAATTTTGCTGCAGTGTTGCAGTGCTCGAATGTCCTGCGCTACAGGGTGCCTTGGTGTAGGCCGCCACGTCGCGATCATCGGCTGTTGTGTTGGTGACAATAGTAGACTGCACCAGACGGTAAATATTGCCCGCTACAGACTGCTCGCGTTCGTCAAGAACAATTTCCCCTTGCGGATATTGGATAATAGTAACACTGTAAATGCAATATGAGGATGGTCCAGATTAAGCAACATCCTTTCTGTAAATTCGGTTATCCCTTAATTGCCAGTTCTTCGTCAAAGGTGACATAGCGCTTGTCTGCCGTCTGCCAGTCTTCCGCAATTTCCATTAACACCGCCGATACCAGT
>Ga0335398_10000249_pt1 | contig 92370 bp, 77 predicted proteins | sample BON03_FD_205742 | JGI IMG/M metagenome (GOLD analysis project Ga0335398, IMG submission 205742) | Freshwater microbial communities from Lake Bonney liftoff mats and glacier meltwater in Antarctica - BON-03 (spades assembly) (version 2) | ecosystem: Environmental > Aquatic > Freshwater > Ice >... | reverse complement strand
AGCAGGCACCGTCGGCCAGCCGCAAGAATCAGTTGTCCGCCAAGGCCCTCGCCCTGACAGGAAAGATTGACCGCCAGACGAGCGAGTCGAAAAACGGGCACATCGTATCTGGCCAACCCTTTTTTCAGAACATCGGGCGTGATCGCATACTCCAGCGAAGCAGGACTGAGACTGTAGAAGCCAAGAATCGTTTTCCCGTCCGAGCTCGAAATCGCCAGAAACGTTTTGGAAGCCCCTCGCTCGTGGTTCTTGCGAGCATGCTGCTGTAGGAACTCGTTGAGGGCCGGTTCCCCGCAGTCAAACGAGCCACGATCATGTTTCTTTGAAATTGGCTCTTCGTGCCATTCCGAAAAATTCATGACAGCTTCGGCAGAGCACGAGCCGCCCGTTTCAGTTTCGCATTGGGTGCCGGAGGATTCTCCAGAAGTTCCATGACACGGCGACTATCGCGTTGCGTCAGTTTGACGTTTTCATGTTCTTCGATGACAGAATGAGCTTCGCGCAATGCCGTACGAAGGATGAAATCTGTCATATCAGTCTGTGCCAGGGCGACGGCGCGCATAATCAATGCTTTGTCTTCCGAACGAATTCGCAGGGCGACTCGACTGTTTTCGCTCACGGCTTCTCTGGGCATGGCAATATCCTCGTTGTGTGTTTTGAAAGTGTACAACGCATTGCAACAATCGTCAACGTTTTACTTCGTGACGCCAATAACGCACTGGTTTCGATCAGGGTTTCGCTGTCCTGTTCGTCTCAGGTTCGGCGTGTCTTGCAATCCGAGAGTTTGTTCGAGCCAGTCCCAAAACCGGCTCTTTTCCCTCAACCGCGTTCCACTGTAAAAACCTTCCGTCAGGGAGCCATCGCCGCATCCATCTGGAAACGCCAGGCCACCAGTGGCTTTGAGTACTTCGACTTCACCGTCAGCCGCTCATGGAAAACATCTGCCACAGGCAAAGAAGACTATTCCACCAGCTTCTTCATCCGCAACGTCGATGAGCTTCACACGGTGATCCACGAAGCCGTCGACTGGATTGAAAGTCAGCAAGCCAGCCTGCAGGAAAGCAACGACTTCAAGAACCAGACAATCCTGCAGAAAGCAGCATAGTTCCACAGGAACTATGCTGCTTTCTCGTCCTCGCTACCAATGTCGGCACGCCAAGACCTGGTCTACGGGGACGTCGACACAGTAAAATTCCGGTCTTCTGCTGGGGCCAGTGGAGCGGGCGGAGCCGGCGCGGGCTCCACACCTTCAGTGAACGTTGCAGGCGGTTCGTAACTTACCATGCGGCCGCCTGCAGACACTCTGATAAACTCGGCGATGTCCTCACCCGGCGGCACGGTCGCCATTCTTTCTTCAGTCATCGGCTTCATCTCCGTACTCATGACTTCCAGTCCGTCGTCATCCATCGTGATGCACTTTTGAGGAACCATGAGTTTCAAGCAATACAGGATGACGCGGGCTCCATCTTTGTTCGTTTTGACCAGAGTATACGGAATCGTGTCTGAATTGGATCCACAAGGTGAATCCATACAGGCCACAGTCTGAGGCACGACAGCATGCTCAGAGTTTCCACACCCGGAAATGGCAAGAGACACAACGACGGAAAGAAGGATCTGTGTACGCATGGGACGAATCTCCTCAAATTGAAATCATTGATCTGATCAAGCGACTGCCGCATTCACTGCCAGTTGCGTTGGCAAGCCGAACACGTGTCATAGAGAAGACGTTGGGATATCCTGCAGTCTGCGCAGGGAATGATTTGATCAATGAGATTCCACAAAGAAGACACTTGCTCGATTCTACGCGGCCTGGTTTAAAGGGTTCAGCCCAATGAATCCGACTTGTGCATTCGATCAAATTCGTCCAGTGGTCCAGCACATCATCGAGCCTCAATGCAATCCCCCAAGACTTAAGTCTCCTTACGCCGGGTAATCTCCCTGTCGGTGCGAGCTGCGACAGCAGTTTTCCCTGCCACTCAGCAGCATCTTGCCCCCCCCACCCCCGGCTCCCTGCTTTTGGGCGGCCGCCTCATCCTTCGGCTAAATTCGCGATTTACATTGGCCCTGAGATCACTATTGCAACTCGCTGGATTTGTCTGACAATACGCCGCATGGATCGATCAGACGAACATGAAGGTCGTCGAGATCGCCCTTGAACGTCTGGCGCAAGCCCATGCGGCGCTGGCTTTCTTCTACGATCATGAAGCAGAACTCAATGCGGAAATTGAACGCCAACTTGCAAGCAGTGATCAACTTCGCCTCGAATCATTGACGAGCCCCGGGTGTCTCAAGCTCAAACAACTGGATCGTCTGTGATGACGATTCAGCTTTACATGGATGTCTACATTCATCGTTCTGCAGCTGATACGTCTTCAGAAAGTGCGACTGAAGGATGACCTTGCGGTAAAGTTCAAACGCTTTATCTCGTTTGGCAGAATGCTGCAGGTAAAGTCGCCGGGTGAGATGTTCGGTTTGCTCCAAAACTTCTGTTTCAACTGGTTTATCTGGGATGATGCTTTGGCAAGGTTCAATCAGCGAATCCATCTTGCAACTTCCTGAGATTCACCGAGAATATGTTGCAGGAAGCGATGGCTGTCGGCCTTGATTTCTTGCAATTTCTGTCACTGTGCAGGTGGACAATGGAAAACGAACTTGAACTTGTGACTAGCCTGAGCGAAGAAGAACTGGAAGCACTTGCTAACGGCGTCCTGGCTTCTTCTGCTCAATCGCGGATGGATGCACTGTTGCAGAGAAAGTCTGACGGACTGCTGAACACGAAGGAACTGGCAGAGTTGGACTCGCTGTTATCGCAAGTGGATCAATTGACGATTCTCAAGACTCGATCTCGCTACACTCTTCAGCAACACGCGAAAGCCGCCGGCGCGTGAGTGTTTACATTCCAGTCGAACTTCGTCGTCGCGTCCGCGCTCATTCTCGCGACCATTGTGCTTATTGCAGAACGCCCGAAGCACTGACCGTTGTTACGTTTGAATTTGAACATATTGTTCCGAGTTCTCAGGGCGGTGAAACAGTCTTCGAGAACCTGTGCCTTTCGTGTCCGACCTGTAATCGACATAAGTCCGATCGGACCGTTGGCTCAAGCGATCCTATGGCAGATGAGTTTCCACTCTTTCATCCTCATCTGCATGACTGGATTGAGCACTTCGAATGGAGTGGCGACGCGACAGAACTGATCGGTCGAACTCCGATCGGACAAGTGACAATTGTGACCTTGCGAATGAATCGTCCACAGATGATCCGAGTCCGCCGCATGTGGGCTGCAATGAATGAACATCCTCCGTCATTTTGATGCGGTGCTGAGTAAAGCAAATCCCGACATTCCACAACTTTCAGTTCTGGTTTCAGTTCGATCAGGTAGTCGATTGTTTCTCAAGCTGATGCGACTTCAGAAAGTGCGACTGAAGGATCACCTTACGATAAAGTTCAAACGCTTTATCTCGTTTGGCCGAATGCTGTAGGTATAGCCGACGAGTCATCTGATCCGCTTTCTCCAACGCTTCCGTTTCGAACGAGTCCTGCTGAGCGGGAGACAACGATTCCCAGAACGCGATAAAGGCTCGCTGTCGGGATTTGTCTCGTTCGGTGGCCTGACGCTCTCGTCGGGTACGAAGTTGATCGTCTGACGCTTTTGCGGCCTTCTGACGCTGCACTGCAGCCTGCTTCGCTGAGGAACTGACAAACCCCGGCGGACGAGCGATCGCGGAAGGATTCCTGATGGATTGAACCAGAAATCCCGGACCGCGAGCCTGCGCCTTGCTGTTGTACCAGTCGTAAAGTTCGATCATCTCCTGAATCTGACTGGACGGATGCGACAACGATAATTCCTCCGCCGACGCCGGACCGATGCCCCGCTTGATCAGCTCACGCTCCAGATTCTGCGGATTCACGGTCACAATCGGGATTCACGGTCACAATCGGAATGGACATGGACTGATTTAAAATCGGCACTGCGGAAGCGATGGTCTCGATGGGAACTCGACGCTGTTTTGCTCGACGTTCGAAGACAGCAATCCATCGGCCGGGGCTGTCCTTGCGAAATCGCTCTTCCGGCTGTCGCGGTTTCAGATCCCACACGTGTTCCAGCTCTTCAATGCCTTTCAGCAGTGTACGTTTCACTTGAGCCGTGTTGTAGTTTGCGGTCAGTCGCACTTTTCGCAGAGCCAGTTCGTGAAGATCGATTTCCACACGATTGCTGTGATAAAAGCGTTTGTCGAGGAATCGGTACAGTCGTTTGGCCACCGGGCTCTTGAGTCGACAGTAGAGACTCCAGTCCAGTTGTTTCAAATATCCCGACTGAAAGCTGCGGAAGAAGACGTCGTTCCAGACGAATCGCGAACATCCGGGAGCCGCTTTCCCCTGCAACACTTCACGTTGATAGATCACAAGTGTGTCGAAGACACCGAAGTCTCGATTGACCCAGCTTTTTTGAGCATGATCGTAGAAGGCTCGGTCGGAGAAGATCGAAAGACCCTTCCATCGACGCAGCGAAGTCGCCACTCGGTCGTAGTTGCGAGTCTCATCGGCCCAACCGAGCAATCGCAGAATCTCATAGCGGCTGAATGAGACTTCCCGCGTTGAAAAATCATTCAGGCGACTGACCTGAATACAGGCGAGTAGCACGTCGTCGTCTTTGGACGTGGGCAGCCCAAAGCGATCGGACCCGGAAAGTGTCAGTCGCCGTGGCAGATAACGACTGTGTTCGCGATCGAAGACAGTGTCTTCAATCACAACGGTCTTGGTTCCATCAAGGAATCGGTCAGAAATGGCGGACAGCGGGAACTCGGCGAGGTTGAGTTCATCGACGGCGGAGTCCAGTGACTGGTGGTGTTGTTTCTGTGTGAGGGTGTCTGATGAGTTTTCTTTCACGCAATCTACATGTTCGACAACAACCTCCCTGTGTTGTTGTTTATTACTTTCAATAACAAATTTTCATCGGTGAATTCAGAAGGAGGAGTTGGCAAGTCGACGCTGGCAGGCAATCTTGCTGGCTGGCTTGCGGAGCACGGACAATCCGTCATTCTGGCGGACTGCGACACTCAGCAATCGTCCAGTGAATGGATCGTCGAAGCGTTGCCGGACATTCAGGTCGTGCGGCTCGCCAACGCGGACGCCGTACTGGACGAACATCCTGTGCTCGCTCAAGAAGCCGATTTTGTCATTGCCGATGGTCCGGGAAGTCAGACGGAAACCAGTCGTGCTCTGTTGATGTGGGCAGACCTCGCCATCATGCCCTGCAAAGCCAGCATGTTCGAGGCGCGAGCTCTCGACAAGAACACGGCCTTCGTCCGGCAGGCACAGGCAATCCGAAAAGGTCCACCGGAAGTGATTGCGGTGCTCAGTATGGTTGGCCGGGAATATCGGCTCACTCGCGACATGCGAGACGCCGCGGCTGCACTCGGCCTGAAGATCGCGGAAACCCCTATCACGCTCCGGGGAAGACGGTCTGCCACTTGAGGCACCGGCCGCCCCGGTGAGAATCGAAGGAATCAAATCGGACCAGCGGTCCCAAATCGGGGACGAACGGCTCCCCTGATGTCCCGCTTTCAATTAGCACTGGTTTTCGCCTACACTCCGCCAATCATCCAGACAATCAGTTTCGTTGTTACGAGCCCCTCACGTTGGCTTTTCCTTCTTCCATAGCAGTTCTCGGGTCGACCGGATCGATCGGAACCAGCTGCCTCGACGTCATTCGAATGCATCCCCAGCGCCTGCGCGCCACAGGATTGGTCGCGCACCGCAGCGTTGAACGGCTCTGCCAGCAGGTTTCGGAGTTCCAGCCTGCGTGGGCCGTGGTCGGAGCCACGGATGTTGACTTGCCGTCGTGGCCGACGATTCAAAACGGTTCAGCACACGGCGGCTCCGGTTCGAACGGATCGGTACAAAGCCAGGTCGCGTGGTATCAGGGTTTGGAAAAAGTCTGTCCGCTGATTCAGCAGCCGGACATTGACACAGTCGTCAGTGCCATGGTGGGGGCGGCCGGGTTGCCGGCGACCTGGGCGGCAGTGGATGCTGGCAAGCGTGTCGCCCTTGCGAATAAGGAATCGATGGTTGTCGCTGGATCGCTCATCATGCGGCGAGCGGCCGAGACTGGTGCGATCGTGGTCCCGGTCGACAGTGAGCACAGTGCCATCTACCAGTGTCTGCATTCGGGGCGTCGTGCGGATGTCAGACGCGTGGTATTAACAGCCAGTGGCGGTCCGTTTCGCGGATTTTCGCGGGAGCAGCTACGGAATGTCACGCCTGAAATGGCGATTAAGCACCCGACTTGGAATATGGGGCCCAAGATTTCGGTCGATTCGGCGACAATGATGAACAAGGCTTTGGAGATCATTGAGGCGAAATGGCTGTTTGGGTTGTCCGCCGATGAAATTTCCGTCGTTGTTCATCCACAATCCTATATCCATTCGCTGGTCGAGTTTCGCGATGGATCTGTAATTTCGCAGATGTCCCCGCCGGACATGCGACTTCCAATTCAGTATGCTTTACTCTTTCCGGAGCGGCCTGACGGGCCGGCTCGGAAGCCAGACTGGACTCAACCGCAGACGCTGGAACTTCTTCCTCCCGACCTCGACGCTTTCCCGGCGCTGCGGCTGGGGTTTGAAGTCGCACAGCGAGGCGGAACATGCGGCGCTGTCCTGAATGCCGCCAACGAGGTGGCAGTGTCACGATTTATGAATCATGAACTGCCGTTCTTCCGGATTACTCAGGTTGTTGAAGACGTTTTGAACCACCATCAATTCGATGCTCATCCGTCGATGGAGCAACTGCTCCGGATCGACTGCTGGGCTCGGGAGGAAGCAGCTCGGTGGAAAACCTAGCCTTTGAAATTTTTGCGGCCACTGACATTAGTGCCGTGTTCACAAAACTGTTGAACATTCTCTCCGTGGTCCTCGGACTGGGGCTCGTGATCTTCTTTCACGAACTTGGTCACTTCGCGGTTGCGAAATGGTGCGACGTTCACGTCGAACGTTTCAGTATCGGCATCGGTCCGATCCTGTGGAGTCGCCAGAGAGGTGAAACAGAGTACGCTCTGTCGGCACTGCCCTTCGGCGGCTATGTCAAGATGCTCGGGCAGGACGACATGGATCCGAACCAAATGACCAGTTCGGAAATTGCCGAGAACCCTCGGTCGTATTCGGCCAAGTCCGTTCTTCAGCGAATGGCTATCATCTCCGCCGGCGTCATCATGAACGTCCTGACCGGCTTTTTATTCTTCTCCACCTGCTACTGGTTCGGTGTTTACGAACCATCGCCCGTGGTCGGCTCGGTGATTCCCGGTTTCCCTGCGTGGCAGGCCGGAATTCGCTCCGGTGACCGAATTACGTCCATCAATGGTGAAGCCGTTCGCAGCTTTGGTGACCTGCAGGAAGCCATCATCCTTTCGTCGGGCGATGTTGCCATCGAAGGCACTCACGATGACGGCACAACGTATAGCGAAGTTCTGACGCCTCTGAAATCCTCCCCTGGACGGTCGGTCGGAATTCGGCCAGGTGCCACGACCGAGATTGCCGAACAGATCGAAAAGCCGGACCTGATCTCTGACGCCGGTCTGCCGCTTGAAAAGGCCTCCGGCGAATTTCTGCCGGGCGACAAGATCATTGCCCTTCGGCCGAAGCCATTGGAAACTCCCGCTGATCCTGCGGTCGGAGCCACCGACGCGGTTGTCGATGAAGTTGGAGTCGCAGCCGACAAGCCGATGCTGTTTTCGCAGCTGCGGCATGTGACCGCCCGCTATGCCGATCGTGAACTCATCTACACGGTTGAGCGTCGCGAAAAAGACGCCGAAGGAAAGCGATCGAAGACTGCAAAGACGGTGGAAATCACTGTCCCCCCGTCAGAAATTCGATCAATCGGATTGTGGATGGCGATGGGTCCGATTCGTGCCATTCAAAAAAATTCTGTCGGTGCCAAAGCCGGCATGAAAGTCGGAGACCTGATTTTGTCTGTCGACGACAAGGAGCCCTGCAAAAATATCGATGCACTTGAATTGCCCGTTTATTTTGGGGAACGAGTCGGAAAACCGGTTAAGGTGGTTGTGAAGCGAGCGACGTCGGAAGGCGACGACAAGGTTGAGCTGGAACTGATTCCAACGGAAGGCCCCGGATGGCTGGATTCGCCGGATTTCAAAACAAGCCCGCTGACAATCAATTCCATCGGAATTGGGTATCAGGTGCAGTTGCGAATTGCGCGAGTCCTTCCGGGGTCCGAAGCCGAGAATCTGGGCGTCTTCAAGCCTGACATGAAAATTACGCGGATCGACTTGATACATCCGGACCCGGAAAAGGGTCCGCCCGATGCTTATGGTGATGGATTGTCGCCGCGTCAGCTGGATCTTTCCAGACTTGAGCCGAAAGAACCGGGAACACTCGAAGACATCAACTGGGCATGGGCCTTTGCTGACATCCAGCGCGTTCCGGAACGGCATATTCGCATTTACTATGACGACGGCAAAAACACAGGCTCGGAAGTATTAAAAACCAGCGAAACGGCTCCCGGCTGGTATCGTTGGTTTCGAGGATTCAATGGCAGCATCTGGCAGGATGATCGAGAACTTCAGAAAGGCAGTACGGCGGCTGAAGCCCTCGAATTTGGTATCCGCAGGACTCGCAAAACGGGCGTGAATATTTACATGACGCTGCGATCTTTGTTTCGCGGAAGCGTCTCCGCCGATTCGCTCAGCGGTCCGCTCGGCATCGCCAAGATTGGTTACATGGTCGCAGAACGCGGATTGATTGATCTGCTGATGTTCCTGGGCTTCCTCAGTATCAACCTGGCCATTCTCAACTTCCTTCCGATTCCGATTCTGGACGGCGGGCATATGGTCTTCCTGCTATGGGAAGGTGTCACCCGTCGCAAGCCAAGTTCCCGAGTCATCGGCTGGGCTCACGCTGTAGGGCTGCTGTTTATCGTTTCGCTGTTCCTGTTTGTCATGTACGTTGATATCTCCGCGCTCTGGAGCCCAGGTAAATAGCGCCCGATGCGTTTCTCAAGGCGTTGCCCAGTCAGATTTAAGAAGCCCGGCAGTTCACGCTGCCGGGCTTCTTCGTGCGCCGGCTGTGGCCAGTGCGTCGAATCACGGCCGCGCCACAGTTTGCCTGAACCTGAGTTGGCGAAGGCCGGAAATCGTCCGGAGGAAACTTTTTCCGGCGTGACGCAGGGAAAAAGATTCCCTTATCAACCGCCGAGCGGACGACCGCACAGCTTGCCCAGCCGAAACAAACGTGTTTTCTCATAGAATCCGCACGATCAGCGCAACTGCGAAATTTGCCGCAGCGTTCGGCTCAACAGTTGCAACTCGTTCTGAATCACTTCCTGCGCCACGGCTGGCGGAGGACGTAAGATTCAAGGACGAAAGCATATGATTTCCGGACTGTACAGTGCCGCGACGGCAATGGACGCGTCAACGCGTCGGCATGAAATTGCAGCTTCCAACCTCGCCAACGTTCAGATGCCCGGGTTCCGTCGACAGCTTGTGACACAGACGACCTTCGACAACATTATGCAGCCCATGGAGGGACGCAGCGATGGGATCTATTCTTCAAAATTGCTTGGCACGGCGACGAATCCCATTTCGTATGACTTTACGCAGGGACCTTTCGAACAAACAGAACGGCCGCTGGACATCGCTCTGACCGGCGACGGTTTTCTGACAGTCAAAGGGCCCGATGGTCCGCTCTACACTCGCAACGGTTCGTTGTATGTCGACACGAATCGGCAGTTGACCACGGTCGACAATCTGCCGGTGATGGGCGTCGGAGGGCCGATCGTGCTTCCGCCAAATGCCACCACAGAATCGGTGGAGATCGCCCGCGATGGCCGACTTTATGCCAACGGTCAGGAGTTTGGTCAACTGGCGATTGTCGGGTTCGAAGATAACGGCGTTCTGCAGCCCGCAGGATCATCGCTCTTCGCCGCCTCAGCAGATGTGATTCCGCAGCCTTCTGCGGCAGAAGTTCTGCAGGGGCATCTGGAACTGTCCAATACTTCGTCGATCGACGAAATGATCAATCTCATCGTCAGCTCGCGGCAACAGGAAGCAGCTCAGAAGGCTCTAAACACAATCGCAGAATCTGTTCAGCGTCGCATTGGTCTCAGATAACTTTTTAGACCTGGCCCAGGTCATCTTTGAATTTCTCTGCAAACAAATACTCCGGAAAGGATCTCCATCCATGTTGAGAGCTCTCTACACGAGCGCCACGGGCATGAAAGCCCAGGAAATGATGATTGACAATACCGCGAATAATCTCGCGAACGTCAACACAACCGGCTTCAAACGCAGTCGACTGGATTTTGCGGACCTGATCTACACGAACCACCGGGCTCCCGGCACGATCGTTTCCAACGGACAGGTTTCGCCAACGGGACTACAGATTGGCAACGGCGTGCGAGTTGTCGCGACGAACAAAAGTTTCGCAGCCGGGACCCCGGAACAGACCAGCAATCCGCTGGATCTCACAATAGAAGGCGACGGGTTCTTTCAGGTAGAGATTCCAAACGGAGAAACGCGCTACACGCGGGCCGGTAATTTTCGAATGGACGATCAGGGCCGACTTGTGAATGCCGACGGTCATCGACTGGTGCCAAACATCACAATCCCGCAGGGTATTGACGTCACCAGGATCACCATTGGTGCTGACGGAACGATCCAGGGCGGACCGACCGGCTCGGATCAGGTCCCTGCGGAACTGGGCAGAGTTCAGATTGCGACGTTTCTGAATCCGGCGGGTCTGTCGAGCGAAGGCAGCAATCTCTTTGCCGCCAGCGTCGCGTCCGGAGCTGCTGTGCCTTCCGATCCAGGTGTTCTGGGCTACGGAGTCATTCGTTCGGGATTCCTGGAAGGCTCCAACGTGGAAGTAGTGACGGAGCTGATTTCGCTCATCAGTGCTCAGCGCGCTTACGAGATCAATTCCCGCGCGATTCGTGCCGGTGATGAGATGCTTTCCACGTCCGTTGATATCGTGAGGTAATCTGATGCGAACATCTGCTTCAGTTGTTGTGCGACGACTGGCTTTTTGCTTTATGATGTGCGGCATGGCTTCAAGCTTTGCATCTGCGGCCGATCTTCTGATCGAGCTGAAGCCAGCGGCCAGCGTCACTACTGGCCTGGTGCTGCTGCAAGACGTTGCCAAACTGACCTGTCCCGATCCAGCGTCTCTGGCGAAGGCCGGAGCTGTTGAGATTCGCGTTCTGAACGATGCGCATGACAGTGAGACCATTACGGCAGGAAAGGTGAGTCAGGGTCTGGTGATCGCCGGATTCAGCTACGAAGACTTTGTCATGGTGGGCGCCACTTCGACAGTCGTGAGTTTTAATGAACCACAACTGCTGAGCGATGGACAAGTGGAACAGGCCGCTCTTCAGGCAATAGTTGATGCGATGGGAATGAACGAAAAGGACCTGACCGTCCGGCTGCAAAACCCCTTCGTGAGTGCACTTAAGGCTGACATACGCGAACGCAACGGCCTGCGTGTGGAGGTGATTCCGCCAAAAAAAGGCGTGGGAATGGTGATGATGCACGTTCAGATTTGGCATGACAAAGAACTGCTGACAACTCGACAGACGGCTTTTGATGTTCGAAAGCGTCATCGCGTCGCCATTGCCAAAATTTCGCTCAGCCGTGACATGCCACTGGATGACCGTTCTGTGCAGTTCGAAAATCGCTTTCTGTCAACGGAGATGGATGAACTGGATCCCGCGCAGGTGATGGGCCAGCAGGTGCGAGGCAACATGGTTACCGGAAGCATCCTGCAGATGCGCGATCTTCAGACAACTCGACCCGGTCTGCAGCCGCTCGTAAAAAAAGGCGAAACAGTCCGGGTCATGGCGAGGGCCGGCAAACTGAACATTACCTATCGCAACGCCGAGGCGATGCAGAATGGGACGTTGGGTGAGAACATTAAGCTGAGAAACCGTGAATCAGGGCAGGATATTGTCGGGACGGTGGCCGGGCCGGGAGTCGTCAAAGTCCAAATCAAATAGTTGTTGCAGAATTGCGGCGGCATGGAAAAAAAGCCCGATGCACCTGACGAACTGAGCTCAGGATTCAAAAAGGAACAGACGCGATGAAACGAACATTCTGGAAACAGGCGACCACAATTTGTGCTGCAGGAATCGCCCTGACGATGCCGCTTGTGAATGCCGACTCACTCTGGAAACGCAGGGATCCACAGCGTGCCTATCTATTCTATGACTCGCGCGCCCGCAACGTTGGGGATCTGCTGACGGTGATCATCAGCGAATCCAGTGACGTGCAGAACTCCGAACAGAACTCGATGGATAAAGCCAGCAGCAACAGTGTGAACACGGACCTTGAAGCGGCTTCGGGGGGAGGCTTTGCGGAGCAGGCGGCCAGCGCTTCACTGGATGTTGCTAACTCAGCCAAACGAGCATTTGCGGGGAAGGCCAATTATCGCGACTCCAGAGCCTACACGGACCATATCACGGTGACGATCGTTGACGTCCTCCCCAACGGAAACATGGTCATCTCGGGCCGCCGGTGCCTGACCATCGCCGGCGAACAGCGGACGCTGGTCATGTCAGGAATTGTCCGTCCGATTGACCTCGGCCCCGACAATAAAATCAATTCGCGATACATCGCGGATCTGAGAACCGTCTACGAGGGCGAAGGCGCATCACGACGATTCACGCGCCAGGGCTGGCTCAGCCGAGCGACCAACAAAGTGTGGCCATTCTGATCTGATTCGGCCGAGGCCACGGGAATATCTGCGAAAACAGAACTGCGTTTTTCCGACAGAGATTTGGCAAGATTCATTGTGATCAGCTTGACCCGGAAAGGACAGTTTCGATGATTGTCAACCAACAGCGACAAGCGGATGACCAGTGTTCAGGCGGCTGTCAGACGAACATGCGACGCCTGTTTAGGCTGACTCAACAAGCCATAGTATCGTCCCTTGTCATTGTCTTTGCCGCAGCAGCGACCGGGACCGCGACAGCTGACGGTCCGTCGGTTCACATCCGAGACATCACAACGATCAAGGGCGAGCATCCAAACGTCATCACAGGACTGGGCCTCGTATATGGACTCGCCGGCACCGGCGGATCAAGTCCGACGACTAAACAGTTTGCGCTGCACTTGCTGCAAAAGCTGGGCAATCGGGCGGATCCGGGGATGCGAGAAAACATTCAGCGGTCGCAGGAAAAGACAAACAACATGTCGGTGGTCGGGGTCCAGATTGTGATTCCTCCCCATGCGAAAGTCGGCCAGCGTCTGGACGTGATGGTGGCGACTCTGGACGACGCCAAAAGCCTTCACGGAGGTATTCTGGCCGAAACCGTTCTGGCAGGTGTCGATGGTCAGGTGTACGCGATTGCGTCGGGAAGTGTTTCATTGAATGGCGGTGACTTCGGAGGACAAGCGGCCAGCGTGACAAAAAATCATCCGACAGCCGGACGCATCCCGATGGGCGCTGTTCTTGAAGAAGAAATTCCGTGCCGAATTTTTGAAGGCGACGTCTTTTCTTTCCACCTTCGAACACCTCAATATGCGACAGCCGATCGCATGAGCAAGGCGCTGAATATGTACTCACCCGGCTGTTCGGCCACTATTGACCCGGCAACGGTCGCCGTCCGGATTCCTTCAAACGCTCTAACGGATCCCTATCGCTTTATCGCCGAGTGTCAGGAGTTGATGGTTCAGCCGGCGACTGTGGCAAAAGTTGTCATCAATGAGCGTACCGGCACCGTCATCATTGGCGCGGACGTGAAGCTGTCTCAGGTTGCGATCACACATGGAAATCTCATTGTCAGCACCACAGAGTCTGCCGAAGTTTCACAACCAAACGCCTTTAGTAACGGAGAAACAACTCAGGTTCCACGGACCAATGTGGACGTGATAGAGCAGCCGGGTGTCATTAACGTGATCGACGAGAACGTTACTGTCGGAGATCTCGCAACGTCCCTGAACGCTCTCGGAGTCAGTCCTCGTGACCTGAGTTCAATTTTTCAGATGCTGAAGGAATCGGGCGCTCTCCACGCTGAACTGGAACTGCTGTAGTAGATGCTGATCCGGGCGAAAAGTCGCCTTGGTACTGTTTGCAACCGATGGAGCTGCTCATGTCACTAAGTATAAACCCTTCCCTCGCGACGGCAGAACCTGTTAAGACAGAGAATTCGGCAGCGTCAGTGAAGTCTGCCGCGAGGGATTTAGCTAAATCCGCAAAGATGGACAAAGCCATCGAACAATTCGAGGGCGTGTTCATGTCGATGATGATCAAACAACTGCGCGAGTCAGGATCTGGTGAAGGTTTATTTCCAGGCGATGCCAGTGATACCTATGGCGGGATGTTTGACTCCTTCATGGGCGATCACCTGGCACAGTCATCAGAGACAGGTCTCGAAGAGCTGTTTCGTTCTCCGGCGGCAATGAGGCAGCTGGAAGAACACGTCAATCCGAAATTGACGATTGATCAAAGGTCGAAGGGAATCGAGGAGTACCGCAATGAGCAATTCCGCTCCGGTGCAATTGCAGCACCGCCTGCATCCTGAACAACTGCGTCCTCTGCTGGTGCATGTGGATGCCGAAGAAGTTTCGCTGCGAAACACCGTGCAGCTGCTGAAGGACATTCCGATCTGTTCGCCGGACGAATCCATGCAGCGAGAACTGCGAACTCGGATCGATCAGTCGATGCAGCATGCGGCGTTCCTGCTTCAGAATCGCCTCAAGGTGATTGGCCAGCTTGCCCGTTTTCTTGGCCTGCCGCCGGAAAACATCAGCTTTTCGGCGCTGCTTCCGTACGCCACGCCGGCGGCCGCGGCGCTGCTGATTCCGGCACGTCTCCGATTGCAAAAAATTGTGCTTCAGGTTCGTGTTCTTGTAAGTTCTACCGCGTGGATTGTCGGCGAATCCCGTCGTATTCAGCTGACGATTCTCGATTCCCTGCCTGGAACCGTGAGCTCCGATCGCTATGACTCGTCTGGCCAGCGGAATTTGAATCCGGCATCGTTCCGTTTCGAAACACGTTCGTGAAGAGACGGAGCTATGAAGGCATTTGACATTGGACTGTCGGCATTAAAAGCTCAGCAACAGACGCTGTCCGTCCTTGGAAACAATCTGGCGAACGCGGCCACGCCCGGTTATCACCGGCAGCGCGTCGAACTGGCAAACCGCGCGCCGCTGAAAAATGACAATTTTCACGTTGGAACCGGCGTTGATGTCATTCGCATCTCACGGCTTAGGGATTCGGCCGTGGAAACGGCGCTGCTGAGAAATTCCTCAGAAACCGCAACCAGTCAGCAGACGCTTGAAATCGCAAAGCGAATCGAAGCACTGATGACTCCCGGTGATGCGACCGTGCATGCGTCGCTTTCCAATTTCTTCAATCGCCTTGAGAAAATGTCGAATTCCCCGCAGGACCTGACGGTGCGTCAGGAATTCCTCGCATCCGCTTCTGAACTGATGGACTCCTTCAATACTCTGCAGCAGCAAATGACGTCGCTGAAGAGAGACGTGCGGCTGGCAGTTGAGGACGGCGTTAAGCAGGTGAACCAGCTGAACACCGACATTGCCGGACTGAATTCCCAAATCTTTCAGGCTCGTTCAAACGGCAGTGAGCCGAACGACCTTCTGGACCGCCGCGATCAGCTGCTGACAAATCTTACTGAATGGATCGATGCCGATTCAGAAACTCTGACGAACGGCCGCGAACAGGTTCTCGTAGCCGGCGGTGCCGTTGTCGTGGGTTCTCAGTCCGTGGCCTTTCGCTCTCGAGACTACAGCAATGGGACGACCGGGATTTCGGTCAACGAGTTGCCCAACGCGATCAATCTCAACTCAGGACGTCTGCAGGCTTTGACGACAGCGCTGAATGAGACCCTTCCGGCATTTTCCGATCGACTGAGAGACCTTTCCCGGGAAATCGTCCGCAACATCGATCAGCAGCACGCTCAGGGAATTTCTGATCAGGGACCGTTTTCCGTTCTGCTGGGAGCTCGAGGACTGAAGGATACTTCGGTCGCGCTCAATTACGCGGGCGCTGATTTTCCCATCAGCAGCGGTGACCTTTATATCACGGTGACGGAAGATGCGACCGGAATCCGTCGGACCGAAAAGGTTTCCATCAATACAACGACCGAATCGCTTACGGATGTCGCCGCAAAATTAAGTTCCATCAGCGGCGTTGTTGCATCCGTGGACCCGGTCCGAAAGACAATGATGATCTCGGCCGGGGGGCCGTATTCGATTGATTTCGCTGGTCGTCCCGACAACGTGCCTGTCCTGACTTCCATGACCGGCACGGCTCGCCCGACCTTCAGCGGAATTTATACTGGCACAACAAACAATCAGTGGAACGTCACTTTTTCCGGCGCCGGCACGGTGGGTGTGACCGCCGGTTTGAAAGCCACGATAAAGGATTCCGCCGGTCAGGTCATTGCGGTCAAAGATATCGGTGCTGGTTATGTCGCCGGAACAGATTTTCAGGTGGCGGACGGCGTTTCGATGCAGATCGCTGCTGGAACCGTCCTCGCGCCTGACACGGTCTCTTTATCAGTGGTCAACAATCCGGATGAAACCGGCATTCTGTCTGCGCTGGGAATCAACTCGCTTTTTGAAGGATCCGAGCCCGCGATGTTCCGTGTCCGAAGTGAGCTTCGGCAGAATCCCGGACGCCTTTCAACTTCAGTGACGGGCTTACCTGGCGAAGCAGTGAATGCCGCTGCCCTTGCAAACATCCGTGACCTGAGAATGGCGTCCCTGAGCAACAGAACATTTGTGGAAGACCTGGCCGACCTGACGGCAGAATCGGGATTACTGGTTCAGGCCGCGGACAGTCAGAGTACTCAGCTGCAGGCCTTTCAGGCGCGACTGAATGCAGATCGCGACGCACTTTCGGGGGTCGATATTAATCAGGAGATGCTGGAAATGATGCAGACGCAGCGAGCTTATCAGGCGGCCGCAAAGTACCTGTCGACCGCCGATCAGATGCTGGATGATTTGTTCCAGCTGGCAAGGTAGAAATTCGTGATCGCTAAGAACGCCTAACAAAACCGGGACTGGCTCCTGGACAACGCAGAAAATGCACCAAATCAAGATCACGGGAGGGTGCCTGTGCCGGTTTTGTTAGAGCCTCTAAGCATTGCTCGATCGTAAGATGTTTCCCGTGGTGAAATTGGAACTTTCGTTTTCCAAGAGTCAACGCTGATGTTTTATCGAGTCACTCAGAGTCAAATGGCAGCCTCAGCTCGCAACTATCTTGCGAAGCAGACATCGGAGCTGTTTACAACTCAGCAGCAAATCAGCAGTGGCCTGAAAATTCAGAAGCCGGCCGATGATCCCGCTGGTATGCGACGCAGTCTGATTCAAAGAGACCGTGTCGAGCGCCTGGAGGCTCATGAGGTCTCCATTGCTCAGGTCAAGTCACGCCTTTCGCAGGCCCATGTGCAGCTTCGGGATGCCAATGATCTGCTGACCCGGGCCAGGGAGATCGCCCTCCAGGCTCCGCAAACGACTGACAACAGTGAACGACAGATTCTGGCTCTCGAGCTGAATGGTCTGATGGATCAGCTCAACAGCATTGCAAATTCAAGCGACGAAAGCGGCTTTCTGTTTTCTGGAACCGCCGCCACCACAAAGCCGTTTCCGGTGACAACGGCGAGCAGCGGCCAGGCGCAATATGCAGGCTCGTCGCAGAACACCGAACTCTACATCGCAGGCGATATTCAACGACAGGCTCTGCTGGGCGGTGATGAGGTCTTTAAGCCTGTGTCCCGAGAGGCCTCTGTGATTGTCGGAACCACAGGAGCTGCGATCGGCTCCGGAACTGATTCCGCGGTGGGAATGAAAACTCTTCTCGTGACTCACACGCTGACGTCATTTACTGCGGGTTCCGGGGTCCTGCGTGGAACCGGGTCTAACGCAAACGACACGATCATTGGACCGGCCGGGGCCAACAAACTAACGATCGTCGACACAAGCGGCACAGGGACCGCCGGGACCGTTTCGCTCAATGGAGGGCCTCCAGTGGATTTCACAAACGCAATGACAAACCTCGCTGTCACCGGTCCAAAGGGAGAAGTGGCTTACGTTCGGACGACTGCCATCACCCCCGGTTTTAATGCGACCGTGAACATCACTTCGACTGGCCGAGTATCCGCGGATGGCGGGCTGACATCCGTCCCGATCACCTACAACGCAAATCAGCAGGTGATTGATTCGCGGGATGGCACGTCCGTCAATCTGAATACAACAGCGATTCGAAAGGCGGGGACTGATCAGCTGGAGTTCCCCGGCACTTCGGATGTCTTCAGTGTTCTGCGGGAACTGCGGGACGATCTGCTGAATACCCGAAACCTGGAACCTTCGGCAAATGCGGATGCACTGAATCGACGTCTGGCGGATGTTGAACGTGTGCAGGACCATATTCTAAATGTTGTGGGCGTGCAGTCGGTGAGTCTTGAGCAGATTGAACGCCTTGCGGAACGCACGGGCGATCTGAAGCTGGCGGAGAAAATTTCCTACAGTGATACCGTGTCTGCTGATGTTGCTGCAGCCGTTCTGCGACTTCAGGAACTGAACAATCTCCAGCAGTTCACCATGGCTGCTGTGGGAACACTTTTGACACCAAGCCTTCTGGACTATATTCGATAATGGGCAGTCCAGTCTGTAGTGTCCCGTGAGTCGCGGGGATGAAAGCTTTTGGAGAGTACGATGGTGGCCACAAATAACTCAGGAACCAGTTATTTCAAAAACTCACGACCAGCCAAAATTCGTCGCAGCGAACTGCAGGCACTGGCAGACCTGCTGAAAGCAGCAGACACCAGCCTCGGAAAATTCGGTGAGGCTGTTTCTCAGCATCCTGTTGTCCTGACCCATTTGTTGCGGGCCGCAAATTCCTCACTGACCGGCTGCGCCACCGCGATTACGTCTCCGACACACGCCGCTCTGTTCCTTGGCGAACGACGAGTCGACTTCCTGCTGGCGACACTGCCCAAGGAATTTATTGAGGACGACACGGACGGGTCTGCAGCCAATAGCGTGGACTTAGGGCAGAATTAGTATTAGCCGCAGGGCGCTCGCCCAAGGGCAGTCACTTTGTAGCGGAACGCGCCAAGCGTTTCGGGAGTTTCCGTGCAAAAACCGCATACTGAAAGCCTTGGCGGCTTCCGCTGCAACGATTCCCTTCCAAAGTAGGCGTCACTCTCCGAGTGACGAAGGCCGCACAACGCGGCCCTTGCATTCATCACTCGGAGAGTGATGGCTACTCTAATCGCAAATCGACTGCCATTGGGCGAGTGCTCTGCGGCTGATTAAGTCCACGCCATTGGAGTCTGGAGTCTGCAGCGGCGGAGTCATAGCCTGCGGTAGCCGGACTGAAGTCAGAACCTTAGAATGCCGATGGAATTTATTCTTCTCTCGACTTCTCCCGACGCTGCAGAAACAGAATCTTCAATGGCTGACTCCGACCAACCTGATGTCCCGGTAGAAACAATCGAACTGGACAGGTTCCTGAAACTGGCTCAAATCGCACAATCAGGTGGAGAGGCCAAGATGATTATCAAGTCGGGTGCTGTTCAGGTAAATGGAGTCCCGGAAACACGCCGCGGCCGAAAGCTTCGCCCCGGCGACCGAGTCCTTGTGAACGGCGAAGAATACGTCATTGAATCTGATGGTGAGTCGGCAGACGCAACTGTCGCCGACGAATAAGAAACTTACCAGTCCTGAGTTCTGGTTGCACATCAGCAGATCAAGAGCCACGTTTTTACCGTTACTTTGGAACGCGTTTCTCTTCTGCATAGCTCAGGCGAATGTACACGGGCTCCAGCGATTCGGGAGATGAGAACTGCTTGCGTTGAGCCATCCGCGTTCCAATCGCCGCAATCGCTGAAGCACGCGGATCCCAAAATGATGAGTCCAGCAAACGATGGACTGCCGCAACTTCCGGACGAAGTTTGAGCAAGCCGGGTCCGGTCAGCGGATAGTCTGCAGGAAGTCCTTCCTGGGTCGACACGCCCACAGGATTCATCAGAACGCGGCAGCCGGATTCTACATCCCAGCGGTACGTCCCGGCAAAAAGTTCGCCCCGTTGCGCATCGATCACCGCAGTTACTGTTTCCACATCCGCCGGTGCCTGTAAGGCAATCGCCTGCAGCGTATCCACGGCGACCAGCGACGCCTGGTTGAGCCACGCGAACGTCTTCGCAAACGTCAGGCCGACTCGCAGTCCAGTAAAGCTGCCTGGGCCGATGCTGACAGCCACCGTTCGAATATCCGTTGCCAGGATATTCAGGACTCGAAACGCACGATCCACTTCTGCCACCAGCGACTGCGCATTCCGTCGTCCGTCGTTAAGCTGACCCTCGAGCAGCAGCTGCGAAGCATCAGTGATCGCAAACGATCCCTGCATTCCGGAAGTGTCTACAGCGAGCAACATAGAACGATCAACAGACTAGAATCAAAAAAGATTAAACGGCGAACTTTTTACATTCGCCTTTAGAGCGACCATGAACATCAGGACGGCGGATTATGTGGCAGACTGTTTTGCCGAAGTCGCTGGCTTCCAGTCGATCAGATGCAATTCCACTTTGTTAAAGCCTCGGAACGAGTTAATTCCGGGCGCGAAGGTGACTGAAAATGGCCCTTGCAGCGCCTGCAGTTCAGCCGCCCATTCGGCCCGATTGAACGCAATCGCGCGCATGATGGTCCCCTGCTGTCGAATGCGAATGGCCAGATGACGATCGCCTTCCCCCATCGTCCGCGGCGGTTCAGCAAGTTCCACGCGATTGGCCACAAAACGCGGCTGAGGATTTGCCTGGCCAAACGGACCCAGACGCTCCAGCTCGTGGACTGCTGGCAGAGTCACTTCGGCCAGCAGGACCTCGGCATCGATCCGCAGTTCCGTGTCTTCCACAGTGGGATGAAAGTTCTTCTCGGCCCATGCAGCAAGCGTATTTCTGACATCACTCACCGCCGATGCCTTCAGACGCACTCCAGCCGCAGCCTTATGACCTCCAAAGGTGATCACATGATCGCGGCAGGAAGCAAGGCCCGAATATAAATCGAAGCCAGCCCACGATCGACCTGAACCAGAGCCCGTGCCATCTTCACGCAGCGCAATGAGAATCGTTGGCTTTCCAAACGCTTCCGACATTCGACTCGCGACAATTCCAATGACGCCCGGATGCCATTCATGATTGGCCAGAACCAGCGTCTTATGCTTTTCCCATTCCGGATTCTCGGCAACCATCTCCTTTGCCTGCTTAAAAATCTTCCGCTCCACGGTCTTCCGATTGTCGTTCAGCTGATCGAGGTACTCGGCCAGTTTCCCTGCGCGTTCAGGATTTTCGGTCGTGAGCAATTCCACGGCCAGCCGTGCCTGACCAAGTCGCCCTGCGGCGTTGATGCGAGGCCCCAGACCAAAACCGATGTCGTCTCCACGCAGCTCCGGCTTTTCCATTAGGCCGGCGATTTTTATCAGAGATTTCATGCCCAGAGAAGACTGTTCACGCAGGCTCTGCAGACCATATCGAACGATGACGCGGTTCTCCCCAATCAGCGGCACAACGTCGGCCACTGTGCCCACTGCGGCCAGACCAACGGACTGCTTCAGAAACTCTCGCATTCGCGGGGACGCTTTTTTTCCATCGCCCAGCCTCTGGCAAATGGCCCAGGCCAGCTTGAACGCGACTCCCGCGCCGCAAAGCTCGCCAAATGGGTACTCCGTGCCGGGCAGTCGCGGATGCACGAGGACCAGCGCATCGGGCAGAGTCTCGCCAATGTGATGATGGTCCGTGATGATCAGGTCGAGTCCAATCGACTTTGCCAGTTCTGCTTCTGCCACGCTGGCAATTCCGCAGTCGACGGAAACGACAAGCCGCCTCGGATCTTCTTCATGAAGCTGCTGAAGTGCGGCTTTATTCAAACCGTAACCCTCTTCCATACGGCAGGGAATATAATAGTCCACATTGGCGTTGCACAGCTGCAGGCAGTGCCAAAGAATGCTGGTGCCTGTCACGCCGTCGACGTCATAATCGCCATAGATGGTGATTCGTCGATTGTCTTTCATCGCTGCAAGAATCAGATCGGCCGCTTTGTCAATGCCCGGCAGGCGGGAGGGATCGTGAAGGTCGCTGAGCTTTGCTTCCAGAAACTCGCGAGCCGCTGTGGCGTCTGCAAATCCGCGGGCAATGAGCACCTGTGCGAGCAGCGGGGAAATTTGCAGCTGTCCGCAAAGGCGGCGAATGCCGGATTCGTCATGTGGGTGAAACGTCCATTTTCGTGACACGAAGTCTTCTCCAGCTGATTGCGTTCAGTAACAATCAGGTCTTACTGCTGAGGTGGCTTGATGTTGGGAATTTCGCGAGTCGTTCGTTCGTGCAGATCGACCTCCGGCATGTCAATTTCCACATGCAGTTCGGTGTCTCCCAGAAGAATCCGATCGCCGGTCTTCAGAAGAACGCGATCGATATCATGGTCATTCACAATTGTAAGGTTGGTGGATTCACGATCCACCAGCTCAAACCCGCCTGTTTCCGATAAACGCAGTTCTGCATGAATTCGGCTGAGCAGGAGGTCGTTGATCGTGATGTCAGCTCGGTGACTGCGCCCAATGGTCACCGGCAGGTCGCCGGTCGACAGCTGGATGTTGCCGTCCAGAAAGATTGCGGATCTCAAAATCAGGCGAGCCATAGTGTTTCTCACGGAGTTCCCGCAGAACCAGTCGCTGGCCGGTTCTGTGGGGGGATGATACGCATTTTCCAGACAATCAAAAGCACGCCGAATCCTGCAACCGGAACGATCGGTAGATCCGCCAACGGGAATCCTCTCTTTGAGCACCGGCAAATCGGTCGTGTGGCGCATTCAGAGCTACGCTTTTCCGGTGAGGGTTCAGCTGTTTTCCTCAGGAAACTGGATCTTCTCTTAACGGTTCTGATCTCGCTTTCTCAGCAAAAGATCGTTGATTTGTGCGTTTCTGACAATCGGCAGCCCGCTTGTGCCTTGTCAAAACCACAGCTTCGAGGGTTCTATGTCTCGTCGGTCAAATGTTCCTCCCCAGAAAACTCCGAAAGCCGCAGCGAAACTTAGCGCTGCCGACTCTGCCGGACCGTCTCATCTACCGCAGAGCCCAAAGCCGGAGGCGAAGAACACTAAATCGGACGTTATCCTCGAATCGCTTTTCGCCGCGGGTGATCTCAGCCGATTCGCAATGCCTGACGAAAACGGTTCGCCGGCCTGCGACAGCAACAGCCCGGAAAATGTTGCCAACAGTCTGGAAAAATCCGTAACGGTTTCGACGCGATCTGAACCGACGTCTCAAGCCGTGCCAGCGATTCAGGCAGCCGTCCAAATTCTGTCTCAAAATCAAAGCACACCGACCGCTCGTTCAAACGACGCTTCCGCCATCGCACCAGCCGCTCGCCCTCGCGGCGATCAGACTCCGTCCCGTGGGGCCGATGCAGTTGCCCTTCTGAGGAACGAAATGCGGACTCTTGGTAGTACGCTCCGTGATGAATTCCGCCAGTCCATCTCCGAATTGCAATCCGCGCAGGCCGCAGCCATCACCGCTCAGAGCGAAGTACTACGAACGCTCACGGAGATGATTTATCAGTCGTCCGCATCTCAGGCTTCGCATGAAATTTCTGCAGAGACGCTGGAACGCGTCTTCTGCGGGATCGAACAACGACTGCTCGAGAAGCTGGAGGATGTTACCTCAGGCCATGCGCTGGTGGGACACCAGTCGCATGAGAACAATGAAAACAAGTCGTCAACTGCGACAACGCCGCGCGACGCATCCGCTCGAGAAACCTCCAGGTCTGTCAAACAACAAAAGGCCGCGAGTTCTGTAAATCGATCGTGGGAACAGATTCGCAGCGATATGATCAGCACCGGGGAACTGTGCGATACGCCAGAAGACGACTTACAAAAGCCGGCCGACAAACTGCCTCCGGTCACTCAGCTGACTTCGGATCGCCATTTTCGCCTGCCCGAACAGGATCCATCGCTGGAAATTCCAACGGCAGTCGATCCGGAGTCGTTGTCCGATCAGGAACTCCGCGACGCTTTTCGTGCGCGGGAAATCTTTATTACAACCTTGATCGCAAGAGTCCGACGCCAGCAGGAACTCGCCACCGGACAACTCTCGCCCGATCAGTTGCGAACGCTCGTCAACGACCTGCCAGAAGAACTGGCAACGCAGGTTCGCCATACGCTTCTGCAAATGGAAGAACTGGCTCGCATGGGCGAGCTGGAACTTTCGCTCGAACGAGCTCGAATCGCGCGGCAGGTCAATCAGCTGGAACATTCCCGGATGACCATTGAACGCAATGCGCGGCAGCTTGGGATAGAACTTAATCCCGACGGCACACTTTCCATTCCAGCTGCCCGCCCCGGCGGCAGTAGTGGGCGACGCTGGCTCGGGAAACTTGGCTTCGGGCAATAACCGGCGATTGATAATCATCGCTCGTTCCCCAAAGGTACGTTCGTCGTACCCTCGTCCGTCATACAGGCTGTTTGCCCGTCACAGTGGACCAACCTCGCATCCAAGTCCACTCAAGCCGCCAGAAAACACAACGCCACAAGACCTTGACAGCAGTAGTCTCCTGAATCCGCTCTGTCGCCGACCGCAGGTCTCCGCACGTCGCTGCCGTTACCGCACTCGGGAGACCTTATAGTCCTCCAGCTTGATTTGATTCAATGCGGCCACAGCGTCAATGATCGCGCGGCGACGTGCCGGAGTGATGCCGGGAGGATTCGAAAGGAACAGGACCGGGTCTTTGCCCGGGCTGAAGCGTACTCCCTGGTGCTTCGGCGAGGAACGCCTCCACATCAGCCGATGTCGGCGGCAGGCCGATGAGATCCAGCGACAAGCGGCGAATAAGAGTCGTCAGTTCCGGTTCCGGCGACGGATGCATGCCCTCGCTTTCGAGTCGGGCAAGGACGAAATGGTCGATTTCGTTGCGAGGCCAGTCGGCTTGTTGAACGATCGATGGATCCCGTCGTATCGGCGCGATGAACGACCAGTGTGGTTCGTATTCCGCTCCCTCTTCGATCCAGCGCTGCAGCAGGTCTTTTTGCTGAGGAGTCAGCGGCCTGTTTGCGTCGGGAGGTGGCATAACGGTCTCCGCGTCGGCAGAGAGAATGCGTTTTACGAGTTCGCTTGCATCTGGCTGTGCGGGGACAATCGCTGAGGCGCCGGATTCTGCGGGCGCGATCGCATGATCTCGCTGGTCCAGCCCGGCAATCCGCTCTGGCGAGCCGGGCCATCGGGACCATGACACTGGTAACAATGATTCGTCAGGATAGGGCGAAATCTTGCAGATGCCCAGGCTGGGCCTCGAAGACAGTCCTGCGTTTCTTAGCCGTTGTCAGATTGGGTTTTTGATTGAGTGAGCCGCAAAGCGCTAGCTGCGGCTGCGTGTCTTAAAAACACAACGAAGACAACCGCGGCTAGCGCTTCGCGGCTCAGGTTGTGACTAAATCAACATACCGAGATACATTCGCGAAGAACTTTTCTCGCCCCAAATGCAGTTGGGCGTACGCGAAACACGCGTCGGTGGCGCACACAGGAGCGCCGAAGATGTCGAATTCAATCCATTGCTCTTGTTTCCTTTCCCCGCAGATCGGTCTTCGAAGAATTGAAGGAATGAGTCATACTGCGGCAATAATCCCTCAAGATAACCGACAACGGCAGGAATTGCCGTAATGCACATCACGGACTGGTGGCCTCACAAGGATTGAAACGGCCAGTTGGCAATAAGACAGGAGAACTGGGCAGCGATCGCGGGCATGCTCAAGTTTGACCACACCGGAAAACCACGTCATACGGCGGGCGTCTATCGGTCGAAGAGACGGTAGGAAACTGCAACTCGGAGTTGTCAAAGATGCTCAGGACTCTGATGGGGACACTGTTGATCGCCTCTCAAATCCTCACAGGATTCGGGAGCCATTCCGCATTGTGCCTGCGCAGTGACGGATCGATCTGCTGCGTGCATGACCTGAACGATGCCTGCTCCGGTTGCAACCACGAGCACGAAAAACCATCCTGCCCGGCTGAACATGAGAGCCATTTCCATACTGTCTGTGCGATCTCGAGCACCTATGAAGACGACGATGGCGAGACATCCGAAGACTTGGCTGCAGTGGAATTCCCTCTGAATTCCTGCGCCCCGTGTGGTTGTCGACGTCTTCCACTTTCTGCAGCGACGACTCTCGCATCACAGAAGCCGTCGCATGGAACGGCCTCTGATCGAAAACAAAGCCGTCCTTCGATCCTGCAGGTTCGCTCATGCCACGGGACGCATGTCAGTCACATTGTCGCGGAACTCGCACGCCTTTGCTTACCAGGCTGCCTGACTGTTGGCTTGACGATTTTTTCGTCGACCGTCATTCGTTGTTGAGCCCCCTGGCGCTCGATGCTTTCTGAGCGTCGCGTTTCCATCCGCAGCAGCCCAGGCACGATCCACATTAGACGTGACTCAGGTCTCCTGATCAGTCGTCTGCCTTTCATATCTGGATAAAATTTAATCGCCCGTCGGAGACGCGCGTTACCCGAAAGGAATCATCGTGAAATCTTCAACATTGCTCGCTTTGCTTATTGTTGCGGGAGGCTGGATTACAATCTCAGAGACCGCTTATGCTCAGTCACAAACGCTCCGCGCATCAACATCGACCTCTGGCCAGGCGCGAACGCTGAGTCGACTGGAACAATCGCTTAAAGCGGTCGGAAGCGAAGGAAAATTCACCTTCATCGTGTTCAGCAAAGAAGATAACGCGGCCGCTCGCGAAATGCTGGCGGTTGTCAAAACAGGCGTCGCCCAGCGTCAGGAACAGGCCGTTGTTGTGATGGCTCGTGCCAACGATCCTGCAGAACAGCCGTTGGTTCAGCATTTTGGAATCGCCCGAGCCCCAATGCCGCTGACAGTGGCAGTGGCTCCGAACGGAGCGATCACAGGCGTCTTCGCGAAGACGATTTCTGACGAACATCTCACCGCAGCGATCGTGACCCCGACAATGATGAAGTGCATGAAGTCGCTGCAGAATAAGCAGTTGGTGTTCGTGCTGGTCTCTGCAAACGGCAAAGCGACAGCTCCAGTTGGAGTAACTGCCCTTCAGTCCGATCCCCAGTTCAAAGGTCGCATCTCGTTTGCTTCAATGCGAGTCGACGATCCGGCAGAAACGCGGTTTGTCAGCCAGATGCAGATTGACCCACAGAAAGTTCGGGGAGCGTATGCCGTTCTGATAGCTCCTCCAGGTGTTATGGTTGGACACTTTGATTCAGCTTCCACACCGTCGCAGATCGCCGCTGCGATTCACAAGTCCGGACAGTGCTGTGATGACCCGAATTGCAAACACGCTGCGGCTCCAGCTCAACAGGCAACGAAGACGATTTCATCAAGAAAGAACTAACCATGAATCTCAGAACTCTTGTCTGGAAAGAATTGCGAGAACGACCATGGTCGGTGGTTTCCAGCAGCATTGCGATTCTGCTGGGCGTGGCCGCTCTTGTCGCCATTCGACATGTGACGGTCCATTCAGAACTGGAGATCTCACGACAGCTCTCCAGTCTTGGGGCCAACATTCTGATCCTTCCGAAAGACGCATCGCTGCAAAATTACTACGCAGCCGATCGTAACGGTCAGACACTTCCGGAAGAGCATGTGGCGGAAGTGCTGATGGCGGGATTGGCCGGCGTCGAAAAGGTCACTCCAAAGTTGAGCCTGCCTGCAAACCTGAACGCGCTGGAAGTCACGCTGACGGGAATTCTGCCTCAGAGCGAATTTACGGCACAGCAGGCATGGCAAACGGCAGCCTTGTTTACTCCAAAGAAGCACGATGGCTGCAAGAAGGCCAGCCATGGACCTTCGGAAGTGGACAAGACTCCTGAAGCCCTCAACACGACTCGTGCCATCGAGAACCTCGAAAAGGATCAGATCGTCCTGGGCGCAGACGTGGCGGACCGGACCGCATTTTCTGACGGTGATACAGTGGAATTGCTCGGCGGGAAGTTCAAGGTGTTAGGAACGTTGTCGCGCACTGGCACTGTGGATGATTCAAGAGTGTTCGCGCACCTGCACACCGTTCAGGAACTTGCAAACACCGGCGAAGTCGTCAGTGCGATCGAAGTCATCGGATGCTGTGAAGACGCTGCTGGCGATCTCGTTCCCGAGCTGAGCAAGCTGCTGCCGAATGCCAGAGTCGTCACGGTTTCGCAGGTGGTTCAGACCCAGGTGGGCGTGAACCGTCTGATGTCGGGGACGTCCTGGTTCGTCCTCGGCATTCTTGTCCTGGTGGGCGGTGCCAGCCTGGCCAGTGCGATTGCGGCAAATGTTCGTGAACGTCGCCGCGAGATCGGTACGTTGATGGCGATCGGTGCAACGCCTGGATTTGTCCAGCGACTGTTCCTGATGAAGGCTCTGATTCTCGGACTTGTCGCAGGCACGCTCGGTTGTCTCATTGGCCTGCTGACGGCTGTACTGATCGGACCGCAATGGGCCGGAGTCTCCGTGGTGCCTCTGCCAGGTCTGGCTGTGCTGGCGGTCAGTGCTGCGACGTTGCTTGCCGTTTTCGCAGCGTACTGGCCCGCTCGTCAAGCCGCAAAACTTGATCCATGTCTTTGTTTTCAGGAGGTGTGACCGATGATTAGACTCGAAGGCGTCAAACGCACCTACACTCGTCACGGAAATACCATCACAGCAGTTCAATGCGACGAGCTGCGAATCGCCGCCGGTGAATATGTGGCGGTCGTGGGGCCCAGCGGCAGTGGCAAGTCGACACTTCTATCATTGCTTGGAGGAATGCTGTCGCCAACATCCGGTCGCATCTGGCTCGACGGGATTTCTGTGTATGAGCAATCCGTCGTTGCACGATCTATTATTCGACGTGAGCGAATGGGGTTCGTTTTCCAGACTTTCAATCTCATTCCGTACCTGACAGCATTGGAAAATGTTCAGGTGCCTCTGAGCCTGAACGGCGTTTCTTCGGCAAACCAGGCGGAACGCGCGACAGCGATGCTTCAGCGATTTGGACTCGGTGACCGGCTGAATCATAAGCCATCGGAAATGAGTGTTGGCCAACAGCAGCGAGTCGCCCTCGCGCGCACGCTGGTGAACGATCCGCAAATCATTCTGGCGGATGAGCCCACCGGAAACCTGGATCCCGCGAGTCGTGAAGTCGTGCTCAGGGCATTTGATACCTGCCACGAGGAGGGAAGGACCATTATCACGGTGACACATGATTTGATTGCAGCCGCACGAGCCAGGCGCCGGCTTGTGCTGAATGATGGTCAGATCAGCGAAGAATCAGCATCTCTCGCTAAAGTGGCCTGAGGCTCCTGCCGCAAGAGCAGGTTGCTGCAGTGACTTTACGCGGTGTTGATTGACTGCCAAAGTCATGAGCTCCGCCGCGCCCAATCTTCGGCAATGAGGATGATTCCAAGGGATTCAAAGTGATTCAACGTGATCGCCGGGAAATTTGAAAAACTCAGGATACGTTGCACTTTTTTCGCAAAACCTTGTGTTAAAGTGGGGACCTTAACGTCTCAGCGGCGAATCACTAATCTCCGTTTTGAAATTTATAGCCCAGCCGACTGAGCGTAAACTTTACGCTTCAAGCCGCCTGGGCTTTTTGCTGCGCTTTCTTCGGTCTAAAAAAAGAGGAATTGGTTATGTCGTCTCGAATGCTGGAAGGCAAGGTCGCTTTGGTCACTGGAGCCGGTCGCGGTCTTGGGCGAGCCTTTGCCGAGCATCTTGCATCCCTGGGATGTCTTGTGGGTGTGCATGGCATGCGGGAAAATGGCCCTTCCGAATACGGTGAAGGGACAACGCTGACAGATACGGCGCGCGAGATCGCGGAGACTCATGGCGTTCGCTGCTGTCGCGTGCTGGGCGACCTGACTGATGCAGACCAGGTGAAACGAGTCATTGCAGAAGTCGTTGCGCAGCTGGGACCGATTGACATTCTCGTTCACAATGCCGGCGGGGATATTGCAGCCGCTGGTGGAAAGCCCAATCCAAACGATGCGGTCAACATCAAGCTGGAAGATATCCGCTCGGTGCTGGACCGTAACCTGCTCAGCACGATCCTGGTCTGCCAGGAATGTGCTCGCGAAATGATGCCGCGGAAAGAAGGCCGCATCCTGACTCTTAGTTCAATCTCCGCTTTCAAAGGGATTGCCAACAGCTCGATCTATGCCACCGCGAAAGCGGGCGTCGTTGAATACACGCGTTGCCTTGCGGAACAGCTGCGTCCATACAATATCAACGTGAACAGTCTCGCTCCTGGTGACACGCGAACCGGACGATTTCTGGGGACTCGTAAAGTCGACGACGCTCGCCTCGTGACCGACGGCACTCTGGATCGCGTCGGCATGGTGGATGAAGTCACTCGAGTGGTCGAATTCTTCGCCGGGCCTCTGGGTGCCTTTGTGACGGGCCAGGTTCTTCGTGTCGACGGCGGCTCACAGATCTGGCCATCGTAGCGAATTGCCAGGTCGTTGTTCTCTGGAAGGCGGTGATTGGAAACAGGCTCGTCGAACAGAACAGTGATGCGAGCGAATCCTGTGAGGCTTCGCTGCACCGCCGACGCCAGCCCGATGGCGTGGACTTAGGAAATTCCAACGGCGAGCCGGGTAAGTAAGTGCTCGGATTTCTCCAGCAACCGCAACAAATCAGGGGATTTACATCCCCCGCTCGCTTTAAGTCCACGCCATTTGACGCCAGCCCGATGGCATGGACTTCGGAAATCCCAACGGCGAGCCGGGTACGTAAGTGCCCGGATTTCTCCAGCAATCGCAACAAATCAGGGGATTTACATCCCCCGCTCGCTTTAAGTCCACGCCATTTGACGCCAGCCCGATGGCGTGGACTTCGGAAATCCCAACGGCGAGCCGGGTACGTAAGTGCCCGGATTTCTCCAGCAACCGCAACAAATCAGGGGATTTACATCCCCCGCTCGCCTTAAGTCCACGCCATCGGACGCCCGTCGTCCATTTCCACTGCCAGTCGCTAGGCACGGAACATCGCGATGCCAACACCGAAAGCAATCAAACCGATCAACAGGAAAAGGAAGAACCAGAGGATTTTGGATGTCCGGTATTTGATTTCCGGCGTCTGCCCAATGATCTCACGATACTCGGCCGAAAAAACCATCTTCCCTTTGGCACTCAACAACAGATAAAGAATATATCCATTGATCAGAGTGCCGATCGGAAATGCCAGAAGGCCAAGGCCCGCAAAGAGGGAAGCCGGGATTCGCGCCCACCGTTTCAATTTGGAGAGGCCGTAGCCGAGAAATCCCTGCGCGACCCCAAGCCCCACTAACAGCAATCCCATTTCCACGACAGGATTGTTCTGAACCGAACTGGACAGCACCATGTACATGTAGGTCATCAGCCCGCCACCGACCAGAGTCAGAAGGCAACCGAGAATATACAGACTTCCAACCGACTGTACGGAGGCCTCGTGCGACAAATACTGCTGACGAATTATCGCCGCAGGTCGAGTGTCGAAGTCAGCCGCGTAGTCCATCGTTTGAGGCGCGGCAAACGGATTGTGCTCGGCAGGGTCGGCGTTGGTTGTCATGAATTCTGCTTTGATCACTTTTGATTGGGGACGACTTCATTCAACTGAACTCGATCGGATGCGCCACAACGAGCATAGGCATCCAAGGCGAACGCATAGTTGTCCTGCAGGAGTTGTATAGGCATCGTTTTCCCATCGCCAGCGACTCCCCCGTAGATCGTCAGACTGCGTGGTGCAATCAGTGCGGCAATATGTGACACATCACCGACGTCCCGCAGCAAACCTGGAACCAGCACTCCAAGTCTCTGGCCCCTAAATGGCTTGTCACTGACATAGCTCGCCAGTGAATCAAAGGTCATCACTTGTGTCAGCCTCGAATCCATAGCGGCCGCAGTCAACGCGATGATTCCCGACGCCCCTTCACCAATGATGGCCGTCTCCGCGGGAAGAGTGCCGATCTGGCTTGTGATGGCATCAAGAGTCCGATGCAGGTCCCAGGCCCACTGACCCAGCAGAGGCCGTCCGATCCAAAGCGACCATTCGGCAGAATTATGATCGGGCGCATTTCCTATTTTGTCGGACGCCATGGCGAACCGGCCCGTGGCGCGAAGTTCCGGAGCAACAATCGTCCAGCCCTCAGAACGCAGGGCTTTCGCACGCTCGCCCGAAAAGGCAGCAGAAGCACCACGATCGACATCGACAATGATCGCCAGCTTTTGGTCTTTGGCGCCCGCTGCGTCACTTAACGCGTCACTTAACGCGTCACACAGAGCATAAATTTCCAGTCCCGACTCAGAATCAAATGTTAACTCAATGGCCTTCGGATCAGCGATCACTTTCGAACGAACGTTGAGCGGCGAATCATCGGGCATTCCACCCAGCGAAGTTTCCAGAGCCGCGATAAAAGGCTTCCGCACACTGGCACGCTCTTCTTCCGACTTCGCATTCGACAGAGCCGTCAAAAATTCCTGATCCAGCCCCTCGCGACGGATCTTCAAAAGCCGCTCCAACTCGGCCGCGGCAAATTTTGGCAGCGTCACAAACGTGTCCGGTCGACTCTCACCAGGAAAGCAACGCAAGGTGTCGGGTTCCTCCGGCACAATCGTCAGCTCAGCGATCGGACTCCCGTCGCCTTCTCCCTTCAAATGCTTTGTCATCCAACCATACATCGCTTCACGCATCGGCTGGTTGTAATTGTGAGGCGACTCAATGATCGTGTGCTTTACGGTGGCCGATTTTCCCGCAGGCGAAACAGCGGCAATCTGCTGAGCTCGCTCAACAGAGATTTTTGCCTGAGCGACTGAAAACTGGAATGCATCCTGAGTCGCGCTGGTCACCATCAGGCCACGATTGACCGCAAGCCCAAGGACGTTGCCTTCCTCGGTGTATTGAAGAATTCCCGGAACGACCTCACACATGCAACATGCAGCCCGCAGATAGGCCTGATAATTTCCGACGGAGCACGTCGGAACGACACACTGAAAACGTTCGTCAAATGCTCCGGCATACATCGACTGATTTCCGCCGCCACTGGCACCGGTGATCCCGATGCGATCCGCATCCACTTCCGGACGCGACTGCAGGTAGTCGACGGCTCGCATGTTTTCATAAACCTGAATCCCGGACAGTGGTTTGCCGGACAGCAACAGCATTGCCCCTGTCATCTCACCGTGATACTCGCCCAGCTTCTTTTCAATGCCCCGTTCGCCCGCACCAAACGCATCCACGCACAACACAAAAAATCCCAGCTTCGCCAGACCAATGCATCGCGACTGCACCACAGGATCCTGTTTTGCGCCAGGCCAGTGACCATGCACGCACAGCACGGCCGGACACTTTGAATTGGCCGCCGCATCAGGCACGTAGGCATTCGCCGTCATCCAGACATCCGGCATTGTCTGAAACGCCAGCTTCTCGATGCGATAACCATCGCGCCGCAGTTCACCAAAAGTCCGAGGATCCAGCAAACAAGGCTCGGATGGAAAACCACCCCAGGCTTTGAGCAACTCTGCTCGAAGCTGCTGCCGGGTTTCGTTCCATTCCTCAGTTGTCTTCGGAGCAGTATCGCCCGCTCGCAATCCCGCCGCGTAGCCTGTGACGAAGGTGTTAAATCGCTGCGTTACGTCCTCCTGCGCCCAAACGCTGCTTTCGTAAAACAGATTTCCATTGACCAGAAAACTCACAGTCATCAGCGTAGAAAACAGGGCTCGAAATAACGGACGAACAGTCATGGAGAACTCCTTCCAAAGTCTTAGAGAAGCATACGAGAACCGATTGTTATGTGGCATTGCCTCGATTTGTCGTTCGGCAAGAATACAGAGGACTGTTATCATTGGGCAAACGTAACGCCGTTGTCCGGCAATGGTGGCGTGGACACATGAGTAGAGAAGGTGAAAACGAGGCATGCTGAAAAAAGAGGAAATGCGGCAGTGGTTGCGAGATCGTCTGCAATTGCAGAGCCGACTGGCAACCGGTGCGCTGGCCGGAATGGTGGTTCTGGGGCTGATTGCGACTCTAATGGAGTTCGCGCTGTTCTTTGTCATCATAAAAATCGGATTTATTCGCGACTCACCAGCCGCGCTGGCCTTCCTTGCCACCGCAGTGATTCTTGCTGTCATCCAGGCCGTGACCTTGCTTCGTATGCCAAAGCAGCTGGCCGATGTGGAACACGAAGCGGAACTGGATGAGTCCATCGTCATCATCAAAGTTGCCTCGAACATGTCGGCGGTTTGGACCTACGCTTTGGGGAGCATGGAATCTGACCGCTCGTGGGTCGAAATGCTGCTGGGCCTTTTGTCGCTTCCTCAGCGACTATGTTCTGCGGCGTGGTTCACATGGCAACGTCAGCAGGAATTGTTGTCTGTAGCGGTTGAACCGTGCGCGGCTATCATCCGACTGCTGCACAAAGAAGGTGAGCGAGTGGAATTAAAGACGATTGCCGCGGACATCAACACCGGTGATCTGGCGACGGTCATTCGTCAGCTGTCGCTCATTGACGGTGTCGTCTTCTTGTCCCGAAAAGCCTTCGGCCTCAGCCTGGCAAATCGTCTGGTGGATGACATCGTCGAATGGAAAGAAAAAAAGACGGCAGAGAAAAACGTCCCTCAATGATATCTGCAGTTCGAAGTCCGAGTCAGATCTTTCAGCGGTGGCATTGAGCGAACTCCGGCAAAAGCTGCCGATGCCCGCGGCGCCGCCGCCGCCAATCCAGCCGTTCTTGATGCTGCCGGGGAAACGATCTGTTTCGGATGGCCCGATAATCCGTCTCGCGACTCAAGCCGTGACTGTGCTAATCTTCGTCTGAACTTTGCCGTCGAGCCGCAGAGAACGCGGGCCGCTTTTCGCTGATCAATATTTCAGAGGATCAAGGATGATGCTCACTCCCTTCTGTATAACGCTGCTTTCCGCGACTCTTTCGCTGATGGCCGTTGACGAAAGCCGCACTGGCGCCACTCCGGGTGAACCTGCAATCACGTCTTCAGCAACCGCAGCGCCTTCATCGCAGGTCGTCGCGGGTAACATAGAGGCCCCTGAGAAACCCTCCGCCGCTGAACCGACAACCGCTTCTGACAACGCCGCCGTTGCCACGACCGAAGCATGGCTGCTGCGATACAAGTTTCAGGAAGGGCAGAAACTACGGTATCAGACGACGCAGAAGATGACACTGACGGGTACGGTTGGCGAGAAGAAGCAGGTCGACGTGTCTGAGCTCAAGCAGCGCCGCATGTTCACGATCTTGAGTGTGGACGAAGTCGGATCGTCTCACATGGCCATGCAGTTTGAAAATGTCTGGATGCAGAAGAAGGTCGACAATGCCGCGTCTGTCGAATTTGATTCCAACATGAAGCCTGCCGACGTTCCGTACATTTTCCGCCAGGTTGCCAGCGACCTGAAAGGCAGTGCCCCGAAGTTTTGGCTTTCCAATCTCGGCCGCTCCATGTATCCAAAGAAAATAGCGGCTGAAAAAGAACCGGTTGCCCGCGCGGCCAATATTTCTGAAACCACAGTAACGAAGTTAGTGGAAGACGAACCGCAAACCGGCACCGTTCAGCTGGTGGCTGGCTCAACTCCAGACCCAACGATTCAGGAGCAAAAAAAACAGACTGACCCGGGATCGTTTTTGATGACGCTGCCCGAAAAAGAAATCCAGGTGGGACAGACCTGGAAAGAAACGATTGTCGTGCCCGCTCGAATGCAAAACGGGATCAATATTGAGGTGTCTATTCTCAGAACGTTTCGATTGGAATCCGTCGAAAATGGGATCGCGCGGATTTCCTTTCGCTGCTCCATTGAAAGCCTCATCCGCCGCGACCCCACGGTTGCGGCTCAGTTGATTCAGGCCACGCCACGCGGAATTCTGACGATTGATATCAATCGAGGCCTGATGATCCGCCGTGAAATGCACTACGACGAATCCGTCTTCGGAGTGCTCGGTGCGGACAGCATTCTGGCCTCCACCGGCACCAACATCGAAGAACTCATCGAAACCGACTCCGCTGCGGCTCGAACGACGAATCCGTGACACGGCGAATTCTCCGAACAGACAGTCCCGTCGCTTAACCCCACACCGACTAATTCACCCGGACTTCAATCAGACAAAACGGCCACTGGCACTCACTCTCTAGCGGAACGCGCCAAGCGTTTCGGGAGCTTCCCTGAAAAAACGTATTCCTAAAGCCTTGGCGGCTTCCGCTACGGCGATTCGCATTCAAAGTGACTGCCATTGGGCGCTCGCTGGCGGTGATTGCCTGGAAAATATGGGCAAAACCCGCGGCTAGCGCCTTGCCGCTCACTTCATATCCGACAGCAGTCAGCGCAGTACCGTTGACCGGCGTTCTGCGTCGCTGGTGAGTGACGTGTCATCAGCTTCGTCATCTTCTTCGCCATCGGGTTCACGGTCGCGAAACGATCGAGCACGCGCTTCAGCGAACTGTAGAATCTTCGCCGCGGGCGGGGCTGCGACGGTGCCGCCGTAATGAATTCCAGGAGCCGTCGGCTCATCCACCATCAACAGCACGATCACGGCCGGGTTTTCAGCGGGAGCTCCGCAGACAAAGGAAACCACCCACGCCTTGTCTGAATACTGACCTGTTTCCGGATCGAGTTTCTGAGCAGTGCCAGTCTTGCCGAAAATCGAAAGCCCAGGGATCCGTGCCGATTTTCCCGTGCCTCGTTCCACCACCTGCTTCATCGGTTCCTGAACCAGCCATTCGGCAATCTCGCCATCCAGAAGCTGCGTGCCCACATCCACACCGGGCGCAACCACGTGAACTCCGCTGTTCTCTCCGGCTGCCATTTCTTCGCCCGCTGCGCTTTTCAACAGCCGCGGACGCACCAGTCGGCCTCCGTTAGCCAGAGCCGCGTGTGCTGTGATCAGTTGCAGCGGCGTGACTGCGAGTTCCTGACCCATCGGAACCGATCCAAGTGAGTAAATGTTCCAGTTCGAAAAAGGATGCAGCAGGCCGGACAACTCGCCCGGGAGTTCAATGCCCGTCCGACGTCCGAATCCGAAACTCCGCGTCGCCTCGTAAAGCGATTCCAGTCCCAGCCGTTCCCCGATCTTCGCCATCCCGATGTTGCTCGACTTGACCAGCACATCTTCAACGCTGAGCTCGCCGTAAGAATGGTGATCGTGAAGAATGCGCGGACCCATTTTGTAGACGCCGAAGCTGCAGTCGATCATTTCTTCGCGCTGCAGAGCCTCATGCTGCAAAGCCCAGCCTACGATGAACGGCTTGAATGTTGAACCGGGTTCAAAGACTGCCGACACAGCCAGATTTTTCCAGGCCGCTTCAGGAACGTCAATCAGGAAATTCGGATCAAACCCAGGTCGGGATGCCATCGCCAGCACTTCGCCGGAATGCGGAGCCATGACAATCGCGCAAGCGCCAAGCGGCTTCCATTCTTCCACCAGCGCGTCCAGCTGGCGTTCCGTTTCAATCTGAGTCAACAGGTCGATAGTGGACACGACCGTCTGCCCGTGCTCCGGTGCACTGGATCGTTCGGCAGCGACTTCGACGACAATTCCGCGGGCATCACGCGTCATGACGCGGTCGCCGTCTTTGCCGCGGATCAGCGAGTTCAGACTCTGTTCAAGACCGCCCTTGCCGGTGTTGTCGATGTCGCGAATCCCAAGCACGTGAGATGCAAAATTTCCCTGCGGATATTTTCGCTGATACTCGCGACGCAGGCCCCAGCTGGTTTTCGCCATTCCGAGAGATCGAATCTGCTGAACCTGTGCGTCGTCGATGCGCCGCTTGATCCAGACGAATTGTTTGTTCCTGTTGGTGACAAGTCGCTGATAAAGCTCATCCGTGTTGAGATTCAGGATCGAGCCGACTCGCCAGGCAAAGTCCCATGGGTCTTCGATCTGGTCCGGAACAGCATACAGACTGTCACACGTGATGGTCATAGCCAGCACATGTCCGTTGCGATCAAGGATTTCTCCGGGACGCGCAGGGATGACTTCAGTGAAGAGACTCTGTCGCACAACACGATCGTTCATCAACTGCCGCTGAGCTCCCTGGAGCTGGATCAGCCGGCCGAGTAACACACACCAGCCAAGGAAAACAACTCCCGAGATCAGACTGAATCGCCATGACCGATAGGCAGCCGCGGATGAAATGGGACGGTCGAGTTGCACGTTGGATGCGCGATCGGCAGCCGCCGCTTTGTCGCCTGAAAGCACGGCGACGGAATGCTGCGGTTCAGACTTCGGCGTCGCTGTTGCCGGCGGAAGGTCGTTCTGCGAGGAGTCGGACATCAGTCGATCCCCTGCGGATTGAATGGATGTTGAAATCTGAGCAACGGCAATCGATCCTCGCCGCGACGTTTTGGATTTTCTGACTCCGTCGCCACGCGAGATTTGGCTCGCGTTTTTCGAGAAGTAGCGGACTGAGCCGCTCGGGTGTTCGCTGCGTCTTCAATTGTTGCGGCCAGCTGAGCGGGCGCAGTCAGTCGCTGAGTTTCCAGACGCAGTCGAACCAGAAGTTCGAGGAGCAGGTCTGTCTGGTAATATTGAAGGCTGACCGCGCGGCGCATTTCCAGCGTCTGCTTCTCCAGCCGGACTCCGGCCATGGAAACAAGAACGACGAGAAGTAACCCTGCGGCAAACCGAAAGAACACGATTGAATCCGTGAGTGTGAAGGAAGGAAACTCTCGTTCCAGGGCTCCAGCCCTGGAACGCCATGCACTGGAGGCTCCCGCCTCCAGAGACAACCTTGCGAGGCAGGAGCCTCCGGAGCAGTGTGTTCCGAGGCTGGAGCCTCGGAACAAGGAATTCACGCGTGCAGTAGAACACCAACCCGAAGCAATAATCCTTCCGCGCAGCAGAAAGCCCCGCAGGAGAAAAACTTCGGCGGGGCTTGTCATCACTGATAGCTGATCGGTTTGCTGCCCGTTAAGGCGTGACACTCACTTCGGCCGCATCGGCAGGAAGCGCCAGAATCAGTCCAGCTTTCAGCTTATTCGGATCTTTCACAACAGATTGATTAAGCCGATAAATCTCAACCCATCGAGACGAACGGCCGAGGAACCGCATGGAAATCTCTGACAGAGTTTCTCGCTCGCCAACTCGATACGCCGGTGACCCATCATCCAGAACCAGAAAAGCCGCTGGCTCGACAACCTTCGGCATCGAATCGGCAAACAGCTGAGGATAACGTTCTTCGAGCACTGCCTTTGGCGGCGTCAGCACAATCATTCCGGGCCGCATATATTTAGGCTCGCTGATCCGATGCTGATTGAACACGGCGAGAGCCGCAAAATAACGCACGCTTCCGTAGACTCGCTTTGAGATTTTTGAGTAGTTGTCGGCGTGCTGCACGACGATCGTGTCAAACGTCGAACCATCATCCGGAGCGGGTTCTGCACCGGTGTTCTGATAGTTGAACGCGGAGAGACTGAACTTTCCGTCGGAGCCCGAGCCGGCTGCCGTTCGGATTGAGTTCCTGTTTTTGCCACCGCTCGGATTGGCCACCGCGTCAAAGCCCCGGGAACCCGAAACGCCGGACTGTCGCGGATTGGACGCAACGGCATTCTGTTGGCCACCGAGGAACGCATCGGCAGGCTCCTCCGCCGGAGCCCGGCCGGACGTTACCTGCGAACTGTCGGCATCATCAATCTGGAAGCCACCGGAAAATCGGCCTTCCTGAGGATCAAGCATCGCTAGAAGAGTCGGTTCGCGTTTCGACGAATCGCGCTCCTCAGACAGCGACTCCTGCGTTTCGGCAACCGGATCAGGGAAACTGCTGAAGGAGTCATCCGGTGCGGCAATTTGTAGACCCATGTCAGACAGAGAGGACGTTGCCGGAGCCTCCGCCAGTAGAGTTTCAGACCGCTGTTCTTCGGTCGCCAATGTTTCCGTCTGTGGAGTTTCCAGTGCAATCGCATCGGGTGCTGCCGCATCGAAGTTGCTGTCGCTGGCTTCCATCTGGGGTTCTGTCAGAGTCATGGACAGTTGCGGATCCTCAGACTCCTGCAGTTCCGCCATCGAAGTTTCATCGGTCGCCGATTCAGCGGGGGCAGGCTCATCCAGGTCGAACTCAAAACGAACGGCTGAACGAGGCATTGGTTCATTCGCATCCGACCGAGAAAACGCATTTTCCGACGTGATCGGTTCGGTGTTCTCTGCCGTGGCCGCCAACGATGGCTCTTCGAACGACGGTCCTTCGATCGATGACGAAGTTGCGCTGTTCAGAACTCCAAAGTCCGGTGTTTGTGCAGACGCAATGTTGAGAGCTTCTGTGGGCGTTTCAGATTCCGCAGGATTGAACGACATCAAGGGGTCAGTGGCCGCGCTGGATTCACTTTGCATCGCCAGCTGTGCAGCGGTGTCAAGCGGCTGTTCCGATTTGCTGGTGTCGGCTGTCGGCTGAATGGAAGCCTGAGTCAGCTGGCGCTGATGCAGATCCATTTTGTGATAGACCAGAAAGCAAAACGCAAAGAACAGGATGGTGATGACCATCATTCCAAGTTTGGCTTCGTGACTGACAGCCGAAGCACCTGGAGCAGCCGCTTTCAGTGAATTCAACAATTGCCCTGCCAGCGAGCTGCTCTCAGCTTCGCCGAGCGGCTGCGGGGGTTCAATCTTACTTCTGCCGGTGCTGCTTCGAGCGGCGTCTTTGTCAGAACCTGCCATCCCTGGTGTCCTTTGAACGCGTTTTTAACGAGTCGATCTTCAAGCGAATGGAATGTGAGGATGACTGCAATCCCGCCCGGCTTCAGGATGGCCGGCAGAATCTCAATCAACATTCGTTCCACATGCTGCAGTTCATTATTGGTTGCAATGCGAAGTGCCTGAAACACTCGCGTTGCTGAATTCCGACCTCCTGCATTGCGGGCGGCTCCAACCGCTTCACAAACACACGATTCCAGTTCCTCCGCCGTCGAGACTGGATGTCCCAGTCGTCGTCGTCGCACTATTTCTGAAGCAATCTTTGAAGCCGCTGGCTCCTCGCCATGCATTCGAAAGATGTCTTCCAGTTGTTGTTCTTCAAGGGTTCTCAGAAGTTCGGCCGCCGGCTTTCCTTCGTGAGGATGAAATCGCATATCAAGTGGTCCGCCCGCATCGAAGCCAAAGCCTCGCTGGCGGTCCGATAACTGATCTGAAGAAAGTCCCAGATCCAGGAGGACTCGATCAACCCCTTCGATATTCAGCTCCTGCAGAACGCCCTGAGCATCCGCGTAGCTGGAACGAATCAAATGGCAATGCGAGTACATTGACTGCGATTCTTCGGACGAATTACCCTTTAATTTTTGAGACGCAAGGTTCAGCATCATCGGGTCTCGATCCAGACCGATGAGTGTCCCGGTGTCTCCGATGTGTTTAAGAATTAATGAGCTATGACCGCCGGCTCCGACCGTTCCGTCAAGCACCGTTAGCCCCGGGGTTAACTGCAGCCATTGCAGAACCTCCCGCGGCATCACCGGAACGTGAACCGGACGATGTTCGGACGTGGTCATGGATAAGAAGGCCCAACAAACCAGAGTCACCGGACAGAGAAAGGAGCCAGTTCGCGTAGAATCTGTTTGTCTGCCGCAGAATCAGCCGAAGGGAAGGCCCGAATCCTAAACCGACCGACCATTCGCGGGAAGACCAGTTTGAGAAGGTGGTGCAATGCACGAAACGGTGTTCTTGCTTCCTGGCGACTGGCGATTATCCTGACCGGGGCCACCAAAGCTGACAGCACTGCGCTGGTCTGCTCTTCACCCAACGCCGTTAAGGATTTATTGCCATGTTTTCAGCGGCTTTGTCGAAGTCCCTTCTCCCCCTGGAAGGTGCAGAAGGTAGCCGAAGGCCGGATGGGGGGGGGGGTTATTCGCTGGTTCTGACGTTATCAAATGCTTAACGGCGTTGCCCTTCACCCTCAGAGGGGTTCGTTTGTGCAAACATGAAGGAAGAGCCAGTCGTTCGATCGTCAGGAATTTTTGCATTCCGGTCCTTCGAGCAAATTGCTCACGCGGGAAGTTCTCTGCAAACTGTCTGAGAAGAACAGCGGTGACAGCAGAGTCGGGACGGGTTTTAGAAATACAGAGTGCCTGTAAGGCCGGTTTCAACAAGAGGTTGTCATGAAAATTCCTGGCAGTAAAGCCCTGGCATTTCTTCTGGTGGCGCTCGCGTCGCTTGGAGGGTTCTTCGTTTGGATTCGAGTTTCTTCTGAATCGCCGCCCGACATCCTTCTGATCACTCTGGACACCACGCGAGCCGACCGAATTGGGGCTTACGGTTATCAGAAAGCTCGAACACCGGTGCTCGACCAACTGGCTCGGGAAGGAGTTCTCTTTGAGCGAGCCATCAGTCCAGCTCCATTAACTCTGCCCGTCCACGCTTGTCTGCTGACCGGTCTTTATCCACCAGAACACGGGCTCAGAACAAACGGCTATGGAAAGCTGCCAGAGCAGTTGCCCACGATGGCTGAGATCCTGTCCGACGAAGGCTATGAAGCCGGCGCTTTTGTGGCGTCGTTTGTTCTGGATCATAAGTTCGGGCTGAATCGCGGGTTCGAAGTTTATGACGACAATCTTGCGGATGCGAAACCCACGCAGGATGCCATTCACCGATTTCGTGACGGACGGCTGGTCGTTGACGCCGCGTTGAAATGGCTGGGGCTGCCGCGGTCCCAGCCAGTCTTTTGCTGGGTCCATCTTTACGATCCTCACGCACCGTATGAAGCTCACACGGCGGAGTTTGGCGATGACTTCGCTGATTCCCTTTATGACGGAGAAATCGCGTACACCGACCTGCAGGTTGGCCGTCTTATCGAGTATCTAAAAGAGCATCCTCGTACGATCGTCATCGTGGCTGGCGATCACGGAGAATCGTTGGGCGACCATTTTGAACTTCAGCATGGCTACACACTTTATGACAGCACGCAGCATGTGCCGTTTATCATCAAAGGCTTTCCCGACTCTGTACCGGGGACCCGAATTTCGTCCACGGTGTCGTTGGTCGACCTGCTGCCGACAGTCACCGATCTTGTGGGCCAGCCGCAGCCGAACGGAATCAGTGGTCGCAGCTTGAAAGCCGGTCTGCTTGGGCAGTCCACACTGGAATCGCGTGTCTGCTACGGGGGTACGGACGACCCTTTTCTGCAAAATGCATGGTCACCACTCCGCAGCCTGACAACCGATGGCTGGAGATACATCCGCACTACGCGTCCAGAACTTTACGATCTCGTGGCAGATCCGCAGGAGCTGAAAAATCTTGCCAGTGAAATGCCGGAACGCGTTCAGGAAATGGATCAGCAGTTGATCGATCTTGAATCCGCGTTTGCGGTTACGGAGGCTGCCGATGTGCAACTGTCCGGTGCGGAACAGAAGGCGCTTTCAAGTCTCGGCTACATCGGAGGCGCGTCGCGTGAAGAATCGCCGAAGGAGAACACGCTGCCAGACGTCAAAGACATGCTTCCCTTCAACGTCGCAACTCAGCAGGCCATCGACCTGACCGAGCAGGGACAGTTCGCGGAGGCGGAAATTCTTCTGAAGAAAATCGTCAGTGAATCACCTCCGGAACATGTTTTTTCGCGACTGTATCTGGGTTCCGCCCTTGGAAGTCAGGGCAAGTACGCTGAGGCGGAAGAGATCTACAAGAAGGTTCTGGATAAACGGCCTGACGATGAGGCCACGCTGTTTCAGCTTGGAACGCTTCACGCGGATCAGGGACAGTTTGAACAGGCAGTGACGGTCTTTGAACGGTGCCTGGATCTGGACCCTGAATCAACGGAGCCGCTTTTTAATCTGGGACTTGTAAGATCGCGAATGGGCGATGCAGATTCAGCCGAACGGATCTTTCGAGCAGTCCTGCAGCTGGATCCTATGTTTCCTGGTGCGTGGGTCGCGCTAGGCACTTTGTTGGCGCAAAACGGACGGACAGCGGAGGCCATCAGCGCGTTCAATGCCGAGCTTGAAATTAACCCGGAGTCAATTGAGGCCAATATCAACCTGGGTGTGCTGCTGGGCGGTGAGAATCGTATTCAGGAATCACACGAACGACTGCTGCGAGCTGTTGAGCTGGCTCCGGAGCGGACCGATGCGCGATTTAATCTTGGCATCTGCGAAGAGATGCTGGGCAATTTTGATGCGTCTATTGCCCAACTGAAGGAAGCTCTGCGACTTCAGCCCGAAACCGACTCACTTCAGCTTGCACTGGCGAACGTCTTCGTGAGAAACAAGCAGCCTGCAGACGCGACGCGAGAATACGAAGCGATCATCTCCCGATCACCAGAAAATGTCGACGTTCTGTTCCGGCTGGCCACGCTGCACAGCAGTCAGGGCGGTCCCGAAAAGGCAATTCCTCTGCTGGAACAAGTTCTGCGCCTGCAGCCAGAACATGCGCAGGCGAAGACCGAACTGCAACGAATTCGGAATCCAAAATAGGCCCGACCGCCCAGTTGATTTAATCACAACCCGACGCGTCAGCGAGGGATTCGTGCGCACATTGCCGAACAGCCAAAACTCAATCCCTCACTGACGTTTCGGGTTGTGAAACGATGAAATCAACAACCCGCGAGAGGGTTTCGCTGCAGAGGGCACTTTGATTTGCTGTCATGCGTAAAACACGCCGCAGACAGGAAGCTCAGTTCCGTCATCGTCTGCTGCCTTGTCACCGCCTGCCTCATCACCGCCTGCCTCATCACCGCCTGCCTAGTTGAGAAAGGATCTGACGAGCGGCAGTGGCTGTTGGTTCTCTTCGCAGAATTTCCCGGGCCTGTTCGCGAGCCTCCGCATTCTTTCCGGCCTTCGCCAGCGCCAGCATCCATCCCGTTCGAAAATGGAGACTGGCAGGCTCCTGGCGGACGGATTTCTCAAACTCGCTCAGTGCTTCTGCCGTTGCGTTGCGAGATTCCAGAACCAGAGCGAGATTAAACCGGGCCTGCGCCGAGTTCTCACTCAGTGCGATGGCCTTGCGAAAACATTCTTCTGCCGATGCCAGTTGCCCAAGCTGGGCGAAAACTGTTCCCAGGCGAATCCATGAGTTAATCGAAGCCGGGTCGATCGTCACGGCCTGCTGAAAATACTGAGCCGCTCGATCCGGTCGCTCAAGATCCTGCCAGACAATGCCAAGGTTGTAGTGCGCCAGAACATAGTTGGCATCGATAGCCAGCGCGCGTTCATAATTCCGAATCGCCTCCGAACGGTTGCCTTCGGTTTGATAAGCAAGCCCCAGGTTCAGATGAGCCCAGCTGTTTTGTTCGGTCACTTTGATCGCGCGCGTAAACAGCAGTCGGCTGTTCTCCCAGCAGCGAATCTGCCAAAGGCTGACGCCAAACCAGAAGGCCACAAGCAAACCGGCGCCAAATGGAACCCACTTTGCAATTCGCGGAGACCAGCGCACAGAAACCATCATCAGCCCCAGCCCAATCATCGGCAAGTAGGCATATCGGTCGGCCAATTGCTGGCGTCCAACCTGAACGAGACCAATCATGGGCACGAATGTTCCCAGAAACCAAAGCCAGCCCACTATCAGTCCGGGCTGTTTCTTCACACGGATCAAAGCAATCAGCGTGCATCCCAAAAGTACTCCGGCCGAAATCATGGCGGGCACAAACAGGACTTCGTCCGGGCGTGGATGATTCCATGCGGGATGAGGATAAAAAACAGCCAGATCAAACGGCCAGAACATCCGTCGCAGATAAAGTCCATACGCCACACACGCGTTTTCCACACGCAGAGACCCGGACAGCGTCGCAAAATCGGACACCACATTTATCTTTTTCTGACACAGATAAGACAACCAGCTGGCTCCCGCAGACATCAGCAACCACGGCAGCTTTTCCGCAATCAAGAAAAACGAGCTGTTTGGCGTCCATGTTTCTGCAGCAGAATTGGCGACCGCCGAATCATTCCTGAAGCAGGCCGTTCTTCGCAGGGGCCAGAAGTCCAGCAGCAACAGAACGCAGGGCAATGTGACAGCAAGCGGCTTTGTCATCAGGGCACACATCATCCAAAGACTGACCCAGCCATAGCGTTTCAGATCTCGGTGACGAGCGTAACCAGCATAGGCGATCAGCGTGGCCATCCAGAACACACCGCAGAGAACATTGCGGCGTTCAGAGACCCAGGCGACGGATTCAATATTCAGAGGATGCACGGCAAACATTGCTGCGATGAATCCTGCCGCATGAGGCAGCCGCAGCAGACTGTTCATTGCAAAGAACAGCAGGATGACGCCAGCCCAATGAAAAAAAACATTCGACAGGTGATGGCCGCACGGATCATCGGCAAACAACTGCCAGTCGAGCTGATGCGAAAGCCACGCCAGGGGATGCCATTGACTTGGGCCATGGACCTCAAAAGCCCACTTCAAATTTTCCCACGACAGGCCACTTCGCACCCAGGGATTTTCATAGACATGCGCGTCATCATCAAAATTGACGAATTTAAAGCCGAATGTTTGACCGTAGATCAGCAATGTCACAACGGTCAGAAACAGTGGCCAGAGAAAAGTCGGCGATCCGAGGCGTTGATTCAGGCGTTGCAGCGACTTTTCCAGTGAGCAGGAAGACGCCGGCGATTGAGGCATTGGTTGAGACATCGATTACCTCGACTCAGACGAAGAACTTGGAAGCAGTGACTGCAGATGGCCACGCACCGTTTCCGCTGCCAGGTCCACACCTTTCTCAGACCAATGCCCATCGAGATTCAAATACGTCCCTGGTACATTTTCAAAGGCTGAATGCAGATCCAGGACGTCCATGCCGCGCTGGCGAGCTTGCGTGCAGAATCGTTCCGAAGCATCACGGCAAGGCTTCGTCAGATGCCGCATGTCGGTGAGCGGCGCCCATTGTTCCTGCATTCGACTGTCGACCTGAAATGCTTCGGGAATCACAACGAATGTCAGACCAATTTTTCGCTGCTGACAATGGTCTTGCATTTCCTGAGCCCAATAAAGCGCGTGGGTTTCAGGATTGGGATCCCATTGCCCATTGCCAAAAGAAGCCGCCCAGAGACCGGAATTTAGATAGTAGGACCGGAACTTGCCGGCGTCCGGCTGTCTCAGCATGGCGAGAAATGATCGGCTTTCAGCGGATGTCAGTCGGCTCTGAAGGTTCGCAAAGGCATCAGGATTGAGGTAACTCGAATTCAGCAAGCCATTCCTCAACTGATCATCGTCCGCCTCTCGCACCATTCTGAACATTTGCGATTCCTGCTTTGTAAGATCGCCAGCAGAAAACCATGCCTGCAGGACAGGCCGGGAGTTGTTTGTGACGAGATGATTCATCGCAGGCAGGGCGATCGCGGTGGCCCAGGACGGTCGCGGAGCCACAGCAAACATTCCAAACCGGCGAACCAGAGTCCGCGGCTCATCCACGAAATCGTTTCCACTGAAGAGCCAGACGACGCAGTGCCGGGATCCCAGAGGCACAGCGACAGAACGTAGCCGGTAGTAATACTCATCCGGTTGAGTGGAAGAGATCCCGAGATTGATACATTCGACATCACTTCTGTTCAAAAGTCGTTCGGTCACCAGCGAGACAGGCTGAGCGGATTCCTCCAGAAACGAGTCCCCAATAAAGGCAACTCGAAAGATGTCCGGGCTGGGTAAAATTGAACGTTCTTTGTCGCGCTGTCCCCATGAATTGATCTCTGCCGAGCTGGATTCAGAGCCAGCCGCCCAGGCACTCCGAGCGACATCCGGCGAAACGCCATGCAGAGCCTGCGCTGGCCAGGCCGGTACGAATCGCCGACACATCGCTTCGACAAAAGTAAGCGACAAAGGCAGCCAGACGACAAACAGAATATTGCCAAACCAAAACTTCTTGCGGTCCCTGCGGAACCGCCAAAGCCCGGTGGCAATACTGAGGCCTGTCAGCATCACAACAACCGCGACTACAAAGTTTCTGCCGGGCAGATCACTGCCTGAAGGACCCGCAACATCAGCCCATCGACTGAACGCAATTCCAGACCCAAATGTGATCAGCAGTATCAGTGATGAAAAGTAGACGAGAGCAATCACGCGTTTCATTAGGTCAGGTCCGACACAAAGCGAGATGGAGATTACGACAGGTTCCCGTTGGCTATCGCAGTCCAAGCCGGAACAAAAGAATGTCACGCAGGATAACCATCCCATCACGCGCGACATGGATCTGAGAGTTGCCTGCTTTTCGGGCATCCGTGGTGATCCGAACATCAACAACCCGCAGTCCGCACATGACCGCTTTCAAAGCGATCTCTGAGTCATAGGAACAATGCAGACATCGCAGCGGAATTTTTTCGCCTGCTGTTCAAGTCCATGCCTTCATCTCGGCGAGTCTACTGCTCATGGAGTGCCAGACCAGAAGCGAGGCAAAGTTGCTGGTCAGATGATTGCCAAAAGTCCTTAGCGGAGGCGTCCTTCCCTGCAATCTGACGGACTGAAGACGAAACTGACTGCCCAGACCAACATCGGCAGTTTGAGCTCTCAGAGGCGCCAGCAACTGAGGCAATTCTTCAGGAAGGAACTGCAAGTCCGCGTCAATCTGCGCGATCAGCTGCCCGTGAGCCTGACCAATTCTCGTCTGAACGGCATGACCTTTGCCTCTGTCGTTTTCGTTCCGAACATAGCGGACGGCAGGAAACTGGGTCTCCAGGTTTTTGACAATCGCTCTGGTGCGGTCGAAGCCCCCATCAACGATGCGGGCTTCACAATCGGTCGGATACACCTGCAGGATGCGGCGAATACATTCTTGGATGTTTCCTTCTTGGTTGAATGTGGTGACAAGAATTGTCAGCCGAGGATTGGTCATAAGGGAAGATGTTTTTTTTGTTTGCCTGTGGCCACCTTTGATGGTGATCAGACATGTTTCTCCTTAGGCCTAAAAATGATCAAGTGGCCCTGAAGTCTGACACACTAAACCGCCTGTGACGAGCTGAAGTTAAAACTCTAATAAAAAGTCTGTACGAACATTGTTCGTTGTTGTTGGGTTTGTTTTGTTTTTTAAGTCTGTCTGGAGAATGTTATGAAGCAAAGACGTGGTTTTACGTTGATTGAACTTTTGGTGGTGATTGCAATCATCGCCATCCTGATCGCGCTGCTGCTGCCAGCCGTTCAGCAGGCCCGTGAAGCGGCTCGAAGAACGCAGTGCAAGAACAATTTGAAGCAGTTGGGACTGGCACTCCACAACTACCATGATACGTTCAATCTTTTTCCACCTGGGGCAATGAATCCAGGCGTACATCCACAGCCAGGTCTCCCATACTCAAACAATTGTGCCGTGGAATGTCGCAATACTCCCTGGTCTTTGTATCTGCTGCCGTACATGGAGCAGGCCCCCCTCTATAGTCAATTGAACTTTTCCTTGCCAATGTCGTCTGCTCAACGCAGTGGAACCGGCCCGAGTACAGCACTGGTTGCAACCAATGCAGCATTGTGGGCCAACGTTGACCTCCCAATGTTCAAGTGCCCATCTGACGTGATCTATCTGGATCCGTTGAATAATGCTGGTACTAATCACTACTCCGTCACAAACGCTCGACGCTCAAGTTACTGGTTCCCTGATACAAACATCATGGAGGATCTGGGTGTGACATGGAGAGCAGACGGTCGTGCTCTGCGTCCAATCATGGGAATCAACGGTGGTGCCCGAATGGCCGACATTACCGATGGGACCAGCAACACAATGGCACTCTGTGAGACGCCTTTCAAGAAAAACGCTACTGTATACGGCCCGTACTGGAATGCATGGAATTACACGAGCGGTGTCGTATTCGGACAATTGATCAATGCCAGGCAAGGGTGTGGTGGAGGCACCTCTGGCTGTCCTTTCGCATGGGGCAGTGGCAGCAAGCATGTCGGAGGAATGCAGATCGCAATGGCGGACGGGGCAGTCAAGTTTGTTTCCGAAAACCTTGATTTCGCGATCGTTCGAAATCTGACCGGCATCGCCGATGGTACCGTTCTTGGCGAATTCTGATCTTCTTTCGCCGAGATGATATTGGTTCTCAGGAAGGCGTTTCCATTTCGTGAAACGCCTTCCGTTTTTTTACAAAACAACTCCTAAGCGCCCGTGCATAAGTTTCTTCGTTTAACGGCAAGCCGAAGGCGTCGGTTTTCTGTTAATTTGCCTACGCCTACGGCTCGCCGTTAAACAAATTATGCCCAACAACTTGTGCGTGGGTGCTTATAACAGAGGATACTTCGAAATGATTCTGGTCGATTTACGTCTTGCACTCCTCCTGATCTGCGGCAACTGCCTGCTGATGGCGGGTTGTTCGTCTGAAACGGCGGAGCCTGCGCTTGGCACCGTCATGGGTACTGTTACTGTCGACGGACAGCCAGGGGCAAATCTGCTGATTCAGTTTGAACCTCAGACGACAGCGACGGGTAAAGGCGCATCAGAGGTCGGGGCGATATCGACAGCGACGACAGACGTCGGCGGTGCCTATACTCTGACTTACAAAGGCCAGCCTGTTGGTGCGGTTGTTGGGCAGCACCTTGTTCGTGTCACCAGTGCCGCGGGTGGCGGTCCTGCAGGTGGCGAAGCAGCCGTGACTCAAACATTTATTCCTCCGCAGTTCAATTCCCAGAGCTCCCTGAAAAAAGACGTGAAGGCTGGCGACAACATTATCGACATCGAGATTGTCACCAGGTAAACAGACGACACTGCCGCTCTGTTTGAACCAGATCTTAGAGATGCCCGTGTTACAAGCGAGTCAAAAAAGGCTCCGCTGTAACAACGGGCTTTTTGTTGCGCCAGTCTTTCTCTATTGCCTCATCACTCTCTGCCGTTGGAGGCACACGCGAATTCGGTACACGTCGAATTTGGTTTGCGTGCAAGCGATTGTTGCGGGTCTCGGCTGGACGAGTCAATCAAGGTGATCTGTCAACGCTCCCCGCACTCGGCTGATCGATTTCCTCGCGATACTTTCGGAGTGGCTGCAGCCGTAGGTCCCATTCACCCGCCTCAGACGTCTGTCCCGTGCTGCGAAGCTGATTGACCAGCTGCTCCACAAATCGTGGTCGATCCGGAGCCAACGTCACAGCCTGCTTTGCGGCATTCAATGCGTTCGTTTTGTCCCCCAATTGATCATAACACTGGCTCAGCATATACCAGACGTCGAGAAAGGCCCAGATTTCTGCTTCTGATCGCCTTCGGCTGCCAGGAATCATCATCCATCGGAACCAGCTCAACTAAATCGGCGACGGGCTGATGATCGGGCTTTGGCTTAGGAATGCCTGAGCCCCCACATAGGCAACATCGTGGTTTGTGTTTGTGAACGGCGACGCGCGAACAGGCGGCAGGACGTCCGACGCGATGGCATCCTGACTCGGAGAGAATCGACTGAAAACCAGCCAGCCGCCAATGAACAACAGCGGAATCAATCCCGCCAGCAGGCTCCAGCCTCGTCGATTCAAAATACCCAAAATCGTTCTCCGTCAAAAAACGGCCCTGTTTCAGATCCCGGATCTTGTAAACCGAGTCGGCTGACCGAAGCACAACCAGGGCTTGCCTCAGATTGGACCGAGCCTGAGCTTTCCAATCGCCTCGCGAAGCCGCATTGTACGAACGCCGCTCGAGTGGTCAGTATCAAATTGGAGATGAAACATGAGCCAACACAGCGACCAAAAAACAGGGCTTTGAAATCACAACCCTGCTCCAGGGAATGCAAACATCCACATAGACACCGTCGCTGAGACCTTTTGTGGTTCTCTTGTGGTTTCTCAACGAGTTCGCAGGAATTCCAGCCGTTGTCGGGCGTGCATCAAATTAGGCGCCACCTCCACACAGTCCTGATAGTGCTTAATCGCTTCGTCGGTCCGGCCCAGTTTCTCCATGGTCATACCGAGATTGAAGTGATTCTGGTACACGTCGGGATTCAATCGAATCGCCAGCTCCAGCGCCTCCACTGCGGCGGCATAGTCCCCTTGAATAAACAAAGTTGCCCCCAGCATCGACTGGACCCCCTCGGCACCTGGATCGAGCTCCATCGCACGCCGCAGACTCTGCACCGCCTCCGGAAGCCTGTTCTGCCTCAACAAACATCGCCCCAGCTCGCCATGGGCTGCGAAATATTCATCATCTGCGGCCAAAACTTCGCGCAGGACCGGCTCGGCAAGGTCGTAATGCCCGGCGTCAATCATCGCGGCGGCATCGTTCAGCTTATAGTAGGACGGGAGCATATCTTTCACATCGCGCAGCGGTTGTTGCTCCTCACCAATCGTGTCGCGAAACGACGCATATCCCAAACTGCTCAGGGTGCGGCGTTCCTGCTCGGTGAGCGCCACGTTGTCCGCCAGACGCTCATTCATCCGCGCCTCCCACGCCGCCAGTTCCTCCTCCAGCTCGCGGACCTGCTCAGGCATCTCGGACGCAAGATTCCGCAGTTCCGGCGGATCGGCGATCAGGTCGTACAATTCAGACCGAGGGCTCCGGATATACTTCCACTTCGCAGTAATAATAGCCCGGAGAGGCGACCAATGACCCACATGATAGGGTTCGTCCGTCTCTGCATAGCAAGGGAGCAACGGCAGCGTCTCTCCCCGCAGCGCCGACCGCAGGGAACGCCCGCTCGCTTTCGCGATAGGCTTCTGGCCCAGTTGATCCAACAACGTAGGTGTCAGATCGACTAGCGACACTGGCTCGGCCACACGATGTCCGGGTCGACCTTCTTTGGGAGATACGACCAGTAGCGGGACCCGCAACGTCGCGTCATAAACCGTCATACTGTGGGTCAATTCTCCATGCTCACCCAAGCTCTCGCCATGGTCTCCGACCACGACAATCACTGTGTCATCCAGGGCACCGGACTCCTCCAGTGTTGAGATCAACCGGTCAAGCTGCTCATCAACATAGGCCAGCTCCGCATCGTAAGGTCGGTCGGCGAATTCATTCCCGAACCGGTCCTCGCGCGGCAGGTAGGGGAAGTGCGGATCAAAAAGATGCACCCAACAGAAAAATGGCTTCCCGCTTCGGCTCCGCGGACGCAACCACCGAAGCGCCGCATCAATGACCAAACTGCCATCGCGATACTGGTGATGTCCATGCAAACTGGGATCGGACAGCGACAGATCAGCGTCGTACCGAGCAAAGCCTCGCTGCAGGCCGAACTTACGGTCCAGCACAAATGCAGCCACGAAAGCCCCCGTCTCGTAACCGGCAGCCTGCAACTCCGTGGCCAATGTCGGTAATCCCAAGGGCAACGCCGCCTTCCCGTTGTTTCGCAGACCATGCTCGGGCGGATACAGACCGGTCAGCATCGACGCATGAGACGGCAAGGTCAGTGGCACGGGAGCATAGGCACGCTCAAAAACGACACCCTCCCGGGCCAACCGATCGAGCACTGGCGTCCTGGCAAGTGAATAGCCGTAACATCCCAATCGGTCTGCACGCGTCGTATCAAGCGTGATCAGAAGGACGTTCAATGGCCGCGCAGAACGCACATCCCAAACCACGCCAGCAGCAATCAAACCGAGCAGGACAATCGAACCGATCTGTACCCGAGTGCTTAGCACCATGACTGAACTCGTCGAGCGTGGAGCCACCGTAAATTGCGTGTCAGGTTAAAGTCAAACTTGATCAACGACTGGCGATCAGCGGGGACGGCTATTTCGCCCTGATCGTAAACTGCAGGCTAGTAGTGCCTTCTTTGGGAACATCCACCAGGCTTCCCGGCACCCTGGGATCCGGACTTTGTAAATGCGCCGGCAGAGTTTCTACCCGTATAATGCCAGGATTGACAGGCTGACCCTCTTTAGGCTCTGGAGGCGCTGATCCATCGGGCAAACGCATTCTCGAGTAGGCAATGGTGTACTTGCCGGGAGCCAGACCGGGGAGATTTTGAGTGACATCCGTGACGGTGAAAGCTCCGGAGGCGCTGGTCGTGCCAGATCCTCCCTGGTTATTCTTCGTGATCTCCGGAATGAAGGTCACGACAACTCCGTCCAACGGCTTCCCATTGACCATCACGGTACCAGCAACTGGGACTAACGTCTCCGGTGGGCCTGAGCCACTGCCACAACCAACCACAAAAAAGGCCGACATCAATCCGAGGCCAAATTGCCAATAACGAACATGCATACCAGTGTTCCAAATCATAGGGTCAAGGAGGATTCGCCGACTGATCCGATCAGGCAGAACAGCAAGCAGAATCTACAGAAATCTGAGTTTTGCCTAAAATTAAAAATAGGCGCGAACAACAGTTCGCGCCTATATCTTCTTCTGACACGACGGCCGGGAATTAGAATTCACCCAACACTTGTCCGTCTGAAATGTAAGCCAAATTCTGCAGCGTCAGCAGGTTGGTGTTCTCACTAAGGAACCGTACCCCACCGTCTCCCAGGAGGACTTGACAGCCGCCCACATGCAACGAGCTTGCGTTACTGTTATAATTATCCACTTGCCCCGGACGGCCTCGAGGAAGAAATCTGTTAATGCCTCCCAGCAATCGAGTGCCCGTCCCGGCGTGCTGAACGCAGGCCCAAGGCGAGATCCGTCCGCTAACGCATTCGAATACATTCTCAATTACTAAGGCGGAGTTACTGGTTCCATCAGTGAAGTCACGCATGTTGGACCATGAGTTTCCGCCAAATGCCGTTCGACCAACGACTCCGACGGCCGACCAAGTACCATTATAGTGAGTCGCATTCACGCTGAGACCATAAGAAGACTTGAAGCTGCTGCCAGATGTTCCACATCCGTAATAGATAGGGTCATCATTGATGAAAGGAATCCCGTTGTCTGATGGGCACAAGAACGCCGCAAGCTTCGTTCCTTTGGCCACTAGATTCCCGCCCGCAGGCACAGCGACAGGGCTCACACCCGCCCCAGAGTACTTTCCAAAAGTTGCACTAAAATTCAAAGTGCTGTACAGGTTAGCCTGTTCGATATACGGTAGCAACATCACTAGTCCGTTCTGATTCCTCAATGTGGTCGCATTGGCTGGGGTAGTTTGCCCAATCCCATTCATCTCCCCGTAAGGGAATAGCGAGAACGTATCATGGTAATTATGCAACGCAAGCCCCATCTGCTTCAGATTATTCTTGCACTGCGTTCGGCGAGCGGCTTCGCGGGCCTGTTGCACTGCTGGCAACAGCAGGGCGATCAAGATGGCGATGATCGCAATCACCACCAACAATTCGATCAGCGTGAATGCACGACGATGAACTCTCATAACGATCTCCTTTGAACTGAAGAGCAATGGAAAATAACATGCCAGAAAAACGATTCCGCCAAGGGATCACAGAAATTAACGATCGGCAAAACGCAGCACCAAAGGTGCGACGAGACTTGTTCGGCAGTTACACAGCCGCAAATCCGATGCCAATCTTAAAATCCATCCAGAAACCACGAATAATCTGGTTATTGAACAATCAATCGTTGACTTTTGGATTTTCGGAAAGCCCCTGTGCTGTTTTTTGCCGCACCGTTGTTATACATCTTCGCGTCGATCAACCACAGCCTTGGAATGGAACGAATTTCCAGATTTCAGGAAAACTTAACGGTGTCAGGGAAAATTTAACGGTGTCAGCGAACCGGAAACTGTGGCGAGTTCTCACGGTTTTGCCTGAAATGTTTGGAGCCCTTGTTCCAGTACCGTGCCCCACGGGCGAGATCGAAATGGTGTGGACTTAACGTATTTCCTTGTAGCGGAACTCGCCAAGAGTTTCGGTTTTCCCTGCAAAAACGGGGCTGCCGAAAGTCTTGGCGACTTCCGCTACGGATTAAGTCCACGCCATTTGGACGAGATCGTCTGGGCGAGTTTCCGCTGCTGATCATGTTCAACTGGATCAATCATGGACACTGATTGAAGGTCAAAAGAAGTGGTATTCGCGTCCATAAAGCGACTGGGGTGTCACTGATTGAGTAACTTGAGTTTCACGGAGTGCCCAAAGCGGCACGCAGCGCCTCGCGGACACGGTAGGCAGCCTCATTTCGAGGATTGATCCGCAGCACGGTTTCGTAATGTCGCATTGCCAGCGGGAATTTCTCCTGTCGCTGATAAACTTCCGCCAGATACAAATGACCGTTTTCGGAGTCGGGCTGCAGCTCAAGCAGCCGCAAAAAGTTTTTCTCGGCAAGGTCGAGCTCCCGCAATTTCAGGTGGGAATAACCCAGCATCTCGTAAGCGCGCGAAGAGTCCGGGTCTATTTCCAAAGCAGCCTGGCCCCACTGTATCGCATCGGCATATCTTTCCTGCTGAATCCTGCATTGGGCCAAATTGAGACGCGCGCGGTGAAAATTCGGAACGTCGCGTGCCAGCGGTTCGAGCAGTCGCGCGGCTTCGTTATAGTTTCTGTCGTCAATCAAATGGACGGCACGATTGAACTGATTGAGATACTCGATCATGTCTTTCACGTCTGGACGCATTGGTGCGTCGCGAGGATCCTCTTTAGCCGAAGAGCCGCCCGCGTATCCAAGGCTTTCCAGGGCGCGTTGCTCCTGAGTGGACAACTTCACTTCCGCGCCGGACTGGATCTTGAATTTCTCTTCGAATGCTGCCAATTCACCGTCGAGTTCACTGACAAGATATGGATTCTGCGCCGCCAGATTCACCAATTCCTGCGGATCAGCCGTGAGATCATACAGCTCCGGCCTGGTCGTTCTCACGTACCGCCAACGCTCGGTCGTCAAGCTTTGAAGCGGCGACCAAAACGCCTGCAGGTAGGGTTCTACGGTTTGCGAATAGCAAAACCGCGGAGGCAGCGGATTCCCTTTCAAGGCTGACTGCAGGCTGCGACTTTTTAACTCCTCGGGAACAGTGGCTCCGCCTATTTCCAACAGCGTCGGAAACAGGTCAATTAACGAAACCGCAGTCGCAACGCGGTGACCGCTCTTTGCCTGAGCATGTCCTGCAATAATCATGGGCACGCGCAAAGTGGATTCATGCAGCAGGTAACCATGCGTGTCTTCACCATGCTCCCCCAGACTCTCACCATGGTCACCGACAACCACAATTACGGTATTCTTCAACTCGCCGAGTCGCTCCAGTTCATCAATGATGCGGCCAATTTGCCGGTCCACATAGGCGAGTTCGGCGTCGTAAGGGCGATCGAGGAACTTAGCGTCGAATTCCTGGGGGTGAAAGTTATAAGGATCATGGGGGTCGTAGAAATGCAGCCAACAAAAAAACGGCGTCTCATCTGACAGCTGCTGCTGTTCATTCAGCCAGCGAATGGAAAAATCTGCGATGTATCGTCCGTCCCGAGAGCGCTGCATTTTGTCAGCCCCTGCTTTCGGATCCGACAGATCATCAAAATAGTGCTGGAATCCCCGATTCAGGCCGAACTTTGCTCCGACCATGGATGCCGCCGGGAATGCCGCTGTAACGTATCCTCGCGCACTGAGCTGTTCCGCTAAAGTGGGAATGTTCGGGTTCAGTACCGTCAGCGCGTTCGTATAGACCCCGTGCTCCGGTGGCCAGAGTCCAGTCATAATCGACGTATGCGAGGGAGACGTCATCGGGGCGGGAGCATACGCACGCTCAAAGAGCACTCCGCGCTTCGCGAGGGCGTCAAGCTCAGGTGTTAATGCCTGCTTGTAGCCGTAGCACCCAAGTCTGTCAGCTCGGGTTGTGTCGAGCGTGATCAGCAATATGTTCACCGGGGGTATTGACCGGCCATTGTTATAGGCCAAAACAACACCCAACGCGGCCGCGACGAGAACACCGATAGACAGCACTCGCCATTTAAACTTCATATCAAGCCTCAGATCTTCACCAATGAGTCCGATAGCCGGCGGTAAAACCGCACGTAACTGTGTAGCGGAAGCCGCCAAGGCTTTCGGCCGGGTGTTGGAAGTGGTAGCGGGCAACCGAAACGCCTGGGGCGTTCCACCTTCAGGAACTCGGATCGTACCTCGTGACGTTCAGTCGTTTTCTGCTTGCCGATGGCACTCTTCAGGATCCGACAGTGCCCGCTGAGATTCCAAAGGTGGAGTCGCTGCCCACAACATACACAGCAATCGACAGAACACCATTGGTCGTTCACAGGACGGCAACCGGAGGCACGATGGATTTTGACTTAGCCTCGCGTTAATGTGCCTAAAGAAATCCTGCAGAAACGAAGAGTGTGGCTCTGTGAATTCAGGCTGATGGATTCTCCTGCAAGGATTCCTTTACGGATCAGGATGCATTTTGCAGGGTCATGCAGTAGCTGATCACCGAAGCTTTACGTCTCTGCAAATCGAACACAAGTGCGGATTGGACTAGACTGTTGTTTTCCCTTCTTCAGTTTCGACGCAGTCGCCTTTGGCCCACAGTTCTGGGTTGCGTTCTGTCAGTGATTCTACTTGGGGCGTTCCTTCGCACTCGACTGCAATCGTCCCGTCGAAATCTGATCTTCATTTCGCTCGATACCACGCGGGCTGATCGTCTGGGCTGCTATGGATGGCAGGATGCGTTGACGCCAGTGCTCGATAGTCTGGCAGCACGAGGCGTGCTTTTTGAAAGGGCCTACGCGCCGGTCCCGCTGACGCTCCCTTCGCATGCCACAATGTTCACGGGGCTCTATCCCCCTGAACATGGAGTGCATAACAACGGGCAAGCGTCCTTGCCGGCGTCTCTGCCTACTCTTGCAACGGAACTGCAGGAGCACGGGTATGACACCGCAGCGTTTGTGGCTGCCTTTGTTCTGGACAAGAAGTTTGGACTGAGTCAGGGCTTCGATCATTACAACGATGACTTGTCTCAGGCAGACGACAGTCTGCATGGGCACCATCGGTATCGCCCCGGCCGAGTCGTTATCAATTCGGCCATGCAATGGATTGAACGCCGCAAGCAGACACCATTCTTCTGCTGGGTTCACCTTTTCGATCCTCATTTCCCTTATTTATCGCATCCGGATCGGTTCAAGGATCAGTTTACAGATCGGCCCTATGATGCAGAATTGGCCTATGTTGATCAGGAAATTGGACGCCTGTTTCAGGCACTTGAAGAGGCGGACCTGCTGGATTCAACGACGATTGTCATTGTGGGGGATCATGGCGAAAGCCTCAACGAACACGGCGAGCGGGCTCATGGAATGACGCTGTACGAGCCCGTGCTCAGAGTGCCTATGTTAATCGTCAATGCGCAAGGAAGCCTCTCGGGACATCGTGTGGAACAACCAGTTTCCCTCGTGGATCTGTTTCCCACATTGCTTGAGTCGCTGTTGGGACAGGCTGCTCCTCAGTGCAGTGGACGATCCTTGCGGCCTTTGCTGCGTGGTGAATCACTCGATCCTGGTGACTGCTATGCGGAAACCGACGAGCCTTTCCAAACGGCACACTGGGCTCCCTTGAGAAGTCTCATTGACTCTCGATTCAAATACATTCGCAGCCCGAAACCTGAACTTTACGACATTCAGCTCGATCCGGGGGAGTCGAAAAATCTGGCCGCCGCGAGACCCGATCTGCTTGAGGAAATGGATTCGCGGCTGACCGAGATGGAACATGCCATGGCGGATCGCGTCACGAACAAACTGGAGCTTACGATTCAGGAACGGCAGACTCTCAACAGTCTTGGCTATGCATCACCACGCCTCGCTCCGCCGTCGGAAACAGGAGCGTTACGAGATGTTAAGGACATGCTGCCCTGGTACAACCTTCTGAATGATGCCACAGAGATGATGGACGCCGGACGATACGATCTGGCGGAGCCCATACTTCGACAGATCGTTGCGGCGGACGATCAATACTTCATGGCTCACGGTGACCTCGGACGCTGTCTCCTGCGTCTCAAGAAAACCGATGAGGCAATCGGTCATCTGCAACGAAATGTGGAGCTGGATCCCGGTGCAGATCGCGTGCGGGCAATGCTCGGTGCTGCCTTATTCCTGAAGGGTGATTACACAGCGGCGGTTGACCAGCTGGAAACGACACTTCGACTGAATCCGGAACTCTACGAAACCCAATACAATCTGGGACTGTCGCTGGAAAAGCTGCAACGTAACGAGGAAGCCATCAAGGCGTATCGCGCGTGTTTGAAAATCGTGCCCTACTTTACGCCCGCTCAGCAGCGACTCGAAGAAATTGACGCTCGATAGTCTGCAAACCAGTGAACGTCGTCGCATGAAAATCGCATTCTTTGATGCGCATTGGTAAGAACGACAACTCGCACCCATGGAGAATTGCTCATTGCTGTCAGGGATAGACTCAATGGGCTGCCACATTTTCTGCCGGGTTCCGCCCAATGTGCGATTATAGTAGCCATCACTCTTCGAGTGATGAATGCCAGCGGCCGCTTTCTGCGGCCTTCGTCACTCGGAGAGTGACGTCTACTTTGTCAAATCGAGTGCCATTGGGCTCACGCCACGGGCAGAATCTGTGTCAGCCCTCCGGGCCTGAATCGCTCTCACGTTGTGAATTCGACATGTGCCAACCTCCGAAACTGTTTTGACCGATGCACATTCTGCGGTGAAGACTGCTTTAATTTGCGGCACTACGGATCGTTTCCAAAGCAACACATTGCTCCACCGCACTCAAAAGACCGATTCTCCAAGGGAGGCTAAGTTCCGCTCCGGTGAACGCAGAAGATTCCGACAAGCAGCTTGAGACAAACCAGCGAAGCTGAACACATCACCGTCGCCTCTCCAAACTCGCACACCGAGTGCAGCATCACAAGATCGACTTAATGAGGCATTTTTTACATTTAATCGATATATCTCGCGATTGAGATTGCCAATTCGCGAAAAATCTTGGCAACATTCATGCGATTCTTTGATTCCGCACTCACACAGGAAACCGCCCCAAAAAAATACGTCACCGTACCTTGACCAGACAATCGCTCCAAAATCTTCAAAACCTCAAGATTGGCATGGCTATTGCCTGTGGCAATGATTTGACGAGGAACAGGCCAGAAAACTTACTGAAGCGATGCTCTTCAAAAATCATCTGAGCCTTCCCAGCCGATCTGTGATTTTCTTCCAGCAGGTTCCGTCAGTTCTTTGTACTTTTTTAGGAGAGTGTTATGAAGGCTCGTCGTCTCGGTTTTACTTTGATTGAGCTTTTGGTGGTGATTGCGATCATTGCCATTTTGATTGCGTTGCTGTTGCCAGCAGTGCAGCAAGCTCGCGAGGCAGCTCGCAGGACACAGTGCAAAAACAACCTGAAGCAGTTGGGGATTGCTCTTCACAACTATCACGACACGTTCTCAACGCTGCCACCAAGTGCGATCGCCATGGGTGTTGGTGCAGTAGACTATTTCAACGGTGGTTCCGCCACTGCAGCAATCCCACGATTTCAAAACCTCAGTGGCTTTGTGCTTCTACTGCCATACATTGAGCAGTCCACAATGTATTCGGCGTGGAGTTTCAACAATGCAGCCAGCGCGTCGTGGGTTTATGGCCTGTATACTGCGGCTACGATGCAGGGAAGTGCAGACGTGAACGCGGCAATTTCGAAGACACCTCTCGCCGCCTTGACCTGTCCATCGGATAACGGGAAGCCAAACTACCCCGGGAAGGATAAGTATTACTCGATCAGTACGACAAATGAAGGTGGGTATCGTTCAAGTTATCAGTTCAGTTCTCACTATGCTGCGTACTATTACAATCATTACTGGAATGCAATTTCAATTCAGGAGCAGCGAGCTTTTGGTGAAGATCGAAAAACAAACTTCAAGGACTTCACTGATGGTCTTTCCAACTCAGTGTTGATGGTTGAGCAGACTCGCGAAAAGTACAACGGACAGATCGGTGGTTGGTCGTATACATGTCACGTGAATGGTGGTATCGACTTTACTCGTGACTGGTACCGTATTAATCAGTGGGATTATTACGGCAATCCTGCCACCTTTCTGCCGGGCAGACTCGGCCAGTGGATGACTGCGGGCAGCTTGCATACTGGTGGTGTTCAGGCGGTGCTCGGCGACGGATCAGTGCGATTCATCAGTGAAAACGTTGATGGAACGACTCAGAACCGGCTGGCCAAAATTTCGGACGGGCAGACTTTGGGCGAGTTTTAGTCCACGTTTACTTGGATGTCACACAGGATGATTTCGAATCGTCCTGTGTGGCAGGAGTGCTTGTCTAGTTGATTTTGTTGGGTATGTTTAAAAGGAATCTGAGGCGACGCAATGCTAAAAGGTAGTCTTCATCGGCTGATTTCTTCTGCCGCTCTTTTGGTGTTATTCACGGGGTGCGGTGAAGGAGTTGTTGAGCCAAATTGGCCAGATACTGTTCCTTGCGAAGGAACTGTCACATTTGATGGGAAGCCGCTGACAGATGCTCAAGTGCTCTATATTCCAGATGCCAGTACAACGGGCCAGGGAGGAAGTGGGTCTACCGATGCGTCCGGAAAGTACTCTTTGTCGAGTCGCAACGGTAAGGGAGAAACTGTCACGGGTGTGATTCCTGGTAAATACAGAGTGGCATTCAGTCGCATGGTAAAGGCGGACGGATCTGTGTGGACACCCGACCCGACGAATTCCAGCGGACCGGCGACCTTTGGTGCTCGTGAAGAATTGCCACTAAAGTATTCAAATCCCGCAAGTTCAGTCCAGCTGGCCGAAGTAAAAGCCGGAGGCCCTCCGATTGACTTTGCTCTAAAGAAGTAGCGCTCACTTTGTATCGCAGCGGAAGTATTGTTTTTTCGTCAAATACTTTGTTCTGCACGTTTCGAAGACTGGCTTTCATAAACCAGACTGTTTGGGTGACTAAAGTCATGAGACTGAGTCCCCGAATAGTGCTGGTTTTTTTGTTTGACGGCGTTCGCTGCGAAGGATCGATTCTGCCTCCTGCTGTAACACCGTGACTTAGTGCGTCAGCCAGAAGAGTTTCCGCTGGCGGATGAGGGAGCAGGCTGATTTTTCAAAGTTTTTTTCTGAGGTTTTCGGGACTGTAGGGCTGAGGTTGACAATTTCCGTCCCGATTCGAATCGCTTGTAGAAAACACGGCCTCCCATGGTGCATGCTTCAGGATCTATCTTGCGAATCGCCCCACGATACTCTGTGATCAGTGCCTTGGTGATTAGTGTCATTGCAATCGTTGGCTACTTCTGGTTTCGGAGCTCCGCACCAGTCAATGTGTTGCTGATCACGCTGGATACGACTCGCGCGGATCGACTCGGCTGTTATGGATACAATCCGGCAAAGACTCCAAATCTGGATCTGCTGGCAAATCGCGGAGTGCTGTTCGAACGCGCCTACGCTCCCGCCCCAATGACGTCACCGTCCCATGCGTCCATATTCACAGGATTATGGCCGCCAGAACATGGGGTGTTTACAAACGGGCAGATTGCGCTTGATGCCAGCCTTCCGACTCTGGCCGAGCGACTATCGAATGAGGGTTACGATACGGCAGCGTTCGTTGCGGCGTTCGTACTGCAGAGGAAGTTTGGTTTTCAACAGGGATTCAAGGTTTTTGACGATGATCTTTCCAAAGCCGCGTCAGATATTGATGTCCTTCACCAGTATCGCGACGGCCGATATGTGATCGATTCCGCGACTGACTGGCTGGACCGTCGAACAAAGAAGGACTCCACATCACCGTTCTTCTGCTGGGTCCATCTTTATGATCCCCACGATCCTTATCTCGATCATCCCGACGAATTTGGCAGCCAGTTTGCAGATCAGAAATATGACGGCGAGCTGGCCTATGTCGATCTGCTGATCGGCAGACTTCTGAAAAAACTGAAGTCCTTGGGATTAAGCGATAATACAATGATCGTCGTTGTCGGTGACCATGGTGAAAGTCTCGGAGAGCATGGTGAAGAGACACATGGCTATATGCTTCATGATTCGACTCTGCGCGTGCCGCTGATTATTGCTGATCCAAAACAGGCTTCGCCTGGCTTTAGAGTTCAGGCCCCTGTGTCCACTGTCAATCTCTTCCCGACACTGCTGGAAGCGGCTGGCATCACTCCTTCGCCAAAGCAATCTCCACTCAGTCTCCTTTCCGCACGGAAAGGAAGAGAGATAGCACCTCAGGTCTGTTACTCCCAGACAGAGGAACCCTATCTGCAGGCCTTCTGGTCGCCTCTGAAGGGTCTGACCACAGAGCGCTGGCGATATGTGCGGACGACCAAACCGGAATTGTATGACTTGCTGGCCGACCCCAAAGAGCTCGTCAACCTGGCAGAAAAAGAGCCGGATATGTTGATCGAGCTCGATGGCGAGCTGGCAGCTTTCGAAAGTTCGCTGGAACGCAGAAGCGGCAGCCAGGTTTCCTTGTCCAAAAGCGAAGAACGCGCCCTGCACAGCCTCGGCTATGCGGGCGGGGCCGCTGCAGCGTCGGACACCACGAACGCTGGTGAGCTGTTACCGGATATCAAAGATATGATTGGCTTTCTGAATCGCCTTCAGCGGGCAACCGAACTCCTGGAAAAAGAGTTGTTTGACGAAGCCATCGTAATTCTGGAGCCACTGGCAGGCGAGGTCCCCAATTTCCTGAGGGCTCGGCTCAACCTGGGAATCTGTTACTTACAATTGGGGAAATTCGAACAAGCAGCTGAATGGTGTGAATCGGCACTCGAAATCGATCCTAATTCAGGCGCGGCACATGACGTCGCCGGCTTTGCCTATCTCAAGCTGCGTGACCTTGAAAAATCCAGCAAACATTTTCAGCGCCTGCTCGAAGTGCAGCCCGATTCCGAAAATGGCCATCTCTATATGGGTGAGATCTTTCAACGCCAAATGCGTTTTGAACTTGCCATGCGGCATTACGCGGAAGTCCTGCGTATTAACCCCAGCAATACAGCGGCTCGGAATGCACTCACAGCACTCCAGTCGGCTGAGAGATGATGAACGATTCGAGCATTGGATCTGTTCAATTAAGATCATCCGGAGTAATGTCTCGCTGAGCAAGATGCCGAACGGCATACACGACAACTCGATCATCGTGAATTGAGAAAAGAATGCGGTGCGTGCGTTTGCCACCTGTGCCAACATTGAGTTGACGCACTGGAATGTCGAAGGATTCCGACTCCCTGGCAAGCGGATTACGCTCAGCATCCTGACCAAACTGTTGATGGCCGATTCAATGACAATCAACCATCGAATGGCTTCATCAAGCGACCGATTTTTCACGCGTGAAATCGCTGGCGATAGAGGGCAGGATCAACAGCAGCAGCCATCCGGGAGACATCCAGTTCAAGCGACAGAAAATCTCGAATCGATTCGGCGGTCTTCGTCGTACTTTGAACGAGTTCGCCATAAGGACAGTTCAGGACCTCAATATGCTTCTGCCGACTCAACCACTCGTCGACCGAGTGCAGATGTTTTCCAAAATGACTGGCCATTAAACCAGCGTCCGGGCCTGGCGGTTGACCGCGCCGCTGCAGCATCGTTTCCTGAGATCGCAGAACTTCCGAAAGATCCCGGCGAAGGAAGATGACTCGGTACTCAAAATTGGATGGCAGTTTTGGAAGCAGAAAGGAAATAATTTTCACCGCTTTGCCTTCGGCCTGAGGCAACCATGTGGCATCGCGTTCCAGTGATTTCACGGGCGCGAATTCCAGATAACCACGGGGATTGTCGGCGTCGGCGGCACGCAGATCGTCACACAGGATGGGATGGCCTCCCGCTGCCAACATCTGCATCACCAGCGATGTTCCTGAACGAGGCAGGCCGGACACGACTGTGATCATCGTTCTTTCCCGTTTTTACCAGACAGAATCATGCCAGACGGATGCCGAAGATTCGACCCAGCACAAGACTTAACAGCATCATGAGTCCAATGGACGCAAGGATCCAGGAAACTTCCTTCTTGCCCAGTGACATCTCGCGCGATGGATAAGTGACCTGTATTTTTCGAACCGGGCTCGATAATGCAAGAGACTTCTCCGACGGCGACAGCAGGCCAGACAATTGGCCGTCCGTCTGACGCTGCGGTGACAGTCGCGTCAGCTGAGTCCCACTCACAATCGTTTTTCGTTCGGTGACATCACCGATCTTCACGTCGATCCAGCCGAAACCTGTCTGGGATGCGACGATTCGCCACGCCATCTGATTGGTCGACGGAATTCGTACGACGGGCGAATCCAGCTGAAAGCCATCCGACAGCGAAAGCTCGGCCGGCGTCTGCAGGACCGGATAGTCGGCGTCAAGTTCGACCGTCAACACCGTGTGCTCGCCAACATGCAGCGGCCGCCACTGAAACCAGGATTCCAGCTGAGCAAAAATCAAAATTAGTGGAATCGCGCCCACAGCCATCGGTCGCAAAAATTGATAAACGTAAATCGCGTTGGCCCACAGAATCCTGCCGCACGCCGATAAGCTGATTCGCAGATCATGCTGAAACATCAGCAATTCCAGCGTCCGGGCGAGCAGCCTGTTGCGAGACTGACGGATCGCCTCCGCGTTGCTGGAAATGCGAAACAGGAACACAAGCACAGCGGCTGTTACCAACGACGAAACGAACATCGCGGGCCATGGAGACTGCGTCGTCCACGGTCGCATCAGCCCATCAAACAGCGCCGTCATTGTTCGATTCAGAATCTCAATCATTCAATGTATCCCAGTCCCTGAAGCCGTTTCCGCACTTCCTCCTCGGACTGCGCCTCCTGCACTTCGGCCGCCGTTTTCTCCAGGATGTGTGTGATGAATTCGTCAACCGAACTGTAGCCGGCAATTTGGGCAGCGCGTTTCAAAGTTTCATAGAGATTGCGTTCGATTTTGATTTTGGGTTCAAACATAAAGGATCTCAGGAAGAAGCCATGTGTTCTTAAAAAACTTGCAGAGTGTCTATTTCAATACTGATCCTGTCATCGATTCCGGAACCGCAGCACCAAAGGCCGTCAGAATGGTAGGGGCCAGATCTTCAAGCCGAGGCGCCGCGGTAGTTAGTGGGCGACTGCTGAGCAGCACGCCGGGTACAAACTGCGGATCAACGCAATGATCACCGCTCCATACATCCGAATTGTCCAGCACCAACTGCCGGGGGAAACCACCAAGAATCGTTTCCCACGACGCACGATAATGGCGATTGTAGCCAACAATAAGATCGGGCGCGAGTCCCACATGTGGGCCGGAATAAATTTCTGATGCTCGGAAGACGTTTGTGATTACCTGTTCGCCATTTTCGGGATCGCGAATTTCCACCAGCTTGCGAATGAGTTCCTGCTCCAGCTCATCGGCCTCCGCAGCGTCGACGAAGCCATATTTTTCGCGACCTTTGCGATTGATATACAGTCCGTTCAGGCCGAGTCCGAATGCTCGGGTTTTGTTCCAGTCGACATCGTGAAAGTTGGTCGAACCGGCGCGAACCGGCGCACTGAGAGTTCGCAGCAGACCGTTTTCGAGCAGCCACGAATTGAGATTGAACTGCCGTCGGAACGAAGTGAACCCATGATCCGACATGACGATCAGCCATGTCTTGTCATCCAGCTTATCCAGTGCCAGACCAATCGCGTGATCGACTTTCTCATACAGTGAGCGGATAAAGTCGCCCTCAGCAGCTGCCAGCTCTTCAGAATACTTTGGATGCCCCTTATCGATCGTCCGCCAGAAGACGTGCGAACTTAAATCGAGCGTGGAAAAATAGAAGAACAGAAAACCATTCTGGAAACGTGCCAGTTCGTGTTCAAAGAAACGCATGCGTTCGTCATGCACAAACATGGCCTGCTGCCGATACTCGCTCGCATCCAGTACTTTCGCCGACAGGGCGTGTGTGTCTTCGACCATGCCCTGCGTGTAGTAGTAGCCAAGTTCCTTCACAAGATGTTTTGAATAATCAGGCGGCGTTGATAAAGGCAGAGATGGGTTTTTCGGATCGATGTTCATCGGCGACACATACAGCCCGAACGGACGATGCACGCTCTTCAAATAGAAACGACAGATTCCTGAAGCTTCGACGACGTGCGGAATGAGCGGAAAACTGACAACGACCCAGTCGCTCCATTCTTTTTCTTTCAGGATCAGCGTCTGATCCTGAACCACAATCCGAATCACAGACTGATCGGGATCTCGATGAATGGTCAGCGGAATTTCGCTCTGTTCCTGTTTGGCAGAGAACTCATTCACGGGGCCACGCAATTTGCATTCCATGACATGATTGCGCATGGGAACTCGTTCAATGCGCCCGCCGGAAACATCGCGAGTTCGTTCCTTGATCTCATCCGTGAACCAGGTGAACGTTCCGTAGCCGCCTTGCAAATCGGGCGTTCCCATTCCGGCCAGAGTATTGGCTTCTCCCTCTGTCGGAGGAAAATTGGCGGGGACTCGAAAGACCGTGCAGGGAACACCGTGCTGTTCCAGTTCATTCCACAGCGTGGCCCCGTGTCGCAGGCTCTGAATTTCTCCTGCCGAAGTTGGCAGCAGAAAATTGCCAATCGAAATCGGTTTGCCTCCACGCACCACACGACTAATGGACTGATAGGGCAACATTGTCTCGGGATCGCGAGCGATAAAGTCAAAGATCCCGTGGCCACCAGGATTTGTCCCCGAGATAAAATTGGACCATGCCACAGGGCTTTGCGGCGGGTTGCTGGTCGCCAGCGGACTGAACGATCCCATCTCCATCAGGCGTTTGCAGTTCGGCAGTCGGCCTTCAGCGATAAACTGTTTTACCAGGCTGTGATCCATGCCGTCGACACCAAGCACCATCACACGTTCTGTGTCGCTCGACGGAATCCCGGTGGTCTTTCCAGCGCAACCCGAAGCAACTGCGAACGCACCAGCGGTCTGCAAAAATGCACGGCGTGTGAAGGCTGGCGGATTGTCTTTCACGGCTGAACCTGGTTTTCAGAAGGACGAGTTCATGAGAACATTTGGCGTTTGGGGGATCGTAGGACAGGCTTCCAGCCTGTCTGTTTGCAGAAGACAGGCTGGAAGCCTGTCCTACTTATTCACCGAGCGATCCTTACTTGTGGTCTCCGGCGACGAAGTCACGGCCGACGGAACACTGGGCTCTGTGAGATCCCACGGTTGTCCGTCAAAGTACTTTGCAAGTGGTACGCCGAACAGTTTCAGAATGGTGGGCGCGAAGTCCAGAATCGAAGGGGAGACGTTGCCGGGCAGTTTACGGTTGATCAGCAGCAGCCCGGGGACGAGAGCCGGGTCCACGCAATGATCGCCGCTCCACGGTCGATCGTTGTCTCGAAAAAGTGGCCCCGCGCATTGCCCGACGGCGTTTTCCCACGATGCCCGATATCCCTTTTCGTAGCCAACGATCACATCCGGCCCATTTGGTACGTAAGGCCCAGTGTATTCGTTGTGGCAGTTATGCACCTTGTGTACAGCCCGGCATTTTCTGTCGGGGTCCTGCAGATTGGTCAACTTGTCGACAAGTTCCTGGCGAAGCGAGGGCCCCTCGCCGGCCGAAACAATTCCCTTTGCCTCGCGGCCCGCCTGATTGATGTAAATTCCGGTCAGTCCAAAGGAGTACGCTTTTGTTCGCGACCAGTCGACGCCCGCAAAGTATTCGCCGGACTCAGTGGAGTCCTGCAGTGTCAGGTAGCCGTTGTCGCGCAACCAGACATTCAGATTGACGCCTCGACTGAAGTCACAGAAGCCGTGATCTGACAGCACAAACAAATAATCGCCGCTTTTCAGTTCCTTTTCCACGCGGCCGACAAGTTCATCCATTCGTTCATACATGTCGTCGATCACGTGACGATGCTTGTCAACATCGCGGCCCTGATTGGCTGGATGATCGGGAACACCGTGACGCCAGAACATGTGCTGAATTCGATCGGGCCCGTCGAACACGCAGACAGTCAGACCGCGCTGCATGCGGCGCAGACAATCAAAGAGCATGCTTTCACGTTCACGATGAATCGCCCAGGCCTGTTCGAGAAACGCGTCTTCGCCAACGACGCCTGAGTTCAGCCCCCAGGTGTCTTCTGCCAGCCCCAGAGTTCCGAAGGAATTGTGCAGTTTGGCGAGGTACATCGAAAAATAAAGCGGATGAGAAATTGGCATCGCCGGACGTTCGGGATCCAAGTGCACCGGCGAAACATAAAGGCGAAAATGAGGGGTCAGTGATTCCAGACGCAGCTTGCACAGACCTCGGACTTTTGTAAACCGACCGACGCGAAAGTGGATTTTCAGCCAGTCCGATTCCTTTTCCAGAGGCAGCACGATTTTTTTTGTCCCCGCACAAACCTCCACCTGCTGGCGATCTTCCAAAATGCGGATTTTCAAAAGGCACTCATAATCGGCCGGAGTCGCTCCCGCAGGTTTGGGTGGCCCCGGCAGCAGGGCCTCAATCTTGTCGCCAGACCTGGTCACGTGAATTCGCAGACCACCGGTTGTGGCTCGGACTTCTTCGATGTCAGAGGTAAACAGGGTGAAAGATCCCTGCGTCCCGCGCAGGTCGGGCGTACACATAGCCGACAACGAAAGCCCGAAAAATCGTTCGGGCGGAAACGTAATGGGAACTCGCAGAATCGTGCTGAAGACTCCATGATCGCCAAGAATCTTCCAGAACGGTTGACTCTTCCGCAGCATTCGGACGGTCGTGCCGCCGCCAAACCAGCGTCGCCAGCCTGTCGCAGCACCTTCCACAATGCGAGCCGAAGAGAGCTCGGGCAGATAAGTTCGCAGATCGCGATTCAGAAAGTCGTAAATATTGTGTTTGCCAGGATTCACTCCGGTTTGAAATGACGACCAGGCGACCGGCGAAATCGGCGGCAGCGTTGTCGCCAGGTCTGACATGTGGCCGGTGTCAGCGAGTCGCCGGAAATTCGGCAGTTTGCCATCCGCCATCAGGCGCCGCACCTGGCCCGGGTCCAAACCGTCCAGTCCGATGACAATAACGCGACTGGCGAGCGGTTTCAGGTTCAGGCGAATGCGGCGGATAAAAAGGATCAGGACGCGTATCGGCCACGTCAGAATCGAAAGCAGCAGCAAGCCCAGCGCGGCGAACAAAATCAGAAACGAGCCGAGAAACGTGATCCCGGCGCCTGGACCGATGTAGGCCGGCAGAAAAACGGATTCGAACAGTGACACGCAACGCCTCTGGGATCGAGCAGATCGACAACGTCAAATGAAAAACCGGAGCGATTGCGTCTGATCGTAGTGCAAAGACTCCGCCATTGCATCCGCAGGCTTCTTGCGAAAGGCCGGCTGCCGGTCGTGTTCTCGCGCCTGTGACCGCGGCAGGAAGTAACGGGCACGAAAAAAATCGGCACGGATAAACACGAATGGCGGAGTGTAGTGGCAAGTGCGGGCGACCGAGGGAGCGACTGTTCGGGAGCGGCAGTCCCATGACAGTCGATTAGCCATCACTCTCCGAGCGATGAATGCCTGGGGCCGTGTTTTGCGGCCTTCGTCACTCGGAGAGTGGCGCCTACTTTGTCAAATCGAGTGGCACTGAGCTCCGGCCGCGGGTCGGTGGCGTGCGGGATTTATCGCTGACTCGAACGTGCCACTGCGGACAGGCGGTCTGTTGATTTAGTAGGACAGGCTTCCAGCCTGTCATTGCTTTGAAGCAACCAGTCGGTTTTCTGAAATGAATGTCAGGCTGGAAGCCTAACCTACGTAAAATGAGCAATCCCCAGGGAACTCAGCCGTCTGCTTCCTCCAGCGTCCATGCTGGTTAATGGAAGCAGACGGCTGTGGCCTTTGCAGGCCGTCCTGAGGCGATTCGCATCCATGCTATCGCGAAATTCCGCTAAGCCCGGTAAAGCGCGCGGCAGTTTCTCTGGTTGAGTGCTTTCGGCGGCTTATTGCCACGTCCAACACAACTCTCGCAAATTGCGAGTTTAAGAGTGACTCTTCCATGAGTCACGTTGTCGCAATCAGACCCTGACCACCTCACAAGAACCGTTTTCTAAGACAGAGGCAGGTCCAATGCTTCGGCCGTCAGTGCATCAAACTGCGACGCGTTCTGAGACAGGAATGAATCCCACCGTTCCTTGTCCCAAATTTCAACGTGATCATGAACTCCGATCAGAATCACATTGTGTTTCAGCTCAGCCATTTTTACCAGTCGATCGGGAATCCGAATTCGCGACTGCTTGTCTACCTGCACGCGTTCTGCCTGCGAGTAGTACAACCTGAGAAAGTTTCGAACTTGAACTCGCCCGGTGGATACACTGGCCATCTTCGATGCAAAGGCTTCAAACCCCGTTGTCGAATACATGGACAGACATCCTTCGTTTCCCGGTGCGAGAAAAAACTCTTCCGAATCGGCTTCCCGAAAACCGTCCCGCAATGGCCGAGGAATGGCGAGCCGAAGCTTGTCGTCCATCGTGCGTTCAAAGGTTCCTGTGAGTGCCATTGGAAGAACTCAAACTCTGGTCGTTCACAGGTTTTGGCAGAAGCCCACACGGCTTCCCACTTCTCCCCACAAACCACCACTGGCGGGCAATTTAGCTATCAGATTTTCCCCGTCAAGCGGAGGATGCGTCTGCTTATGCAGCGGTGTGCTGTGCATGTGACGCAGATCCATACAGGCGATTGGGATAAATGATTTTTGCCTTTTTTAAAATTCGTTTTTTTCGGACCGCAGTGCTGTCTGGCCGGCATCGTCGAACGATCGAAAGTCGCTCGTTTGCCTCGACTTCAGATTTTCCATAACATCAAATACAAACACAACTTATGAAGACTCTTAAATCTCCGAAGTGCGATGTTGGACACCTCTGGCAGACATCGCAGGGCTTAGAATCCCGAACTTCAGAACAGCAATTTGTGGTTGACACCGAGGCTCAACACAAAGGCTTGTGATGAACTCAGCGGGGGCTCATCGGCGTCTCAGCTTTGTCTTCCGGGGGGCCGCCAATCGGAGGTGCAGTTTTTATTCTCCACCGCCCGGGTATAGTCCCTCCGTGCCGCGCCAGAAAATGCCGGGGCGGGGACGGGGCAGTTTCAAGCGACCAGGACGAGTCGATGAATGACGATGCAGTAAGAGTCAGGCAAATTAATTGGAGGACCGCTGTTCCGTCACTTCGGCTGTTTGAAATTTTCCCACTGGCCCTCAGCGTGCAGTGCCTTCTTCCTGCCTTCATCGGAACCGTGGCACTTGCCGCCGTCACGCAGGGCAGCGCGGCCTGGCCCGGTCCACTGCAGGAACTTGCTGGGTCGATTGCTCTGCCGCTGCCTGTGGTCCGCATCGCGGATGATGCGAAGCAGTTGCTGATCCATGGCACTCGCGCGGGCATGGCGCCTTTGGCAAGATTACTGTTGTCGCTTCTGGTGCTTGGCGTATCAGGAATTGCTGTGAGCCGTGCGGCTGGGATCCGCTTTTGTCGTGACTCGCGGACCGGTGCCATTCGATCAGTTTGGCATTCGCTGAAATCCTGGAGCAGCATGCTGACTTCCACAGCAGGACTTCTCGGTCTGTGCCTGGCTGCTCTGGTTTTTTATCGCCTTCTGACAACGACGATGTTGGTCGTCTGCGGACCGAGCGGCTTATGCGCATGGCTGAGTGTCACGCTGTGGCTGACGACGATGGGAATTCTGCTGGCAATGGGCATCATCAGCGTCGGGTGGCTGCTTTCGCTGGCCTGCATTGGTGTCGATGCGTGTGATGGACCGGAGTCGCTCAGCAGAGGCATTTCTTATGTCCTCTCCCGCTTCTGGATGTCTGGCTGCTACGCTTTAATTCTGATGATTTTCCTCTGGCTGGCCGGGCAGATCATGTCATCGGTTGTGAGCCATGCGATCGAGTTGGCTCAGCAAGCCGCAGCAACCCGCAGCCCAAGCTCGGACGACTCCGCAACGTTGATCGGCTGGTTTCGAGCCCTCCTGGTCGAAACCGTGAAGCTCAGCATATTTTTCAGCGGTGTCACGATTGCTTATGTGTTGTTGCGCCACTTTGAAGACAACGTGGATTTCAGCGAAGCGAACGCCGGCAAAAAGATCGGTTAAACGCAATACCGTTCAAAAAGTCAATGGCCCGCTTAGGCACTGGGTTTGAGGATACGGGCTTCCAATAGATTCAGGAGTGTTATTCTTTTTTTTCAATGCACCGCGTAATTACTGGTTTTGCTCGCAGCACAGTTAGGTTTACCCCGTGGCAGACAGTGGCGTCGCGTTGGGCCGACATACCATGATCTTTCAGGCCGGGACACAAACAACGTTGGCGCTTCGGGCGGGAAACATTGCGCTGACCCCCGTCAGCAACGGGTTAAACAGTTTTTCATTGATTCATCCAGAACGGAATTCCAGCAATCCCTTCAGTAAAGCGGGGCATTGTTTCGAATGACTCTTCAACCGTTCCGCGCTCTAAAGTCCGATTACAGCAGATCGACGATCTCAGTGTTCAGCAAATCGGTGATAACATCATCGACCGCTCGAAAGTACCAATCGTTCCCGGTGCTGCCGGTGATCGTATCGACTTCGTTGGAGTCATTCAGAACACTGACGCCGGCCTTGAGTGAAGCATTAGAAGGTCCGACGCCGGCGCGTAGATTCTGGATTCGCTGCGCATAGGTTCGTACGGATGTCCATTCCGTTCGAAACGCGTTAAGACCGCCGAGCAGCGCGTCTGTCTGGAGCTGGCCGCCTATAACAATGTCGTCATCAGTTCCTCCGAGCAGTATATCCAGCCCATTACCGCCGATCAGAAGATCGCGTCCTGCGACACCTTCAAGTCGATCGTTGCCATCAAATCCGACGAGGATATCATGCCCGGAATTACCCACAATGCGGTTCGAAAGGCTGTTTCCAAGCAGCGTATCTCCGAGTGATCCGCCGAACACATTTTCAATCGTGTTTCCCGCGCCGAGTGTCAACGACAGGCCAGCGTTGATGACCTGAAGTTCTGCAATCGCCAGATTGATCACGATGGCCCGTGTCGTCGTGGAACTGAAATTCAGCCCATCAATTCCTCCGCCCGATTCATCAACGGTATCGCTTCCCAGCGCAAGATCGGTGTCGAACAGGTACATGTCGGCTCCTGGGCCGCCGATCAGCAGATCATTGCCTTCACGACCCATCAACCGGTCAGCGCCCGGCCCACCGTTCAGAGTATTGTTTCTCGCGTTGCCCGTGAGCGTATCGTTCTTTGATCCGCCAATCACATTTTCAAGGACATTGCTGCCGGAAAGAGTGAGCGTCAGGCCTTCATTGATCACCTGAGCGCTGGTACTCGACAGATCAATCGCGATTGACCGTGTTGTGGTGAGTCGAAAGTTAAGCAGGTCTCTCAGGCCAGCGGTATCCGTGACCGTGTCACTTCCCAAAAACGTGTCAGCATCGAAAATATAAGTGTCGTTTCCACTTCCGCCGGAAAGCTGATCCGCACCACCTCCGCCGGTCAGCGTATCGTTTCCATCACCACCAAGAATCGTTGCCGGAATGGTAATCTGACTGTCGACGGTCAGGCGATCAGCTCCAGCGTATCCATCAATGGCCAGGGCTGCTACGGCGGAAAAGTTAAACGAGTAATTCACGCCGTTTCGTAACACATTCACCTTTTCCTCACCGAGCGACGTGACTTTTTTTGTGACAGAAATAACGTCGGCGAGGTTCGTACCGCGGATATTCAGCGTCGTGCCGTTGAGCTGCACAGGCTGAGCTGTGGTCGCGTCGAAGTCCGCTTTGATATTCAAAGTGTTCACGGTCACTGTCTGAGTCAGCAGACTCGGAACACCACCGACCGTGAATGAGGCTTCCACCGAATAGCTGCCGGCCGGAACAATGATCCCGTAACCGCCGGAAATGCCGATGGTCTCTGTAAATGTGGCCCCGTCGCTCAGCCTGCGAGCAGTGACGGTCCCGGCTCGAACAGCTTCGCCGATGTCGTAGAAATTGGAATCGTTGGTATCCGAATAGACCACGCCCGTAATAAACGGATTCAGGTTTCGTTGTCCAAACAGTTCGGTCACCAGCGTGGCATTGCTGCCCGCGAGACCATAAGCACCGTCACGAATCCCGACGCCGACTTCTTCAACACTGTCTCGTAAAATGTTGACTCGATGCCCTGCGCTTTTGAAGAGCAGCTCATGCGCCTTCAGAGTCTGCGCCGTTGGGTTTGCGGTCCCAAAGTAACCGACATAAGCAATGTTTTCAGCGATCAAATTCCAGTTGTAACCGGCGGCCGTGGCACGTCCGCCGGCGGTGGTGCTATCCGGATTCGTGTGAGCAAAAAAGTTTCGACTGAGCATGTCAAGCGAGTGAGCGACGGCCACATTTTCAAGTGTCTGGTGAGCAGCCAGAGGTTGTTTGGGAACCGTCGAAATCGTATTCGCAGCCAGATTCTGATTGAGCGAAATTCCATACCGAGTCGCTTCTTCGGTCGGATTGGCTCGCGCCCGATTCATGAGTTCCAGCATCAACTGTTCGCTGTCGCTCATGTTGACCACCGTCAGCAGCAGTCGCGATTCCAGACCGTCAATCGCTCTGACCGCGGACGAGCGGAGTGAGCAACTGCTGCGATGGAACCGACGGCACGGGCGGCTGAGGAAGCGAAACGGCAAAGAAGTGAGTGATAGCATAGTTGGGATTACCGCGTTGCTGGTAAACATATTCGATTGAGCAGCCAGACCTGCTGCATTTCAGGCCCTGATCCACTTTAGTTCCCAAACCCAGTGTTGAAAGTCCTGGACGGCTCATTGCCAGGACAGCAGACGACCGGGAAGCGATTATTACAGGTTGTCGCTTTCTACCACGATTCCGAAAGTCCACAGGCTGGCAGAAAAGGAAAAGTCGGCCTGTTTTGCCGTCCCTGCCCGCATAAGCGGCATACCGGCAGCCAGAGGAGTTTATTGATCCGCAAACAAAACGATTGATGGAATCCAGTACGGCAAGGAAATGTCAGGCGTAAACGATAACCAGTGCTGTCCGCAGATCGAACAACGACTTTGGACCTCGCGTTGGGACTTCGCTGTCCGGCAATTTTTGCCATTGGCGTTGGTACGCGTGGGTTCCGTGAGAATACGTCTTCGCTCGACTGGCTGCACTTTGCCGACTGTGCCACATTTTCCGAAGATCTTTCACACGAACCGGCCGTGTGGCATCCGATAAGCAACCCAGGTCAAGTTTTCCGCGCCCAAAGGATCGGGGCTCTGCAATGACTGTTCGAATTTTTCACGCGCATCTTTTCCTTCTGGCACTTGCCGTCACAGGCGCTCTGCAGGGCGTAGCCTGCGGCAGCGAAATTCCCTGGTCGACGGACATTGAAGGGTCCTTGCAGCGCGCCTCTGCGACAGGAAAGCCGGTGCTGCTGGAATTCACTGCGTCGTGGTGCGTCTACTGCAAACGCATGGAGAAAACGACTTTCGTTGATCCGGCCGTCGTTAGTTTTGTCAATGAGCGATATGTGGCGGTCAGGGTTGATGCCGATCAGCACAAGCAGCTTGTGACGGATCTTGCCATCAAAGGCTTGCCGGCAGTTCTTGTCGTTTCACCTGACCTGAAGATCATTGAACGTATCTCCGGCTTTCAAACGCCCGAAGCTTTACTGACGAAACTCGGCCAACTCCCGGCAGGCAATAAATCAGCCAACGTAAGAGTGGCTGCCCGCAGGCAGCAGCCAGCCGCAACGGCCACCCCGTCCACTTCACCAAAAGCATATGTGAATCCTCGCACGAAGCCGGAAGAACTCGCCTTGGAACCGGTGGAACTTCCGCGCAAGCAAACTGTTTCCGCCAAAACAACCGTCCAGGCGGTTTCGCAGCCGACCGTGCCCAGCCAGCCAGCATTGCAGGATGCTGCGGCCGACGAAGATTTCTTTGCAACGATCAACTCCGAAGAGCCCGCGGAAGATTCCAGTGGCCGAGCTACGTTGTCTGACAGTCGTCCAACTACGGAAAATCCAGCCAGGGAAACGAAAAGTCAGCCTGCTTTTGACGGAACCTGCATCGTGAATGCAGTTGAAAACCGGGAAATCGCTGCGGGTTCGCCAGGCTATCAGCTGTTCTACCGCGACCGGTTGTTGTTTTTCAGCAGTGCCGAGAACAAACAGAAGTTCGAGGCTCAACCGGGGAACTACTGGCCGATGCTGGATGGATTTTGTCCCATCACGCTGCTGAATGAGGAGCAGGAAGTTCAGGGCGACCTGCAGTTTGCCGCCTTCTTCCGCAAACGTCTTTGGTTCTTTACGACCGAAGAACATCTGCGTCAGTTCCTTGATGATCCGGCGGAAATTGTTGAGGAAGTCGATGCGATGATGCAGTCAACCAGCGAACGTTGATCGGCGATTCCTCAACCGTCACCGAGCCAACGGACTTCGCCAACGGGTTAGGATCGCTCGATCAATAAGTGTCTGATCGTTGCCTTTCGCTCCGCGAATGAACGCTACTTTCGCGGAGCGAAAGGCGACAATTATTGATCGAACGAGGCTTACTCAACTTTCCTCAGGCTTGTCACAATGTGATTGAGAGCCGCGGGAGCCATCCGATTGAAGTAGTCCCACGAGTGGCCTCCGCCGGTCGTTTCCAAATCCCGCTCATGCAAAATGCCGGACGAAGAAAGCTTCATCCCCAGCCGCGCCGCGCCATCGAACCATTCCGTGTCCGCAGGATCGCAGCAGAAGAACTGGTGACGTGGCCAGGCCAGTGGATGCAGATTGAGCACCACGGACGCCTGCCGTGCTGATTCGGCGTCAGGAAACATGGTGTCCAGAGGAATGCCTGAGCCGTAGAGCTGAAAAAAATCCACTGCTGGAGAAATCGCGGCCACGACCGGGAACTTTGATGCGTATCGATAGGCCAGCTGCTGAACTCCCTGGCCGCCCATGCTGATGCCCAGCAACGCAATCCGTGGAGGCCCAATCGCAAATTTCTGTTCGATGAATGGCAGGCCAGAATCCAGCAACCACTGCTGCGGAGTCTGCTCCGAATCGAACTCTTCACAGACAACATCCAGCCACCAGCTTCGGCCTCCATCCGGACAGACGGCCGCAAGGTGATTGTCCTGAAGCAGTTTTGTAAAGACACGGTTTTCGTTCAGCAGAATACGGCCGTGACCATGCAGAAACAGGACGACCGCAACGGGCGGTGTTTCCCCGGCTGGCACAAAAGTGTCGATCCGACGTCCATCGAGGGACTCGGTGGTCCAGCGAGCCAGCAATGCTTCGTCCGCCTGGAGCTCGGCAACGCGCTGAGCCTCACGCTCGGCTTCTGTCGGAGACTCATCACCACCAAACATTCGTTTCAATTTATCGAACATGAGTCATCAAACTGTCTAAAAAAATCAGCAGCTTCACAGGACCGAGCAATCGAAAACGGATCTTCCCTTTTCTGTGCCTTTAAACACAATACCGTTCAAATATTCCTAGTAGCAGGCACATTCCATGTGCCGCAGCCCCAAGAAGAACAGTGTTTTCGCAGCCCGGCGGACGGCACACGGGGTGTGCCTGCTACTTTTTGAACGGTATTGCCTTTAAGCATGACCAGAACTTAAATGACCAGTTCTGCCAAGCGGCTCATTGGCATTTCATCACTTTGCCGGAAGAACTCACGCGATGACTGAATGCAATCCCGAAATTCCCACAGATTCCGTGCCTCTGACCGAGCCTGCTTCTGAAACATCCACCGGCGATCAACTGCTGACCAGACTTTTCTACGGGCTTTCTCTTCCCGAACGGTTTGTGCGAAGCGCTGTCGGGATAACGGCCGGCACGGCAAAAGAGATCGCTGAGTTTGTCGTTCCACAGGCGTTTCAGGATTCCAAAAGCTACGAAGTGGCCGTCCGGAACTCGCTGAATTTTCTGCTGGCCAACGTCGCGACCCTGGCGACTGACAGCCCAGCGAACCCAGCGGCTTCCCTCGCCAGCGCGGCAGCCACGGACGCGTCGGCGGTGAGTAAGGCAAACGCAGATCCAGCCGCGGGCAATCCCGGGCGATTTATCGCGCGGAAAGCCGTGGGCAGTTTTATTGATATCGCCGGACTCGCCACTTTGCATGTCTCGCCGCTGTGGATTCTGGCGATTGTCAGCGATGCGGCTTACGGAACGAAGACGTATCTGCATGAACTGGCTCAGGAACTTCAATCACAGGGCCTGATCGACGACAGTTCCACAATTCACCGCGTGGATGATTTGTTTGAAGCGGTCAAAAAGGCCAGCAGCAGCGCTGCGAACAATTTCGATACACCGCCCCTGTCACTGGACGAACTCCGGACGAGCTTCGAACAGACTCGAAAGGCGCTGAGCGAAGTTGATCCGGCGCTCCTGATTCCGGAAGCCGAAATCGGCCGCATCTGGATGGACATGAAGCAACTGGCCGCGTCAGAACAGATCAGCCTGCTGGGCGTGTCAGGCGCAGTTGCCATGCAGGCGGTGGAATCCATCCGAAAGGTTTCTCACGGCAGTCTCACCGGCCTTTTCGTGGCTGGGAAAATTGTGAACCGAAACATCTTTGGCCATTACGTGACCGCTCTGAGTCAAATTCGCCGACAGGGGCTGTGGGCTTCTGTCAGAGACACCTATAGACCCTACGTTGGCCTCGCCTGGGGCAACTTTACAGCGTCTCGCAAAACCTGGACGGAGAAGGTGTTGAACCCGGGGCTCTTTTCAAAACTCTGGGCCATGATCACTCGACCATTCCGAGCAGCCTCGTCCTCGTGAAGCTTTCCGCGACGTGTCGGACTGAGCCGGTCTTTATCAGGCCGGATTAAAACAGCAGTCCGCCGTCGTCATCTTCCGGATCGGGCTTTGCCGTCTTGCGAGACGTTCTTGCAGCATCGGCGGAGGCGCTTCGCTGGAATGTGGACGTCGCATCAAAATCCTCGGTCAAAACTTCACCCTCGGCAGAAAGCTGCGTCACCAGTTCAATTCGCTGCGCGGCGACATCGAGCTTTCGATGACAGGTGCGCAGCAATGACATGCCTCGCTCAAACTGAGCCAGTGACTCATCCAGCGTGACCTGTCCGGATTCCAGCCGCGAGACAATCTGGCTGAGTTCTGCCATCGCCTCTTCCAGTCCGATTTCCGATGCACTGTCAGCTTCCGCCTGAGATTTCCGCTTGGCCATTTGAACGTCAACTTCCTCAGGAGACCATAGGGCCTCTGACTTGGCTCTTCCTGTGACGGAAGACGATGATGAAACAGAATCCGACAATGATCGCAGTCGGATGTGATCGACCGCATTTCGAAATAAAGCCTTCACGGGCTGAATTTCAGAAGTTTAGCACGATCTTCCGCAACACACAAATTTGACGTCACTTGTACCTGTCTCCCCGGTTCAGGATAATCTCAACTCGGACGGCGGAAATGTCTAACCGCAACCTCCGTCTCCCCACCTGGTCGGCTTGGCCTTTCACGTTTCCCGCAACGTGCTGAGCCGTTCATCTGTCCCCCATTCTCGAGGCAAGAATCCATGAAACTGAACGCATTGATTTTTGGAGCATTCCTGATGACAGCTGTCGTGTCCGCCGCTGAACCGGTTCCTGAACCCTTTGGCAAAACCAAAGGTGGCGAAGCGGTCGAGATCTATACTCTGAAGAATAAGACCGGCCTGGTTGCCAAAGTGATGACTCGCGGAGCCACTCTGGTGCAGCTGCATGTCCCTGACCGCACTGGAAAATCGGCCGACGTTCTTCTGGGCTTTGACAACGTCACCGGCTACGAATCAGAAGATAACCAGTACTTCGGCTGCACAACCGGTCGAGTCTGCAATCGCATCGCCAAAGGCAAATTCACGCTCGAAGGCAAAGAATACACGTTGGCGATTAATAACGAGCCCAATCATCTGCACGGTGGTGTTGCCCGCAGCCTGGATAAAGTTATCTGGAAGGCCGCGCCATTTGCAGATGAGAAAGGGCAGGGCGTGACGTTCAGCTTCACCAGCCCCGATGGCGATGAAGGATATCCTGGAAACCTGAGCGTGACTGTCAGCTATTTTGTTCCGACGGATGCTAACTCCATCTCAATCTCTTACACGGCGACGACGGACAAGGCAACTCCTGTCAATCTGACAAACCACGCCTATTTCAATCTGGCAGGCGAAGGCAGTGCGACGGTTCTTGATCACAGTCTGCAGCTGAATGCGGACAAGTACACGCCTGGGGATGACACGATGATCCCGACCGGCGAAATTGCCAATGTCGAAGGCACGGATCTGGATTTCCGTCAAAGCACTAAAATCGGCGAGCGTATTGAATCCATCGGGAAGACTGCGGCGATTGGCTATGACCATAACTTTGTGCTGAATGAGAAGAAGGCCGCAGAATCCATGACGCTGGCGGCTGTCCTGGTCGAAGCTCAGTCCGGGCGTAACATGAAAGTGACAACGACCGAACCCGGCATTCAGTTTTATTCGGGCAACTTCCTCAAGGGTCAAACAGGAAAAGGCGGCACGGTTTACGCTCACCGCAGTGCTCTGTGCCTCGAGACTCAGCACTATCCGGATTCTGTGAACCATCCGGACTTCCCGACGACCATCCTGAAGCCGGGTGCAAAGTTTGAGTCAAAGACGGTATATTCGTTTGAGATCGAACAGACTGATGCAAAGAAGTAAGCCTCCGTCGAATGTGTATTTTAAGTCTGGCGTGAAGCCCGGCTTGTGTAAAAAGCCGAGCTTCGGGATTGTCGCTGGACGATGATCCTGAAAGTTCTGTCGAAACATCCTGGGCGTGGTTTCTCAGAGCAACTGAATGACCCAAAACTGAATGACTAAAGAGAGATCGGTATGTGGCCGGAAGGTGAATTAACTCAGGAACTTCTGAAAGGCGTGGCAGACGGTGATGCGTCGGCAATGAATCGTCTGATGGACCGGCATCGCGAAGCCGTTCGTCGGATGATCCAAATGCGACTGGACCACGCGGTGGCTCGACGCGTCGACGCGAGCGACGTTGTTCAGGACGTGATGATGGAGGCCTCCCAGCGTCTCACCGCCTACATGGCGAACCCAACCATGCCGTTTCATCTTTGGCTGCGGCAACTGGCCAAAGATCGCATTATCGACATGCACCGACGACATCGTGCAGCGCAACGAAGATCGGTGGATCGCGAACAAAATCTGAGCAGCCTTGGCTCCGACGAACAATCGGCCGCCGACCTTGCCGCGCTGCTGAAAGATGCCGAGCTGACTCCCGCCGCTGCTGCGCTGCGAAAAGAAATGGAAGAACGTTTTCTGGTGGCTCTGGATCAGCTCGAGGAAAATGACCGCGAGATTGTTATCATGCGTCACTTCGAACACCTAGGGAACAGCGAAGTCGCCGAAGCCCTGCAGCTCAGTGCCCCTGCGGCCGGAATGCGGTATCTGCGTGCGATCCGACGGCTGAAAGAGCTGCTCGGCGGCGACGCCTCTGAAAGCGGCGGATAGTGCTTTTCTTTCCGTCGAATCTCCGCCGGGGCAGTAAGCACCCACGCACAAGTTATTGGGAATAATTCGTTTAACGGCGAGCCGGAGGCGTAGGCAAATTAACAGAAGACTGACGCCTTCGGCTTGCCGTTAAACGAAGAAACTTTTGCACGGGTGCTTAGGTTCAGACTGCATTTGGCGACGCGGAGAGAGCACGCATTTAAGATTTAAGATTTAAGATTTAAGATTTCAAATCGCCAATCGCCAATCGAAAATCGCAGATCGAAAATCAACCCACAGCGGCTTTGTGATCGTCGTCGGTCGACTTTGCTTCAGCACGAGTCAACTTTTGGCGTAGTCGCTGCATTCCGCGAAGCCACCGATCGTAGTCTTCGGTCTTCAGTCGAAAGAAGTCGAGCACCTGAGGGTGCGGCAGAATGAGAAACAGTTCCTTTTGAATTCCTTCTATCACCGCCCCGGCGGCCTCATCGGCACTGATCGCATGCAGATGCAGATAACGATGGATGGGGTCCGAATCATCCAGCATGTCTGTTTCAACTCCCAGCGGACAGACGCAGGAGACTCGAATGCCGCTGCGGCCGTAACACACCGACAGCCATTCTGCCATTGCAACGTCCGCATGCTTGGTCACCGAATACGACGCGGAACCAATTTCGGTCATCACGCCGGCTGCTGATGCAGTGTGCACGAGGTAGCCTTCACCACGCTCCAGCATGTGAGGAATAACAGCTCGTGCCGCGAACAAACGCGACATTACATTCACATCCCACATCCGCTGCCAGTCTGAGTTGAGCGATTCCAGCCCGCCTTTGACGGTGATCCCGGCATTCGAACAGAAGATGTCGATCCGTCCGCCGCTGCTAATCGACTGTTCCACCAGATGCTGCACGTCCAGTTCATTGGCAACGTCGCATCGAACGGCCATCGCCCGAGAACCAACCGCCGCCGCAACCTCGACGGCCGCGCGTTCATCGCAGTCGGAAACAACCACCAGGTGAGCCCCTTCGTTCGCAAATCGATGACAAAGCGCCGCTCCGATTCCTCGGCCAGCACCCGTCACAACTACAACTCGATCTTTGACTTCCATGTGAGCAGCAGATCCCGGGCAGAAATTTCTGCCAGACAATTCGAAACACAAAATCCGTCTCAACCGCCGTCCGGTCAGAATCTCTTTGCCACCCAAGCGGCAGAATTCGCAATGAATGCTGTTGGGGGAGTCCAGATGTTGACAGATAAACTTTCGGACGGAAGGTTAGCGAAATCGCCTGCCGGCCGCGATTGCATTTTTCCTCCTGAAGCGCCCGTAACTGACACATTCTCAGACGCTTTTTGCGGGCACGTTTCTCTCTGGATTTGCCCGACGTTCCCCCAGAAAAACATCGCCGCATCCGAGCCCCTATGAACCCAATTGTTTATCACATCGTCAGCGGCATTCGTAAATCTGTCAGCGTCGAACAATCCAAAGACACATCTTTCTTCGGCAATAGCTGCCGAATGGACGATGTTCCCCATACAACAGTCACTTCATGGTGAAGAACATGTCCGTCTCTCTCTCCGGACTTTTGCTGAGCCGACTAATTGCCGAAAAATCAATGTGCAAGTCCGGGTGAGCAGCGCGGCAGGAGGCCAGGGCAGCAGGTTTAAGCATGGAGGCAGTGAAATTGTTGGCGGTGGATCTCACGTTCTCAGGCAGAACTGTGGCGGTCGGCAGGCTGTGGCCGGCTCTGCTGCTGACCGTTACCTTCGTTGGTTGCGCCTCGGGTCCAAACCCGTATCAGCATCTGACGGCCCGCGATGAACTGCGGGAATCTTCTGATGCAATCACCTTCAAATATGGCAAGCCCAACATCGTTCTGGACGGCATGCAGAAGGTCGTTGAGCTGCCTTCGCGCCTTCTGCTGGGCGGACGCCTGAGCGACAATCATACGCCATCCGAAGAGACTCGCGAGACCCTGACGGACTACATGCAGCAGAACAACATCGCAGACGTGCTGGTCATGGTGAATCAGTACGATCCGCTGGGCGAATGGAAGAGGCTTTACGAAAACGATGAGATTGCACCCGTCTGGAAATACACTGCCGGCACCTTCACCATGATCAACTACATGATCATGCCCGGCCGGGTCCTGAAAAGAGACGACTACAATCCGTTCACAAACAGTCTGTATGTCAATTCCGGTCGCCTGTCGGATTCCCTGCATGCGGCCGCGTATGCAAAGGACGTTCACAACCGCCAGGCATCGGGCGCCTACGCGGCGGTCAACACTCTTCCCCTTGTGACACTGTGGAAGACGACTCGCGCAGTCAACGACGTCGTCTGTTACGCTCAGGCTCAAGACAACTGGCAGTTGGAATCTGGAGTCTACCGCGATCAGTATCCCCAAGCCGTGGTCGAGACCATGGTGCCGGCTGGATTCTTTATGACTCCCGTCGCCAACATCGCACTGGCTGTCAGTGGAGGTGCCGTTGGATATGCTGTCGGACGGACTGTGGAACAGCAACGCCAAGCGGAACGCAAAGCGGCCGAGGAAGCCGAGTCTGGCGATGAAAAATCCGAAGAATCTCTGGTAAAAATGGCGGCCCACGAAAACGTGGTTGAAGAGGAATCCCGGGATCCGCGGCGGGAAAGACTGGATGACGATCGAAGCAGCCGACGGGAATGACCGCGCCGGCTGTCAGAAACCAATGAATTCCGAAGCCCGCGACTTCATCGCGTTTACTTTTCGGAGGCGTCGTCTTTCTTCAGCATCTCTTTGTAGCGCTTCTGGAACTTGCTTACCTTCGGGCCCACAACGGCCTGACAATAGGGGTTGCCTGGATTCTGAGCGAAATAGTCCTGGTGATAGTCCTCAGCCGGGTAAAATTTCTTCAACTCTTCGATCGTGGTGACAATCGGATCACTGAAGTCGCCCGATTTGTCCTGTTCCGCGATCACCTTCTTCGCGGCCTCTTTTTGTTCTTCATCATGGAAGAACACGGACGAACGATATTGAGTCCCCACGTCGGCGCCCTGGCGATTTTTTGTGGTGGGGTCGTGCGTATGAAAGAACACGTCCAGCAACTGTTCAAATTTGACCTGAGCGGGATCAAATTCAATCTGGATCACCTCGGCATGTCCGGTCAGACCGGTGCAGACTTCCTTGTAGGTGGGATTTGGCTTAGCGCCGCCAGTGTAGCCGCTGACGACTTTGCTGACGCCTTTGACCTTGAGGAAGACAGCTTCTGTGCACCAAAAGCAACCGCCGCCGAATGTGGCAAGTTGTGTTTCTGTCTTTTTCTTCGCCGTGTCTTCAGAAACTGGCATGGCTTTTTCCTTTCGTCCATCAGCATGCAGCTGACAAATACGTGACTCTGGCAGAACTCGGGCGGGACCAGCAGAATCGATTCCTTTGCAGAAAGAGACCCGCACGGTTTTCCCACTGACTGAGTTTTACGAAGATTCATCCGGCTTTTCAAAACGCTTTTGAAACTCGGCCCGGAATTCCTCGTCGACCGCCCTGTGACAGAGGCCACACTCCGACCGGCTGTTCACACCGAACGAGCTGCGTTTGCCTGTCAATTCGTCCGCTTGCTCCGTCACAATCAGAAGGACCATCAAGTTTGGCACACCCGGACGTCGATCAGTCCGATACACAGCATTCGTGCCCCACACAGAAACACACCAGGCAAGACAGGAAGACAGGGCACAATAAGGGTTCCTTTGCTCACTTTTCGCAGGAGCTCAGGGTTTTCGCATCGTCATCTACCAATCTGAGACTCAGTTACAGGGGCCGGGCAATGAAAGACGTATTTGGCAACGCCCTGCAGAAGATGATACCGCATCCCAGATCCAAAGCGGCGATCCCCACACCACACACCGCAACCGCGTTACAAGAATGCACAGACGACACTGACTCATCCGACGAAATTCCAGAGTACGCAACGGTTCCGATTTCGGCTGAGGTGTCGGCCGCGAACGCCCAACGATCAAAGCTTGAATTTCTGCTCGATCATCGTCGCCCGACGGCGGCTGTGGTTGTCCTGGTCTGCATGGCAATCGTCTGGTTTGACGACACTCAGGGAATTGGTCGGTCAGGGGTATCCGGCGAGTCAGCCGCGCAGACATCGGAATCGTCTGTAGACTCGCTGCTTTCCGAATTTGATGCTGTGGAAGTTCGCCCTCTTCGCGAGCCTGCAGACCCTGTTGAAACATCTCCGCAAGATCCGTTTCCGTTTTCAATTCCTCCAGCGGAGTCGGCAACCGCCGCGAACGACGACACAACCACGCCTGCCGTCTCGACCGCTACCGAAGCCGTCTCCGCGGCTCAGGATAACGGCGGCTCAGCAAAACACATCGGTTCGAACCATTCGACATTTGGACCGGCTTCATCTTCAGTCTCACGCAATGCAAGACTGACCGGTCAAATTCAACCACTGAAATAATTGCTCGTCTGACCTTTGCTCAACGCGCAAACGCCAGCAGAAAATCAGGACTCAGGGATTATGTACGAAGCCTTCTGGAAGTTAACTGGAAAACCATTCGCAAATCGCAGCGAGCTGGCTCATTTTTATCGCAGCAAGTCGCACCACGCAGCATTGTTACGTCTGAAATACGGTCTGGATAACTTCGCCGGTCCGGGCTTGATTATGGGCCTGACGGGAACCGGAAAGTCCACGCTTGTTCGCGTCTTCGCAGCGGAACATGCTGAGTTGCGGCCATTCGTACACATCGTTTTCCCCGCGCTGGGCTGCGATGAACTGCTGCGCCTGATCGCGTCGGAACTTTCTCAGTCGGCCAACACAGAACATACTGGAACGGATAACGTTCTGCGTGACATCCAGAAATCGCTCCGTGCATTCTCAGAACGCAATCAGCAGCCTTTGCTGTGCATTGATGACGCTCACCTGCTGTCGGAAGATGCCCTGCAGTTTGTTGTCCAGCCACTGCTGAATCTTGCGGAATCGGATCCTTCAATCCGTCTCTCAATTCTGCTGGCGGGCCTGCCAGTGCTGTCGTCACGGCTGCGAAAAATTGGCGAACTCAGCGAACGCATTGCAGTGGCCACACCGTTGTCAGGCTTTACGGCAAGCGAAACGGCTAACTACGTTTCGGAATGCCTAAAGCAGGTTTCAGGCCCGCCCAATATTTTTACTCCGGAAGCGCTTCAGCGATTGTTCGAGATCACAGCAGGCAACCCAAGGCGAATCAATCGCCTGTGCGACATGGCGTTGCTGGTTGGTTACGCCGAGCAGCTGACTCAAATCACTCCGGCACAGATTGACGCCGTCGGCGCAGAATTGCTCCCGGCTGCTGCCTGATTTTCATCGCGGCCGCTGTTAGGCGAGCGGCAGATAAAAATTTACCTGCTGTACGACGGACATCTTTGTCCGTCATTCGTTTCGACGGACTTGGAAGTCCGTCGTACGGTAAGGTCTTATCTGCCGCTCGCCTTACTTCACACCAGCAGATGGCGCGGCTTCGACTTCTTCGGAGCCAATGACTTCGGTGATGGTTTTGTCGCGCATCATCGCGATTCGGCCCGTACGAACCATTTCGAGAATTCCGAATTCGCGCATGCGATCGATGAATGCATCAATCTTGCTTTCACGACCAGAGATTTCGATCATCACGTGAGTCGCGCCGACGTCCACAATTCGACCGCGGAAGATGTCGACCAGTTCCCGGATTTCGCCACGTCGTCCGTTTTCTGTGCTGACCTTAATCAGCATCAGATCACGCTCCACGAAATCAGAGCCGGAGAAGTCCTGAACGCGAACAACGGTGACAATTTTCTCCAGCTGCTTGCGGACCTGATCCAGCTTCTTCTCGTCTTCATTCACCACAAAAGTGATGCGGGACAGCTCTGGATTTTCGGTCGCCCCGACGGCCAGACTGTCAATGTTGTACGCGCGCGAAGCCAGCATGCCGGAAATATGAGCCAGAACGCCAGGCTGATTCATGACCAAAGCAGAGAGAACGTGTTTCATGGGAATGTCTTGTCTAAAACGGTAAGTTGGACAGTTTTGTCCGCCGGCTTTTCTGGACGTTTTCTTCCGGAAGTTTATTTGCTTCGGCAGCACAGGTGCTGCCACCAAATTTGGCTGTAAAACCCACGACAAAGTGCATTGCGGGGCAAAAACGCCTCTCAACAATTTTTGTGGCGGATTCTACGGACGCAGCATGCTCTGAGCAACGCCGGAATGCCCCCAAGGTAGATTCCTTGAAGAAAGCGAGACCCCGGGCCTCAAAATTGGTTCGTCGCTGATTGTCGCCCAAGGGTACTCGATTTAAAAGGGAATTGTCGTAGCGGAAGCCGCCAAGGCTTTCGGAATACGTGCCTTTTAGCGGCAATCACCGAAACGCTTGGCGCGTTCCGCTACAAAACGAGTGCCCATGGGCTGTCGCCTCCCATTGCAGGTACCGAAAATCACAGCAAATCGAGCAAACGGCTGATAACTCGCACTAAGGGTAGCAGCGTTCCCGACCCCGCGTTGGCGTTTTGCCATTTGACAGGCAATTTTTGCTGCTCAAAAGCCGTGTTGTCGCAAATCCGCCGGACAGATAGAGTTAATGGGCTCGAACCCATGGATGGGTTCGATTCCATCGCAATCCTGGACGATGTGCCATGACAACGGAATGTTCAAGCACGGCCAATTCGATCACCGAGGTCCTGCTGGCCGGGGACACCATTCTTAACCTGACGCAGCAGCCACTGAACACAATCGCGGGGACTCAGTTTCTTTGCGCAGAGGGTGATCAGTTGCGATGCAGCCACACACCATCAATGGTTCAGTGGAAATATCCGCTCGCCTTTTCATTGTCGACAGTTCTCAATAAGGGCATGGCCCGCATTGTCGTGGTCTCCGACGAAAACTGCAGCGACGCGGACTTCGTGGTCAGGGAACTGGCTGCAAGGCACGTGTCGCATCTGCACTGCACTCTGGTTTGCGCGTGTGATGCAGACGACTTTATGGATGAACAGGATACTGAAGCGGTCACTGAACGACTTCGTCGGCTAGGCTACATCTGACGGTGTTTGATCCACAAAGCCCTGTTGATTGCACAACATTGCAGGGCTGGCATCGCAGAACGACGGACGATGAATTTTGAAATCATGGCGGAAAGGAGGCCGAAGTGATGGACACATTCCTGCTGGGGATCGACGGCCTGCCGCGCTGGATGTGGCAGCAGTTTGCCGATTTGGGCGTCATGCCTTACAGCGCCCAATTGCTCAAGACCGGCACGCTTGTTCCCATGAAATCCGCCTTGCCCGAAGTATCATCGGCGGCGTGGGCCTCCATTGTGACGGGCGAAAACTCGGGCGGTCACAATGTGTTTGGGTTCACCGACTTGATGGATGGAAGTTACACGCTTGGCTTCACATCGTCGCGAACTTTCCGCGCTAAGCCATTCTGGGCCCGCGAAGGAGCTGGGCCAAGTTTGATCATGAATGTGCCGCAGACCTATCCGGCTCAGTCCATGCACGGGATGCTGGTTTCAGGATTTGTCGCGCTGGATCTGAAACGAGCCGTTCATCCGCCGGAACAGCTGCCGTGGCTGGAAAGCATTAAGTATTCCGTCGACGCTGACATGTCGCTGGTGGAAAAAGGCAAGCCGCGGTTTGTCGAAGAATTGCGAAGAGTCATGTCGGCTCGCTGCGAAGCTTTGCATCACCACTGGGATCGTGAAGCCTGGCGGAACATTATGTTCGTCTTCACTGGGACCGATCGACTGAATCATTATCTGTGGGAAGATTTTGAAGATCCCTCATCCCCGTTTTATCAGGCATTTCTGGACTATTACCACGAAGTCGATCGACAGATCGGATGCATCCTCGATCGTCTGGATGATCATACAACTCTGGCTGTCGTGTCTGATCATGGATTCGCTCGCCAGCGCATGAGCATCAATCTCAACTGCCTCCTGGCGGACGGTGGCTTTCTGCAGCTGAAAGAATCTCCTCGGCCTTCTTACATTGATATGCGGCCTGCGACAAAAGCGTTCGCCATGGATCCGGGTCGAATCTATCTGCATCGCCAGGGTCGTTATCCGGGCGGCCAGGTGGCTGCGGAAGAGGCCGAGTCACTGATGCAGGCTCTGACAGCATTTTTCCTGGATGCGAAAGTCAATGGTCAGCCGATTGCCAGCGAGGTTCATCGAGGCAAAGACATCTACAGCGGACCGTTTGCTCATCGTGCTCCGGACCTGGTTGTGATGCCGTGGAAAGACATTGCGTTGTCAGGGCGGGTCAACCTGACGGCTCTGATTGAACCCACCGCAATCAACGGGAAACATACCTATGAAGAATCCTCCTTCTTCATCCGCGGTAATGAGCTCGGTCAAATACCTCAGGATATGAAGGTGGAGAATGTTCTTGATGTGATCATGCCGACTCAACAGCAACAGTTGCGAACGGCAGCGTGAATTGGAAAGGTCAGCACAGAGAAAACAGTGTTAAATCGCAGAGGAGCATCATGATGGAACTGAATGATATCACGGCGACGATTGTCGATTCGGCAATAAGGGTCCATACCGAGCTTGGACCGGGACTGCTGGAATCTGCGTATGAGGCTTGCATCCTTCATGAACTTCGAAAGCGCGGTGTGAAGGTTCTGAATCAGGTGGAACAGCCAGTTCACTACGACGGAATTATCATTGATGTCGGATATCGGCTGGATCTCCTGGTTGAAGAGGCCGTCATTGTGGAGCTGAAGTCGGTGAAGGAAATTCTCCCGATCCACAAAGCTCAGCTTTTGTCGTATCTAAAGCTAAGTAAAAGGAAAGTTGGGCTTTTACTGAATTTTAATGTGGAACGAATGAAAGACGGGATCACCAGGCTCGCTAATTAGCCGAGAGGCTGGGGCCTCTGAAGTTGAATACGATCGGTCAAGGGTGACTGATGGTGGCGTTGGAGAGGTTAAGTCACATTGTGAACCACACAGAACTTGGAGAGCACAGAGGAACCACAGAGAGAAACGATTGTTCAGAGATCAGGTCATTGCGAAGTGTGCAAGACAAACGGTGACTGCCCTCTCTCGGCGATTCCACTCTGTGCTCTCTGTGACCTCCGTGGTGAAAACACGAACCATCTAGAGTTATGACAGCTGAGTTAAGAAGAAATGAATTCGAATTGTGAACCACAGAGAACACGGAGAGCACAGAGGAACCACAGAGAGAAACGATTGTTCAGAGATCAGGTCATTGCGAAGTGTGCAAGACAAACGGTGACTGCCCTCTCTCGGCGATTCCCCTCTGTGCTCTCTGTGACCTCCGTGGTGAAAACACGAACTATCTAGAGTTATGACAGCTGAGTTAAGAAGAAATGAATTCGAATTGTGAACCACAGAGAACACGGAGAGCACAGAGGAACCACAGAGAGAAACGATTGTTCAGAGATCAGGTCATTGCGAAGTGTGC